>Ga0265296_1002309_pt1 | contig 19541 bp, 18 predicted proteins | sample MunlanPumphouse1_FD_189073 | JGI IMG/M metagenome (GOLD analysis project Ga0265296, IMG submission 189073) | Groundwater microbial communities from a municipal landfill in Southern Ontario, Canada - Pumphouse #1 | ecosystem: Environmental > Aquatic > Deep subsurface > Groundwater | place...
AGCGCGCGGTTGAGCTTTTCCCACACCTGGCCATAGGGCTGGTTCTCGCCCTGGCGCTTCTCGTTCTGCACCACGCCGCGCTGTTCGTCGAGCGCGGCCTGGTCGATCGCGCCAAGCAGATGGCCCATGCGATCGGACTCCATCCACAGCGCCATGTCCAGCGCGGTGGTGGGCACGTTCTCGAAGTAGTTGGTGCGATCGGTGTTGGTGGTGCCGTTCTGGCCGGTCACGCCGACCTGCTTGAAGGGCTCGAAGTACTCGCCAGCGTGGTTCTCGCTGCCCTGGAACATCAGGTGTTCAAACAGGTGCGCGAAGCCGGTGCGGCCGGCCGGTTCGTCCTTGCTGCCGACGTGGTACCAGATGTTGACCGCGACGATCGGGGCCTTGCGGTCGGTGTGCACCACCACCCGCAGCCCGTTGGGCAGGGTGAACTCTTCGAACGGAATGTCGACCTTGGCCACCGCAGCCGGCTTGGCCAGCACCGGTGCCGGGGCAAGCGCGCCCAGCGCGGTGGAAAGGGCTACGGCCAGCAGCGCAGCGCGCGGGCGGAGTTGGACGGTCATTCCTGTTCCTTGGTCATGAAAGTGAAGGCCGATGCTAGCGCGAGCGCCCGTCGAAAGGCATCCGCCAACAGTCATTGCCGGTGTCCAGGGCTGCGATGCGGTGTCCGCGCCGGATGACGCGGACAGAACGGCGCGGCAACGGACAGGTGTCCGGACAGCGGACACTCACCGCGACCCAAAAATCCCTTTCAAATCAATACGTAAAAGTTGGCACGAAGCCTGCTTTGTCCTAAGTGCCCCTTGGGGAACCCAGCCTAAAGCTGACTGATGGCTGAACAAACAAAGAAAAATGCAGATTGTTCTTGCAAGCCCAGATTCGGTGTACTACCTTACTACCACACCACTGCTCAACAACACTAAACAGGACCCGCCATGAACACCAAGACCCTCGCCATTGCCATCGCCATCGCCGCCAGCACCGCCTTTGCCGGCAACCTGCAGGCCGCCTCGGCCATCACTACCCTGGACACCGTGCAGGTGCGTCCCTCCGCCGACCAGATCGCCCAGGCCAACGTCGAGCGCAACAGCACCATCCCCACCCTGGCCGTGGTCGAAGTCCGCCCGACCGCCGGCATGATCGCCGAGTACCGCGCCGAGCTGACCGCCAACCGCCGAGTCACCACCCTGGCCACCGTCGACGTCCGTCCGACCGCCGAGCAGTACCAGGCCCTGGCTGCCGAAGAAGCCGGCAACCGCGACTACGTGGCCGCCCTGACCGCTGCCGCCACTGCCGTTGCCCGCGACGTGATCGTCAACCTGCCGACCCTGCACGTGCGCCCGAGCCCGTCGGACCTGCAGGCCCTGGCCCTGGAAACCGCCGCCTCGGTGCTGGTCCGCTGATTTCCGGCTGCGAACCTTCGCAGCCGCGGCGTACACTGCGCCGATGACTGCCTCGCCTACGTTCCACGTCGTCCTGTTCCAACCCGAAATTCCGCCGAACACCGGCAATGTGATCCGCCTCTGCGCCAACACCGGCGCGCGGCTGCACCTGATCGAGCCGCTCGGTTTCGACCTGAGCGACAAGCAGCTCAAGCGCGCCGGCCTGGACTATCACGAATACGCTCGACTGCAGGTACATCCCGACCTGGATGCCGCCCTGCAGGCCATTGCCCCCAAGCGCCTGTTCGCCCTGAGCACCCGCGGCAGCGTGCGTTATGACACCCAGCCGTTTGAAGACGGCGATGCCTTCCTGTTCGGCCCGGAAACCCGCGGCCTGCCCCAGGACCTGCTCGATTCGCTGCCGCACGGCCGCCGGCTGCGCCTGCCGATGCAGCCGGGCAACCGCAGCCTCAATCTATCCAACACCGTCGCGGTGGTGATGTACGAAGCCTGGCGCCAGAGCGGATTCGCCGGCGGCCAGTAGGCCTGTGCCCACCAACCGTCGGCCCGGTGGCCTTCAGAACGCGTTGATGCCGGTCAGCTCGCGCCCGATCACCAGCTGGTGCACGGTCTCGGTGCCCTCGTAGGTGATCACCGATTCCAGGTTCAGCGCATGCCGGATCGCCACGTGCTCGGTGGTGATGCCGGCGCCGCCGAGCAAGTCGCGGCATTCACGCGCGATGTCGATCGCCATCCGGCAGTTGTTCCACTTGGCCAGGCTGACCTGCTGCGGCTGCAGCTGCCCGGCATCCTTCAGGCGTCCCAGCTGCAGCGACAACAGCTGCGCGGTGGTGATCCGCCGCGCCATGTCGGCCAGCTTGATCTGTGCGCTCTGCGTGGCGGCCACCGGGCGGCCGAACAGCACGCGCTGCTTGGTGTAGTTCAGCGCTTCGTCCAGGCACGCCACCGCCGCACCGATCGGCCCCCAGCTGATGCCGTAACGCGCCTGGTTGAGGCAGCCCAGCGGACCCTTCAAGCCCTGCACATTGGGCAGGCGGTTGCGCTCGGGGACACGCACATTGTCGAAGAACAGCGCGCCGGTGAGCGACGCACGCAGGCTCATCTTGTGCTTGATTTCCTGGGTGCTGAAACCGGGCATGCCCTTTTCCAGCACGAACCCCTGGATGCCGTCCTCGGTGTGCGCCCAGACGATGGCGATATCGGCCACCGGCCCACTGGTGATCCACATCTTGCTGCCGTTCACCACCCAGTCGCCGCCATCGCGCACGGCCCGGGTCTTCATTGCCGCCGGGTCCGATCCGCCGTGCGCCTCGGTCAGCCCGAAGCAGCCGATCACCTTGCCGGCGGCCATGTCGGGCAGCCAGCGCAGGCGCTGTTCCTCGCTGCCGTAGGCGAAGATCGGGTACATGCACAGCGAGCTCTGCACCGATACGAAACTGCGCAGCCCGGAGTCGCCACGTTCCAGTTCCTGGCAGATCAGCCCGTAGCTGACCGCATTGAGGCCGCCACCGCCGTACTGTTCGGGCAGGCTGGAGCCGAGCAGGCCCAACGCCGCGATCTCGGGGATCAGTTCGTCGGGGAAGCGCCCCTGGTCGAACGCGTCGCCGATGATCGGCAGGACCCGTTCATCGGTGAAGCGCGCCACCGTGGCCTGTACGGCACGTTCCTCCTCGGTGAGCAGGGAGCGGACATCAAACAGGTCGTACGGATTCAGTGACATGGCTACCCGGGGCATCGTGGCGGTGGAACACGGCGCCCATTGTGGTCCCTGCGCAGGGGCAGGCCAAGGCATGCCGCAGCACGGCCTACAATGCCCATGTCACAGCAGAGGAGCCGGACATGCAGATCCGCGCGGAACGCCCCGACGACATCGACGCCATCCATGCCCTCACCCGCGAGGCCTTCCAGGACGCGCCCCACAGCAGCCACACCGAGTCGTTCATCGTCGATGCGCTGCGCCGGTCCGGTGCGCTGTCGGTTTCGCTGGTTGCCGAAGAGGGCGCGGCGCTGCTGGGCCACGTCGCGCTGTCGCCGGTCGAACTGAGCGACGGCAGCACCGACTGGTATGGGCTCGGCCCGATCTCGGTGCTGCCCGCGCAGCAGGGCCGTGGCATCGGCAGCGCCCTGATGCAGGCCGCCATCGATGCGCTGCAGGCCCGCGGCGCTGCGGGCTGCGTGCTGCTCGGCGATCCGGCGTATTACGCGCGCTTCGGCTTCGAGGCCGATCCGCGCCTGCGGCTGCCCGGCATTCCCGCCGCGTACTTCCAGTCGCGGCGGCTGCGCGGTGACAGTCCCGATGCCGACGTGCGCTACCACGCCGGTTTCGATGCGACCGGCTGAGCCGCGCAGCGCCATACGCTGCCACCACCCGTTGAATTGATGCGGCGCACCATCCGACGTTGCGAGCTGCGGGGCCCACCGCGCGACCGGTGGCGACCTAGGCGGAATCGTCGCGTGCCGGTACCCTGACAGCTTGATCCAGCAGTTGCGCGGTGCAGCCTCGCGCGATTCCCAGGCAACCGCCGCCGGCCTTGGCCGGGTTGGCACTACCCAAGAGTTACGCACCCCGATGAGCGAAGAAAACACCGCCCTGCCCCCGCGTGAAGCCATGGAATTCGACGTGGTGATCGTCGGCGCCGGCCCCGCTGGCCTGGCCACCGCGATCCGGCTGCGCCAGCGTGCCATCGAGGCCGGGCGCGAGCTGTCCGTATGCGTGCTGGAGAAGGGCTCCGAACCCGGCGCGCACATTCTGTCCGGTGCGATCATGGATACCCGCGCGCTGACCGAACTGTTCCCCGACTGGGCCGAGCGCGGCGCACCGCTGAAGCAGAAGGTCACCCGCGACGAATTCCTGTTCCTCAGCCCGGACGGCGCGCGCAGCACGCCCAACGCGCTGCTGCCGGAGTGCTTCCACAACGAAGGCAACTACATCATCAGCCTGGGTGAAGTGACCCGTTGGCTGGCCCAGCAGGCCGAGGCGCTGGACGTGGCGATCTTCCCCGGCTTCGCCGCCGCCGAGGTGCTGTACGACGAGACCGGTGCGGTGATGGGCGTGGCCACCGGCGACATGGGCATCCGCAAGGATGGTACGCACGGTCCCAACTTCGAGCGTGGCATGGAACTGCACGCCCGCTACACGATCTTCGCCGAAGGCTCGCGCGGCCACCTTGGCCGCCAGCTGATCGCGCGCTACCAGCTCGATGCCGGCAAGGATCCGCAGGCCTACGGCATCGGCATCAAGGAACTGTGGCAGATCGACCCGGCCAAGCACGAACCGGGCCTGGTCGTGCACACCGCCGGCTGGCCGCTGGACAGCGACACCTACGGTGGCTCGTTCCTGTACCACGCCGACGGCGGCAAGGTCGCGGTCGGTTTTGTGGTCGGCCTGGACTACCGCAATCCGTGGATGAGCCCGTTCGAGGAGTTCCAGCGCTTCAAGACCCATCCGGCGATCCGCAAACACCTGGAGGGTGGCAAGCGCATCGCCTACGGCGCGCGTGCGATCACCGCCGGCGGCCTGCTGTCGCTGCCCAAGTCGGTCTTCCCCGGCGGCGCGCTGGTCGGCTGCGAAGCGGGTTACCTCAACGCGAGCCGCATCAAGGGCAGCCATGCGGCGATCAAGACCGGCATGCTGGCCGCTGATGCCGCGTTCGATGCGCTGACCGACGGCCGCCAGCGCGACGAACTCAGCGCCTACCCCGCCGCGTTCGAGAGCAGCTGGCTGCATGACGAACTCAAGCAGTCCAAGAACTTCAAGCAGTGGTTCAAGAAGGGCCGCACCGTGGCCACGCTGATGACCGGGATCGAGCAATGGCTGCTGCCCAAGCTGGGCATCCGCAACCCGCCGTGGACGCTGCGCCACAGCAAGGCCGACCACGAGTGCCTGGAACCGGCGTCGCAGCACACCCGGATCGTGTATCCCAAGCCGGACAACGTGCTCACCTTCGACCGCCTCAGTTCGGTGTTCCTGAGCAGCACCAATCACGAGGAAGACCAGCCCAGCCACCTGACGCTGAAAGACGCCAGCGTGCCGGTGCGGGTCAACCTCGCCGAGTACGCCGGGCCGGAAGCGCGCTACTGCCCGGCCGGCGTGTACGAGTTCGTCGGCGCCGAGGGCCAGGAGCAGCTGCAGATCAACGCGCAGAACTGCGTGCACTGCAAAACCTGCGACATCAAGGACCCCACCCAGAACATCGTGTGGGTGACCCCGCAAGGTGGCGGCGGCCCCAACTACCCGGCGATGTGATCCGGACGTGTACCGGAAGCGTCTTTCCTGCGTGATCGTGGCCAGCCTGTGGCTGGCCGCCTGCGCGCGCGCGCCGCAGACGCCCGAACAGGTGCACCAGCAGGCACTGCAGCGCGCGTTCGCGATCTGCGCCGGTTGCCACACTGTCAACGCCGGAGGCGTGCATCGCTTCGGGCCGAACCTGCACGGCGTGATCGGCCGCCGCGCCGGCAGTGTCGCCGGCTACCCGTATTCGCCGGCGATGCAGCAGGCCGGGCTGACCTGGAACGAGCAGACCCTGGATACGTTCCTGCGCTCGCCCACGCACGTGGTGCCCGGTACACGCATGGTCAACGCCACCGCCGATCCACAGCGGCGCCGCCAGGTGATCGAGTACCTGCAGCAGCAACGCTGAGACCCGCGCCTCACTGTGCCTGCAGCGCCTGCAGGTAGTCACGCAGCTGGCGTTCGAAGGCCGCCAGCGATGCCTCCACGGCCGGCGTTCCGACCTCTTTCACCTGCGCCATCAGGGCCTGCGCCTGCACTGCCAGGGCATCGGCGCCGAGCGTCCCCAGCCCACCGGCAATGCGATGCAGCACGTCGGTCAGCACCGCCGCATCCTGCGCCTGTACCGCCGAACGGCCGCGCAGCAGATCGGCCTCGGTCGCCTCGCGCATACTGTCGATCAATACCTGCGCCACGTGGCCGGAACCGAACCGGGCCTCGATGGCGGCGCGACCGGGCAGAGCACCCGGCAGCGCGGCCGGCACCGGTGCCGCCGCATCCACGATGCCGTCGCGGCCGTCGCTGCCGCCTGGCAACCAGCGCAGCAGAATCTGCCGCAGCGTGGCCAGCGCCACCGGTTTGGCCAGCACATCGTCCATGCCGGCCTCACGGCAGCGTTGCACATCCGCGTCCAGGGTACTGGCCGTCAAGGCGATCACGGGCACCCGGGTGGCGCCGCTGTCGCGTTCGCGTTCGCGCAGGCGGCGGGTCATCTGGTACCCGTCCATCACCGGCATGCGGCAGTCAGTGATCACCAGGTGGTATCCGGTGGACGCCAGCTTCGCCAGCGCCTGTTCACCGTCCTCGGCCAGCTCGTGGGCCATGCCGAGCTGCTGCAGCCGCCACTGCATCAGCACCTGGTTGGTGGGGTGGTCCTCCACCACCAGGATGCGGCGCTCCGCCAGCGCCGCCGGCAGCGGTTCGACCTCCGGTACCGGCATCCGCCCGATGTCGGCGTGGCCCTCGCCGGGCAGGCGCGGCAGCGTCAGCTCCACCGTCACCCGCGTACCCTCGCCGGGCACGCTGTGCATCTCCAACTGGCCATGCATGAGCGCCACCAGCCGCTGGCAGATGCTCAGCCCGAGACCGGTGCCGCCGTACTTGCGGCTGGTGCCCACCTCGGCCTGTGCGAACGGTTTGAACAGCCGCTCGCGCTGTTCGGCGGAGATGCCGATACCGGTGTCGGTCACGACCAGGCGCAACCGCTGTGCGTCGTCCAGGTTCTCCACACAGTCCAGCGTGATGGCGACCTGTCCCTGCTCGGTGAACTTGATGGCATTGCTGAGCAGGTTGAACGCGATCTGGCGCAGGCGCACGCCGTCGGCCAGGTGCAGCGCGGCCACCGCGTCGTCCACCCGGAGCGACAACTGCAGCCCCTTGGCCGAGGCCTGTGGCGCCAGCAGCTGCTGCACATTGTCCAGCAGCGATGGCAGCGCCACCGGACGCGGCTCCAGCGGCAGCGCGCCTGCCTCGATGCGCGAGTACACCAGAATGTCATCGAGGATCTGCCGCAGCATCTGCGCCGAGTCCTCGATCACCTCGATCACCTTGCGCTGCTCGGCATCCAGCTGCGTGTGCGAGAGCATCTCCAGCATGCCCAGCACGCCGCTCATCGGCGTGCGTATCTCGTGGCTCATCGTTGCCAGGAAGTCCGCCTTGGCCGCCGTGGCGCGCTCGGCAGCGGCCTTGGCGTCGGCCAAAGCGTCGGCCTGCGCACGGGCTTCGGTGACATCCACCCAGTACCCGCTCCACAGCACCGCGCCATCCTCGGCGGCATACGGCAGCGCGCGGGCGCGGATCCAGTGCAGCACGCCGCGCGGGTAGGTGCGGAACTCCATATCCAGCCCGGTGAAGTCGAGCGCGGCGCGCTCCAGCACCTGCAGTACGCGCGGGCGGTCCTGCGCGTCGAGCTGGGCCATCACCCGGCTCTCGTCGGCCATCGCCTCGGCCGCGCTCAGGCCGAACATCGCTTCCATGTCACCCACGATGTAGGGCAGCGACAGGCGCCCGTCGGCACCGCGGCGGGCCTGGTAGACAATGGCGGGCAGGTTGTCGGTCACCTCGGCGAGCCGCTGCTCCACACGCCGGCGCGTGGCCACTTCGCGGCGCAGGCGCAGGTAGCCCCAGCCATGCACCAGCAGCGCGGTGAGCAGGATCAGCGCGATCGGCACCGCCCAGCGCACCGCGTCGCGCCAGTCGATGCCGCTGCGGTACTCGGCCGACAGCCAGTCGTTGCGGATGGCCTCGTGTTCGCGCGGGGTCATGTTCACCAGCACGCGGTCGAACGTGGTGGCCAGCGGGGCGTACTGGCGTTTGACCGCGAGCGAGAACTGATCGTTGAAGCCGGCGGGCGCGGCCACATGCAGCTGGGCGGGGTAGCGCTCGCGCACGATGCGGTCGACCAGCGCCAGGTTGCCGACGTAGGCATCGGCATCGCCATTGGCCAGCCGCGCCAGGGCCTGCTCGGCGCTGCGCGCCGGCACAATGCGGGCGTTGGGCGCGTGCTGCAGGATATAGCCGCGCAGCCGGTCCGGATCGGACAGCAGAATGCTGAGCCGGTCCAGGTCGGCCACGTCCAGCACCGACGCGCTGCCGGTGGCGGTCACGATCACGTTGGGCACCGTGATGAAGGGCTGGCTGAACACCCAGTCCGGCCCCAGGTAGGCCGAGTCGTTGGGCATCCCGAGCACCACATCGACATCGCCGCGGCGCGCCTGCTCACGGACCTCGAACCAGTCGTGCGCGGGCACCCGGATCAGGTGGGCGCCGACCATGCGCAGCTGCTTGAGGTAGTCGCCGGCCACGCCGCTGGCATGCCCGTTGGCATCGATGAATCCCAGCGGTGTCGCATTCGGCGCGAACCCCATCCGAAGCGGTGTCGCCAGCACGCGCCGTTCGGCGTTGCCCAGGATCAGCCGCGACTGGGTGGACCATTGCGGGGTACGCAGCCAGCGCCGCGCGATCGTGTCGCGTTCGGCCTGGCCGAGGCTGGCCAGTGCGGTGTCCAGCGCCTCGGCCAACGGCTGCTTGGCATGCGGCACGCCGAAGTGAAGGCGCTCCGGCGGCAGATCGCTGGGGCGCAGCACGCTGATGTCGGTCAGGTGTTCCTGCTCGATCACCGCCGCAGCGACATAGGCGTTTCCTATGTACACATCCGCCTCGCCCCGGGTCACCATCGTCAGCGCCCCGGCGGTGTTGGCCGCGCTCACCTGGCGGGCGGCCGGGAAGCGGGCACGCACTTGGTCGCTGGTCACGAAGGCCTCCTCGGTCACCACGCGCAGGCCGCGCAGGTCCGGGTCGGTGGAGGTGCGGGTGTCATCCGGGCGCGCCACCAGCGCCAGCGGTGCATCCAGGTAGGCCCGGGTGTAGACCATGCAGCGGGTGCGGTCGGCCGTCAGCGCGACGTTCATCACCACGTCGACCTCGCCCCGGCATGCCGCATCCAGCACCTCGGTCCAATTGCGATACAGGCGGACCTGCACCGTCACGCCCAGGCGCTCGGCCACCGCCTGCAGGTAGTCGTAGCCCAGGCCGACCGGCTTGCCCTCCTCGATGGCCTCAAAGGGCGGCCAGCCGCTGTCGTACAGGCCAAGGATGATGGTAGGGTGCCGCTCAAGCCACTCGCTCTGGCGCGGCGGTACCGTCGGCGCCAGGGCCGGGTTGCCTGCAGCGGAGAGCGGCGCCGGCACGCCCAGCACGACGGCCAGCATCAGCACCCAGCGGGCGATCCGGGTACGCATGCGGCCTGATCTCCCTAGAATGAAGTTTCCACCCCAGCACGACCCCACGGGCGGCTGCCTTTGAGGCAATACTAGTCCATGACCCTGCGCATAATCATCGCCGACGACCACCCCGTCGTCCGGATCGGCACCAAGGCCGTGATCGAGACCAGCGGCGTCGGTCGCGTCGTTGCCGAGGCCAGTACCGTCGAAGAGCTGATGCGGGCATTGTCGTCTTTCCCCTGCGATGTGCTGGTCACCGACTACTCGATGCCCGGCGGGCAGCAGGCCGACGGCTTCGCCATGATCGGGATGATCCGCCGCCGCTTTCCGGACCTGCCGGTGCTGATGCTCAGCGTATCCAACAACCTGGCGATCCTGCGGATGGTGAAGTCCACCGGCGTGCTCGGCCTGGTCGACAAGGCGTCCTCGATGGAAGAGCTGCCGCTGGCGATCCAGACCGTGCAGCGCGGCACACCGTACGTCAGCCGCACGCTGAAGGAGCGCATTGACGCGATCGGCACGCAGAGCGTCGATGACGAGGGCCACAAAGAGCTTTCACCCCGCGAAGTGGAGGTACTGCGCCTGCTCGGCACCGGCCTCACCGTCAAGGAGATCGCTCTGCAGCTGCACAAGAGCGTGAGCACCATCAGCCGCCAGAAGGGCGATGCGATGCTGAAGCTTGGCCTGAAGGGCGACGCCGAACTGTTCGACTACCTGCGCGACGGCCACCTCTGAGCGACAGCGCCCCTGATCCGCGCTGCGCGCTTCTGCAATGCCGGACATCGTGCCGGCGTCGCCTGCCACCCCTGGTTACAATCAGCCTCCCCGCCGGGCGCTGCAGGGGCGATCACGGCAGGACATCCACCAGGACGCAACAGGACAGGGAATGAAGATGCGCTTCATGTCGGTATCACTGATGGTCGCCGTGCTGGCGGCCTGCGGGCAGACGCCGGAAACAGCCGATGCGACCGCACCTGCATCGGCACCTGCGGCAGAAGCGACGCCAGTGGCGTCCACGCTGGCCGAGGACGACAACGACATCGAGAAGGGCGTTGATCCGTCGGTATGGGACAACGAAGGCGAGCCGGCAGACGTCACCCCCGGCGACGACATCACGTGCGCCGACGCGCCGTTGGCGACCTACTTCTTCACTCTGGTCGGCGGCAACACGGTGGACGACTGCGGCCGCACAGACCCCAGGGTGCTGGCTGCATTCGATGCGCTGATGAAGGACGCCGCGCCCGCCGAATCCACCGATCCGGCGGTGCCGCCGCTGCGCGAGCGTCTGCTCAGCGGGCCCAGCGCACCGGGCAGGCCACTGCAGGTGCAGGACCAGACCTGGTGGTACTACTCGGCCTGCCAGGCGCATCAGTGCAGCACCACCGCGCTGGACATGCTGTACGCGCCGACGCAGGCGAAGCTGGTGGGCCGCCTGGTAACCGACTGCAAGGTGCGGTGGCTGGGCGATCCAAGCGGGGCGCAGCGTGCGCTGATCGAGACGACCCACCCGCTGGACGAGGCCTCGCTGCAGGGCGAAGACGGGTCCTGCAGCTGATACGGCTGCGTCCCGCAACGGTGTACGGAAAGGCCGGGCGGATGCGCGGCCTTTTCTGCTTTCTGCGGGCGCTAAAAAGCGGATCACTCAAGTTCCCTGAATGGCTCGTACATTTATGTACTGCTCAGTTTAATATTCAGGGCCGATTGGGGTGGCTAACGGATAATTCACACCTGTCGCCAGCAGCGCAGCTTCTCCCCTCCCCCGCGCTGCTGGCGATCAAACCAAAATAAAAAAGGTGTCCCGATGATGAAGTCTTCTCTGCTTGCCCTGGGTCTGCTCGCTGCACTGCCGTTCGCTGCTTCGGCAACCGACGGCCTGTCGTACAACTACGTTGAAGGCGGCTACGTGAACACCGATGCCAAGGGCGGCGACGCCGATGGCTGGGCTGCCAAGGGCTCGGTCGCGATCGCGCCGAACTTCCATGTCTTCGGCGATTACAACTCGCAGGAAACCAAGCGCGGCAGCGCCGACGTCGACCAGTGGCGCGTGGGTGTCGGCTACAACTACGGCATCGCGCCGACCACCGACCTGGTGGCCCGCGTCGCGTACCAGAAGTTCGATCCGAAGCACGGCCTGGACTTCAACGGCTACGCCACCGAAGTGGGCGTGCGCACCGCGTTCACCCCGATGATCGAAGGCTACGCGCTGGCCGGCTACGAAGACTTCAGCAAGAAGCACGGCATCAACCCGGACGGCGAGTTCTACGGTCGCGTTGGCGCCCAGGCCAAGTTCAACCAGAACTGGGGCCTGAGCGGCGAAGTGAAGCTGGCCAAGGGCGGCGACAAGGAGTGGTTCGTCGGCCCGCGTTTCACCTGGTAATCGGCATCACGCAGCACCCTGTTGGATGGCGCGGTCTCTCTCCCCTGCGCCACGAAGCCCGGCTCCACGCCGGGCTTCACTTTTTCTGGCCACGCCCTCGTCGGTATGCCACGCCAAACCCAGTGCACGCTGGGTTTCTGCGTTCTGGCCGTTGCGGTCCAGCACGTGATCCATCTCCGGCCGCGCGTGGTCCAAAAAAAACCCCGGCAATGCCGGGGTTTTTCGCAATCACTTGAACAGCGTGTCCGGGTACTCCGGTTTCTGTTCGCGTGCCAGCAGCGCACGCAACCCTTCTTCGGGCGTCTGTTCGCCATGCAGCACGGCGCGCACACGTTCGGAGATCGGCAGGTCGATGCCGTGGCGGCGTGCCTGGCGCATGACTTCGTCGGCGGTCTGCACCGACTCCACCACCTGACCGATCTCGCGGATCGCGTCGGGCAGGGATTGCCCACGTCCCAGGGCCAGGCCCAGGCGACGGTTGCGCGAGAGATCGCCGGTGCAGGTCAGCACCAGGTCGCCCAGTCCGGCCAGCCCCATCAGGGTCTCCGGCTTGGCGCCGATGGCCGCAGCCAGCCGCAGCATTTCGTTGAGCCCACGGGTAATCAGGCCGGCACGCGCGTTCAGGCCCAGCTGCATGCCATCGGCAACGCCGGTGGCCACGGCCAGCACGTTCTTCATCGCGCCCCCCAGCTCGGCGCCGACCATGTCATCGCCGGTGTAAGCGCGGAAGGCCGGGCCGTGCATCGCTTCGGCCACCTGCTGGGCAAAGTCCACGTCGTCACCGTGCACGGTGATGGCGGTGGGCAGGCCCTGGGTGACTTCCTTGGCGAACGACGGACCGGTCACCACGGCCAGCGGCACGTCCGGCCCGAGGACCTCGCGCGCCACTTCGTGCAGGAAGCGTCCCGAACCGGGCTCGAAGCCCTTGGTGGCCCACGCCACGCCTGCTGCGGCGGGCCGCAGCGGTGCCAGCGCGCGCACGGTCTCACCGAACGCGTGCGAGGGCACCACGACCAGGATCCAGGCGGCTCCCGCGACGGCGGCGGCCAGATCGGTGGTCGCGCGCAGCGACGCGGGCAGCGGAATGCCCGGCAGGTAACGGGTGTTCTCGTGGCGCTGGTCGATGGCCTCGACCATGCCGGCGTCGCGGCCCCAGAGCACGGTCGGATGACCGTGCCGGGCCAGCAGGCTCGCCAGCGCGGTGCCCCAGGAACCGGCACCGAGAACGGCGATCTTGTCTGCGTGGCTGCTCATCGGAACGAACGCAGCGCCGATCAGGCGTTGCCGGCCGGCTCGGAATCGGCCAGCGAGGTTTCGCCCTGTTCCTGACGCTGACGGAGGGTTTCGGCGTACAGGCCTTCGAAGTTGATCGGCTGCAGGAAGAACGGCGGGAAGCCGCCGGCCTGGATCAGCTCGCTGACCAGCGAACGCACGTACGGGAACAGGATGTTCGGGCACTGGGTGCCGAGCAGCACGTCGATCGCCTGCGGCTCCAGGCCGATCAGGCCGAACACGCCGGCCTGCTGCACTTCGGCCACGTAGGCGGTCTTGTCGCCGGCCTTGCAGGTCAGGGTGACGGCCAGCACGACTTCAAACGCGTTCTCGCCCAGGCGCTGCACGCGCTGGTTCAGGTTGAGCTGCAGTTCCGGCTGCACGGCTTCGTTGAAGACGGCGGGGGCATTCGGCGATTCGAACGAAACGTCCTTGACGTAGATCTTCTCGACGGTGAACGCGGGGCCGGTGGCGGCGTCGGCCGGCGCGATCGCGCCGTTGGTGTTCTGATCGGACATTTCCTGTAGCTCCAGAATGAATGCTGTAAAAATGGATTGTTGCATCCCCAGCGATGGGGGCGTGTGGCGTCGCGCACAAGGCGCGCAACGCCATCAACGTGAAATCAGTTGCGGCCCTTGACCAGCGGCAGGTCGGCCTGCTGCCACGACGGGATGCCGCCTTCAAGCACGTTGACCTGCTCGAAGCCGGCCTTCTTCAGCGCCTTGGCGGCGGTTTCCGAGGCATTGCCGGTGCGGCACACCAGCACCACTGGGCGCTGTTTGGCATTGGCCACCAGCTTGTGCTCGGGACCGAACTGGCTCGGCTGCGCATTGCGGCTGCCGGCGATGTGGCCCTTTTCGAAGTCGCTGCTGGACGACAGGTCCACCACCAGCGCGTTCCCGGCATTCATCAGCTGGGTCAGTTCGGCCGGCTTGAGCGACGTGTAGCCGCGGAACAGGCGCCGTACTTCGGTCACGATGATGGCCACGGTCAGGCCGACCAGGGCCATCGACAACATCGGGTTTCGGCCGGCAAAGGCCAGCAACTCTTCGTAATTCACTCAGATCACGGGTCGATAAGCGGGCGCCGATTGTCGCACATGCGGGCGAAGCGGCGTCCAGCGGCCACGGGGGCCGGGATTATTGGCCTTGCCAGAGGTCCGGCAGGCCGCCGGCCTGCCACCAGCGCTTGGCCTGCGGGTCCCAGCGCCAGACTTCCTTGACCACCACGGTGCGCTCGGCCTGGGTGTTGACGTTGATGACCCCGATTTCGACCCGGCGCTCCACGGTCCCATCGGGAAGCGCGGCGGTGCTGCGTTCGCGATAGGAGGAAACACGGATCTGCTCGTAGCGGCGCAGCTGCAGGTCGGTCAGCGGGTGGGCCTTGCGGTAGTCCGGGTCCAGGTAGCCCAGCGCATCCTCGGCGTTGCCCCAGCGGATGGTGGAGCCGTACTGGTTCTGGACCTCCTCCAGCGCGGTACGTTGCTTGCGGCTGAGATCGGCCGCAGCCAGCGTCCCCACGCCGGTCAGCAGAAACGATGTCAGGAGCAGGATCTGGACCAGGCGGCGCATGCGAATTCCCCAATAGGCAAGGCGCCCATCCTACCCTCTCGCGAAGGCCACGAAGCGGCCGGTGAGTTCGGCGGCCGGCTTGCCGGCGCTGCCCGGCTGGCGCGCGGTGAGGCCGATCCGTGCCTTGCCGCGCTGCGCGAACGTGGCCAGGAAGCCGTCCCAGTCCGATTCCGCGTCCGCCTGGGCGTCGGCCTGCAGGTCGCCGTACACCGGCGCGAGGTAGCGCACGTGGCTGTCGGCCACGTACACATCGGCATCGAAACCGGCCAGGCGCAGCCGCAGCGTGACCAGCGCCCAGCCGGACAGGGTCAGGGCCGAGGCCAGACTGCCGCCGAAGGCATTGCCCTTGTCGTTGACGTTGGCCGCCAGCGGCGCCTGCAGGCGCAACACGCCGTCACGGTAGTCGTGGACACGGATCTGCATCGCCGCCACCGGCGGCATGCGGTCCAGCACGTGTTGCAGCGCAGCCAGCTGCGCGGGCAGGGAATCGGAAACGGACATCGGAGGGCAACGGCATCGAAGGGCTCGCATAATGCCCGCAATGGACACCGAAGCAAATCCGACGCACTGGACCCTGTTGTCGCTGCGCCCGCGCGGCCAGCACGCCCCGATGCGCCGCGCCGCCCACGCGCTGGGCGCCACGACCATCGCGCTCTCACCGTGGGCGCTGCGCGCGCGCGGCGACGCGGCCACGCGTGCCGCGCTGGATGCGGCGCTGGGCGCCGACCGGGTGATCTTCAGCAGCCCCTCCGCCGTGGTGGCCGCATCGCGCCTGGCCCGGCTCGATGCGCCGCACCCGGGCCAATGGCTGGCGGTCGGCAGCGGCACCGCAGCGGCCCTGCAGCGTGCCGGCGCGCGCGATATCCAGGCCCCGGCGCGGATGGACAGCGAGGGACTGCTGGCACTGCCGGCCCTGGCCACCCTGGACGGCCTGCGCGCCGGCCTGGTGACCGCGCCGGGCGGGCGCGGCATCATCGCCGCCACGCTGCAGGCACGGGGCGCGCAGCTGCTGCGCGCCGACGTCTATCTGCGGCAGCCGCTGCCGCTGTCACCACGCACGCTGCAGCGCCTGCGCCATGCGGCGACGCCCTGGGCGCTGGCGGTGAGCAGCGCCGACGCACTGGCCCGGTTGCTGGCGGAGCTGCCCGGGGATCTGCAGGCTCCACTGCGGCAGGCCTGGGTGGTGGCGGCCAGCGAGCGCCTGGCCACGCAGGCCGAGGCCGCCGGCTTTGTCCACGTGGTGCAGGCCGACGGCCCGCTTCCCGCGCAGCTGGTACAGGCGGCGCACAGGGCGATCACACGACGCGCAACTTGCTGAACCCGCGTTTTCACCGGTCTTGCAGGCAGCGCGGGCGGCGGGTGATGCTGTGCACCACGTCGCTCGCCAGCCAGCGGACTGCCCGGCGCGCGCGACAAGGATGCCTGTATGAATGAAGCCGATTCGCCCCCTTCCACCCGTCGTCCCCTGCGCTGGATCGTTCCGGTGCTGGGCCTGCTTGTGGCCGGCGGCGGTGCCGCGTGGGGGTGGACGCAGTGGCAGGCGCAGCAGGCCCAGGCCCGGCAGCGCGACGAAAACGCGAGCCTGCAGCTGCAGGGGCTGCTCGACAGCGTCGAGGCCCTGCGCCGCGACCAGCGCTCCACCTCGCAGCGGGTGCAGGACGCGGCGGCCACCAACCGCGTGCTGCGCGACGAGATGCTCGGCCTGAGCCAGCGCAACGCCCTGCTCGAAGACAATATGGCCAAGCTCGCCGACAGCACCCGGCATGGCGCGCAGGCGCTGCAACTGGAAGAGGCCGAACTGCTGCTGAGGCAGGCCGGCCAGCGGCTGGCCTTCGCCGACGACGTGGAGGGCGCCAAGCGCCTGTATGCGCTGGCCGCCGCTGCGCTGGGCGACATCCAGGGCGGCGACTACCTCAACCTGCGCCAGGCGCTGATGCAGGAGCGCAACGCGCTGGATGCACAGGGTCCCGGCGCACGGGCCCAGGCCAGCGCCGCGCTGGCCGCGTTCGCCCAGGCACTGACCGCCCTGCCGGACGCGGTGGCCGACGACGCACGGACCGCCGCCACACCGTGGTGGCACCAGGTGCTGGCCCCGTTCGTGACCATTACCCCGACGCGCACCCAGGGCCCGCTGACCGATGCCGAGCGCGTCGCGGCGTGGGATTCCCTGCAGCTGGAACTGACCCTGGCCCGCGCGGCGATCGAACGCGGCGACCAGGCCGGTTATGAACAGGCACTGGACCGCGTGGCACTGTGGCTGCCGCGGCTGTGGCCGGATTCACCCGCCCTGCGCGAGCGGCGTGGTGAACTGCAGCATCTGCGCACCCGCACGCTGCGCCCCACCCTGCCCGAACTGGGCAGCACCCTGCAGCAACTGCGCGCCATGCGCGATGGGAGATGATCGATGAAGCCATTCCAGTCCCTTGTGGTTCTTCTGTTGGCCGTTGCGCTCGGCGTGATTGCCGCGCAATGGCTCGGCGCCGACTCGCTGCGCCAGTTCGGCGAAGTGATCTACCGCTACGCCGGCAATGACTACCGCTCTACGGTGCCCCAGGTTGCGCTCGCGGCGCTGGTGGCACTGCTGTTGCTGTGGCTGCTGTGGAGCCTGGTGGCCGCGCCGTTCCGGGCGTGGGGCCGCTACCGCCGCAAGCAGGGCCGTGCGCGCCTGACCGAAGGCCTGCAGGCGCATGAGTACGGCCACTGGCAGCGCGCAGAGAAGCTGCTCGGCGCTGCGGCCGAGGACAAAGAGGTGAGCGCGGTGGCGCTGGCCACGGCCGTGCGCAGTGCGCAGGCACGCGGCGACGAGGCTGCCGCCAACCAGTACCTGCAGCGTCTGGCCGGCGAAGACGCCACCAGCCACGCGCTGCTGCTGGCCGAACGTCTGCTTGGCCAGGAACGCCCGGTGGATGCGATCAATGCGCTCGACGTGGCGGCGATCCAGCCGCTGCCGCCGCGCGGTCTGTGGCTGCGCACCGAGGCGCTGGCGCGTGCCGAACGCGCGCACGAGGCGTATGGCCAGCTTGGCGCGCTGCGCAAGCAGAAGGTGCTGCCCGATGATGCCGTGGCTGAACTGGAAGCCCGCCTGGCCGCGCAGTCGCTGCTGGAAGCCGGCGACGTCAATGCGCTGGCCGCGCAGTGGGAAGCCACGCCGAAGGCGCTGCGCAGCGATCCGGATGTGGTGGCCGGCTACGCCCTGCGCGCGGTGGCGCTGGACTGGGACGAACCGGCCCTGCTGACCCTGGAACAGGCCCTGGACACGCGCTGGGACGAATCGCTGGTGACGCTCTACGGGCAGATGCCGGTGGACAAGCTGGCCACGCGCCAGGCCAACCTGCAGCGTTGGCTGACCAGCCACCCGGCCAGCCCGGCGCTGCTGCTGGCGCTGGGCCGCATCGCCGTGCGTCAGCGTCAGCACGCGGCGGCGGAGGATTACCTGCACCGCGCGATCGCCGCGGGTGCCGGCCCGGCGGCCTGGGAGGCGTTGGGCGAGGTGTTCCACGAGCGGGGTGATGCCCCGCTGGCCGCGCAGTGCTTCGCCAACGCGCTGCGCCAGCAGCGCGGCGAGGACAGCGTCGCGCTCGCCCGCGCCACCGAAGCGGCCGCCGCAGTGACCGAGCGTGCCACGGTGGAGGAGCAGTCGTTGATGGCGCAGCCGTTGCCGGCCGATCCCATCGACCCGGTCGGGGGGCTGCGCGACGAGCGCGACGACTACGGCAATCCCCGCCTGCCGTAGTACCGGGCGCTGCCCGGCAACCGTGCCCCTGCGTGTTGGGGGCACCAACGAAAAAGGCCGCCCTTGGGCGGCCTTTCTCATTCGCACATCGGCCGCGTCAGCGTTCGACGATCGCCACCACGCCCATGCCGCCGGCGGTGCAGATCGACACCAGCGCGCGGCCACCGCCGCGTTCGGCCAGCTGCTTGGCGGCCGTGGCGATCACGCGCGCGCCGGTGGCGGCGAACGGGTGGCCGGTGGCCAGCGACGAGCCCAGCGGGTTGATCCTGGCCGGATCGATCCTGCCCAGCGGTGCGTCCAGGCCCAGACGGTTGCGGCAGTAGTCTTCGCTTTCCCACGCACGCAGCGTGCACAGCACCTGCGCGGCGAACGCTTCGTGGATTTCGTAGATGTCGAAATCCTGCAGAGTCAGGCCGTTGCGCTTGAGCATCTCCGGGACGGCGATGGTGGGCGCCATCAGCAGGCCCTCGCCGTGCACGAAGTCGACCGCCGCCACCTGCGAATCACGCAGGTAAGCCAGCGGTTCGTGGCCGTGCGCGCGCGCCCATTCCTCGCTGGCCAGCAGCACCGCCGAGGCACCGTCGGTGAGCGGGGTGGAATTGGCCGCAGTCAGCGTGCCGCGACCGGATACCTTGTCGAAGGCCGGCTTGAGCGTGGCCAGCTTTTCCAGCGAGGTGTCCGCACGCAGGATGTTGTCGCGCTCGACACCGCGGAACGGGGCGATCAGGTCGTTGAAGAAGCCGCGCTCATACGCCGCAGCCAGCTTCTTGTGCGAGGACACCGCCCATTCGTCCTGCGAGTCGCGGGAGATGTTCCACTCCTTGGCCATGTCCTCGCAGTGGTCGCCCATGCTCTTGCCGGTGCGCGGTTCGGCCACGCCGGGAAACTCGGGCTTGAGCTCGCTGAGCTTGAAGCCACGGGTGAGGGCTTTGAACTTGTCGCCAGTGGTCTTG
>Ga0265296_1002310_pt1 | contig 19535 bp, 11 predicted proteins | sample MunlanPumphouse1_FD_189073 | JGI IMG/M metagenome (GOLD analysis project Ga0265296, IMG submission 189073) | Groundwater microbial communities from a municipal landfill in Southern Ontario, Canada - Pumphouse #1 | ecosystem: Environmental > Aquatic > Deep subsurface > Groundwater | place...
CTAATTTCCAATTGCTAAAAGACGATACGTTCAAACGTACGACAACGCTCCAGTCTTATTTCAGCCGCGTAAATTACAGCTTTGATTCGAAATATTTCCTTTCGGCATCCATTCGTACAGACGGTTCGTCGCGCTTTGGGCCGAATAGTAAATGGGGAACTTTCCCATCGGTTTCAGCCGGGTGGACCCTCTCCAAAGAGGAGTTTTATACGGATTGGTTAGGGCAACAATCGACAGTCAAACTAAGAGCGAGCTGGGGTCGTAGTGGAAATAATAATATTGGTGATTACAATGCGATATCCGTGATCAACTCACCAGCGGGTGTGATCCTTGGGGATAAAGTAGAGACCTCTTATACAGCAGGCAATTTACTCGATCCAAAATTGAGCTGGGAAACAACTTCGCAATACAACGCCGGTCTTGATCTCGGTTTGTTGAAAGGCCGCCTCAACATTATGACCAACTTCTACCTGAGCCGTTCCTTCAATTTATTATTCAACCAGCCACTCTCCGCTGTATCTGGATCAACAACGATCTTGACCAATCTGCCAAATTCGAAGGTGCAGAATAAAGGTTTTGATCTACAGATTGATGCAACACTGATTCGCAAAAATGAATTTGAATTAGGATTCAGTGGAAATATCAATGTCAACAGAAATAAAGTGCTCGATCTTGGTGGGGCTTCTACCATCTTGACGAATGGTGCTGAACGCTCCTACTTAACGCATATTACACAAGAAGGAAGCCCAATTGGTATGTTCTATGGCTTTAAAGTTCTGGGGGTTGCAACAGAGGATAACTATAAAACTGTCGCACCTTCAGCGGCTTCAACAACTCCGCTACAACCTGGAGATCTTTATTTTGAAGATGTAGATGGCAATGGTATCGTCAATGACGCCGATAAACGTGTGATCGGCAATCCGCATCCTAATTTCACTTATGGCTTTGCCGTCAACGCACGCTATAAGGCATTTGATCTACGGGCATCATTTAATGGCTCCCAAGGGAATAAAGTGCTGGATGGCTATGATTATTACCTCTACAATATGGAGGGGTCCGGCAATCAATATGCGGATGTCGCACAACGCTACCGTTCGGCTCAAAATCCGGGAAATGGTAAAGTCTACCGTGCATCGCGTGGCGGTACGCAAAGTAACAGTACACGTCTTTCCGATTTTTATCTGCAGGACGGTTCATTCTTGCGTATGACAAATATTGCCTTGGGTTACAATCTTCCTAAAAGCCTAGCAGAAAAACTAACACTTTCTGGGGTAAGGGTCTACGCGACCGTGGACAATCCATTTACGATTTCTAAATACAAAGGTTACAATCCGGAACCGGATTATAATCAACGTGGCAACCTGACTCCAGGTGTGGATTATGGGCTTTATCCATTGGTGAGATCATATAACCTTGGTGTGAAAGTAACGTTCTAATAGCAGGATCGAGGAGCTATTGTCCGTACGAATATCAAGGAAAATCCCGTGTTAATAGCTCCAGTATTGTAAAAATAGTCCTACAAACTGCTCTTTGCAGTTCCGTGGGCTGATGAAAAATAAAAAAATAACAGGATGAAAAAAAGATATATATTACCCTTTGTTTTGTTGGCATTGTCTTCATGTACCAAAGATTTTTTGAATCAGAAAAATCCCAACGCCGTTACGATCGATGATTACTTCAAATCAGAAAATGATGTGCTCTTGGCGGTTAACGGTCTTTACCAGTCCCTTCGTTCGGGAAGTACGATCGGTGAATCCAGTACATTGTATAATGAGGAACGTTCGGATAATAGTGGACGTAATGATAACCAATCCAACGCTGGGGAGCCATTCCAATTCAATGACTTTTCGTTGCTGCCAAGTAATACCTATCTAAAGACGCATTGGTCGGCTATGTATGCGGCAATCAGCCGCTGTAATGTGGTTCTGTCACATGTCGACGATGTGAGCTTTACAAGTGCAGAATTAAAAGGACGTTATATTGCGGAAGCGAAATTCGTTCGTGCATTATTATATTTCCATATGGTGCGTAAATTCGGAGATATTCCATTATCTACGGTACAGGTGACCAGTAAAGAGCAAGCAAATGAATTGGCTTTTCGGGAAAAGGAGTCGATTGTGTACGAACAGATCATTAAGGATTTGACGGAGGCATTGTCCAGCAATCTTCCCAATATACAGAAAGATTACGTCATTGGCAGAGCATCTAAATCGGCCATTAATGCAATTTTGGGTCAAGTATACTTAACGTTGGGAGCAACGCAGACGTCGGGGAGTGCAGAAAATTTTGCGAAGGCAGAACAGTACCTCAATGCGGCCTACCAAATGCGAACTTTTGGCAAACTGAACGAAATCCCCTATGCGGATGTTTTCGATGTGACTAAGAAGAATAGCTGTAAAGAACTTGTTTTTCAGATTCAGTACAAACAAGGTGACCAAAACTATAGCTCGAGTATTGCCCGTAATTACCAGGCGAGAGGGGAGACCATCAACTCACGCTACAATTCGACAGGTGCTGGCGAAGTTGCGAAACTAGATCTGATTAAAGATTATGAGCAAGACGATATCCGAAAAGGCTTCTCGGTAAAGTTTGCAGCGAATACACAAGTTAACGATTGGTTTGTAACCAAATTTAGAGATAATAGTGACGCTGCCGGTACCAATGGTTGGGGCGGAAACGACTGGATCTTGATCCGTTACGCCGATGTGATGCTGTTGTTGGCAGAAGCAAAATATCACTTGGGTAAAGATGCGGAAGCTATCGCGCTTTTGGATCAAGTACGTGAACGTGCAGGATTGCCTTCGTATGCTACTTCCATGTTGAATACGGCTTATCGTAGTAAATATCCAACCTTAAAGGAGGCCATATTGCATGAACGCCGTGTAGAACTGGCATTTGAAAACCAACGTTGGTTTGATTTGATCCGTAATTATAATGCACAAGAACTGGTAACTTATTTCAAAACGAAGAGCCAGGCTGATTATGGAAATGCTAAAATCTCCAATATCTCGACAAAAGATAGATACTATCCAATTCCTTTTGATGAATACAAGCTGGATCCGGCACGTATGTATCAAAACCCCGGTTATTAATCTGCAATTGAATAGATATGATAAAAAATATCAGAAAGATCTTGTTACTTACCTTGGGAATATGCTGCCTGCATATTTCCAAAGGTCAAGTAAACAATATGCCTGTTGGTCCACAGGATTGGCTGATCAAGAAGAATTATTATGCATCCTATTTGCTCTTAAAAGATCCTGCCCTTATACAGGAGCTCGTGGGCTCCAAGCCGGTAGCACAGGTGTTGGAAAAACGGTTCGAACGTTTTAACAACAGCGCCAGTTGTCCTGATCTCATGTGCTATTTGAATGCCTTCAAATGGCAGGATAACGAAATTGACCTGTTGGTAGAGCAATTGGCGGAGCAAATTGGTCATAACAAGAAATTGGACCAGCTTGTTCAGGCTAGTCTTATTCCATCAATGACCTATGGTGTGTTGCATCATGAAACGGCAAAGGTCTATTTTACGAAAGCCTTGAAACAGGATTTAAAGGCAATGAATTATGTGGTGGACGTCTATGGAGGAGGTAAAAGTCCCAATTACCCCAAAATAGATTCGATCTCTTTCGATGTAAAACGTGCGGCCTACCTTCATCTTTTGGACGATGTTCGCCAAGACATCCGCAAGGATATTCCAACACATAAAACGGCATTTTTTTTGACCATGATGACTGCTGTACGCTTGTTGGAAATGAATGAGCGATGGGACGCGGCACAACTAGAACCGCTGATTGAACTCGAAAACAAGAAAGCTTACGAAGCGGTCAAAAATACCGACTTCGCAAGCTATCCCTATAGTCTGTTGCTGACCTTAGGTGCAGGCCCCGAGGTGTATGGACAGCCTATTAGTCCTGGTGGAATGTTACGTGCGCGAATGGCAGCCCGAAGCTACTTTGAAAAATTGGCCCCTTTTATTGTGTTGTCTGGCGGTAAAGTACATCCCTATAAGACTCGCTTTATTGAGGCAATAGAAATGAAAAAGTATCTGATCGAGGTTATGGGAGTACCTGAAGCGGCAATATTGATTGATCCACATGCAAGGCATACGACCACAAATTTGCGTAATACGGCACGTATTCTGTTGAATTATGGTTTTCCGAAAGATAAATACGCCATCGTTAACAGTAGTAAAGTGCATATTGATGCGGTGGAAAAGATGGGCGATCGTTGTATGCGTGAATTGGGGTATATTCCCTATACATTGGGTAAACGAATTTCAGATGTGATCATCGAGTTCAAGGCAAAAGAAGAGGCCTATACGATCGATCCTGATGAACCCTTAGACCCTTAGCCAACTAACTAGGCCGATTGCTAATCTATTAACTGAGCAGATCGGCTTTGTCTATGGCTTATGGGAAGGCATGAAAAAGGTCCGCAGCATTGCAAGCTACGGACCTTTTTTATTTTAAAACAATGGACTTTCCTTCTTTAGACGAGCGTTTTGCCGCTTCCAGGATTTCGACCACAGTGACATTATTATTGATCGATCCGAGATCATTTTCTGGTGGCATGGCATCTTTCAGAACCTGTTCCAGATAGGCAATATGGTTCTCAAAATAGGGGATCGTGGTCGGTATATGTGTAGGTGGATCATTCTGCTGTTTGTATTTTAGAAGCTCTTTATCGTTTTTAGCGTAGAGCTGAGCTTTTGTGCCAAAAACCTGCAGATCTTTAACACTATATGGCCAAGCCCAGGAAGCTTGAATAATGCCCGTGCTGCCGTCACGGTAGCTTAGTATGATGGTGGCATTGTCGTCTACCTTTGGATAAACCTCTGGCTTGAGCTGTTGTGTAAAGGCTGTCACTGAAATTGGCCTTTCTCCATTTTTGAGCCAGGTCATCAGATTGGCGCCATAACAGCCAAAATCCATCACTGCACCGCCGCCATTTTTTTTCGGATCAGTAAGCCAGTCGAGGAAGTAATTGCTACAGCCAATTTCTTTAGGTCCTTCGTGCCCGTCTTTTACAAGTACGCGTGTGATTTTTCCAATTTCACCCTTGTCGACCAGCTGCTTCAACTGTTGATTACTTTTATACCAGGTCGTTTCGTAATGTACCAAAAAGGGTGTTTCGAACTGTTTGGACAAAAATGCAATACGTTTTGCGTCAGAGAGAGTCGTCGCAAGAGGCTTCTCTACCATTACTGGGATTTTAAGCGGGAGACAGGTCTCTGCGACGTCGATATGCTCATTGGTTGGATTGTAGGCCAGTACCGCATCCGGTTTGACATGTTTCAATAAGCTGGGTAAGTCATGGTAGAAGATTGCGTCAGGTAAATTATACTGCGTTCGTATTTTGTTTGATAAGGTTTGATTCGGTTCAGCAATACCGATAATATCGACTTTTTTATCCTTATATAAATTTAAAAGCAAGAATACGTGGTCATGGTTGAGCCCTGCAACAGCAATCTTAAGCCGTTCACTGGCCTGTGCAATTTGTTGGAAGAATAGGAGCAGGAAAACTAGGCGGATAAGATGCTTCATATGTTAAGTTTAGTTATTATAAATATACCGATTTGTGCTGAGGATACCCGTTGTAAATCCAGGTAACTTTGCGGTGCGATTGGATGATGTCGGCCACAATGTCAAAATAGGTTTCTCCACGACCAGCTTTTAGCTCATCTAGTTTCTTTTGAAAATGCGTTTGATTGAATGGTGATTCTGCTCCTAGTTTACCTTGATAATAGGCCAAAGTTGTTTCAACGCCCAATGATGCTCTGCTGTGTGCAATATCCTTCCAAACAATACAATGTGAAACAGCATCTTTAAAGGTGCCAAATCCACCGTAAAGCAGGTCGTCAAAGCCGTCTAGGCTTCCTATCTTCCAGCTTTCGCTGGACATGTAGACGGCATTGATTTCTTCGTAAAAACTTGCAATATCGTTGATGCTACAGCCATCAATCACAGCCACGCCGAGATCGGGATTGCTCCCCACAAGTTGCTTAAAATCTGTCCAGAGATCCTCCGCAAGAAAAACTGTTCCAGCAGCTTTGTTTTCCCATTTGTTCAACAATTGAACGAGTTCGGTTCTAATGGTACTGGGGTGATAGGTCAATGAACACAAAAATGAGCTTAATGCAGTGCCATCCGAATCACTGACCAAAAAATGAGCAAGTGTACCGACCAATTTTTTTTCATCTGTTTTCATCTCTGACCTTTGTTTTTAATCGTCTAAAAATAGCCTAACGAAATCGTTTGCGGTTTTTTAACAAAAAATCCTATACATTTAACGATACATTTAAGGATAAATCTAATGTTATGATCTACCGATTTACTTGCTATAGTATATTAACTCTTGTGAATATACTCTTTAGGTTTGGGATTCCTGTATTCGGACAGCAACATCCTAACGTTATTGTCATCCTGAGCGACGATGGAGGTTATGATGATTTTGGTTGTTACGGCGGTAGGGAGGTCTATACCCCAAATATTGATGCACTTGCGAAAAATGGCGTGCGTTTTCAGTCGGCCTATGCCTCAGCTTCAGTATGCGCTCCTTCTCGGGCGGGCTTACTTTCTGGCCGCTACCAGCAGCGCTTTGGTTTTGAACATAATATTTCGAAACGCCCGACTGCGGGTGTCGCACCGGAAGATATCGGAATGGATACGCAGGTAGCCACCATTGCTGACTTCATGAAGTATAACGGCTATAAAACTGTAGCGATTGGCAAATGGCATCAGGGAGATGGTCCACAATTTAATCCATTGAAACGTGGGTTTGACCATTTCTATGGTTTTATTGGTGGTGACCGGCCTTACTTCCCAATCCATGGTGCCGTGAAGCCAACGCAGCTGCTTTATGACGATCGACATGTAGTCCCCGAAGACTCAGTTCATTATTTGACTGAAACATTGACCAATAAAGCAATTGCGTATATTCAACAGTATCGAAGCCAGCCTTTTTTTATGTATTTAGCTTTCAATGCTGTGCATACACCCGTCGAAGCACCCCTGAAGACTATTGATAAGTATAAAAATGTAGCTGATCCATTGCGACGTGCTTACTTGGCTATGCTGGATAATATGGATGAAAATATTGGACGTCTGATCGAACATTTAAAGCAAGAAGGACTTTATGAAAACACCTTAATCATTTTTATGAATGATAATGGTGCGGCAACAAATAATGGCGCAGACAATGGACAATTGCGTGGTTTAAAAGGATCGAAATGGGAAGGTGGAATTCGGGTTCCCCTTATCATGCAATGGCCAGCCAAGCTACCGAAAGGGATAACATCAGATGCCATGGTATCGGGAATGGATATTTTACCTACCAGCATCGACGCAATAAAAGGGAAGAAAATCCAGGGTCAGCAAATCGATGGCATCAGTTTACTCTCTTCCTATAAGGATGTGAAAAATGGACACGACTATTTATTCTGGCGTCGAGGGATTGCACGTGCTGTGCGACACAAAGAGTGGAAACTGATTGTGGTTAAAGATGATCCGATATTATTGTTCAATCTTAGGGATGACCTTCGGGAACAGCATAATCTGGCCGCTAAATACCCTGAGCGTGTAAAGGAGATGCTGCATAAACTGACGGAATGGGAAAAGGGACTGGAGAATCCCAAATGGCTGAGCTCCGTATTGGATAATGATCAAAATCAACTGATGAAACACCGGATGGATGTCGTCGGACGAGCCGCAGAACGACAATATCCTTAAGTAATGAATACTAAAAACAGATGAAAGGACTAATCCTATTTTTATTGTGCTTTGCCTTGGTTACGGCAAAGGCGCAGAACAGTGATACGTTTGTGCGTATTAAAAAGCATGTATACGATGATGAGTTAAGTGGCCCATTGCCAAATGCAGATAAAACGTTAAGCCTATGTAATAAACTGCGTACTGACGGTACTTGGGCAGATATCGATTACAGCAGTAAGTCAATATCGCTTTGGCCTCCGGGAGAACACTTGGATCGGTTAAGGACACTTATTGTCGCCTATGTGTCTCCACAAAGTGCATCTTATCAGCAAAAATCACTTTACGATAAAATCCTGCTTGCCGCGCAATATTGGGCAAATAATCGTTTTGAGTCTTCAAATTGGTGGCATAACGAGATCGCTTCGCCAAAAGCCATCGGTGTCTGTCTTATTCTGATGAAATTTGGAAAGGAAAAAATTCCTACTACACTAGAGACTCCACTTGTTGAGCTGATGAAGCGTGGTGATCCTTACACAAAAACAGGGGCGAATAAAAGTGATATTGCCATGCACTATTTTTATCGTGCATTGATCTTGGAAGATGAAAATCTTTTAGCTGCTGCTATGGAGCAGCTGCTTTTTCCGATACAGCTCGTGAATGGCAAGGAAGGACTGCAATACGATTTCTCTTACTTACAACATGGCCCTCAATTATACATTGCAGGCTATGGGGAGGAATTTCTGAAGGGGATCTCAAAAGTTATGGCCTATGTGCGCGAGACACCTTATGCTGTAGACATGAAGAGACTCGGCCTTTTTGAACATTTTCTTACAGCAACCTACCTGCCAATTATTCGTTCGCGCTATATCGATTTTAATGTACATGGTCGCGGGATCTCACGCCCCAATATCTTGGAAAAAACACAGGAAACGGCCATATTACAACAAATGAAGTTGATTGATCCCGCCAAAGATGCCATTTGGAATAAAGCGCTAGCGAAACTAGATAGCGTCCAGCCTTTTGACGCTGAGAATATCGAGGCCCACCGGCATTACTGGAAAGCTGACTACACGACTCATCTGCGTAAGCAATTCCATTTTAATGTTCGATTGGCCAGTAGCCGTACCAATAAATCGGAGTCTGGAAATGGAGAAAACGTTCTTGGGCGCAATATGTCAGATGGTGTGACCAATATTCAGGTATTTGGACCCGAATATTATAATATTATGCCCGTATGGGAATGGGATAAAATTCCTGGAACGACAACACGAGATTATCTAGGCGACCTGGAATTGAAAGAACAATGGGGAGCACTTGCTGCAAATAACTTTGCGGGCGGCGTAAGCAACGATAAGACAGGGGCTTCAGCTATGTCGGTCCAGTACGATGGGGTCAAGGCTCAAAAAGCCTGGTTCTTTTTCGATCGGGAAATTGTTTGTTTGGGTGCTGGGATTCATTGTGCTGCGCCAGAAGCTGTGGTAACAACCTTAAACCAAACTTGGCTGAATGGACCCGTTGTCTGGAATGGAAAGGAAATGTCTGCGCTCGATTCAGTACAGAGATCCGTCAAAGAAGGCGATTTTATAACCCATAACAATGTTCTGTATTATTTTCCAGCAGCTATGAACGTCGGATTGACAACCAAAGATCAGGTTGGTTCCTGGTACCGGATTAACCGTTCCCGTTCCAAAGATGTTGTACATGGAAAGGTCTTCAAGCTTTGGTTTGATCATGCTGTTGCTCCGAACAATGCGAGCTATGCCTATATTGTTGTGCCTGGCACTAAAACTGTTGATACAAAAACAATGCGGGAGCTAAGGATTTGGCAGAATACACCAGATATACAGGCCGTGGAGCATAAAGGGAGCCGGATTCTACAAATTGTTTGTTATCAAGGAGGAACCTACCAAGTTGGCGATTGGTCTATAAAGCTCGATCAACCTGCTATCATGCAATTGAACCTACGAGAAGCAACTAGCATGCAGCTTGATGTGGCAGATCCACTGCAAAGAGCCAAAACAGTGAAGGTTCTGCTCGTCAATAAACAGCTTCGTGTAAATCAATCGTTGGAGGTTTCGCTTCCGCAGGGCGAATACGCCGGAAGTACTGTAAGTAACCGAATCGCGATCGGGAAGAAATAATCCAGATTCAATTGGAAAGCTTATAAAAATACAAAGGGGAGATATTTAATATCTCCCCTTTGTATTTTTATTTTTTGAGCTGCTCCAACCGTGTCAAACCTTCCAGATAATAATAATCTGCATAGGTCAGTGGAACATCGATTTCCGAATGATGGGGTAAGCTACCCACACTATGCTGCAATAAGAAACCGCCATTGCTTGCATATTTGGCAAAATAGGTACTTCCTGATAGTGTTTGCAGGCTTTCCTGAGCAAATGTCAAATAGGATTTGCTTTCGGTGCCAGTGGTCAATGTTGAGAGTTCAATCAGTGCAGAAGCAACAATGGCTGCAGCTGAGGCATCGCGCGGTACAAAATTCAATTTCAAGGAAGAAAAATCAGCATCCGATTTATACCCCTGCTTTCCGGCATTAAAATCCCAATACGGAATTTTATCTTTCGGAAGATTCGGATGGGTCATGTAAAACTTCGCCGCCGCTTTTGCCGTTTTAAGAAATTCTGGTTTTTTGGTCTCCCGGTACATCATGGTAAATCCATAAATAGCCCAGGCTTGACCGCGTGCCCAAGTTGAATTGTCGGCATAGCCTTGGTTCGTTTGTTGGTGGATAGCATGGCCATTACCATCGTAATCGACAACATGGTAAGTACTGTAGTCTTTACGAAAATGGTTTTTCATGGTTTGGGTGGCATGACTGATAGCCACATCCTTATATTTGGTGTCTCCAGTCAAGTCGGACACATAACACAGCATTTCCAGGTTCATCATGTTGTCGATAATAACTGGATATTTCCATAGGGTCTTGCCGTCCCAGGACTTCTTCTCGTTCCATGATTTGATGACGCCCACCTGCGGATTATAACGTTTAAGCGCAGTATTGGCCGAATGGATGAGGATATCCTTGTAAGCGGCAACCTTTTTGGGATCTTTGAGGTATTTAATGGCATTGCCATAGGAACAATACATCACAAAACCAATATCATGATGTTGATCAAGGTCTTTGGCTTTTTCAAGCGCCTCTGTCCATTTGATCGCCGCAGCTTCGGTCTCTTTATTATGGGTATGGTTGTAGATATACCACAGTGACCCTGGGAAGAAACCGCCGGTCCAATCCCATTCGTCTGTCCCTACCAGTTTTCCTGCAGGACTCAATGTGCGTGGAAATTTGTGCTGCTTTTCTGCTGCTTGTTCTAAAAATTGATATTGTTTTTCTGCAGCTTTAAAACTTGTGTCAATAAAGCTTGGTTTTTGATCTGTAAAACTCAGTGCAATCAGACTGGATGTGACCACAAAAAGTGCTTTTAGACCAGGTTTTCTTTTTTTCATAACGGCTTATATTCTTAGTAAGTTACATAATAATCTCGATTCTTTTTATTTTATAGCCTCTTGGCGAATCGTAAAGGTATATTTTCCAGTGGATTTGATGCTTTTAGCGGTGAGCTTGATACGATACAGTTCCTTACCCCATACCTGACTCAAACGCGGGTCATCCTGAGGAATGACATCGTAGCTCGCTGTGAACTGTCCAGCATCAAAGTGCACGGTTGCATGCCCATTATTGAGGAGGATTTCCCCTTTGCCAATTTTTGGTTCCTGAGCAACCAAAAAATGGATAATATTGGCCTGCTTAGGACCTGTGATTTTAAACTCATCCTGAATGTCCAGCCCGTTTTGTACGAGGGTGTAACTTCTATTCCAGTGTTCAACATTCGCCGACTTCGGATATGCTTTTCCAATATCAAGTTGGAATCTATTTTGTGCAGGCAGAAATGCTACATTTTCAGCTTTATATTCCTTTCCAAAAGATTGGTCTGCTCCATTGATCATCGGAACATTATGGTAAGCACTCTGCATCGTCCAGATACTGTATCTGTCATCGCTAAAGGTCTTTTTGGTATAGGTGCCGACACCGGCATCAATGAACAGTGGTTGTTGATCCTCGTATAAGATAAAACTCCCGACATCGTTATGGTTGTGACTTTCATTATTGAAACCACCTTTGGCGGCAAAGAAAAACGGACCCTTTTTGAGATATATAAATTGTGTTTCCGGATACCACTTCGCATTATTTTGAGGGAGCGCAGCGGTAACACGCTCTAGTTGTGGATAGCATCTCAGGTCTTCGAAGGCGCGAAAAATATCCCTTGAAGGTTTGAAATTTGCAGTTTTGTCGTCGGTATTTTCCATATATCGGGCAAATTGCATCATCTCGCTACTATTGACATCCTGTCCATAACGGTAGATCAATAGTGGGTCGCCGCCCCCTTTTGCCGAAGCGTCGGCAAAATTAACTACCCATTTATCTCCGCCAATATAGGATTGTGCAATGTACTCGCCCATATCGCGAATTACAGGTTTATCAAAAATATTGATCTTGCCCTTGGTGGCCAGCGAAAGTATTTTTAAATAATCGTACAGTTTGCCCGCAGCATGGCCCCAATAGGAGGGACCCTCTTCGCAGGCACCGTCTGTTTTGACATAATTGATAAAGCGATCCACAGAAGACATTGTCTTATAAATTCCCGCCAGTTGTATATCGGGATTGTCCTCAACCAAAAGCAAGGCCGTAAGAACATTAAAGTTACACCATGGATTCCAGTTATTTACCAACTGTCCTTCCTTGAGTTCAAATGCCTGCCACCACATGTCGTTACGATCCAAATAGGGCTGTATAATGCGTTGTTGGATCTGTTGTTTTAGACGGGTACTGATTTCGGGGTTTATCGTATTGAATGTATCGCGGAAGAAATAATGAACCCAGGAGAGGAGCGAGCCTACATCACCGGCCATCAGATCGACTACTTGTGTGCGCTCTTGCGGCAATGATCGCTTGCTGGACTGAAAGGCCCCAAGGTGTGCCGAGAGAGACCATGTTGCCATTTCCGTCAATTGCCAACTGCCGTTTAGGATTTGGTCAACAAAGCGCCCCTGTCCTTCTGCAAGCTCCGCCAACAGTAGGTTGGTCAGCGCAGTACAATTTTCGTTCATTGGCTTTTCCATTATGCTGCGGTTGCCTGAACGCTCATATTCAAGGTAGTCGGTTGCTTTTACGACCTGCCATTGGTAGCTAAGCGCTTCGTTTCCCTTTTTTATAATACGCTCTTTAAAGGGAGCCATCAGCTTATCCCAGGCTAAACGGTCGGAATAAGCCGGGTAGGGAACCCAAGATTTGTCAATGCCTAGGCTGGCTTTCAGGTTCTCCTGTTTAAAAGCTCCTGTTAGCAGGTTCAAATCTTTCCCTAGCAGTCTTTGGAAAGAAAAACTGCTAAGGAAAAATAGTAGGATTAAATAAATTCTCATAATTACCAATCTTGATTTTGTGGTAGTAATGCCGGGTTCATTTCAATCTCTTGCCCTGGTATTGGCCAAAGCTTATGACGGCTTTGGTAACCACGCGTAACGAGATTGTCTCCGGTAATACTTTTTTCGATGTAGTCTTTGGAGAGGCTTTCTAAAAGGTTCCAGCGCTTAAGATCAAAATAACGCCATCCTTCACCTGCTAGTTCTACAGCGCGTTCATGCTGAATACGTTTGCTCATATCTGCTTTGCTGCCGACAACCAAAAATGAGCTGCCACTATTTAGTGCTGGCATTTTAGAGCGTGTACGCACTTTATTAAGCTCAGTAATCGCTTTATCCAATTGATTGGACTCGTTGTACGCTTCGGAAAGCATCAAAAGTACATCGCCCAAACGTATAATAGGGAAATTGATCGGTGTATGTGCACGATCGGTAATGGCGCCTTTTAGGTTCCCTTCAGGAACAAATTTCCGCCATAGATAGGTGTACCAACCCCGATTGTTGCGGATCTGACCAAAGTTTTCGTTTACACCGGTTGCCAATATCAGCTGCATATCTCTTTCTTTGTTGGCATTCCATCCTAAGTAATGCGAATAAGGTACGATCAAGGTTTGATTCATCCGAGGATCGCGATTGGCATAGATCTGACGCAGTTTTGCTGTATCTGGTACTTTGGTAAGCGTGCCTCCAGATTGCGTAGACTCCATCGCCTGTTTTTTGACCGCATTATCGGTTGTATAGTTGGGGAAATAATCATTCCAGTTGAATGGACTACCATCGCGGTTTTCGTAGCGATCAGCAAGACGTGTGCTCGGCATACAGTTGTTCCAGTCGCTACCAAAGGTTGAACGCGTTCCCATATAGAAGGCCATGGGCATACCATAAGGGAAGCCCGTACCACCCATATTCTGAATGGCAAAAATCATCTCCGGCGATTGATCACCATCCATGGTGAATAAGGTCGAGTAGCTTGTGCTTAAACTATAGCCATAGGTGTTGGTCTTGTTGTAAACAATCTCTTCAAAATCCCGGATTGCTCCCGCCCAATCTTTATTGTAAAGGGCTACTTTCCCTCTCAAAGCATACGCAGCTCCTTTGGTGACCCGGCCATAATACTTTGCATCATAGCTTACCGGCAATTTTTCAATTGCATAGTTCAGGTCATTGAGGATAAACTTATTGACATCTTCTACCGAAGACCGACTATTTTTAAGATCAGCAAAATCTTTATTCAAGTCGACAGTTTCATCGTATATCGGCAATGCGCCATATAGATTGGTGAGCTGGAAGTACATGAGCGCCCGTAAGAACTTCGCTTCTGCAATAAAGCCCTCCTGTTTGGCCTTGTCTATGGTCATGGGCTGGATATGCGCGATTGCATGATTACAACGTTGGATAAGATCGTAACCCGCTTGCCATCTATCCACAATAATTGACGAACGGTCCGTAAAAGTACCGCTGATTACTTCGCCCAAACCCGGAAGATCATAGCCCAGACCAATATCGGTAAGTCCATCGTAAGAAAATTGCAAGCCAAAGGTGGCTTCTTTTTTTAAGTCGTTATAACAGCCCAGTACGCCAGCTAAGGCCTGGTCTTCATTCTGCCAGAATGTGCTAGCACTTACCTGACTGTAGGGGTTGGTATCAAGCTTATAACAAGATGATAAAGCAATGCATCCGGCTATGAGTAGTGAAATCTTTTTCATGAGGTTTAATTAATTAAAAGCCCTATTCAACTTTTGTTCATAATTTATCTGTTACAGGTAGGGAACATACCCCCTGTCGCACACCTTTCTTCTTAAAAGGATAAGCTAACTCCAAAAACGGCCTGTTTCATTGTTGGATAGTTGGTACCGCTGATCTCCGGATCGAAACCTTTATATTTGGTAATGGTCCAGAAATTTTCCAGTGATGCAAAGACGCGTAGGTTTTGTACCTGTATCCGCTTGGTGATATCGTTCGGAATTGTATAGCCCAGCTGGATATTTTTTACGCGGATAAATGCCTTGTTCTGTAACCAGAAATCACTGTTTTTGGTATTTCTTGTATCTGTATAAGGCAACAATCGCGGAAATTTTGCATCTGTTGCACCTTCAGTCCATCGGCCATCAGCAATTTCCTGATTGATTTGATAGCCCCAGCGAACAGTAGGTGTGTAATAACCGTCCGTCCACACGACTTTGTTGCCTGCGTTACCTTGCAAGAAGACCGAGAAATCAAATCCTTTATAATCGAATCCCATGTTAAAACCATAGGTCATCCGTGGCGCTGTACCATGACCTACCGGAACCCGGTCATTGTCGTTGATGACGCCGTCGCCATTGGTGTCTTTATACAAGAGATCCCCTTTTTTAGGTGTACCATAGGATGCGAATGGATTGACTTTTTGATTGGTGTTTGGGTCGATTGGCGCATTATCGATCATCTGTTGCACGAGCTGCATATCAGCATCTGTCTGTAATATGCGGTCTGTCAACAGAATATATTGGGTATTGATGGCATAACCTTCCTGAAGCAAATTGGAACCGCTAATAGACTTGTCATTGCCTTTAAACTTGACCACTTTATTGTCAATAAAGGTAAAGTTACCGCCAATGTTGAATTTAAAATTATCGCCAATTTTATCGCGGTAAGTCAAATTCAGCTCGACACCATTATTGCGTACTTTGGCCGCATTGGTGCGTGGTATTGTTGCATTTCCAACGACAAGCGGAGCGGGTAGGTTGATTAAGATGTTGTCTGTTACTTTGTTGAAGACATCGATCGAGCCCCCTAGTTTGTAATTGAAAAGGTCAAAATCTAAACCAGCATTCAGGATATAGGTGTTTTCCCAAGTCAGAAGCGCATTGCTCAATACGGTCTGCGCAAAACCTACATAGAGCTGGTTGTTTAACACATAGTTTGTTGGATTATAAAGCGCTTGATATTCATAATTGTTGATGTTGGCATTTTTGCGGAAAGACTCATCGGAGGTTCCATTGTTACCCAGGGCGCCATATGATGCGCGGAATTTCAAAGTGGGCATCCATTTGATGTCATAGAAATCCTCTGAAGAAACTTTCCAGCCAAAAGAAGCTGAAGGAAAAGTTCCCCATCGACTTTTTCCGCTCATAAAACGCGATGAACCGTCTGTCCGTAGATTGGCTTCCAACAAATATTTGTCATCCCAGGATAGGTTGATCCGACCAAAAAACGAACGCATAGCCCAATCGGTGATATTGCCGGATGCTGAGGCATCCATAGTCGCCGCATTCAGAACGGTCAGCGACGGATCTACAAGATCGAGTTTGGATGCAGCAAACCAGCCATCTTTAAAATACTCCTGGCTGGCACCGACCATGACTTCATAGTTCAGTTTCTCAAAGAGCTTGTTTTTATATTTGGCAATTCCATCCATGTAATAGCGGTAGGATTTGATTGATTCGTTAGTTACCGACGAACGGCCTGTACCCGCTGAGGCAATTGTATTTGTCAAAAAGTTCCACCGGTCATTGAACACGGGTTGGGAATAGACGAAATCATCATCATAGGTATAGGTGTATGATCCCTCGATGGAAAGTCCCTCAATGGGTTTCAGTTTTCCGTAGAAGCGCGACACGAAGCGGTTTTTGTTGATGTTACCTTTCTGCGCATAAAGGCGGTGAAGTACGTTGTTGGACTGCGGATCATCTTCCGGATTGTTTGGCGAACCAAATCTTCCATCTGGAGCACGCAGTACCATTCCTGGAGTACTTGCTGCGGCAAAAGTAAATACATCATCGATGATGTTGGTCCCAATATCTGTTTTGGAAACGACACCATTGATGTTGGCTCCCAACGTTAACCAGGGTTTTACATCAGCTTCTAGATTGATACGTCCGGTATGACGTTTATAGGTTGCCTGTTCGATGATCCCAGGGTTGTTGAGGAGACCATAGGAGCCAAAGAATTTGATTTTGTCACTACCTCCGGTAAAGGAAAGGTTGTGGTTTTGGCTGATTTTGTTCTGGAAAAGATCCGAAACCCAGTCCGTATTGGGATATTTCAATGGATCCTGTCCAGCGTCCTGGCGCCAAAGGTCGATTTTTTCCTGCGAAAATATGGGCTTAGCATTTGGATCGCCATTGCGATAGCCTTCATTGATCAGCTCCATATAGTTGGCATAGTTGGAAACCATTCCAATGGTATTGGATGGTTTTTGACTCGAGAAATAATTGTTGTAAATAACTTTAAATTGCTCCGATTTACCTTTTTTAGTTGTAATCAGGATAACGCCATTTGCGGCTCTTGAACCATAAATTGACGCTGAAGCAGCATCTTTTAAAACCGATATGCTTTCAACATCTTGCGGGTTGATCAGGTTCATGTCGCCAATAACACCGTCGATCACGACAAGAGGATTGGCATTATTGAGTGTTCCCTGTCCACGAACACGTAGTGTTCCCCCATCACTGCCCGGTCTGCCTGAGCCCTGATTAACATATAATCCCGGCGCCTGTCCAGCTAGACCAGCTGACAAGGAGGTTACAGGTCTGCTTTCCACAACCTCGGACATCTGGATGGAAGAGACCGAACCGGTTACATTTTCTTTTTTCTGTGTACCAAAACCGACAACAACAACCTCGTCGAGTCCCTTGGACTCATTCTCCAAGGTGATCGTAAGCGGGCTGCCAGCTTGCGCCTTCGTTTCGATACTTTTATAACCGATGCTGGTGAAAACCAATGTTGCGTCGTTCTGCTGACTCTTGATTTCGAATGAACCACTTGCATTGGTCGATGTTGCTAGATTCGTTCCTTTAATCTGAACGGTGACATTGGCGATGCCTTTGCCATCTTTGTCTACAACCTTACCCCGAATGGTTGTCTGCAGCATGGCCAGTGAAAGCTTGCTGTTTGTTTTAACAGGTGCAAATGGAGTCGCTTGTGTTGTCAGGCTAGATACGACCAACAAGCAGGATAATGGTATTGCCGGATACATCCAACGATTCTTCGAAACGGATGTGTTCTTGATCTTGATCATAGGCTTTTAGATTTAATTGGTCTGAAAAATGAATTTTCTGTGAAGTGAATTTACAGTATTGATAAAGAACAATACGGACGTTTTCTCGCAATCGTTTTCGTAACAACCCGCCTAAAAACCGAAAGATTTTTGGTTAATATCTGTTTATAAAGGTATGCCTGTTGGGAGTATTTGGATCAATAATTCAAAGGTCAGTGTAGCGTCTGTAAGCGATTGTCGTTTAATAAGGAAATTATGTAAGCCTATTTCTTTTCGTATGATGAATATCAAATGATGAATATCAAAAAAACCGCGTTATTGTTGTATCTGTCACTTGGAGCATATGCAGGCTATGCACAGACAAAATGGAATGTAAAAGCCGGAGTTGCCTTTTCAAATGTGGATGCTATACGTAACCGCCTTAGGTATTTCAGTTGGCTATCGGTTTTAGTAACTTAAAAACAGCGAATAATTAAGAGCGTTGTTGGAAGCATGAGCTCGTCTCATTAATCCAATCGTTTGTCTTCAGCGGCTGGTGTCTGGAGACAAACGATTGGAAATAAATCTTTTCGTTGTACTTGCTATTATTGCGTATTAGAATTCAATCCGGTAGTTAATGGTTGGAATAATACCAGTCCATTTTTGGGGTTCAATTATGCGTTTGCTGAAATTATAGTGCATACCCACAGTGTTCTCTCTATTAAGTAGATTCTGAATATCCAAAATAAACAGATGGCTTACTTTTTTGCGGTTAACCCGATAGCTCGATGAGAAATCAACACGTACGTAGGGATCGGCAGTCAGTGTATTGATGCGATCTTGGTCAATAACTTCTTCGTCCAGACGAAGCGATTCTTCTTCCAGAACAGGAGAGTACTTTATTCCCCCGGCATAAATTAATTTGGCATTAAGACCGAATAGATTATTTTTACTCTTTCCCACGGTCCATTCTTTCCCCATCAGTAAATTTCCTACATAACGTGTATTGAATGTGGTATTATATTCTTTGCCATTGCGTGCTTTGAATTTGGAATCAAAGAAGGAGGTCGTTGCCATGAAGTAATAGCCCTTACTCAACGACTTCTCAAGCGTCAGCTCAATGCCGTAATTTTTGCCGGTTCCTTTATTGATAAGCTGACGGTAGTTTGATGTACCAATAGCTGCAATATCCGATACATTGAGTAAGGAGAAGTTGATGTCGGAATCGGTAGATACTGGGACATCATAAAGATGCTGATAATAGATTTCTGTCTTAAACCGGAGTGTTCTGCTTAGGTTCTTTTCATAGCCAATAACAGCTTGGGCAGATTTCGTTGGCGAAAGAGCCTTGTTTGGCTCAAGGCTTGTTTGATCGCTACTTTTGGCAAAATAGTAGACCAAGGGCTCCAGTCGGTTATATAGACCAG
>Ga0265296_1002311_pt1 | contig 19532 bp, 17 predicted proteins | sample MunlanPumphouse1_FD_189073 | JGI IMG/M metagenome (GOLD analysis project Ga0265296, IMG submission 189073) | Groundwater microbial communities from a municipal landfill in Southern Ontario, Canada - Pumphouse #1 | ecosystem: Environmental > Aquatic > Deep subsurface > Groundwater | place...
TGAAGGACACCGAGGTCCAGCGCGTCACCTTCAACGCCATCACCAAGGCCGCCGTGCTCGAAGCCATGGCCAATCCGCGTCAGCTGGATATGGAGCTGGTCGAGGCCTATCTGGCCCGCCGCGCGCTGGACTATCTGGTGGGCTTCAACCTGTCGCCCGTCCTGTGGCGCAAGCTGCCCGGCGCCCGTTCGGCGGGTCGGGTGCAGTCGGTCGCCCTGCGCATCGTCGTCGATCGCGAAATGGAGATCGAGAAGTTCAAGGCCCAGGAATACTGGTCGGTCGAGGCCGATCTGGTCGCCGACAGCCCGCCCTTCACCACCCGCCTGGTCAAGCACGCCGGAAAGCGCATCCAGCGCCTGGACATCCCGACCGAGGAAATGGCCTTCGCCGCCCGCGACGCCATCAAGGCCGGCGACTTCACCATCAAGTCGGTCGAGAAGAAGCCCGCCAAGCGCTCGCCCGCCCCGCCCTTCACCACCTCGACCCTGCAACAGGAAGCCTCGCGCAAGCTGGGCTTCACCGCCCAGCGCACCATGCAGGCGGCGCAGAAGCTGTATGAAGGCGTCGACGACACCGGCGGCCTGATCACCTACATGCGGACTGACGGCCTGTTCGTCAGCCCCGAGGGTATCGCCCAGGCGCGCGAGGTGATCGCCGACCGCTTCGGCCCCGCCTATGTCCCGGCCGAGCCGCGCTACTACAAGACCAAGGCCAAAAACGCCCAGGAAGCGCACGAAGCCATCCGTCCAACCAATCTGACGCGCCATCCTGACAGCCTGCGCATCGATTCCGACCTGCAACGCCTCTACGAGCTGATCTGGAAACGGATGATCGCCTCGCAGATGGAGAGCGCCCGTCTGGACCGCACCACGGTCGAGATCGAGACGCCAGACGGCCAGACCGGCCTGCGCGCCACGGGCCAGGTCGTCGCCTTCGACGGCTTCATCGCCGCCTATGAAGAAGGCCGCGACGAGAAGCAGAAGGGCTCCGAAGACGAAGACGACGACGGCGGTCGCCTGCCCGCCCTGAAGGAAGGCGCCAAGGCCAAGGTCGAGGCCATCCGCACCGACCAGCACTTCACCGAGCCGCCGCCGCGCTTCTCGGAAGCCACCCTGGTCAAGAAGCTGGAAGAGCTGGGCATCGGCCGTCCCTCGACCTACGCCTCGATCCTGACGACCCTGCGCGACCGCGAATACGTCCGCATGGACAAGAACCGCTTCTATCCCGAGGACAAGGGACGACTAGTCACGGCCTTCCTGGAGCAGTTCTTCAGCCGCTGGGTCGAATACGACTTCACCGCCGCGCTTGAGACTCAGCTCGACGAGGTGTCGGCGGGCGAACTGGACTGGAAGGCGCTGCTGCGCAGCTTCTGGACCGACTTCCACGCTGCGACGCAAGCCGCCGGCGAGCTGCGCACCACGGCCATCCTGGATCACCTGAACGACGCCCTCGGCGCCCACATCTTCCCGGACAAGGGCGATGGTTCTGATCCGCGCGAATGCCCCCTGTGCCATCAGGGCCAGCTCAGCCTGAAGACCAGCCGCTTCGGCGCCTTCATCGGCTGCTCGCGCTATCCCGACTGCAAATATACCCGCCCGGTCGCCTCGCCTGACGGCGCCGAAGGCGGCGCGGACGGCGGCGACCGCGAACTGGGCGTCGATCCGGCGACCGGCCAGCCGGTGCAGCTCAAGATCGGCCGCTTCGGTCCCTATGTCGAAACCACGCCGCCCGGCGAGGAAAAGCCCAAGCGCTCGTCCCTGCCCAAGGGCTGGAGCCCCGCGTCCCTGACGCTGGAGCAGGCCCTGCGTCTGCTGGCCCTGCCGCGCGAAGTCGGTCCTCACCCCGAGGACGGCAAGATGATCACGGCGGGTCTGGGTCGTTACGGCCCGTTCGTCCTGCACGCCGGCACCTACGCCAACGTCTCGGACATCGACGAGGTGTTCGAGGTCGGGATCAACCGCGCCGTCGCCCTGCTGGCTGAAAAGCGCGCCGGTCGACCCGGTCGCGGCTCGGCCACGGCCCCGCTCAAGGAACTGGGCGCCCACCCCGAAGACGAAGCCCCCGTTCAGGTCATGGCTGGTCGCTTCGGCCCCTACGTCAAATGGGGCAAGGTCAACGCCACCCTGCCCAAGGGCATGGCGCCCGAAGACTTGACGCTGGAAGACGCCCTGCCCCTGCTGGCCGCCAAGGCCGGCGCGGCGCCGAAGAAGAAGGCGGCTGCGGCCAAGAAGCCTGCGGCGAAGAAGGCTCCGGCCAAGACCGCTGCTGAGAAGAAGCCTGCAGCGGCCAAGAAGCCCGCCGCCAAGAAGCCGGCGGCAAAGAAGGCCGCGTCCAAGAAGGCGGCTGACGTCGAGTAGGGATCGCTACGGCCCTCCCGGTTCGCTCAGCGGACCGGGAGGCGTCTAGCGCCCGGCCACCAGTTCGTTGCGAACGCGGCGCCCCAGGGGATCACGGGCCGGCCAGGTCTGACCCACAGACGCCTCGACCAGGGTCGTGCAGAACCGCGACAGCAGCATCCGCGGCCTGATCCCGTTCAGGCAGACGCGCTCGCCCTCGACAGCCCAGCGCGCCGTCAGTCGGCGTCCGTCCGAAAAGACCGCTCGATAACTGCCGTCACGATCAAACAGATGTTTGACCCAACTCCCATCCGGGTAGTGCGACACCACAGTATTTCCGAAGGCCGATTCCATCTCTGCCTGGGCCGGCAGCGCCGTCGCGCAGCAAGCCGCCAAGGCGAACGCAAGCGTTTTCAACCGCATACGACAACCCTTCCCTACCCCAAGGTTAGATTACAGACCTGTAAGGCTTTGCCAAGCGCCTGGTTCCCGAACGGAAATACTTGACTGAGACGTAGGGGTTTCCATATACCGCCGCAGGCTCGGGATAGGACTGGCGATGCGCGCCGCCCACTCGCCCACCAGGGGCGGTTCCGTAAGCTGAAGACGTTACGACGTTTCCTCCGTCCTCAAGGTTGCATGACAGAATTCACCAAGCTGGGCCTTTCGGCCACGACCCTGCAAGCGGTCGCCGATACAGGCTATACCGTGGCGACGCCCATTCAGGCCGCCGCCATCCCCGTGGCCCTCGCAGGCCGCGATGTTCTGGGCATCGCCCAGACCGGCACCGGCAAGACCGCCGCCTTCACCCTGCCGATGATCGACCGCCTCGGCTCGGGCCGCGCCCGCGCGCGTATGCCGCGCGCCCTGGTCCTGGCCCCGACCCGCGAACTGGCCGACCAGGTCGCCGAGAGCTTCGCCAAATACGCCAAGGGCACCAAGCTGACCTGGGTCCTGCTGATCGGCGGCGTGTCGATGGGCGACCAGGTGGCCATGCTGAACAAGGGCGTCGACGTCCTGATCGCCACGCCGGGCCGTCTGCTCGATCTGTTCGAACGCGGCAAGATCCTGCTGACCGGCGTCGAGATGATGGTCATCGACGAAGCCGACCGGATGCTCGACATGGGCTTCATCCCCGACATCGAGCGCATCTTCAAACTGACGCCGCCCAAGCGTCAGACCCTGTTCTTCTCGGCCACCATGCCGCCCGAGATCACGCGCCTGACCACGCAGTTCCTCAAGGACCCGACCCGGGTCGAGGCCTCGCGTCCGGCCATGACCGCCGACACCATCACCCAATATGTCGTCCGCATTCCGTCCTCGGACCCCAAGGCCAAGCGCACCGCCCTGCGCGCCCTGGTCGGCCGTGAGGACGTCAAGAACGGCATCGTCTTCTGCAACCGCAAATCGGAAGTCGATATCGTCGCCAAGTCGCTGAAGACGCACGGCTTCGACGCTGCGCCGATCCACGGCGACCTCGACCAGTCGCTGCGCACCAAGACCTTGGCCGACTTCCGCTCGGGCGCGCTGAAGATCCTGGTGGCCTCGGACGTCGCCGCGCGCGGCCTGGACATCCCGGACGTCAGCCACGTCTTCAACTACGACGTCTCCCACCACGCCGACGACTACGTCCACCGCATCGGCCGCACCGGCCGCGCCGGCAAGCTGGGTCAGGCCTTCATGATCGTCACCCCGTCCGACGACAAGGCGTTGGACAAGGTGCTGAAGCTGATCAAGATGGACCCGCAAGAGTTGACGCTGGAAGGCATCGACTTCACCGCCATCAAGGACCGCCCCCGCACCGACGACGCCAAGGGCCGCAGCCGCAGCCGCAGCGACCGCCCGCGTCCCGTCCCCAAGAGCGACAACGTCGCCTCGATGGAGCCGATCACCTCGCCGCTTCCCCGAGCTGAAAAGGCCGAGGAGGCCCGCGAAGAGGCGCCGCGCCGTTCGCGCAGCCGTCGCTCGACCAAGCCGGAAACCGCGCCCGAAACCATCGACGTCGCTGTCGATGCAGCCCCGGAAACCGCCGTCGAAACCGAGACGGCTCCGGCCAAGGCCGCCCCCCAGCGTCGCGACCGCAACCGTGATCGGGATCAGACGCGCGAAGCCAGGAAGCCCGAGCCCCAAAAGGAACCGCGTCTCCAGGCCGCGCCGGGCGGTTTCGGCGACGACATCCCGGCCTTCCTGCGTCGGCCCGTCGTTTTCTCCGACTAATCCGCAACCATGCTGATGGCCAGCTTAACTGGTCATTACGGTTCCTTGTTCTAGTACCTACGTAACATTACTAGGGGCGCGAGAATCAGAATGACGGCGCAGGTCGAGACCTCCCTTCGGGGACCAGAGGCTTATGCCTTGGCGCATCGCGTCATCGACGCGATGCAGCAGGCCTCGATCTGGCCGACGCCGCTGAATTTCGAGCTGTGGGTGCATTACGTCAGCGATCCCGAGGGACCGCTGGGGCGCGAGTTGCACCGCCTGCTGGCTGGCGACACGCCGTTTACCGATGCGACGGCGGAAATGCTGGCGGCGGAGTTCCTGCCGCGCGGCCGCCTGTCCGAGGAAATCCGCGACGTCGGCGCCGTGCTGAACCGCGAACTCGCCGCCGTGGCGGAAGCCATCGACAACGCCCGCAAGACCCAGACCGCCTATGGCGAGACCCTCAGCACCGCCTCCGCCCGGATGCAGGTGGCCGAGGGACCGACCGATCTGACCGCCATCGTCAGCACCCTCTCCAGCGCCACGCGCAAGGTCCAGCGTCACACCTCGGCTCTGGAAAAGCGCCTGGAATCCTCAAATCGCGAAGTTGTCCGCCTGCGCGAGCACCTGGAGCAGGTCCGTCGCGACGCCATGACCGACGCCCTGACCAATCTGGCCAACCGCAAGACCTTCGACGAACAGTTGGCGCGTCTCTGCGACGAGGCGGAAGCGGAAGACAAGAGCCTGACCCTGGCCATCGTCGATATAGATCATTTCAAACGATTCAACGACACCTGGGGCCACCAGACCGGGGATCAGGTGCTTCGCTACGTCGCCAGCGTCCTAGGGCGGATCGCCCGCAATCCGCGCGTCGCCGCCCGCTATGGCGGCGAAGAGTTTGCGGTCATCTTCCCCGGCGAGACGCCCGGCACGGTCGAGGCGGCGCTGAACGCCGTCCGCGAGGAAATCGGCTCGCGCTCGCTGCGTCGCCGTTCCACCAACGACGACCTGGGCGCCGTGACGATCTCGGTCGGCTTCGCCGAGCGCCGCCCCGGCGAAACCGCCCTGAGCGTGCTGGAGCGCGCTGACGAAGCCCTCTACGCCTCCAAGCGCGGCGGTCGGAACTGCGTCACCAACGCCGAACTGATGGCTCAAGCCGCAGCCTGAGCACGGCCGCCGCTTAAGCGCTTGCTGACCTGCCCCCGCATCATGTCATAACGGCGGAATGAGAAGCTTAGCGTTCAACGTCGCCTACTGGGCCCTGTCCATCGTCTATTGCCTGGCGGCGGCCTTCGCCGCCCTCGCGCCTGGCCGACGCGCGACCAGCTGGATCATTCGTCGCTATGTCCGTCGCATGGTGCAGGCCATGGCCCTTTTCGCCGGCATCCGGTTGCAGGTGCGCGGCAAGGAGCGCCTGCCGCAGGGCGGCTTCATCGTCGCCTCCAAGCATCAGAGCTGGGGCGACGGCTTCGCCACCTATGACCAGTTCGACGACCTGGCCTTCGTCACCGGCGACCACCTTGAGAAGTTCCCGTTGCTCGGCACGGTGCTGACCAAGCTCGGCGCCATTGTCGTCAACAGCTGCGGCGGCCACACCGCCCGCGCGGCGCTCAAGGAACGCGCCGCTGACGCCCACCGCGAAGGCCGCAAGATCCTCATCTACCCGGAGGGTCATCTGGCCAAGGTCGGCGAGAAGTTCCGCTACCGTTCGGGCGTCTGGCACATGTACCGCGACTTCGACATGCCGGTCGTGCCCCTGGCCACCAACCTCGGCCTGTTCTGGCCTCAGGAATCCTCGCGCAAGACACCGGGGACCGCCACCCTGGAATTCCTCGAACCCCTTCCGACCGGCCTGCCCAAGGACGAGTTCCTGGCCCGCCTGGAAGCCGCCATCGAAGGCAAGACCGCCGAGCTGATCGCCGAGGCCACGGGGCGCCCTGTCTCGCCCGCCGTTCAGGTTCCGACGCCCCACGAAGTCGCGCTCGCCGCCGCATCAGCCTGACGGCCCGCTCTGTTTTGGGCCGCGATCGTCGCTGCCCAATTTGTTCTTGATTTGTTCCAATCCTGTGCCATCCTCTGGGCATGAGAACGGCGATGAAAGGACGCGGTGCACGCTCCAACGACTCGGGCCGGTATGAAGCCGACCGGCGCGAGGAATTCGACGACGGCTGGACGGATCAGGACGAAGCGGCCGCCCCGCTGCGCACCACCCTCTCGCCGGAACACGCCCGCACCATCATCGCCAAGAATACGAGTCCCGACGTCGGCTTTGATCGCTCCATCAACCCGTACAAAGGTTGCGAACATGGCTGCATCTACTGCTACGCCCGTCCGTCCCATGCCTGGATGGGCCTATCCCCGGGCCTGGATTTCGAGAGCCGGATCTTCTTCAAGCCCGAAGCCGCGCGTCTGCTGGAACAGGAACTCGCCAAGCCCCGATACGTCTGCAAACGCATCCACATAGGCGGCAACACCGATCCCTATCAGCCGGTCGAGCGCGAGACCCTGTCGACCCGCTCGATCCTGCAGGTCATGCAGCGGTTCCATCAGCCGTTCAGCATCATCACCAAGTCGGTCCTGATCACTCGCGACGCCGACATCCTGGGGCCCATGGGGCGTGATGGCCTGGCCTCGGCCATGATCTCGATCACCACTCTGGATCGCGGCCTGGCCCGCGCGATGGAGCCGCGCGCCTCCACGCCCGCCAAGCGGCTGGAGGCCATCAGCCGTCTGGCCGACGCCGGCGTTCCCGTCGGCGTCGGTTTCGCCCCGGTCATCCCCGGCCTGAACGACCACGAGCTGGAATCCATCCTTGAGGCGGCTCAAAAGGCGGGCGCGACCTCGGCCATGTACGTGACTCTGCGCCTGCCGCTGGAGATCAAGGACCTGTTCCGAGAGTGGCTGGCCGACGCTCGGCCCGAGCGCGCGGCCCGCGTCATGTCCCTGATCCGCCAGACGCGCAGGGGCAAGGACTACGACCCCGACTGGGCCCAGCGCATGAAGGGAACCGGCCCCGTCGCCGAACTGATCGCCGCTCGCTTCAAGGCGGCGATCAAGCGCTACGGACTCGACGCCCCGCGCACGCCGCTGGACATGACCCAGTTCCACGTGCCGCCCGACATGCGACCTCAACTGGACCTGTTCGACCAGGATCGGCATCCATAAAGGGATATTCCCAGCTTGGGCGGGCCGTCAGGGGCGCGTCCCTATACGAAGTCCGCCAGCCGCGCCTCCAGGCCCCGCCGAACCTCGGGCCAGTCCTCGTCCAGAACCGCAAACTGCGCCGTATCGCGCACCCGCCCCGTCCAGGTGATCTTGTGCTTGCGCAGCACGCCCTCAAAACGCGCGCCCAGCTTGCGGATGGCGGAGCCGCTGGCGGCGTTCAGGGCGTCGGTGATGATCTCCACCCGCACAGCGCCCGTGTCGAAGGCATGGCCCAGCAACAGCCGCTTGCACGCCGGATTGACCGGCCCGCCCCGCGCATCCGGCCGATAGAAGGTCGAGCCCAACTCGCAGCGACGATGCTCGGGCTTGATCTCATACAGGCTGGTCGTGCCGACCACCGTCCCGTCGCTCAGACGCCGCACGGCGAAGGCGATGCGTGAGCCAGCCGCCATCGCCTTCAGCGCCGCCGCCCACCAGCTGTCGAAATGTTCGCCATAGGCCGCGCTGACCATGCCGTTCCAGGCCTCGGGGTCGCAGTCCAGCGCCGCCCTCAACTCGCCCTCCAGTCCCGCCGTGAACGGCTCCAGCCGAACAAAGCGGTCCTCCAGGACGACAGGGCTCAGCTTCACGCCGCGCCCTCCGCGATCAGGAAGGCGCGCACCGCTTCGGCGTCCACGTCCTTGTCAGTGAAGACCTCGCCTATGGCCCGCGCCAGGATCAGCGTCAGCCGACCGTCCTCGGCCTTCTTGTCCCCAGCCATGCGCCCGATCAGGGCCTCGGCGCTGAAGGCCTGATCCACCTCCGCCAGGCGCGTGGGCAGACCCGCCGCCCTGATCCCCGCCTCGGCCTTCCGGGCGTCCGCCGCCGAACACAGCCCCTGACGGGCCGAGAACCGAAACGCCATGGCGCAGCCCAGGGCCACAGCCTCGCCGTGGGTCAGGGCGTCGCCAAAGCCCAGCTCGGCCTCCAGCGCGTGCCCGAATGTGTGCCCCAGGTTCAGCAGGGCGCGCCGCCCCGCCTCCTTCTCGTCCTCGCCGACGATCTGGGACTTGATCTCGACCGAACGGATCACCGCCCGCTCCAATGCGTCGGGGTCGCCCTCGGCGCCCGCCTTCCCTTCTCCGCCCAGCCAGTCGAAGAAGGCCGCGTCGCAGATCAGCCCATGTTTCAGCACCTCGGCCCAGCCCGACCGCACCTGCCGGACCGGCAGGGTGGCCAGGGCCTCGATGTCGGCCAGCACCAGCCGCGGCTGATGGAAGGCGCCGATCAGGTTCTTGCCGCGCGACGTGTCGATGGCCGTCTTGCCGCCGACCGAGGAATCTACCTGGGCCAGCAGGGTCGTCGGAACCTGGACAAAGTCGACGCCGCGCATGAACAGGGCCGCCGCCAGCCCGGCCAGATCACCCACGACCCCGCCGCCCAGGGCCACGACCAGGCTCTTGCGGTCCAGCCCCTCGGCCAGCAGCCGGTCCAGCACGGCCTCAAGCTGCTCAAAGGATTTGGACGCCTCGCCCGCCGGAACCGTCACGATCCCGGTCTTCAGCCCCGCGCCTTCCAGCGCCGCGCGCACCGTCTCGCCGTGGATGGCCGCCACCGTCTCGTCGCTGACGATAAAGGCCCGCGTCGGCGCCAGGGCCGCGACCCGCGCCCCCGCCTCTTTCAGCAGCCCCCGTCCGACCACGACCTCATAGGCAGCGAAGCCTTCGCCACCGACCGTGATCGTCGTCATCATCGCTTGCTCTCCTCGCGGGCGTGCCGCCGCAGTTCTCGATAGATCGCCTCGACCGCCTGGCCGTGCGAACCGCCGCCGACGTCCACCGTCAGGTCGGCCTCGGCATAGATGGGATAGCGAGCCTCGGCCAACTGGCTCAGGGCCTCCAGAGGATCGCGTCCGCGCAACAGGGGCCGGGTGTCGCGCCGCTGCACCCGTTCGGCGATCACCTTCAGGTCGGCGCGCATCCAGACGCTGACCGAGTGGGTCTTCATCAGGGCGCGCGTCTCAGGGTTCAACATGGCCCCGCCGCCGGTCGCCAGGACGATGGGCGGCCCTTCCAGCAGACGGCGCATGATTCGCGCCTCGCCCGCCCGGAACTCGGCCTCGCCCCGGCTGGCGAAGATTTCGCTGACGCTCATGCCGGCGGCGGCTTCGATCTCATGGTCGCCGTCAAAGAAGGGCAGACCCAGCCGCTGCGCCAGTCTGCGCCCCACGGTCGATTTGCCCACGCCCATCAGCCCCACCAGGGTTATGGTGCGGTCAAGCGCCAGGTTAGGCGACAAGGGCGAGGAATCGGGCGAGGCGTCGGCAGGCATGGTTCCCATATCCTCTACACGACCCAGCCGTTCGCTCCACACCTCTGTTGAGCCTGCCGCATGACGCCCCAGGTCGAGGCCTTTCTGGAGATGATGTCGGTCGAGCGCGACGCCTCGCCCCACACCCTGTCCGCCTATGGCCGCGACCTGGCCGACGCCGAGGCCTGGCTGGGCGATGCGGGCGGCCTGATGGGCGCAGACGAAGCGGCGCTGGAGGCCTGGTTCGCCGACCTGTCCCGACGCGGCCTGTCCGCCGCCACCGCCGCGCGCCGCCGCTCCTCGGTGCGCCAGTTCTACCGCTTCGCCCTGGGCGAAGGTTGGCGGAGCGACGACCCGTCCCGCCGCATCGACGCCCCCAAACAGGGCCGCAGCCTGCCCAAGACCCTCAGCCGCGACGAGATCGAGGCGCTTCTCACCGCCGCTGGCGCCGCCGACAGCGCGGCGGGCCTGCGCCTCGTGGCCTTGGTGGAAATGGCCTACGCCTCGGGCCTGCGCGTGTCGGAACTGCTTGGGCTCAAGGTCGAGGCCGTGCGCCGCGACCCCGCCTATCTGATCGTGCGCGGCAAGGGCGGCAAGGAGCGCCTGGCCCCGCTCAACACCGCCGCCCGCGAAGCCATCAAGGCCTGGCTGGCCGCCCGCGACGCCGCGCGCCCGCCCAAGGCCCCCGACAGCGTCTGGCTGTTTCCTTCCCACGGCAAGACCGGCCATCTGACTCCCCGCCGCTTCGCCCAACTTCTGGATCAGGCGGCCATCGCGGCCAACATCGACCCCGCCCGCGTCAGCCCCCACGTCCTGCGCCACGCCTTCGCCACCCACCTGCTTGAGGGCGGCGCCGACCTGCGCGTGGTCCAGACACTTCTGGGCCACGCCGACATCTCGACCACACAAATCTACACCCACGTCGCCACCGACCGCCTGTCCCAAGTCGTCCACTTCAAGCACCCCTTGGCGAAGGACGACTGAACCCCGCTTGCCCCGCGGCGTTCACCGCTCTAGTTTCCGCCGCTTTCCGTAGCGCCAACCGCGCTTCCTCCACACGGACGCCTTATGGCCACGCACTACCTCGAATTCGAAAAGCCCATCGCCGAGCTGGAAGCCAAGATCGCGGAGCTGTCCCTGCTCGCGCCGACCAGCGGCTCGTTCGAGAGCGAGATCGCCGCCCTGCGCAAGAAGGCCGACGCCCTGCGTGTCAAGACCTACGCCAACCTTGACGCCTGGATGCGCACCCAGGTCGCGCGCCACCCGCAACGCCCGCACTTCGTCGACTACGTCGAGGGCCTGTTCACCGACTTCGTCGAACTGCACGGCGACCGTCAGTTCGGCGACGATCAGGCCATCATCGGCGGCCTGGCCCGCTTCCGCGGCCAGCCGGTCGTGATCATGGGCCACGAAAAGGGTCACGACACCCAGACCCGCATCACCCACAACTTCGGCATGGCCCGCCCCGAGGGCTATCGCAAGGCGGTCCGCCTGATGGACATGGCCGAGCAGTTCGGCCTGCCGGTCCTGACCTTCGTGGACACCGCCGGCGCCTATCCCGGCATCGGCGCCGAAGAACGCGGCCAGGCCGAGGCCATCGCCCGCTCGACCGAGCGCGGACTGACCCTGGGCGTGCCCTCCATCGCCACGGTGACGGGCGAAGGCGGATCGGGCGGCGCCATCGCCATCGCCGCCGCCAGCCGCGTGCTGATGCTGGAACACTCAATCTATTCGGTCATCTCGCCCGAGGGCGCGGCCGGCATCCTGTGGCGCGACGGCAAGCGCGCCAAGGACGCTGCCATGGCCATGAAGATCACCGCCCCTGACCTGATCGCGATGAAGATCGTTGATCGCGTCATTCCCGAGCCCCTGGGCGGCGCCCACACGGCGCGCGAGACGGCCATTCAATCGGTCGGCGACGTGCTGGAAGACGAGCTGAAGTCGCTGTCGTCGCTGTCGGCGGATGAAATCCGCAAGGCCCGCGCCGAGCGCTTTTACGCCATCGGTCGTCTGGGCTGATCCACGCATTGCGCGACGGCCTCGCGCCGTCGAAGCTGACGCCATGCGATTCGCGCCTGCCTCCTCCATGCTGAACCGGCCCCTGTCATGCGCGGCATGAACGGGGTCGGCGAATCCCTGCGCGAAAGCGCGGTGTTCAACTTCGCGGGTGCGGTGACCATGGTCATCGATGATTCGCCGTTCGCGCTGGAACTGACGGCCCAGGCCGTGCTCGGCTTCGGCATCAAGGTCCGCCACGCCTGCAGCAGCGCCGCCGAGGCCATCGCCGTCCTGCGCGACCACCCCGTCGATCTCATCCTGGTCGACTGCGAGATGCCGGGCATGAGCGGCTATGAGTTCGTGCGCTGGCTGCGGCGTTCGGGGCTGGAGCCCAACGCCTTCGCCCCCGTCATCATGACTGCCGCCCACGTCCGTCGCTCAAAGGTGTCCGAGGCGCGCGACTGCGGCGCCAACTTCCTGATCACCAAGCCCTTCAGCGCGAGCGTCCTGCTGGAACGCATCGTCTGGGTCGCCCGCGACGCCCGCCCCTTCCTAGAGGTCGGCGACTATTTCGGCCCTGACCGGCGTTTCCGTTCGGAACCCTGGGAAGGTCTGGAGCGTCGTTCAGAAGAAATCCGCAAGGCTGAATTCGAAGCCCAACGCAGAGCGTCGATCGAGCTATGACCGTCATCACGCACAACCGCCGCCGTTCACGCCTGTCGACCCTGATCGACCAGCCCGGCGGCGTCAGCGCCGGCGTCGCCCTGGCTCAGGCCAAGGCCAATCTGGCCGAGATGGAGGGCCGCAGCCGCGCCGTCATCGAGGAACAGGTCGCAGCCCTCGCTCTGCTCCAACCCGCCGCCTCGCTGGAAGAAACAGCCCGCGTGCTGGATCAAGCTTACAACCATTCGAGCGCCGTCATCGACGCCGCCGGTCCGTTCGAGCTGAAGGACCTGTGCGCCGCCGCCGCCAACCTGTGCGACCTGATCGACGCCGCGCCCGAGGACAAGCCCTTCGACTGGCGCATCGTCACCGTTCACGCCCAGGCCCTGCGTCTGCTGCTGACCCTGCCGGCCGATGCCGCCGAGGCCCGCACCCAGGTCCTGGCCAGCCTCAAGGACGTGCTGAAGGCCAAGGTTCCCGGCATAGCGGGCCAGTCCGACTGAATCAGTCCGGCTGAACCTGGCTCTTGGCCCCACGCGTCTGCTTGCGCCACAGGCTGGCGTATTCGCCGCTTTGACGCGCCACCAGTTCATGGTGAGCCCCGCGCTCGATAATCCGCCCGGCCTTCAGCACCAGGATCTGATCGGCGTCGGCCACGGTCGACAGGCGGTGGGCCACCACCAGGGTCGTTCGTCCCGCCCGCGCCTTGCGCAGCGTCTTTTGGATCGCGGCTTCAGTGCGGCTGTCCAGGGCGCTGGTCGCCTCGTCCAGGATCAGGATGCAGGGGTCGGCCAACAGGGCCCGAGCGATGCCCACCCGCTGACGCTCGCCGCCTGACAGCTTCAGCCCGCGCTCACCGACTCGCGTCTCCATGCCTTCGGGCATGTTGCGGATAAAGTCGGCCAGTTCCGCCGCCTCCGCCGCAGCCCAGATCGCCGCCTCATCCGCATCAGGGCGAGCGAAGGCGATGTTGGCGCGGATGCTGTCGTTGAACAGGGCCACGTCCTGCGGTACCAGGGCCACCGCCGCCCGCAGCGAAGCCTGGGTCAGGGACCGCGCATCATGACCGTCGATCAGCACCCGGCCCTCCTGCGGGTCCAGCAGGCGCAGGGCCAGCTTGACGATCGTGGACTTGCCCGCCCCCGACGTCCCCACCAGGGCCGTCGTCGTGCCAGCGAGGGTGACGAAGCTGACGTCGTCCAGGCCCGCCGCGCGCGCGTCGTGGCGGAAGCCGACGTGATCGAACACAATCTCGGCCCCGCAGCCGCTGGCCGGACGCGGCAGGTCGATGGCGTCGGGCGCATCGGCCACCTGCGGCGCCTGACGCGTCACCTTCAGCATCTCTTCCATGTCGATGAAAGATTGACGGATTTCCCGATAGGCGAAGCCCAGGATATTCAGCGGCGCATACAGCGAGATCATGATCAGCACCGCCGCCGTCACGTCGCCCGGCCCCATCCGCCCCGCTGCGGCCTCGAACCCGGCCATGACGGCCATGATCCCCAGGCCGATGTTCATGATCAGGCCCTGGATCATGTTCAGGGCCGCCAGCGACGTATTGGCCTTCAGCGCCGCGTCCACATAGGTCGACAGCGACTGGTCATAGGCCTCGGCCGCACGCGTCTCGGCGCCGAACGACTTGACCGTCTCATAGTTCAGCAGGGCGTCGACGCTCAGGCCCGCCGCCTCGCTGTCGGCGGCGTTCATCGCGCGGCGATGCTCCAACCGCCAGTTGGCCATGGAGAAGGTCGCGGTTCCATAGACCAGCACCACCCCTACTGCGACCGCGCCGAACCGCCAGTCGTACCGGGCGCCCAGCACCGCCGCCGCCAGCACCAGTTCAATCGCCGTCGGCCCCAGGTTGAACACCAGAATCCGCAGCAGGAAGTCCACGGCGCGCGAGCCGCGATCCATCGTCCGCGACAGGGCGCCTGACCGCTTGGTCTGGTGGAAGTCCAGCGACAGGCTCAGGGCATGGGCAAAGGTCTCGGCCGCCGTCTTGCGCTGGGCTGCAGCCCGCACCGGCGCGAACACCACGTCTGACAGCTGCGGCGTCGCCGCCGACAGGAAGCGCACCACGGCCCAGCCCACGGCGAAGGCCGCAAAGCCCCAGCCGACCGCCGCCGCCGCGCCCTGCCCCGCCGCCAGATGGTTGACCGCCGCGCCCAGGATCAGGGGCGCCAGCACCCCCAGACCCTTGCCCGCCAGGGTCAGGGCGACGGCCCCGGTAATGCGCAGACGCAGTTGCGGCGCGCCTGAGCGCCCCACCACGCGCAGCAGATCGCCCAAGGCCTTCAGCGTCGGCGGCGCCTCCTGCTTCACTTCGGCCTGCCCCGCGGCCATCGCCTTGACGGTCGAGTCGCCGCGTCGGCCGGATCGTTCACCGCGCATCGTCATGCTCCAGCATATGGGCCGCGACTGGCCGGAGCGAAACCGGCATTCAGTTCAGGCTCGCGATGGCTTCGAGCAGTTCGTCCACAGCGCCTTCGGTCGTCGCCCACGAACAGACGAACCGCACTGAGCCGTCGTCGAACTGATAACAGGCCCAGCCCAGGGCGTTCAGGCGCTGGTGCGCCTCGTCCGGCATCCGCACAAAGACGGCGTTGGACTCGACCGGATGGGCCAGGACGAAGGGCGACCGCTCTTCGATGCCGTCCGCCAGTCGCTGCGCCATCAGGTTGGCGTGCGCCGCGCCGGTCTCCCAGGCGTTCGATTCCAGCAGCCCCAGCATCGGCCCCGCCAGGAACCGCGCCTTGGACGCGGTCTGCCCGGCCTGCTTCAGCCGGTTGTCGATGCGCCGCGTCAGGCTTTTGTTGAAGATGACCAGGGCCTCGGCGCAGTTCGCGCCCGCCTTGGCCCCTCCGAACACCAGAACATCGACGCCCAGACGCGGAATGTCTTTCAGGTCAAATCCCGCCGCCGCCGCATTGGCCAGCCGCGCCCCGTCCATGTGGACGCCCAGGTCCGCCTGCTTGGCCGGTTCGATCAGGTGGCGCAGTTCCTCCTCGGAATAGACGGCGCCGTATTCCGTCGCCTGGGTGACGCTCAGCGCCGCCGCCGGCTGGCGATGACCCACGACCGGCTCGTCCAGCGCGGCTTGCAGAGCCATCCCGTCGATCTTCCCCGAATAGCCTGGCAGGCCGATCAGGCCGACGCCCTGGCCAAAGAAGCCCGGCGCGCCGGTCTCGTCGGTGCAGATGTGGGCCGCGTGATGCGTCAGCACCGCCTCATAGGGCTGGGCCAGCATGGAGACGGCGATGGCGTTGGCCGCCGTGCCGCTGAAGACGAAGCGCACCTCGGCGTCGGCGTCCAGACGCTGACGGATCTGGTCGGCGGCGCGCGCCGTGATCTCGTCCGCGCCATAGGCCCGCGCGAAACCGCTATTGGCGGCGACCAGGCCGTTCAGGGCGTCCGGCGCCATGCCGGCGGTGTTGTCCGATCCGAAGTCGTAGCGCACGCGTCACTCTTCCTGTTCTGCCGGCGCCATGACGACGCGGGCGAATTGGGCGTCCTTGGCCGGCACCTCGACCTGGTGCGGGAAGGGTATTTCGATTCCGGCGGCGTCCAGCGCCTCCTTGCCGCTCTGCATCAGGTCGGCCTGGCTTTGCCACCAGTCGCCGACGTTGACCCAGGCGTGAAGCGTAATCTCCACCGCGCTGTCCAGCAGGGCCGTCACCCCGGTCCAGGGCGTCGGGTCTTTGAGCACCTTGGCATGGGCCACGGCCACGCCGGCCAGCACGTCGCAGGCGTCTTTCAGATTCTCACCGTACCCGACGGTGAACTTGATCTCGATCCGACGCGTCCGCTGACCCGTCAGGTTGATGATGACGTCGCTCAGGACCTTGGAGTTGGGGATGACGATCTTGTGGTTGTTGGCGTTCGACAGCTGGGTCGTGAACAGGTCCAGCTTCTGCACCGTGCCCGAGGCCCCGCCGACATCGATCACCTCGCCCACCCGATAGGGCCGCAGCATCAGCAGCATGACCCCCGCCGCCACGTTCGACAGCGTGCCCTGCAAGGCCAGACCGACCGCCAGGGAGGCGGCGCCCAGAACCGCGATGATCGAGGTCGTCTGCACGCCCAGGCGCTGCAAGACGGCGATCAGGCCGATGATGATGACGACCACCCGCACGACCTGGGCGGCGAAGCTCAGCACCGTCTGATCGTGACGGAAGGCCCGCAACCGCCCCAGCACCCGCCGCGTCACCCCCGACGCCCAGCGGGCGATGAACAGGGTGGCGGCGAAGATCAGGGCCGCAATCGTCAGGTTGATCGCCAGATCGCCGGCCATGTCCGCCAGCTTGGCCAGAATGGCGGCGTCGACCGTCAGCCGCTTTTCACCGGCGGCGACCGTCTGCGTCAGGGTTTCATGCAGGAAAGACATGCCCTTGGGTCTAGCGCCTGCCCCCGCGAATGGAAGCCCCGCGCGTCAGGCTTTCACCGAAAGAGCCCGATCCGGCGCTGAAAAAAACAGCCCCCTTCAAGAGACTGGCGCGTTCGGCGACCGATCAGGCCGCGGCCGCCGGTTCCTCCACCGTCTCGGCGGCCTGATGCAGGGCCGACCGCCCTCCCGGAACCTGAGACATCAGATTGGCCAGGCTGCGGAAATCGATCGGCTTGTTCAGATAGGCGTCCGCCCCCGCGGCCAGCCCCGCCTCGTGATCCTCGATTCGCGCCGAGGCTGACAGGACGACGATGGGCGTATCGGCATTGACGCCTCGCCCCTCACGGATCAACCGCGTCGCCGTCAGCCCGTCCATGACCGGCATGTTGACGTCCATGATGATCAGGTCGAAGCGCTGGCTGCGGGCCAAATCGACGGCCAGCTGCCCGTTTTCAGCCGTGCTGGTGCGGTGTCCCGCCGACCCCATCCAGGCCTCAAGGATCATGCGGTTGACGGGGTGATCCTCGACCACCAACACATCCATGTGGTCGCCGCCGTCGATGGCGGCGTCGATGATCTCGGCCGGCTCTGCGTGGCTCCACTCCACCACTTCGCCCTCGATCGACAGGGTGAAGGTCGACCCCTCGCCCAGACGCGACGCCACAGTGATGTCGCCCCCCATGATCTGCGCCATGCGCCGCGCAATGGTCAGACCCAGTCCCGTGCCGCCGAAACGGCGCGTGGAAGAGTTGTCGACCTGGGTGAAGGGCTGGAACAGCCGATCCAGATCTTCGCGCGAAATGCCCGAACCGGAATCCGTGACGGAGAAGTCGAACCGAACCCGGCGATCCGAAATACGGCTGCCGCGCACGATGTAGCGAATTTCGCCCTGGTCCGTGAACTTGACCGCATTCGACAACAGATTCTGCACCACCTGGCACACCCGCAAAGGGTCGCCGCGCACGACCGCCGGCAGTTCGCCCTCGAAGGCCGAGGTCAGCGTCAGCCCCTTGGCCTCGGCCTGCGCCTCGAACGGCCCGAGAATCCGACGATGCAGATCATCGACCTGCACATCCACGACATCGAAGCTCATCTTGCCGGCCTCGATCTTGGTCATGTCGAGAATGTCGTTCAGCAGGCTCAGCAGATTGTCGCCCGAGTTGCGAATGATCGACAGATATTCGCGCTGCGTCCCTTCCAACCGGGTGGCGCTCAGCAGTTGGGCCGCGCCCAGCACCCCGTTCATCGGCGTGCGCAGTTCATGCGAGATGACGCCCAGGAAGCTGGACTTGGCCTCGTTGGCCGCATCCGCCTTGTCGCGCGCCGTCTCCAGTTCCTCGATCAGATGGGCCTGATGCTCCTGGAAGGCGCGAATCCTCTCCTCGCGCAGCACCGTCATCGTCACCAGGACAAACAGGCTGGCCGCCGTAAACGGCACCACGGCCACGAAGGGCCAGAACAACGGCCCGCCGACCAGGCTGACGGCGATGATTGCTGCGACCAGACCATAGGGCGATGAAATCATGATCGCCTGTCGCGGCGAGCTGCGCAGCTGGGCGAAGACCAGCACATAGCCCGACACCAGCAGGGCGATGGCCAGCTCATGACCAAAGGGGGCGCGCGAGAACCAGGCCATCAGCGGCGCCACGGCCCAGACCGCCGTCGTGACAGTGGCCACGGCAGGGAAGACCATGCCCCACCCGGCGCCGACCTGTTGGCTGACGCGCTTTTCAACCTCGCCGCGCAGAGCGCCGGCGGCCAGGGTGGCGGCGAACCACAGCAGGCCCGGGACCAGACCCACGGTGGCGATGACGCCGACCGCCCAGCTGACGATGATCAGATAGCGCAGATAGTGGGTCTGCAGAATCGCGGTCAGCGCCTGTGCAGCCTCGCCGGGCGCCTGCCCGTCCAGCCCCTTGATCCCATCCCCCACCATTCGCACGCCCCCGCCATTGCAAATCAGTCCGGCCGGACGCTAGGCCGAAGTCTCTAAGACGAGATGAATACGTTTCTTTACGTATCAGGACGAAAAAGGCGTCAGATCCGCTCCGCTTCCGCGACCGTCAGGGCGCGCACCGCCAGGGCGTGAACCGGCCCGGCCAACTCCTCTTTCAAAGCCGCGTTGATCGCCCTTTGCCTGGCCACACGCCCCTGCCCTTCAAAAGCGTCAGACACGATGGTCAGCTGGAAATGGCTCTCGCCGCCGTCCTTGGCGTCCATGCCGCCTTCGTGATGGTGGCCGGCGTGTTTCCAGCTGTCGTCTTCCAGCTCGATCCGTTGCGGAGCGAACGCCGCCGTCAGTTTTTCGCGGATAAGTGTGGCAATCGGGCCGTCTGACATCGGTCGTTCCTTGAAGCTGTCCAAATCAAGCTTACACTCGGGCTGATGTCCGCGTCATTTGAATACAAACCCCGCTTCACCGACATCCGCGTGAAGCCGCCCAAGTCCGATGAGGAAAAGGCGGCTGCGGCTGACGTCCTGCATCGCAAGAAGGGCGA
>Ga0265296_1002313_pt1 | contig 19525 bp, 12 predicted proteins | sample MunlanPumphouse1_FD_189073 | JGI IMG/M metagenome (GOLD analysis project Ga0265296, IMG submission 189073) | Groundwater microbial communities from a municipal landfill in Southern Ontario, Canada - Pumphouse #1 | ecosystem: Environmental > Aquatic > Deep subsurface > Groundwater | place...
AAGAATTAACATCAGTTACAGTACCGGAAAGAGTTGCATATTGGCTAGAGGAGACGGTGCTAGGAGATGCAGAAAGAGTTGCTGTTGGGACGGGGGTGCAGGATTGAGTCGTAACCGGAGATCCTCCTGTGCAACCGCCTGGTGCAGAAGATGTTACTGATCTTGTTTGTGTTCTTGTTGACGGTGAACAAACACCCCAAGCAGAGTAGGTCCAAGAAGTGCAAGCGGCAGGAGTACAGGTAAAGGCTGGACCAGAAGCAGGATCACTTGCACCAGCATGTACCCACCAAGTATATGTCACTCCTGGAACACTTGAAAAAGTGTAAGATTCTTTCGTTATTGGAGGCATGACTTGGGCGACTCGGTCAATTCCGGCTTTTGTAAAACACACATCGCCGGGCATTTGGCCTCCGTCACAACCACCATTCCAACCATTTGTTGTATTGTCTACGCGAACCATATGAGATATATCCATTACCAAGTCCCATGAAATAGTTGCTGTGGTACCAGGAGCAGGACAAGAGGCGGTGAGTCCAGTAGGCGGATAGGTAGGTCTGTAAGAATCATCGGGCTGACAAACTTTATTACCCGAGAGATCATACATAGAAACACGAGCAAAACTTGATCCAAAATCAGCATGACATAAACCATTATTACCCATTGCACATTTGGTGTCTTGGTAAGGTGCGTGCATATTATGAACAATGTAAACACCGCCGTGCCCATACTGTACTCCAAAACCAGTACTGCTACCGCCGTCCCAATATACAGTACAGACATTTGCAAAAGAAGTATTACTCAAACCAAAAACTCCCACGGAAACCAAAATTCCAATCATAATTCCCCTAACCCCCAAATGCCTTTTCTTATAAATCAAAACAATAAAAATAAATGCAAGGAATATCAGAATAGATGCAATTATGATTTTGTTTGCTGAGGTTGTTGCAGAAGTTGATGTACTTATAGGAGTTGCGATTTGAAAATTCCTTGAATCAAGAATGTTGTTTCCTGAGGAAAGGATGATATTTGCTTTTGGATTATTGCAATCTTTGGTAATTGGTATCAATAGATTTACAACTGAAAAATTAGATATGTCTTTAGTTGATGTAGCAGAACAATAACCATCGCTATTGAGTACAATGGCAGTGATTGTGCTTGTTCCTGTTTGTGTTGAAAAGATTTGAAGATTAGCTGTCTCTCCTGCTTTATAAGAAGTTTTGTCAAAAACTACATTTTGGATTGTTCCGCTCTGGCCGGATAAAATATAATTGAATGAGATTGAGTTGGATATTGTTTTTTTGTCAGCTGATGCAAGATTGAATGTCAGATTATAATCCTGCGGTTTTGATGCTTTTGGCAATACAAGGGTTATATCATTGCTTCCATTCTTTATAATAACGCTTCCTGTTGAACTTCCAGTTGCGGGAACAATGTCACCGAATGAAGTGTGGCTTCTGGTGGTAAAGATAGGGATAAGTGTGATATTTGAGGACAAACTGCTTGTTACTTTGCATTTTGCTGTAAAAGTATCTGTTGAACTGATGACAACACCCTGGCTTAGTGGAGATTGTCCTATGTAACAAGAGTCAGGAACAATTTCAATGGTATTTGGTACAGCTTCTGTGATTTTTACATCACCGGCTATAGCAACACCAAGCATGAGTCCATTCTCATTTTTGCTATCAATCCAGATACTATATGTACCTAAAGATATTGATGATGGAATAGTGTAATCTATAGTCTTGCTGATAGTAGTGTTATCTCCTAGAGAAAGGGTTTCTTCATAGACTTTTTCATCAACTAAAGTATCGTTTTTCATCAATCGGACAGAATATTTTACTTGAGGCTGGGCTCCTACCCTGTTTGAAATATCAAAAGATATCTTATAATCTCTTCCATTGTTTGAGATTATTTTTGCATTATTTATGCTTACTGTTGCTACGATAGTACCTTGGCTGGGAGTGGTTGCTGCGAATGATGTGCTATAAAAAAGAATACTTATTATAAATACGGAAAGGAGGATAAATATTTTTTTCATGGGTTTTAAAATAATTAAAAATTATTAAATAATAACAAACAAACTGTGGTTGATATTATAACATAATAAATATCAAATATAAAAAAGGCCACCTTCCGCAGAAGATGGCCTTGTTAGTTTTGGATTGATCAGAAGGAATAACTTCCGCCAATACCAACCCTAAAAATTTCCTTGAGAACAGTCTGATCATCCCGAGACCAGTTAACTGTTATCGCAGATGTGGGAGTATATTTCAAATCCACTCCCAGAGACATTCTTTCAAACACGGGAACTTCAACACCAAGCTGTAAAATAGGAGAAACTCCGCCTCCACTAACTTGATATTTTTTTCCCTCAAACTGATATTCCCCACTGATTTGTTCATACTGAGCTCCGACCCCACCATAGAAATCGGCCCAACTGAGCTTGAAGGGATGAACCTTCAGGGTAACCGTTGGAGCGATAACTTGACTGACATCCCCAAGGTCATAGGGAGTTGCATTTCCGATTAGTCCGGAAATTTCCAATCCCAACCAAGAAAATGTCTGGAGAGGTTTCCACTCAAGATAAAGCTCTGCAACGAAACCGATTGCCTTAAACTCAGTTACGGAAAACGATTGCTTTGATGCTGTCACCAAGTCACCCACAATATACCGAGTGCCGACTTGAAAACTTTTTGTCTCATCCGATGCCTGCACAACAGACACTGGAATGAGAGTGAGCAATAACAAACCAATTAACAGCTTTTTCATAATGCCTCCTTTAACTCTTTTTAAGAGTTATATTGTAAAAAAGTTTTTGAGGACAATTCCTCACAAATAAAATTCTACCTATAATCTGACCAATATAATAGACTAAAAAATAGTAAGTGTCAAGGAGTCATAAAATCCCAATAATACATCTGGCACATAAAGAAAAAGGCCATCTCCGAGAAGATAGCCTTTTTATTTCCAGTCTAAAATGAGTAATTAAACCCAATATTAGATTGAAATAATCGAATTATTGAAATCCTACCATTATTATAAGAGTAATCAGTCCAAGGATCATCGCCAACCCTTATTTTCCCCTCGCCGAGATTCATTGAAAATCCTTGGATACACTTGACACCTATTCCAATTGACAATCTATTGGTAATTGAGAAACCAATACCCGCCTGAACAACAAAAGACATATTCTCGCCGCTTACTGAGTTTTTGGTCTGAATATGTTCTGTAGGTATGCTGCTTCTGGACATCGGGTAAAATATACAGCTAATCCTATCAGTACGGTATTCCCCGCTGGCCTCAATGTACTGAGCTCCGAATCCAATAAAGAAATCAACTGGACCCAAATCAAGAGGATGAACTTTTAATGTAATTGTCGGAGAAGTAACAAAACTAAGATCATAATTTTCCGTCCTTACACTAGCCAAACCTTCTTGCCAGGATGCTTCCACCCCTAAATATCGGATCGGTTTCCACTCGGCATAAAATTCCCAGATATTCGGGAGTTTAAAATCAGCACAAGCCTTTCCGTCAAAAACTGAAAGATTCGTTGCTGTGCGCCGAACACCGACCTGAAGAGGACTCGAAACAAACGCTTGAGCCACAGACGAAAAAACAAGCAGTAAGAGCAAAGTAACCAGTAATTTTTTCATTTTTTTCTCCTTTTATAGTAGGATGTTAAAGGTTTTGAGAATAGTTTCCTCAATAACCGAACTCTTATTTCCGTCTATATAGTATCCTAATAAATAATAAATGTCAAGTAGAAAAAATGTTTAGTTTTAGAGTACTTCCCTTCGACTTTACAATATATGCAATATCTGATAATATACAGAGGTAAAAGTTCGCCGGTGGCGAACTCATTTTTTTAAAAAAATTAATAATCAATTATGATAGATTTAAAAGTAATAAACTCTGTTGTAGAACAGATGGAACAAGAAAGAGGAATTCCTAAAGAAAAAATGCTTGAGGCTATTGAAATGGCTCTTGCTACTGCTTACAAAAAAGAATACGGCAAGAGAGGACAGATCATCAAAGCAAAAGTAGATCTAGCTTCTGGAAAAATGGAATTCATTCAAGTAAAAACAGTTGTCGATGCTGACAGTGTTATTATCCGTGAAGAAAAAGAAGATGCTGAGGCTGAAGAAAGATTTAAAAGATCAAGAAAAATAGAAGAAGAAAAAATAGAATTGAATGAAAATGGAGAAAAAATAGTCTATTACAATCCAGAACATCATATTTTTATTGAAGATGCGAAAAGAATCAAAAAAGATGTAAAAGTTGGAGATGAATTGCTATTCCCTCTTGAAGAAAAAAGTGATTATGGAAGAATCGCAGCTCAAACAGCTAAACAAGTAATCATTCAAAAAATCAGAGAGGCTGAAAAAGTTTCTGTCTTTAACGAATATGGAGAAAAGGAAGGAACTATAGTTACAGGAATAGTACAAAGACTTGAAAGAGGAAATCTTTTTGTAGATATGGGAAGAGCTACAGCCATATTGCCTTTTGAAGAACAGATTCCCGGTGAAAAATATAAGCCAGGAGAAAGAATTGGAGGATATCTTTATAGAGTTGAAGAAACTCCAAAGGGAATATTCTTGAGACTCTCAAGATCTCATCCAAAATTCTTGGAAGAATTATTCAGAACAGAATCTCCAGAATTGGGCACGGGAGTAATTGAAATAAAATCAATCGCAAGAGAAGCCGGTTCAAGATCAAAAATCGCAGTTGCTTCAAAAGATGAGCATATAGATCCAGTAGGTTCGCTTGTTGGGCAAAGAGGAGTAAGAGTTTCTACTGTAATGTCTGAACTTGGAGGAGAAAAAATAGATATTATAGAATGGTCTCCAGATCCTAAAAAGTTTATTGAAGAATCGCTTTCTCCTGCAAGAATCCTTTCTGTAACAATAGATGAAACAGAAAAGAAAGCATCTGTAGAAGTAGCAGCCGATCAGCAATCCTTAGCAATAGGAAAAGGCGGTCAAAACGTAAGACTCGCTGCAAAACTTACAGGATGGAAGATAGATATCATTTCTGTAGAAGGAGAGTACGTTGAAGCTGAAGAAGGAGAAGAAATTAAATAATTTAAAAAAGGCGGGTTTTCGCGAAGCGAAAACCCGCCTTTTTGTTTGCAAAGATAATAATAAATTATATAATGCTACAAATGGAACAAGATAAAAAGCCAACAGATTTAGGAGCGATGATAGGAGTAATAATAGTAATAATATTACTAGTCACAGGCGCTTTTTATTTTGCCGGAGAAAGAATAAAAAAATCTAATGAATTTAAAGCTTCCATACAACAAGCGGAAGCTACCACAACCTCCACCTCTACAGAAAAAATTAATTCAATGGGAACTGGAACAAGCAAGTTATAATAAAAAAATAAAAAGGCGGCCAAGCAAAGCTTGGCCGCCTTTTTGCTTTTTATATAGTTTTCAGTTAATATCACTGAATATGAAAATATATAAAATAAAAGATACAAAAAAACTTCCAGATTGCGAAGTGGAAATAACAGCAGAAATAACAATGGAAGCTTTGGAAGATTATAAAGTAAAAGCTCTAAAGAAAATAAAAGAGGTTGCAGAACTTCCTGGTTTTAGAAAAGGACATGTTCCAGATGCCACGCTAAAAGAAAAATTTGGAGAGATGGGCATTCTTGAAGACGCAGGCGAAATGGCTATCAATGATAGCGCTATAGAAATATTAGTTGAATCAAAAATAAATTTTCTAGGAAGACCGGATATTGCCTTGAGTAAAATTGCGCTTGGCTCCCCTATTGAATTTAAAATAAAAGTTACCGTAATACCTGAAGTAAAACTTCCTGATTATAAAAAAATTGCCAAAAAAGAAAATTCTGTGGAAGAAAAAATTGAAGAAGTTACAGAAAAACAAGTTGAAGAAACTATTGAACAAATTAGAAAAATGTATGCCGAGCAGAATCATAGCCATGCGCATAGCGAAGTGCACAAAGATGATGAGGAATTGCCATTGCCAGAAATCAATGACGAGTTTGTAAAAAAACTTGGCGACTTCAAAGATGTTGCTGATTTTAAAGAAAAACTAAAAATAAATATCGGAAAAGAAAAAGAAATTCACGCTAAAGACAAAAAAAGAGGGATGCTGTTGGAAAAACTTGTAGCTGAAACAAAAATAGAAATGCCAAAAATTGTTGTTGAAAGCGAACTGGAAAAAATGGAAGGCCAGTTCAAAGGCGACATCGCACAAATGGGACTTCAGCCGGAAGAATATTTGAAACATATCAAAAAGACTTGGGAAGATTTGAGAAAAGAATGGTATCCTGACGCAGAAAAGAGAGCAAAGACCCAACTCATATTGCAAAAAATATCATTGGAAGAAAAAATTGAGCCAAACAAAGAAGATGTAGAAAAAGAAATTAAAAATCTTATAGCGCAATACAAAGGAGCTGATCCAGAAAGAGTAAAAGCTTATGTAGAGATGGTTCTTGTAAATGATGCGGTAATTAAATTTTTGGAAAACCAAAAATAAAAACTAAAAGCCGGTTTGCTTCGCAAACCGGCTTTTAGTTTTTATTTTATTTCATCTCCTTCCAATTATCCCCCACCGAGCTTGTTGCTTTCATAACAACACCTTTTGAATCTTTGAGAGAAATGACATTTTCCATTATCTTTTCTATTTTCGGAGAGATTTTTTTCACCACGTTTTCGTCCGCTTCATACACAAGTTCATCATGAATCTGCAAAATCAATTTTACTTTGTCTCCCAATTTTTCATCCTTTAAATATTCATCAATTTTTATCATCGCAAGCTTTATGAGATCGGCTTCCGTTCCCTGTATCGGTGCATTTATCGCCATTCTTTCCGCCATAGCACGAATAAATGGGATCTTGGAACGCAATCCTTCAAAATATCTTCTTCTGCCGAAAAGAGTTTCTGTATATCCTTTTTGTTCCGCTTCAATTTTTATATTTTCCAAAAATCTGGCAAGTCCTGAGAATTTTTTAAAATACTCATTCAAATATTTCTGCGCTTCTTCCCTACTTACTGCTCCGCTGTAAGCTGGACGAGCTTCCGTTATGATTGTCGGACCAGAACTTAAATTTACACGAAGCGCATTTACTCCCATTCCATACATAATTCCAAAGTTTATAATTTTAGCCCGGCGTCTCATTTCCTTATCAACCTTATCAAGAGGAACATTAAAAACTTCCGCAGCTACAGCTGTGTGTACATCCTCCCCTTTCTTAAAAATCTCAAGAAGTTTTTCGTCCGGCGCTAAAAAGGCTGCGATGCGGAGTTCCGCCTGCGAATAATCAAAAGATAAAAGTTTTGTTCCTTTATCCGCAACAAAAGCTGCTCTTATATTTCTTCCAAGCTCGCTTTCATTTGGAATATTCTGAAGATTCGGATTTGAGGAAGCCATTCTGCCTGTCGTCGTTCCAGCCTGCAAGAATTTTGCATGAAGCCTTCCTTCATTATCTAAAAGATCAGGTATGACATCTATGTAAGTAGAAAGAAGTTTCTGGAACTCTCTGTATTCTATAATCAAATCTATTATTGGATGCATATCTCGCATTTTTTCAAGCTCTGATTCTTTTGTGGATAGCGCACCAGAGCCGGTCTTTTTCTGATTTTTCGGCTTAAGACTGAGCTTTACAAAAAGTATTTCTCCAAGCTGTTTTGGCGAATTAATATTGAATTCTCCATCTGCTAATTCCCAGATTTTCTTTTCCAAAAAAGAAAGTTTTTCATGATAATTTTTTGATAAGATGGCGAGTTCCTTTTTATCAATTTTTACTCCGATTTTTTCCATTTTTTCAATTATAGGAATCAGCGGTTTTTCTATTTTTTCCCAAACGCCCGTCAATTCCCTTTTCTTCAATTCATCTTTAATAATTTTTTCTGCATCAGACAAAGTTTTTTCTTTTGTAAAATTAAAAATATCTTCAACTGTGGGATTTGTAAGATTGGAATTGATAAGCCAAAGCATTACAGAAAGCTCTTTTATTTTTTGATTATCTTCTTCACTGGCAAACAATCCTGTATTTATAGTTTTATTTTTTTCAGCAGTTATGACAGCTTTTTCTTCAGAAGTTTTTGGAGTTAATATGTCTTTCAATCTTGCGCCCAAAGTTCTGAATTCTAAATCACTCCACACAGCAATAACTTTTTCTGCATCAATATTTTCTTTCCAAGTTTTTTCTGGAATGACAAAATCTATCGGAGCATCGAGCCTGATAGTTCCAAGCATTTTTGAAAATTTGGCTTCCTCCTCGCCTTCTTTGAGTAATCCGATTATCCTTTCTTTTATTCCAGCATCTTCAAATTGTTTTTCGTCTTTATTTAATTTTTTATAAATATCTTCAATAGAACCGAAGTTTGTTATCAAATCTGTGGCAGTTTTTTCTCCAATTCCTTTTATACCAATAATATTATCTGAGGGATCACCGCGAAGTCCTTTGTAGTCCGGCAAAAGTTTTGGTCCAAAGCCATATCTTTCTATCACAGCTTTTTCATTATAAATAATAGTATCTTTAATTCCCTTTTTTAAAGTATAAACTCTTACTTTATCATCGTCTACAAGCTGTAATGTATCCATATCGCCGCTTGCAATCACAATGTCTAAATCTTTTTTATTTTTACATATCTCCACGATTGTTCCTATCATATCGTCAGCCTCAAATCCTTCTTTTGAATAAACTGGAATATTAAATGCAGTAAAAATATCGTATGATTTTTTTAACTGCGTTACTAATTCTTCATCTGCTTTTGCTCTGCCAGCTTTATATTCTTTGTATGCTTCATGGCGATAAGTCGGTTTTGGCAAATCATAACAAGCTGCAATATAATCCGGCTTTAAATCAGAAATAATTTTTAAAAGCATAGTAGAAAGTCCATAAAGTGCACCCGTCGGCTCACCCTTGCTTGTCGCAAATTCAGGAAGCGCATGATATGCACGATGAATAATCGCATGGACATCCAGAAGCACTAATGTTTTTTTGTTATCTAATTTTTTAGCCATCCCAGTTATAAAATTTAAAAGCTTCTAATATTTAACTTATTTATTCATCTGTCTTTTTAATAATCTATCTCTTACTAACTGATTCATCTCGTTATTTATAACGGGACAAGTTTTATATTTCAATTTCTCTCTCAGATTCGTTCAAAAATTTAAAAAATATCTTTGCATGATTTTTTGGCAATATCTCCACCACCCTTTCAGGCCATTCTATAAAAATAATATTTCTGGAATCCGATAAGGTTTTATCCCAATCAAGAGCTAAAAGTTCTTTGAAAGAATCGAGGCGATATGCATCTACATGGATAAGTTTTTTAAAATCATTGTGATTTATATCATATATTTTTTCTATAACAAACGTAGGGCTTGTAATATCCTTTTTTATATTAAAAATTTTTGCTACAGACTGCGTAAAAGTTGTTTTTCCAGAACCAAGATCCCCATAAAGACCGACTACTAAAGCTGTATCATAAATACCCATAGATATTTTTTCTATGAAATCTTTAGCTATTTTTTCTGTATCAGAAATGCTTTTACTTATGATTTTCATCATTTCAATTTTAGCATACCTTAAAGAAAAAGGGCGGGTTCGCTTCGCGAACCCGCCCAAAATAAAACCCCGCTAAGCCTAAGCTTCGCGGGGTTATAAATTCTAACAATTCTAGAACGTTGGAGGCGGTAATGCCGCCGGTAGAGCCGACATATCCTGCGTCTTTTTTGCTGACGGCGGCGGCACCGGTAAAGCTGACAAATCCTGCGTCTTTTTCACCCCATTGCCGTCAAAAATCCAAACCCATGTCCCTCCAGAAAAATCTTCAACGGGAGTTTTGAAAATGACCTTGCCATTTGATTCAAGAATTTTTGCCTGAAGCATGATTCCATCGTGCCCTTGATAATCAAAGGGTTTGATGTGCTTACTGCGCACAAAAGCCGGCAGAGATTTACTTCCTTCAACTTCACACACCTTGATGGTAAAGCGAACGCTCTTGTTCAGAATGTATACGATGTTGGGCGTTGTCACCGCATCGGACACCATCTGTTCCGGAGCCGGTTTTGAAGAGCAACCCCTCAAAATCAAGAGACCAATCACAACAAAAAGAATAAACACACCGATAACAATCCATCCCCATCTGGGAATTTTCTTCATATTTCCTCCTTGTTTTTTATGCCATTAATTAATGGCATTATTTTTGAAAGTACTTTTAATTCCTCAATAGTATATACTAAACAATGTTTTTTGTCAATAGAAAAATAATAAATAAAAACACCTCTTTATAGAGGTGTTTTTATTTATTATTTTATTTGATTTTCACCCACAGCCACCCATTCACCTGTTGCAACACTTCTGATAAATTCAGAGGCATTTATTTGTCCGAGTCTTGAAAGCTTAATAAGTTTAACTGATGCATCTGAAGAAAGTAAAACTTTGTTCATTCTTGCATATTCTTCTACTTTATTTATATCTGAATTATCAGAAGCAATTTGATCCAAAAAATCTGAATTTACAGAATCATTTGTATCGCTTGTTTCAGCTGTGTTTGCATTTATATATACACTCGCAAATACTTTTTGAGATTCAATTTTTCTCTTCAAAAATAGATAAGCTAAGAGTGCACTCCATGATACAAGTATAGAGATAAAAATTATTGTTCCTGCATAATCTTCAAAACCTGTACTAGGAATGTCACTCAAATAAACTGAATCTAAAGGTTGACTTGTATCTGTATAAGCCAAGACTTGATTTGGAATTGTTTGTGTAGGCTGAGTGTAATACACAGGACTTACTCCAGAAAAACCTCCTGTAGTAACTATTTGTGATGGTTGTGTATAATATACTGGAGAAGTTATATAAGTTGTTCCTCCTGAAAAGCCGCCTGTGGTAACAGTTGATGGTGAGTTTACATAATGTACTGGTGGTGTTACATAAGTTGTACCTCCAGAAAAACCTCCTGAAGTAACTATTGATGATGGCTGCGTATAGTATGTTGGAGAGCTTACATAAGTTGTTCCTCCTGAGTAACTACCTGAAGTTGGTTGTTCATTGGAATAATTATAACCGCCACTTGTAGGTGCATCGTAGGTGTAGTTATATCCACCTGAAGTTGGTTGATCATAGGTATAGTCGTAACCTCCTGAAGTTGGATTATCATAAGTGTATCCATAACCGCCACTTGTAGGTGTATCATAAGTGTAATCGTAACCACCTGAGTTAGAATTATCATATGAATAATCATAACCGCCTGAGTTAGAATTATCATAAGTGTAATCATAGCCTCCTGAAGATGAATTATCATATGAATAGTCATAACCACCAGAACTAGAATCATCATAAGAATAATCATCTGCAAATGTACTTGCTGGCAAAGCTATAACAAAAGCTATCGCGATTAGAACGATTTTTATAGTTTGTATATATTTAGTTGTATTTATTGTTTTTTTCATAAAAGTTTTTATTTTTTTCTCAATATAAATCCGCCTATCCATAAAATATGGACTGTGAACTGCTTTATAATTGCTGGCCATATTGTATATTACATAGTAAAAAAAGTCAAGTACTCATATACGGCGTGCGTCTTGCATCCCAAAAACCATTAATTTATACTGTTTTCTATTCATTTATATAAATTAAAATGTTATCATATTGGCATATGGTAGATTTTGATGAATCAAAACAAAACAAACGTCTGGAAGAAATGCGAAAGAATGAAGAAGAGGATGTTTCTAGAATTTTGGCTGGGAGATATGGTTACAACTATTTAGATTTAAGTGCTATCCCAATAAATAGCGATGCACTTCGCATATTAAATGAGGAAGAGGCTGAAGCATCCAATGTTGCTGTCTTTGATATGGTAGGCAAAAAAATACAAGTTGCAATTATTTCTCCTAAAGATGATAAGACTATTTCTGTAATAAATAAATTGTCTGCGGACGGTTACTTCCCCGTCGTACATATGGTGTCAAAAAAAAGCTTGGAAAAAGCTTGGAGCAGATATAAAGATTTGTCTTATTCATCTGAAAGCACAGCGGGAACTTTTGATATTGCAGGCGATTCGGTTCTTGCCATAATGGGACAAGTCAAACACATAGCTGATATTGAAAAACTTACCAATGATCTTTTGGGAGTAAAACAAACTTACAGAATTTCAAAAATTATGGAGATAATGCTTGCTGGAGCTTTGGCCCTTGGGGCATCAGATATACACCTTGAACCTGAAGAAGTGGAGGTAAGAATGAGATTTAGAATTGACGGCGTGCTCCTTGATACATTTAGATTTGATAAAGGTACTTATGCACTCATCCTATCCAGAATTAAACTTTTATCTGGATTAAAATTAAACGTAAAAGATGAAGCGCAAGATGGACGTTTCAGTATTAAAATAAAAGACAATGATATAGAAATCAGAACTTCCCTTCTCCCTGGAGCATACAATGAATCTATTGTTATGAGACTTTTAAATCCTAAATCCATAGCTGTTTCTTTGGAAGATCTCGGCATAGAAAAAAGAACTCTAGATATCCTTCTGGAGCAAATCAATAAACCCAACGGAATGCTCCTTATCACAGGACCTACAGGATCCGGTAAAACAACCACGCTTTATGCTTTTATAAAAAAGATTTATTCTCCTGACATAAAAATCCTTACCATTGAAGATCCTATTGAGTACCACTTGGACGGTATTGTTCAAACTCAAGTTGAAGAAGAAAAAGGATATACCTTTCTTGCAGGACTTCGCGCCGCAATGAGACAAGATCCAGATGTAATAATGGTAGGAGAAATCAGAGACGCAGAAACTGCTGGAACCGCGATCCAAGCTGCACTTACTGGACACTTGGTCTTCTCTACCTTGCACACCAACTCTGCTGCTGGAGCATATCCTAGACTCATAGACTTGAAAGTAAATCCAAAAACAATTCCAAGCGCTATGAATGTCGCAATGGCACAAAGACTTTTAAGGAAACTTTGCGTATATTGCAAAAAAGAAAGAGATCCTAACGAAAAAGAAAGAAAAATAATTGATGGAACCCTAGATTCAATTCACGATAAAACATATTTGGAAGGCATACAAACATTAAAAATATTCGATGCCGTAGGCTGTGATAAATGCAACAACACCGGATACAAAGGCAGAATCGCCATAGTTGAAGCTATTCTTTCCACAAAAGAAATAGAACAAGTTATTGTAACTAATGCGAGCGACAGAGAAATTAAAAAAGCCGCTGAATCACAAAACATACTTGATATGAAACAAGACGGCATATTGAAAGTATTAAAAGGCATAAGCTCTATAGACGAATTAGGAAGAGTAATAGATCTTGAACAACAAGATTAAATGTGTTTTAAAAAATTTAAAACTTGCAAAAGTTTTAAACCGTAATAAGATAAAAAATAAGAGATTGCTTGAAAATATTTTTCAGGCAAATGTTCAAAACATAAATCTCTAAACAATACTTTAAACCTGGCGGTAAAAAGTTAAATTAGTTTTTAAGGATAACCTCAGCAATATTTCCGAAGAAATAAACCAAAACGTCCTTGAAAAAGAACCCGTAAACTCTTGCGAGCATAATTGTTTAGAGATTTATATTCAGAACTTCAAACAAAATAAAAATGGGGAATAAAAAACGCCCCACATAGGCTCTGCGAAACAGTATATCATGGAACAATATTATGTCAAGAAAAAATGATAAAAAACCCACCGAATCTCAGAATAATCAAGAAAATAGCCGTATAAATAGTGACGAAAAATTTCTAGATCAAACGCTCCGACCTAACTCTTGGAATGAATATATAGGCCAAAAAAATATCAAAGATAATCTTAAAATTCTGTTAAAAGCCGCCGAACAAAGAAAACACCCTCCTGAACATTTGCTCTTTTATGGTCCTCCAGGACTTGGAAAAACTACTTTGGCCAATCTTATTGCAAAAGAAACCAAAGCTCAACTTAAATCAACTTCAGGTCCAGCGATAGAAAAAGTTGGAGACCTTGCTTCAATACTTACAAATCTTTCTCCCGGAGATATCCTTTTTATAGATGAGATACACAGATTGAATAAAACTATTGAGGAAGTCCTTTACCCCGCTATGGAATCTGGTTCACTTGATATCATAATCGGTAAAGGCCCGTCAGCAAGAACAATACAGCTTGATCTTCCCCCGTTCACCTTGATTGCAGCAACAACAAGAATCGCAATGCTTAGTGCGCCGCTTCGTTCAAGATTTTCAGGAGGAGTATTCAAACTGGAATTTTACTCGGATGAAGAGATAGAAAAAATAATTGAAAGATCTGCAAAAATACTTGGAATAGAAATTGAAGCCGAAGCTAAATCAGAAATAGCAAAAAGAAGCAGAAGCACGCCAAGGACAGCAAACTATTTATTAAAAAGAGGACGCGACCTAGCTCAAGTAAAAGAGCAGAATCTCACAAATGAAATAGTAAAAGAGGCCCTAGACATGCTGAATATTGATGAAATAGGCCTTAATTCTGAAGATAGAGCAATGCTTACAGTAATAGGAGAGAAGTTTAACGGCGGACCAGTAGGACTCAATACTTTAGCAGCAGCACTTTCAGAAGAACAAGCAACAATAGAAGATGTTTATGAACCTTATCTTCTCAAACTTGGTCTTATAGAAAGAACTCCGAGAGGAAGAACGATAACAGACAGGGCGAGAAAACATTTAGGTAAAAATATTAAAGGATTGGATTTGTAAAAAATAATTTAAAAAATATGAGCGGACACAATAAATTTTCAAAAATAAAAAGATTAAAAGCTAAGACTGATGCACAAAAAAGCGCTGTTTTTACTAAAATGGCTAAAATGCTACAAATGGAGGCTAAAAAAGCAAACGGAAATGTTTCTTCTCCAGGTTTAAAAGCTGCGATTGAAAGGGCAAAAGCCGCCGATATGCCGAATGACAATATAGATAGAGCGATTAAAAAAGCTATGGGTGCAAATGAAAGCGATATGGAGACAATAACTTATGAAACCTATGGTCCAGCGGGAGTTGCCATTATTATAGAAGCTTTAACATCAAATAGAAATAAAGCCGCAGCAGAAGTTAAGCATATTTTATCTTTAAATGGCGCAACACTTGCAAGTCCGGGCAGCGCTTCATGGGCTTTTGAAAAAACATCTGAAGGATGGGTTCCTAAAATGATGACCACAGTTCCCGAAGAAGATGTAGAAAAATTAGAAAAGCTTATAGAAGATCTTGAAAACAATGAGGAAGTGCAAGAAGTTTACACAAATGCTGAGTAGATTTTAAATTACGAAAATAAGGCGTTTTTTGCTTTCGCAAAAAACGCCTTATTTTTATTGTATTTAAGCTAAAAAAATTATATAATTCAGGCAGATTATTAACAATGACTTTTAATTAAAGTCTTATTTTTTAATGTACTATTAAAAGCCAATTAAAAAATCATGCAAAAATTACCACAAGTAAAAACAAAATCTCCATATTTCATAATTTCCGGCATACTCCTCGTCCTTATTACTTCTGCAATACTTTTTGTTCCACAACAAAACTGGAAAAGAATTTTTAGTGGTAAGTTTTTTTATTTTGCTGCAGTTTTTCAATCAAGTTCCAGTGGCAATTGGAACAGCCCTAGCACATGGGGAGGAGCATCATCCTATGTGGCTCCAGCTCCCTATGATTTGGATATTTCTTCTACTACAGGGGAAATTTATGTGGCAGATTATGGAATTGTGCGCGTTTTAAATCCAAACGGAACAGCTTCTACAACCTACACTGTTCAATATAATGGTAGCGATGTATCACTATACAGTATAGTTTTAAGTCAAGAAAAAATTTACACTTCTGGCAATGCAGAAGTAGTTGTAGTTTTAAATAAAGATGGCTCAACTAATACTACCTATGACGGAGGATCATATGCTCCTATAACTCCTAACTCAATATTTATTTCTCCTTCAGGATATATTTATATTGCTGATTTTGATTATAATCGCATAGTTGTATTGAACCCAGATGGTTCTGCTTCTACAACATACCCATTGTCTTTTAGTCCATCCGGTGTCGCCATTTCTAATTCAGGATATATTTATATTGCTGGTGTATACAATAATGCGATTGTTGTTCTAAATCCAAACGGAACAGCTTCTACAACATATGACTTAGGCATTTACGCTGCATCTAACTTAAAAATATCTGATTCAGATTATTTATATTTTAGCGATTACTCTAATAATAAAATTGTTGTTCTAAATCCAGACGGTTCTGCTTCTACAACATATGATGGGGGGGTCTATGCTCCTATAACTCCTCAGGGCTTAAAAATAGCGGGAAATGGGGAAATATATGTGGCAGATCCAAATCATGGAAGAATAGTAGTATTGAATCCAGACGGAACTGCATCAACTACTTATACTATAATTGCTCCGCCCGTAGCTGGAGTAGATTATCCTGGAGCAAATGATGATGTAAGAATAATTAATAGCGCTAATGTAAAATTAACGACTGATGAAAATATTCATAATCTTGATATTGCATATGGAACTTTAGATTTAAATGGGTACACTCTAAATGTTTTTGGTACGCTTACTGGAACACCAATAGAAAACGGTGGTTCAGTCAACCAAATAAATTATACAAATTTAACTGTAAGTTCTCCAGTTACACTTACTGGAGATACCTATGTAAATAATTTAACTCTAGCCTCTGGAGGTACCTTAGATTTAAATGGCTACACGATTTATTTAATCGGCGACTGGAATAATACAGGCGGAACACTTATAAATAATGGCGGTATTGTAAATATGATATCTACCTCAACTCAAAAAATATTGGGGAAAAATACTTTTGAAAATTTAAAGAAAATCGTAAATGTTCCTTCGTCTTTGCTTTTTGATTCGTCCACAACGACAACTATCACAGGCAATCTTACTTTAAAAGGCGCTAACAGCAATTTGCTGACAATCGGTCCAACGAGTGCTCCATATCAATTTGCCAGTAAAATTGGAGGAGTTCAATCATATCTGCAAGGGGCTAGCTTTGCTAAAGCTCCTTCGGAAGAGATATATGTTGCCAGCAATAATGACCACAAAATAATTGTACTAAATTCTAATGGTACCGCATCCACAACTTTTAATGGCGATTCTTTTGCTCCTATAAATCCAGAAGTAGTAGCTGTTTCTCAAACTGGAGAAATTTATTTTGCAAATTATGGCGACAATAATCATGTTTATGTTCTAAATCCAAATGGAACAGCTTCTACAACTTATAATTTTTCAGGAAACGCCGATGATGGTTTGATAATTTCCCCTTCAGGATATTTATATATAGCAGATGGTACTTATGGTAACAATCGGCTAATAATTTTAAATCCCGATGGAACAACAGCAACCTCAACAGCCGTCAGTTTTGGCGGTTATAATTCCATAACATTCTCTCAGTCTGGACAAATTTATGTAAATAATGCAGCCACCTATGATAGCGGTATTTACAAATGGGTTAATCATATTACTGTATTAAACTCAGACGGAACTTTTTCTGCAAGCTATGACTTCACCTTAGATAATCAAATATCTTTTTCGGGAGGAATTGTGGTCTCATCATCATCGGGTGATATATATATCGGTGATAATGGTGGTGGTGACAGTGGTGGCAGAGTTATAATTTTAAATTCAGACGGTTCTGCTTCTACAACACTTTCTGTAGCAGGAGGTGTATATAACATTGCTTTGGATTCTTCAGATAAAATATATGTAGGAAGCAATGTTAATAATCAGTACTATTTATTCTTATATAACTCTGACGGTTCAATATCTTCAGGTTTTGACAGCAACTCAAACGGAGATCTTTCAAAACCAATCGGACTTGTTCATGACTCCTCTGGAAATATTTATGTATCAGATTCAATGTTTAATAATATTCAAAAATTTGATAGTTCGGGAAATTTCATCAAATTCTTTGATACTTCAGGTTTGGGGATATTATCACTTGGCCTTAACGGTGGAGGACAATTAGCTGTAAGTTCTTCAAGTAGTATTTATATAGCTAGTGAAAGCAATAATAAAGTTATAAAATTTAATTCTGATGGTGATTATGTAAATTCAACTTCTATCACGGCGCCCTCTGGAGTAGCTGTAGATAGCAATGGTTATATATATGTTAGTACGAGAGGAGGAAGTTTGATGAAATTAAATTCTGATTTTTCAGTTAATACAACTGTAACAGGACCATTTGGATCAAATTCACATTTTTATCCAGGTGAACTGGCCATAGATCCAACAAATACTTATATTTATGTTGTGGAGGGCAGCAATGCCGATATAGTAAAACTTAATTTATCCGACTTGTCCTATGTTTCATTATCACGAGGACCAATAGAATCTCTTTTAGCATCCCCTATTAGTTTAGATTTCGATTCATCTGGTAATATTTTTGTTACAGATTCTGGCAAAATTAAAAAATTTGCCTCAGATTTTTCTTATATTACAAGCTGGGGGCAAGAAGAACTAGATGAACCTCAACAAATAATGATAGATTCCAATGATGATGTATATATTGCCGACAAAGGAAACTCTGAGGTACAAAAATTTACTCCGGTTAGTTTTTCTCCTTTTATAATCTTGCACCAGAACCTAACAGCACAAAATGCCATTTTTGAATATTTGTCCGTATCTGGTTCAACAAACCTTAGTTCTTCTCCTTTTATTTGTACTACAGGATGTACAAATGGAGGATACAACTCAAATTGGACATTTACCAGCACACCAAGTTCAGGAGGAAAACGCGATTTTGAAGGAACCACTACTACATATACAATACCGCCCACAAGCACCACTACCGCCTCCACAACCATACCCATACTTGATTCAATAAGTATTTTACCTTTAAACCCTACAATTAAGGAAAAAGAGACAGTAACTTTTATTTCAACGACTCTAGATCAATTCGGCAATCCGTTTGCCACAACAACAAATTGGACCAGTTCAAATCTTTTAGTTGGAACAATAGATGTTAATGGATTATTTACTGCAAATAATAGAAAAGGTACAACAACAGTTACGGCTATTGCTGGTGCATTATCAACTTCAACTATTGTTACAGTTACAGCAAGACCAGTTGCTTCTTCAACTAATCCAAAACCTAAAACAACAGAAATCACACCTGCAATACCGGTCATAACTATAGCCACAACAACAATCGCAACCACAACAATTTCTACAACAACCTCAAATGTTATAGCTTCCACTACTGCACAAATAAAAAACAATAATATTGTCACAAATATAGGAGATATAGTTGCAAGCCCCGTAGGAGACGTGGTTACAAAAACAGTTTCTATTGTTGGGGTTGTTGCTGGAGCCAGCGCGTCCATTGGTGCAATAGCTTTCGCAAATCCAATAACATTTACTGAGATTTGGCTGATTCCCGCTAAATTATTCGGACTTTTGCTGGGAGCTCTCGGCCTCAAAAGAAAAAACCGTCCTTGGGGCACAGTCTACGATTCAGTCACCAAGCGTCCTCTTGATCCAGTATATGTATCGCTTATAAATGTAGAAACAAATA
>Ga0265296_1002314_pt1 | contig 19525 bp, 22 predicted proteins | sample MunlanPumphouse1_FD_189073 | JGI IMG/M metagenome (GOLD analysis project Ga0265296, IMG submission 189073) | Groundwater microbial communities from a municipal landfill in Southern Ontario, Canada - Pumphouse #1 | ecosystem: Environmental > Aquatic > Deep subsurface > Groundwater | place...
GACGATCCGGTTGGGAGCGGATTTGTTCACCTCGCACCAGTCTTCGATCCGAACATCCGGGCTACACCCGCGCTCAATGGCAGGATCATCGTAAGCACCAGCATGGTGGCAATCAGCACGCTATCGAGAAAGCGCGCTACGACCTGCACGGTGCAGGCAAACGCTGCAATCGCAAGCACGCCGAAAACCGCGCCTGCCGTCCAGCGCCCATGTAACAGGCCGATCAGCAAGGACGCCTGTGCTGGCGAGCGAGCTTCTGTCCGCGTGCCGCCGGCGTACGCGAACAGGCACGCGGCCGGATAGCTTTGGCGTGCAGGACCGGGCGTTCCGCAACGATAACCCGCTGTGTTATCACTATTCCTTCCTTCCGGTTGCGGCCCGTGCGTGGGAAATACTCGCGACCAATCGCTCGTACTGATCGAGCGTGAAGCCTGCGTTCGTGAACGCCGTCACCTCCTTCGCAGGGACAGCGAAGCCGCGATGCCAGCTCAGCACGGCGATCCGCCGCAACGCTTCCAGACGGGGGCAGGCCAGGCGAAGAGGCCGTCGACTGCCGAACACGCTGCCCATGGCGATCGCGATGCGCCCGGGAGCTTGAAGGCTTGAGAGCGGATCCCGTTGCGCAAGGGCGACAACCGACCATTCCAGCGAGCCCAGGCGTGCGTCGCTGGACGCCGGCGTGTCCGGCACGCCAAAGCTCGGCGCGATGGTGTTGCTGCCGGTGACTGCATTGAAGTCCATATAGCCCATGATAATCCTCCTTCGGAAAGCCGATCGGTCTCTTGCGGGGCCGATGCTGATGCTGGCATTGAGGTGCGATCTGTCTTCGGGATTGACCGCGAACGTGGCTGTTGCGCCGCCTTCGCCGCTGCGCCGGCTGCTACGACAGCGGCCAATAGAGGCGCGGGCCCGGTCCCCGCGGAGGCTCAGGCGGCGACGGTGTGGGGGTTCTCGCGCTCTAGGCGTGGTTGCTGACATTCGGACGTGGCTTTGGCGAACCGCACGCCGGTCAGCGCTTCGGACACATCCCACAGTCGGGCCGCGACGGCCTCGTCCAGCGCCTGCGGCGGGATAGTGGCTTCTGTCGGATGACCGCGCATCTCGCCCATCTTGTCGGGACCGTAATAACCGCCACCCTTTGCGTCGTCCGAGGTGGCTGCGAACAGCGTTGGCAATGCGCCTTGGGCGGCTGGCTGGAACAGGAACGGTAGCAGCGAGCGGGTCAGCCCGTGCACGCTCCAGCGTCCTGGCCCGTTGTGCAGAAGATCGGTGCGCGAGATGCCCGGATGAGCGGCGATGCTGGCGATACCCCATCCGCCGGCATCGCTGCGCCGCTGCAGTTCGAACGCGAACATCAGGCAAGCGAGCTTCGACTGGCTGTACGCTGGCATCGCCTTGTAGCGTTGCACGGCGTTCAGGTCGGCGAAATTGATCGCTCCCCCCGTCGCAGCGATACTGGACAGCGAGATGACCCGCGCACCCCGCCCCTTGCGCAGAAGCGGCAAGAGGTGAGCCGTCAGTGCTAAATGGCCAAGGTAATTGGTGCCGAACTGCAGCTCGAAGCCGTCGGCCGTTACCTGCCGCTGGGGCGGGACCATCACGCCAGCGTTGTTGATAAGCAGGTCGAGGCTATCCCGTTGTTTGGCCAGCCGCTCGGCGAATGCCGTGACCGATACGAGATTGGCGAGGTCGAGTTGCTCGAACCGGATCTTGGCCAGTGCCACCTCGCTGCGGATCCGGTTGACCGCATCGGCTCCTTTACGCGCATCGCGTCCGGCCAGAATGATAGCGCCGCCGGCGCGCGCCAAAGCAAGCGCATTTTCGTAACCGAGGCCGCCGGTGCCGGTGATGACTGCCGTGCGGCCATTCTGCGGAGGGATGTTGGAAGCTGTCCAGTGGGTCACGGAACTTGCCTTTCACAAAGGAAGCCGATTTGGCGTCTCCGTGACAAGATAGGCCGGTCGCCAACAAGCACGATGCCCGAACCTCGAAGGTTCTTGCCTGATCCTACGATCTGTTACCTGCCGCGGCCTAGGCTCGTGGCGGAGGACGCTCTTCGAAGGCCGGCAGACGGTTGCGAGACACCGGTCCTGCAACGCATGATCGTGATGGCCAGCACCTATCGGCGCGTGCGACGCTGCTGCGTCGGTTTACCGTCACCGTAGAATGCCAAGTCGAGCGCGTATCATCATGGAGCCGATAGCGTACAGCGGAACTGCGATGATGGCGGTTGCTCCATACACCCAGATGTCAGCGTCCGCGAAGAGCAGGATCCCACAATAAACGAACCAATAGGCGGCCTCGACGAGGTGCATGGCGATATTGAGATAATCCCGCTTCGTTCTCTTCGGGGCGAGTAGCCGGTTCGGTCGCGGCGTGGTCATGAGTGGCGCTCCCGTTGATGTTTGCGTGAACATACGGCAACTTGCACGAAAGTCTCGCGAAGATCCGCGTGGACCATCTCCGCGCGAACAGTTTCGAGAGAAATGTAAGCGTCTCGGCATGCCGCCGGCTTCAGGGACAACCCGCCCGCGAATGCCTCGCTACTTTCGGGGCGAGTCCAATGATGCTTCGGGGCGGGAGGAGATACGCGTAATCAAGGACGTGCCGCTGGGCGAACGTCGCGCAGCACGGCGTCGTAAGCGGGCAGGTCCAGGAAAGCCCTGGCGGTCACGACCTTGCCGTTGCGCATTGTGAAGAACCAGGCGTAGGTGTTGCGGTACGGCTTCCCGTCATTGGTTTGGGCGACGCCGTCAAAGATCGTGATGACTTCGTCGCCATCGGCGTACATCGCGCGCACGGTCGGCTTCAGCGGCACCGAGATGCGCACGCCGAACGGCACAAAGGCCTTCTCGAGTAACTCAACCTTGCTCCGATAGGTTTTCGCATTGGGTCCGCTACCCTCGATGGTCCAGACCACATCGTCAGCGAGGATGTCGAAGAAGTTGGTACCACTTGCGGCCCAGACGCCGAAGGCGCGCCGAACGGTTTCCTCGTTGCTGTCCTGCGTTGTCTGAACGGCGGTCTGCGCCGCTGCGGCGCCCGGCTGTGCTGCAGCCATAAGGACTGCGGCGAAAAGGGCTTTTCTCATCTCCGGTCTCCTGTTTCTGTAGGGGGCCTGTGGCAGCAGCCACGGCGATCATCGTCGTCGTCGCGGTGCATCGCGATGTCGATGACGATGTGAGGATAGGTTGCCTCGCTCACGCAGCGTTTCCGACCGGGCGCACCACGATCTCGGTCGTATCCACATCGGCCGGCTGAACGATGGCGTGAAGGATGGCTCGGCCGATCGCGTCGGGCTGGAGCGCGACGGCACGGAAAGCCGCCATCTCACGGCGGGCGATCTCGTCCGAGATGCTGTCGGCCAGCTCGGACTCGACGACGCCGGGGCAGACGCTGGTCACGCGGATACGATCATTCTCCTGACGAAGGCCGTCCGAAATGGCCCGCACCGCGAATTTGGTGGCGCAATAGACCGCCGCGGTCGGGGAGACCTGCAGACCGCCGATCGAGGCGATGTTGATGATATGGCCCGAGCCTTGTGCGTTCATCGTCGGCAGGACGGCCGCGATGCCCCACAGGACGCCCTTGATATTCACGTCCACCATCTGCTCCCATTCGTCGACCTTGAGGGAAGACATGGGCGACAGCGGCATGACGCCGGCATTATTGACGATCACGTCGATGCGGCCGAACTCGTCGACCGCCGCCTGCGCGAACGCAGCGACATCGTGACGATCCGTGACATCGAGGCGGCGGATGCGGACGGTGCCGCCCGCGGCGGCGATCTCGGCGCGGATCCGTTCCAGCCGATCGGTGCGCCGGGCGCCCAGCACCAGCGTCATGCCCGCCTCCGCCAGCACGCGGGCCGTCGCTTCGCCGATGCCGCTGCTGGCACCGGTGATGAGTACGATCTTGTTCATGGGTCTCGCCTTCCAGTGATGGCAGGAGAGATAGCCGTGCATGGAGCGATGGACTATTGCCTCAAACATGCATGCCTTGGTAAGTGACGCTGTACAATGAAGATCGATCTGAACGCGCTCGCCACGGTAGCGGTCGTTGCCCGCGCGCGCAGTTTCCGTGCGGCGGCCGATCAGCTCGGCGTCACGCGATCGGCGGTAAGCCAGGCAGTCCGCAAGGTTGAGGATGCACTTGGAACGGCGGTGCTGCGACGCACGACGCGCAGCGTCACGCTTACCGAAGCGGGCGAGACGCTGCTGGAGCAGGTCGCGCCGGCCCTGGCCGAGATCGATGCGGCCACCCAGATCGCTGCCGCGTATCAGGGAAAGCCAACCGGGCTCTTGCGCCTGGCCGTATCCTCCATTGCCGAGAGCTTCCTGTCAGGCGACTTGCTGGCGTCGTTCCTGAGTTCCTACCCGGGCATCCGGCTCGACGTGCTGGTGACCGATGCCGAGTTCGATATCGTCGCAGCCGGGTTCGATGCCGGCGTGCGCCTGGGGGAGGTGATCCAGCGCGACATGATCGCGGTACCGGTCAGCGGGGAACAGCGTCAAATCGTCGTTGCCGCTCCGGCCTATCTGGCGGCGGCGGGAACGCCGCTCCACCCGCGCGAGCTGACGCAGCATCGTTGCATCGGCTGGCGCTCAGCGGTCGACGTGGCGCCATATCGCTGGGAGTTCGCCGAGGATGGGCGCGACTTCGCTGTCACCGTGGAACCGGAGATGACCAGCAACGACATGGCTCTGATGGTCAAGATGGCTCGCGCAGGTGCCGGGCTGACAATTGGCATGGCCGAAACCTTCGCACCCCTGCTCAAGACCGGGGAGCTGCTCGCCGTCCTCGAGCCCTATTGTCCGCCTCTGCCTGGCTTCTACCTGTTCTATCCAAGTCGGCGTCATTTGCCGATGAAGCTGCGTGCGCTCGTAAATCACGTACGCGATCGGCGGGCAGGGCGCGCCTGACGACCGCCCGGCGAAGACGCTTGGTTTTGCCACGAACGATGGTGCAACGGGAAGGTGCGCCGAACGCGGCGTCAGAGTTCCCGCTTCATCCAGTGGTCGATCGACCAGATACCTCCGCCCCGGAACGTGACGAACAGAGCGATCAGTCCCAGCACCACCGGATATTCATAACCCCGGTCGATCCAGGCGAAGTTGGCCCGCAAGGCGAAGCAGATGATCAGCATCTGTACCGCGAAGATCGGCGCCATCACGCGGGTGAACAGCCCGGCCGCGAGGGACATCGCGCCGATCGTTTCCAGCCCGGTGATCGCCAATGCCAGCTGCGGTGCGAACGGCAGACCCAGGTTCGTCCCGATCATGCGCGTGGCGCCGCCGAGCGGATCGGTCATGGATCCGTGAGGGATCCCGAACATCTTCGGGATGCCATGCGTCAGGATGATCAGGCCGAAACCGGCTCTCAGCAGCGCGTAGGAGACATCCTCGCCGCGCGCATACACGATGGCCAGACGCGGAAATATCAGGCGGGCGGTATCTGGGCTCGACATGTTCGTCATGACGGATCTTCCTGTGGGGTCGGAAGCGGCACGATGGTATGACCTGCCGCGACGGCTTCGGTCTTCAGCGTGCGGACGGCGAGCGCGCCGAAGCTGCTGGATGCGCCCGTGACGATGATGATCTTGCTCATGGCTTTTGCTCCCGATCGATGGTGTCGAACCGCGTCGCGTAGCGCGCGGATACGGCGATGAAGGTCAGATCACGCCGCCGTTCGCGCGCAGGATCTGACCGTTGACCCAGCCCCCGTCCGGCCCGACGAGGAAGGCGACCACGGCCGCGATGTCTTCAGGCTCACCCAGCCGGCCGAGCGGGGCCATTCCCGCGATCGTCTCGACCGTCTTCTGGTCCTTGCCGTCGAGGAACAGCTTGGTGGCTGTCGGTCCGGGGGCGACGGCGTTCACGGTGATGTCGCGCCCGCGCAGTTCCTTGCTGAACACATGGGTCAGCGCCTCGACACCCGCCTTCGTCGCGGCGTAGATGCCGTAGGTCGGCTGGTAGAGCCCGACGACGCTGGACGAGAAATTCACCACGCGGCCACCGTTGCGCAATCGCTTGGCCGCTTCGCGCATCGTATTGATCGGGCCCTTCAGATTGATCGCCAGATGTCGGTCGATCAGAGCGTCGCCGCTGTCGGCAATCGTCGCGAGCGTCATGATCCCGGCATTGTTGACCAGGACGTCCACGCCGCCGAACGCGGCCTCCGCCGCGTCGAACATCATGGCGACGGAAGCCGGGTCGGCGACGTCTGCCTTGCAGGCGATGGCACGACCGCCGGTCGCCTCGATCCCGCTGACAAGTTGCTCCGCGGAGGCAGCATCGCCCGAATAGTTGACGACTATGGCAAAGCCGTCACCGGCGAGCCGTTCGGCGACAGCCGCACCTATGCCGCGGGACGAGCCGGTTACGATGGCGGTGCGTAGATTATCCTGCATGACGTTCTCCTTGTGATACCAGGAGATAGCCATGGGCATTGGCGGGGATTAGCCGTAGGTTCCCGGTTTCAATAGCCGGGATTCTGGAACAATGGACAGGCTTGACGCGATGCGTGCCTTCGTCCGCGTGGTGGAACGGCGCAGCTTCATCGCAGCCGCGCAGGATCTCGCGCTGCCGCGCTCACGCGTATCGGAGGCCGTGAAGCAGCTCGAACGGCGGCTGGGCGTGCGCCTGCTCGTCAGAACCACACGCCAGGTGAAGCCGACGGTCGAAGGCGAAGATTATTACCGGCGCGTGCTGGCCATCCTCTACGCGATCGACGACGCCGACGCAGCGGTTTCGGACGACGTGCCCAATGGGCCGCTGCGCATCGATGTCCACGGTACCTTCGCGCGCCGGTACCTGTTGCCGGCCTTGCCCGAATTCCTCGACAAGCACCCGGGCATCCGCTTGCACATCGGCGAGAGCGATCGGCTTGTCGACCTCGTCGGCGAAGGCGTGGACTGCGTCATACGGATTGGCGATCCGGCCGACAGCGGTCTGGTCGGGCGCAAGCTGGGCACGGTCGCGGAAGGCACGTTCGCCAGCCCGGACTATCTGGCGCGGCACGGGACCCCGGCCTCGCCTGACGAACTCAAGGGACACCGAATGATCGGCTTCGTATCGACCGCCACGCGCGCGGTGATCCCGCTCGAGTTCGGCACCGGCGCAAGCACACGCATGGTCACCTTGCCGACGGCGGCGACAGTCTCGGCGGCATCTACGAACGCGTATCTAGCGCGGCTCGGGCTCGGCCTGATCCAGGTTCCGCGCTACAGGGTTGCACAGGAGTTGGCGACCGGCGCGCTGGTCGAGGTGCTTGCCGACTGGCTTCCGGCGCCAAGCCCGGTCTACATGCTCTATCTGGAAGGCCGGCAACGCTCCCCGCGCGTGCGGCTGTTCATCGATTGGGCGACTGCCGTCGTTTCAGCCGAACTGGATCGAAACGGACACGATGGCGCGACCGGCCATGTACCGGCGTAGCCGTTCGATACTGTGGTCGTTACCGGTAGGCCTATTGCGCGACGGGCATCTATCGCCGCGATGGGGACCGTGACGCCGGCGTTCAGGGACGGTTGGCATTCAACTCTGAGCCGTCGGGCGGATGACGATGCTTCCGACATCCACGTCTGCAGGCTGCTCGATGGCGTAGAGAATGCCGCGGGCGATCGCCTCGGGCGGGATCGCGATGGCGCCGAGCCGGTCGGACACCGCGGCCTTCGCTGCCTCGTCGGTGATGCCGTCCATGAAGTCGGTCGCGATGACGCCTGGCGAGATCTCCGTCACGCGGAGGTTGGGTCCGGCTTCCTGGCGCAGGATTTCGGTTGCGGTGCGGACCGCGTTCTTGGTCGCCGCATAGACGCCCATCATCGGCGTCATCTGGATGCCGGCCACCGACACGATGTTGATGATGTGGCCGCTTTCCTGCCGGGCAAATACCGGGAGCGCCGCGGCGATGCCGTAGAGCGTACCACGAAGATTGACGTCGATCATCGCATCCCAATCGTCGACGCGCAGCGCGTCGAAGCGCGAGATCGGCCCGATCCCGGCGGCGTTGACGAGAGCGTCCAGCCTTCCGCCCTGACTGACCGCAGCGGCGACAAATTCTTCCATATCGGTGCGGCGCCGGACATCGGTCGGCTTGCAGATCGCCTTGCCGCCAGACGCCGTGATGTCTGCGGCCAGCGACGCCAGCGCCTGTTCGTTGCGCCCGCCTAAGGCCACCGTCATGCCATGTCCCGCCAGCAGCTTCGCGGTGGCGCGGCCGATGCCGCCGCTCGCACCCGTAATGGCGACTACCTTGGTGTCGTTTCTCATTGCCCGTCTCCTGTGTTCGTGCAGAGACCCTAGGCAATGATAGCGAGACGATCTATTCCACGACGTCCATATCATTGTAGCGAGCGTCTAATATGGCTGGCGATCCTCTATCAAACGTCCTTGAGGTGCTCGGTGCGCGGATGGGGCGCCAAACCAGGTTGGAGGCGGCGGGGCGGTGGGCGCTCGATTTTCCGGCGGTCGAGCGATTGAAGTTCGTCGCCATGCTGCGCGGCCGTCAGTGGCTGCTGCTTCCCGGCGGCGCGGCGCACCGGCTCGACGAAGGCGATGTCTGCCTGATTGGTCGTACGGCCTATCGAACGGCGAGCGCGCTCGATGTCGAGCCGGTCGACGGTCAGGCTCTGTTCGCGCATGACGACTTTGTGCGGATCGGCGGTGCCGATATCGTCGCGATCGGCGGAACGGTCACCGTCGCCCCCGGGCTTGCCGATTTCCTGCTCGACGTGCTCCCGGACTTCATGATGGTGCCGAAAGCGGCTGCGGGTTCGTCGAGCGTGGCGACGATCCTGACGCTGCTCGGCGCCGAGATCGAGCGGGACGAGGTTGGCGGCGAAGTCGTCAGCGCACGGCTTGCCGACGTGCTGCTGGTCGAGGCGATACGCGCCTGCGCCGGACGCATGGACGGTACCGGGATCGGCTGGCTCGGTGCGCTGTCACACGATCGGCTTGGCCGCGCGCTCCGCGCCATCCATGCCGATGCCGCGCGGCCCTGGACCGTCGCCACTCTCGCCGGCGTCGCCGGTATGTCGCGCGCCGCCTTTGCCGCTGCGTTCGCTCGCAGCGTCGGCTACACACCGCTCGCCTATGTCCGTACGTGGAGACTGACGGTTGCGCGCGCCGCGATGCTGCGCGGTGGGAGGACCATCGGCGCGATGGCGAGCGAGGCGGGCTACGGCTCGCAGAGTGCGTTCGGCCAGGCCTTCAAACGCGCCTTCGGCGTCAGCCCGGGTTCAGTTGTGCGGGCATGAATCCAGCTCGGGCTGGCTGGCCCCGTGACACCAGCGACGGCCGTGGCATTCCCGCAATTCGATCTTCTTCGGGAAGGCGTTCCGCTCAGTCGTGGAATGTCGCGATCGCCTCGATCGGCGCGCGCCCCACGTCGAAGCGGCTCGCGGCCGAGTTCATGTCCGGCCTGCCGAAGGAAATGCCGAACAGCAGCTTCAGCGCGGGATCGACGCCGAGCAACTCGCGCACCGGCTTGCTGTAGAAGCCGAGATAGGTCTGCGGCACGCCGGCCAGCCCATGGGCGGTGAGCGACAGCAGCAGGGTCTGCGCGAACATGCCCACATCACCGGCCGTCCGTACGTCATCATAGAATGACGGCATGAACAGAAAGCAGGCGTGCGGCGCGCCGAAGAAGGACAGATTGTACCGGCTAAGGGCCTGCCGTTCCTCCAGCGCCTCCCGCGACACGCCCAGCGCCTGGAAATAGCTCGCGCCCTGCGCCTTTTGCCGCGCGCGATAGTCGCCGTTAAGCGCATCATAGCCCCATGGGAAGTCGGGGGATTGCTCGCCCGCGTCGTCCGCAGCCAGCATGGCGGCGCTCAGCCGGTCCCGCATGCTGCCAGAGGCGATGTGCACGACCCATGGCTGTATGTTGCTGTTTGAGGGGGCGTGACGGGCATCGTCCATCACCGAGCGGATCACCTCGTTCGGGATCGGGTCGGGCAAGAAGCTCCTGATCGATCGGCGCTGCCGGACAAGACTGTGGAAAGCGTGTTGGTTCATGATCTTGGTTTCCAATTCTGACGACGGCATTTCACCATCAGTTTCCTGCGAGACTGCCCGCATCGGCGGCCTCGCGGATGTTCAGTTCGCGCAGCAGGCGCTCCAGGTCGGGCTCGGCCCTGACGGTCTGCGCGCCGGCGGTCAGTGCACCGCGAAGCAGTCCGACGGCGGCAGGCCGGGCGAACTGTTCAAAGTAGATCGCGTTCTCTCGGGCCAGCCCGTCGGTTTCATCCTCCGGCGGGAGCGCCCGCTTGACCGCGGCGACGGTGCCGGGAGGAAGCGCCGCGATGTTCGCCGCGAGACGTTCGACGAACCCGTCGATTTCGTCGGCAGGCACCACTCGATTGATCCAGCCATACTTTTCGAGCGTCGTGGCGTCGAGCAGGTCGGCACCGAGAACGGCCTCCAACGCCCGGTTCCTGCCGATCCGCCGCCTGAGATACTGCGTGGCACCGCCGCCGGGCAGAACGCCGAGCAGGGCTTCGCATTGGGAGAGCTTCGCCGCAGGGGTGGCGAAGCACATGTCGGCGGCGAGCGCGAACTCCGAACCGCCCCCGCGCGCGATGCCGGTGAGCTTCACGATGGTGACCTGCGGCTGATGGCGGATCCGTTCGGACAGCGCCTGCGCGAAGTTCAGTCCCTCGGGCGCCATGCGCGCCAGATCGTCGAACTCGGACAGCGCATCGACCACCCGGAAATCGAAATGCGCGATGAAGAAGTCGGGGTTGCGGCTGTCGAAAACGATGACCTTTACCGACGCGTCATCCGCCAAGTCGCTGAGCACGGTAGCCAGTTCGCGCAGCATGGCGGCGGACATGACGTTCACCGGCGGGTTGTCGAGCGTGATCGTTGCCACGGCGCCATCCACCGAAAGCCGAAGCGTGGAAAACGATGGATGATCCTGATGTGCGGGCATTCGTAGGCTCCTGTCGGCCGGGCCGCGCTTCACCGACCCGGACACCATCAGCGCATGCGCCGTAATGTACAAACCAAAGGAAAGTCACTAACCGTTCGATAGTAGGTATTGGGTGTTCTATGCCGCGACAAGAAGGCACGTTTTCGTGCGCTGCTAACGTGGAGGTAAGGTACGATGTCCGCCGACAGGAACAGGAACATCAGTCCGGCGCAGCTGTGCAAAGACGTGGATGCCGATGGGGTGCGCGAGCTGCTCAACACCATCGGCGACAAGTGGAGCGTCTTCCTGATCGTCAGCCTGAAGACCGCCGACGATCAGCGGGCGCGGTTCTCCTAGCTGCAGCGGGCGGTTCCCGGCATTTCGCAGAAGATGCTGAGTTCGACGCTCAAAAAGCTCGAATATGACGGCATCGTCCTGCGCGAGCAGTTTCTCGAGATCCCGCCGCGCGTGGAATACGAACTCACACCGCTGGGCGAGAGCCTGTTCGACCTGATGCAGGGGCTGGTCGACTGGGTGTCGACGAATTGGGATCAGGTGAAGGCAGCGCGTGCAGAGAACCGCCGGCAGTGACCTTGGCCGGATGTGATTGATGTAAAACGTTAGACGGTAGCGGTGTATAAGGAGACGGTTTCTCGTTTCCTGATCGCTTTCGAGAAGGGCAGGGGCGAAGCCCCTGCGTTTTTCGACGGCCTCGATCGTCTTCCTTGGCGTGTCAGGGCCCTGGTCTGTCGTATCAGCCGCGATCGGCGGACTGGGCAATCGCCTGCCGCAATTGGTCGACCTTCGCGCCGGCCCACTGCCGGGCATCGTCGCCGAACACGAGCCGCGATGGCACCTCGCCCTGCGAAGCAAGCGCCACGATCTGCGCGGCGAGCTTCTTTGGATCGCCCGGCTGGTTGCCGTTGGCCCCGTCCACGAACGCGCGATACTGGGCGATCGCCTCGGCATAGTCTGGAATGTCGATGCTGCCGAAGCTCGCCGACTTCTGGTCCATGAAGTCGGTGCGCAGCATTCCCGGCTCGATCAGGATCGAGCGGACGCCGAACGGTGCCAGCTCCTCCGCAAAGCCCTCCATCCATCCCTCGACCGCGAACTTGGACGCTGAGTAGACTGCCCCGCCGCCGTTCGAGACGAGCCCGCTGACGGAAGAGATGGTTACGATAAGGCCTGAGCGACGCGCTCGCATGTGGGGGGCGACCGCACGCGCGACGTTCATCGTGCCGAAGAGGTTGACCTCGAACTGACGCCGCACCGCAGCATCGGTGAAGGTCTCGAAAAATCCGAGTTCGGCATAGCCCGCATTGTTGACCAGTACGTCGATCGCACCGAACCGCTCGCTGATCCCGGCGGCTACCGAATTCGCCCGTTCGGCGTCGGTGATATCGAGCGCGAGAGCATGCAGGCGATCGTGTTCGCCCCCGCAGGCCGCGCGCGCGGTATCGGCGGTGCGCGCCGTTGCCACTACCGTTTCGCCCGCATCGAGCGCCGCACGCGCGATCTCGCGTCCCAGTCCCCGACTTGCCCCCGTCACCAGCCAAACCTTGCCCATCGCCTGCTCCTCATTGCTGCACGGTCGCTGGTTATGTAGACCTGCTAACTAATCGGGATAATCGCCTGATTAATAACAGGCTCCAGTAGCAGGGATTATCAATGCGTCCGGATCAGCTTGGCGACCTCGCCGTTTTCGCGGCGATCGCGTCCGACCGCAGCTTCACGCGCGCCGCAAGGCGGCTCGGGGTAACGCAGTCGGCGTTGAGCCAGACCATGAAGCGACTGGAGGGCCAACTCGGTTTTCGCCTACTTTCGCGCACGACGCGCAGCGTCGCCCCGACCGCTGCTGGCGAGCGGCTACTCGCCACCCTGTCGCCGGCACTTGCCGGGCTGGACGACGAGATCGAGGCGCTGTCCCAGGCACGCGGGGCTGCGATCGGAACCGTCCGGATCACCACGGGCAAACACGCCGCGGACACAGTGCTGTGGCCGATGCTCCCGTCCTTCATGCGCCTCCACCCCGGCATCGAGGTGGAGGTGTGCGTGGACAGCGGGATGACCGACGTCGTGGCGGGCCGCTACGATGCGGGTATCCGGCTCGGCGAGCGGTTGGAGAAGGACATGATCGCGCTGGCGGTCGGCCCGCCACTTCGTGTCGCGGTGGTGGCCGCTCCCGGCTATCTAAGCAACCTTCCGACGCCGATGGAGCCCGCCGACCTCACGACGCATCGCTGCATTACCTACGGCGGCCCGCATGGCGACCTGTCTCCCTGGTCGTTCGAGCGCGGCGGCCATGCGGTAACGGTCGCGCCCGGTCGCGGGCCGGTGTTCAACGACGGCGACCTGCTGGTAGCGGCCGCCCTTGAGGGTTTCGGCATCCTCTACATCCTGGAGGATCTGGTTGCCGCGGCTATTGGCGATGGTCGTCTCACCCGCCTGCTGGAGCCGTGGTGCGAACCGTTCGCCGGCTACTACCTCTATTACCCCAATCGGCAGGGCACAGCGGCCTTCGAACTGTTCAAGGACGCGCTTCGCGTGAGCACGGCGGTATGAAGGCTTGGCCAAGCGTCGGTGCCGGCCGTGTTCTATGGACGCGATGAGATCTCCGAGCAGCTGAGTTGATGGTTTCAGGCCCTCCGATCTCCCCCCATAGCGGCTTAGAATGATTGCGGACCATGTCGCGCCGAAGCGCACGATCTTTGGTCTCGCCAACATGTCGAACGAATGCCCCAAGACTGGGTTGTGACGCCCAAATGGCCGGCGCTAACGGCCGTAAGTCGCCGCGCACAGAACGAGGCCTGTAGGACCTAGCAAGAACATCAGCTGCTTCCAAGCAGACGATCTGTTGTGCGGATACTGTCCTTTGGGACGATTGATGCAGTCCCGGGCCAAGACCTGACTTCAACCCATGCGAAGAGCGCTGCTGAGAGCATAGTCGTAGCGTGAATGCATTTGAGAGCGGACCGTCTGCGTTTTTGGTCGAAAGCCGCCATTCCGCTTTCGAGCCGTTGGCGAGCATAAGCCGCCGTTCGTTTTGTGTCGGCAGGGGAGCTCGAACGTCACCGCTAATGAGCTAATGATCAGCCGCTTCCTCAGCGCTTACAGTTGGTCGAAACAACTGATGATCAATGCCTTGGGTGGAAACGGTACCGTCTTATTCGCGCCGTCTCCCAATGCCGGGCAGCGTCGGCGCGTTTTGGCCGTCGGTCATTGCGATGGGCGCTATAGATCCGTCGGTGCCATAGCGAACATGGTCGATCGCCACCTGGCGCTCGCCCTTCAACGGTCCGGTACCGGATCGTCGGTCCCAGCGGTGATATATGATGAGCCAATCGCCTGCCGCGGTTCGGACGAAGCTGTGGTGGCCCGGTCCCTGATGGGACGCATCGCTTTTGAGTATCTCCCCACGATAGCGCCATGGACCGATCGGCGAGCGAGCCGTTGCGTAATGGACCGAGTAATCCGGGCGGTCCCAGTGGCCGTGGCTGTACGACAGGTAATAGACCCCGTTGCGCTCGTGCATGAACGCGCCCTCGGTGAAATTGGGCGGCTGGTCGACCGGGACTTCGCGCGCGAGACTGACCATGTCGCGACCGAGTTCCCAGACACGCAGCCTCGCGCCCGCGCTGCCGCCTGCGTAGAGATAGGCCTTGCCGGAACGCGGATCGACGAAGACCATCGGATCGATTGCCTCGAACTGTCCGTTCGCCTGCCGCCCGCCCGTCACCAAAGGCCGGCCGCTGTCACGATAGGGGCCCTGCGGCGCGTCCGCGACGGCGACGCCGATCCGGCTCGGGGTCGGGTTTTGCGGCCCCACCGAGTAATAGAGATACCATTTGCCGCCGCGTGCCGCGACGCCCGGCGCCCACAGGAAATGCGCCTTCGCGCCGTCGTCGCCGATCCAGCGGATCTGATCACGGCGCAATATCTCGCCGCGGCTGGTCCAGGTCTGGAGATCGCGCGACGAGAAGGCACCGAACCGGTCCGCGGCCCAGCTTCCACCCGGACCGCCGGTCGGAAAGATCCACATCTCGCCGTCGATCATCATCGCGTGCGGGTCGGCGCCTTGGAACACTGGGTTGCGCGCAGTAGCTGCCGCCACCGTAACCAATGCGACCCCGATCGCGCTCGCGATCCACGGTGCCCGACGCCGCGTCATTGCGCTGGCTGCCCGGACTCGAGCACCAGCACCGCGTCGAGAACTGCGGCCGTGAGGCCAATCCGCCTGAAATCCGCACGCTGCATGAGTATATCTCCTATGATTGCTGTGTCAGGTCAGAACCGAAATCGTACGCCGAGCGAATAGGTGCGTTCGAGGTAGAAGATCTGGCGTGCGAACTGGTCGCCGGCGTCGTTGAACTCACGATAGCGCCGGATCGGATTGCCCAGCACGTTGACGATGTCGAATGCCAGCGTGACGCTCGGCACCGGCGTGACCGTTGCCGACAGATCGAGCTGTCCGCGCGCTTTCTCGATGACCCCGCCGGTGCGTTGCGCGCCGTTGACGTCGACGTCGAGCGGCTCCTGGCTGTAATATTGCACGAAGTCCGAGCGGAAATTATACGCGACCCGCGCCGAGAAGAACGGGCGCTCGTACAGTCCGACCAGATTGTAGGTCCATTTCGATACGCCGTTGAAGCGCTGCTGCTGGCCGGCGACGTTAGGCGACGTCGCGAGCGTCGAGGCGAGATCGCCCTTGGAGTCGACATAGGTACCGTTGGCCTGGAGGCCGAAGCCCTTTGCCCAATTGGGAAGGCCGTCGATGTCGAGGAAACTCGTAAAGCCGACTTCGACACCCTGGAACCGCGTCGCGCCGGTGTTTTCGGGCTGTGTGAAGCGGACGCGACCATAAGTGGGGTCGGTGGTGAAGACCGTCGTATTCGAGATGAAGCCCTGCGCATCGCGCCGGAAGATCGCGCCGGTCAGCGAACCGCTTCGCGAGAAATACCATTCCAGGCTCGCATCGTAATTGTTCGACGTCAGCGGCGAAAGGTTCGGGTTGCCGGCAGTGATGTTGCGCACGTTGCTGTTGGGATCGTTCGGGTTCGGCGGATTGTTCGGATCGATCGTCGGCGGTGATCCGACGGTCAGCGCAGGATTGAGGTCGAAGAAGTTCGGCCGGGTCCGGGTCTGCGTATAGGCGAGTCGGAGCTGCAGCTCGTCGGTGGCGGCGACACGTGCGCTGACGTTAGGCAGGTAGTCGGTGTATTCGTTCTTCGCGGTGACCGGCGTGATGAGGAAATTTCCCGGCGTCTGTTCGTCGCGCAGGAAGCCGCTGATGCGGTTCTTCGTGCGGATCGCCCGCAAGCCGACGACGCCGTCGATGACGATGCTGCCGATATCGAAGCCGTATTTGACCTGGGCATAGGCGGCGAGCGCCTTTTCGTTCGCCCGAAAATTCTCCGACGGGTTGAATTCCGGTCGTCCTGCCGGCGCACCGTAAAAGCTTCGCAGCGCGACGAGATTATCGCGGATGCTGCTCGACGGGATCGCGGTGAAGGTGCGGATGGGGAAGGTGTTGTTGTAGCCGAACCCGGCCAGCGTGGATTCCGTGCTGACCGGCAGCGCGGTGATCGGCAACTGCGCGGGCAGGTTGAAGATGTACGGCGCGCCGCGATCGCGGTTGGCATCGCGGTCATTGTAGCGGACGCCGAACTGCAACCGCTTCAACAGCCCGTCGCCGACATCATACTGGACATCGACGCGCGACTGGATGTCCTTGCCGCCGACCTTGGTATATTCTTGGAAGAAGCCGCGGCTGAGGTAATTGGCCGGGTCTGTCAGGTTGAAGTCGACCAGGTTCAGCGTCGGGCCGCCATCGGTACCGGGGGCTTCGAACACGACGTTGCGCACCGGCGAGCTGCGGAACGTGTAGTCGATGTTGATCAGATCGAAGGTGTAGCTGCTGTCGGTATAGGCCACGTCGCCCGAGATCTGCAGATTGTCACGCTTCCAGATCGCGCCGCCACCGGCCTGGTAGGTGTTGGTCGTGCCGTTGGCCGACCCATAATAGCCGTCGGGTGCATTGGCCCCCGTCACGGTCGCGCTTTGCGCCACGTTCGCGTTGCCGGGACGCGTGGTCAGGTTGGTCAGCTGGAAGTCGGCACCGCCGAAGATCGGGACGAACATGAACCGGTTTGAGTCGCGTCCGCGATACCCCTGGTACAGGCCGTCGACATAGATTTCGAGTTCGGGCGTCGGCTTCCACTGGAACGCCGCGTTGGCGGATGGCCGCCAGCGTCGACCGTAACCCAGGAACAGCGATTGTGCGTCCGGATAGCGGACTCCACCCGCGGTATCCGGCGTGTTCGCCGAATTGGTGGTGCCGACCACCAACGATTGCTCACGCGTGGCATCCAGGAAATTGATGCCGACATAGGATGCGTTGACGAGCAGGCCCATCTCGCCGATCCCGGTATCCCACCGGTCGCTGACGAGCAGGTTGCCGTTCCACGACATCTTGCCCGATTGTTGCCAGTTCACCCCGTTCAACGACCCCGACAGTTCGAAGCCGTTGAAATCGAATGGCCGGCGACCGCGAACGTTGACCTGACCGCCGATGCCGCCTTCGATCAGGTTGGCGGTACCCGATTTATAGACCTCGAGCGCGGCGACCGTGCCGGCAGGGAAATCCTGGATCTGGACGAAGCGGCCTTCGGCGGTGAAGATCTCGCGGCCGTTATAGGTCGTGCTGAGATCGGGCAGGCCGCGCACCGTGACACCCGCCGACTCGCCGCCGCCACGCGTCACCTGCACGCCCGATACCCGCGCGAGCGCGGACGACGCGAACGTGTCCGGCAGCTTGCCGATATCCTCGGCGACGATCGCATCGACGATGCCGTCCGAATTGCGCTTGATCGCCTGCGCCGACTGGAGGCTGCGACGAAGGCCGGTCACGACGATCTCGTCACCGCCCTCGGTCGGGCTTTCCTGGACCGACGGCTGGGGGGCGGCGGGGTTGGCATTCTGGTCCGATGCCGTGGTCGGCTTGGGCAGATCCTGGCCGCCGGCCCTGGCCTGTGTGGCGCTGGAAGTCTGTGCGGTTGCCGGCGCCACCGTGGCGATCGCTGCGGCGGCCACGGATGCGCAAAGGCGTGCTTTCGCTTTCATGTCTCTCTCCCCCTTAGTGTCGCTGGTTTTCCATGCGACTTGGCGTCACGCTAAAACGATCAAACCGCGCAATCAATCCTTTTGTAGGACAAGAGTGGTGGATTCTTCGCGGGGGTCTGGTCGATGCGAGCATTGGCCCGCGAGCGTTGTCGAGGATGCGGAAAAAGCACTGCGGTCAGTCGGCATTTCGATAGGCTCTGCCGAACTCGGGGTAGGCTCAAGTTGATCGATACGCTCAGGCCCGCTCCCTCGTTGCCGCGACCTGACTCTACGATTAAGCGGTTTACGGAATTCGAATGGCCAGATCGGATTCCGCTTGCCTCATGACTAGAAACGGTAATCATATCAGACACCTGCTATGGTAAGTCGCGAAGCAGATGGGGGCATTGGTAGGGGAGATGGAGTGTCTCTAACGATGGAACAAGTCCAGCTCGTGACGCAGAGCTATGCGCTAATCGCGCGATCTCCTCGCTCGTATTCCGAACTTTTCTATCATCGATTGCTCCTGGATCACCCCTTTGCCCGAGCGCTCTTTCCCGACGATATGACACACCAGATCGTCATATTTGCCAAAACTATGGACGTTCTCATTGAGAACGTTGAAAATCTCGATAGCCTACGCCCAACATTATCGGATTTGGCCAAAAGGCATGTCCAATATGGCGTCCGCGCATATCAATACGCGGCAGTTGGAAAAGTATTGATCGACACATTCGAGGAAATCTTGGGAATCGGATTTACTCCAGATATCCGTCAGGCGTGGGAGGCCGTCTACGAAGAAACTGCGGGCACCATGATTGCGGATGCGTATTGCGACCCAGGACACAATCCTTTGGGCTGATACCGTCTCGCCGCTCACGAGAATGATAATTGGATTTGTGGAGCGGAAGGAATGTTGCCGATGTTAGGGCAGTACGCGCCACCGATGGCGGTGAGCTGCAGTATTGACGGACGATTATAATGAATGTCGTCAGTTCAAGCGATATAAGGCGAAGATTGTCGTACAAGGCAATAGGGGACGAAAGGCGAGTAGATCGAACGGCCGCAACTCGAGGTAGATTTTTAATGAAGCCGAGCCCATGACGTCCATCTCGCCAAATACGGTCGGCTCGCGGGGTGCGAGGCGTTTGGCTGTATGGGGAACGTTCGCTGTAATCCTTATATCGCCCCTCGTGGCGATGGGATTCACGGACGAAGTGCGTTGGGACCAAGCCGATTTCGTTGCGGCCGCGGCGCTGCTTATTGCCCTCGGTATAGTTTTTGAACTAACCTTTTTACTGGTTCATCGAACGCTGTGGCGTGTATCCGTGATTGGCGTATCCTCGGTTATCGTCATGCTCATATGGGCGGATGCCGCAGTAGGCGTATTCTGAGCATAGCGCGTTTGAAGAATTATAGCGCCGGGCGCTTCCCATAACCACAAGGTAACGCTTTGGCGTCAATCAGGGTTCTGGGAGTAGCCTGTGAGACTATCGATATCAGCACGCGTATCCAT
>Ga0265296_1002315_pt1 | contig 19520 bp, 21 predicted proteins | sample MunlanPumphouse1_FD_189073 | JGI IMG/M metagenome (GOLD analysis project Ga0265296, IMG submission 189073) | Groundwater microbial communities from a municipal landfill in Southern Ontario, Canada - Pumphouse #1 | ecosystem: Environmental > Aquatic > Deep subsurface > Groundwater | place...
GGGCGGCCTCAAGGGCCAGCTCGACAGCATCCGCGCCTTTTCGGAAAGCGATTTCAACGACGATCTGAAAAAGTTCGATGTCCCGACCCTCGTCCTCCACGGCGATGATGATCAGATCGTGCCCGTCGATGCCTCGGCCCGCGCCACGGTGAAGATCGTCAAGCAGGCGGTGCTCAAAATCTACGAAGGCGCCGACCATGGCCTGACGGTCACCCACCAGGACCGGTTCAACGCCGACCTTCTGGATTTCATCAACAACTGATACACGGAGGCGCGGTCCAGCGAGGCCGCGCCTCCTCCTTCATCAAGGAGAAACGCCGTGACCAAGCAAAGCTTCCTCATCACCGGCGCATCGGACGGCATCGGCGCCGTCTATGCCGACCGCCTCGCCCGTCGCGGGCATGACCTGATCCTCGTCGCGCGCCGCGCCGACAAGCTCGCCGCCCTTGCCGAACAGCTGCGCAACAGCACCGGCGTTTCCGTCGATGTCATCGCCGCCGATCTCGCCAATCCCGACGACCTCGCTCGCGTCGAAGCGCGGCTGCGCGCCGACGATGCGATCACCGGGCTGATCAACAACGCGGGGATCGCAGGCGAAACCAGCTTTGTTGACGCCGATCCGGCGCATCTGCGCGGCTTGATCGACCTCAACATCGTCGCGGTGACGCGGCTGTCCGCCGCCATCGCGCCCCGACTGGCGGCAAAGGGCGCGGGCGCGATCGTCAACATCACTTCGGTCACCGCGCTGATGCCCGACGGCTTCACCGCCGTCTATCCCGCCAGCAAGGCCTATGTCCTCGCCTTTACCGAGGCGTTGCAGGTCGAGCTCGGCACCAAAGGCGTGCGTATCCAGGCGGTGGTACCCGGCATTACCCGCACCGCAATCTGGGACGAGGCACAACTCGCCAACATCCCGGCCGAGATGGTGATGGACGTGAACGACATGGTCGACGCCGCGCTCGCCGGTTTCGACCAAGGCGAGACGGTCACCATCCCGGCACTCCCCGACATGGCCGATTATGACGCCTATATCGCGGCGCGCACGGCGCTCCGCCCCAACCTGTCGCTGGCGCGCCCCGCGCCGCGCTATCTGTAAAGGAGACGTGCCATGATCCTCGGTCTGACCATCCCGCAATTCACCGCGCTCCACGTCGCGATCAGCCTGATCGCCATCGCCGCCGGCCTGATTGCCCTCCCCGCCTTTGCGCGTGGCCGCATTCTGCCGCGCACGACCGGCATCTTCCTGTGGACGACCCTTCTGACCAGCCTGACCGGTTTCCTGTTCCCGATCGTCGCCTTCACCCCGGCGCTGAGCTTTGGAATCCTCTCGACGCTAATCCTGATTGCGACCTTCTGGGCATGGTATGGCCGAAAGCTCGTCGGCAGCGCCGCAACGATCTACGTCGTCACCGCCACCCTCGCACTCTACCTCAACCTGTTCGTGCTGGTGGTACAGTCATTCCTGAAGGTTCCCGCGCTCAACGCGCTGGCACCCAATGGAACCGAACCGCCCTTCGCGATCGCTCAGGGCGCGCTGTTAATCGCGATGGTCGGGCTCGGCTATCTGACGTTCAAGGCCGCGCGGCGCCGAACCGCCGTCGCTTGATCGCCACCAAAACCACCGGCAAGGGCGGCTTCGGTCGCCCTTGTCGCTTCAACACCGCCAACCCCTCTTGCACGACTTTCCGTTTACGTTAAGGTCAGTTTCAAACTGCTACCGGAGAGTGATTCATGGCCCTTCCCCCGATTTTCGACCGCCTGCGCCTGCCCGTCATCGGCTCGCCCTTGTTCATCGTGTCGGGGCCGGAACTTGTCATCGCCCAGTGCAAGGCGGGCGTCGTCGGCAGCTTCCCGGCATTGAACGCCCGTCCCCAGACGTTGCTCGACGAATGGCTGCACCAGATCACCGAAGAACTTGCCGCGTGGGACCGCGCCAATCCCGACCGGCTGTCGGCACCCTATGCGGTCAACCAGATCGTCCATAAATCGAATGACCGTCTCGAGCAGGACATTGCGACCTGCGCGAAATGGAAGGTGCCGATCACGATCACCTCGCTCGGCGCGCGCGAGGAACTCAACCAGGCAGTGCATAGCTGGGGCGGCATCACGCTCCACGATGTCATCGACGACCGCTTTGCCCGCAAGGCGGTTGAAAAGGGCGCTGATGGCCTCATTCCCGTAGCGGCGGGCGCGGGCGGCCACGCTGGCCGCCAGTCGCCCTTCGCGCTGGTGCAGGAAATCCGCGAATGGTTCGACGGCCCCGTCGCGCTGTCGGGCGCGATCGGCCATGGCCGTTCGGTGCTCGCCGCGCAGGCGTGCGGCGCCGACCTCGCCTATATCGGCAGCGCCTTCATCGCGACCGCCGAAGCCAACGCCGATCAGGCGTATAAGGACGGCATCGTCGAGGGCCGCGCGGGCGACATCGTCTATTCGAACCTGTTCACCGGCGTCCACGGCAATTACCTGCGCCAATCGATCGTTGCCGCCGGCATGGATCCCGACAACCTGCCCGAAGGCGACCTCAAGACGATGAACTTTGGTTCGGGCGGCAACACCAAGGTCAAGGCGTGGAAGGACATCTGGGGATCGGGCCAGGGCATCGGCCCGGTGACCGCAGTGCGGCCCGTCGCCGAATTTGTCGCCGAACTCGAAGCCCAATATCTGGCGGCACGCCGCGAACTGGAAGCAAAGGTCAGGTTGTAGCGCCGCCGAACAGCCGCTCGATCGCATCATCCAGATAAGGACGATCGACGAACATTCGCATCGGATCGCGGCGGTTGAGCCAGAATCCGGCGCCGTGCCGGTCAGTCAGCGCGCGCCGCATCGTGTCCTGCAACAACCGCAGCCGCATTACCGCGGTGCGCCGCGCGAACCGCAGATCGGCGGGCGCGTGCAAGACAAAGTGCCGCCGGATCTGCTCGACCCGCGCCGCAACGACGTCGCTATAGCCCTGATGCGGTCCGCGATGCAGCGCATGGCCCGACAATAGCGCCGCGGGTTCGCAAGCGGGTAGCATCAGCCCGTTTCGGCGGAAATTATCGAGCGCGAAACTTTCGGCCTGCAACGCGTCGAACATCGCCGCCATCTGCGCCCGGTGGAGCAAAGCGATGGGGATCAAGTGATGCCGTTGAAATCCGGGTTGCGGTGGCGGTGCGCCCTGCCAGCCGCGGTTCGGCATCAGCCGTCGCGGCCGAACTCAACGACCACCGTCGATCGCTGACCGCTCACGCCCGGCGACGGCGACAGATCGATCCACTCGCCGCTCTCCAGCCCCCGCATCGTGCGTTCGTGCTCCACGGGACCGTTCAGCATCATGTCGAGCGCGAGCCGCGACAGTCGCCGCACCATTTCCGCCACCGTCCAGCCATCGGGGACCGGCGCTTCCAGTTCCTGTCCCGCGAACAACGCCAGCCCGCGCGTTCCCATGCTCGCTCCCCCCGCACCTTCGCGGCGCCGGAACGCGACCAGATGCAGCACCGGCGGCATCCCGCTCGCCAGCATTTCGGCAATCGACGCGCGGAACTGCGATGCGTCGGACCAGAGCCGCGCCGGCGACCAAAAGAGGTGACTGGCATCGAACAGGTCGATCAGCAGCACCATCATCTTGAAAAATTCGCGCATCCGTTCAGGTTGCCCGGCCGCCGCTGCCGATTCATCCTGCGTCTCGGGCACGAACATCCAGCAATGCCCGTCCTGGCGCCAATCGCGTGGCAGACTCGCGGCGAGCAGACTGGTCGAGGGATGGTCGGGGTCGGCGACGTCGCGCGCAGCCTCCGCCGCCGGGCCAGCCAGAACCGATACCGCGCCGAAGCGCAGGCGAAACCGCGGTGCAGCCAGATCGGCAACCTCACGCTCGACCCGCTCAGGCCGCAGCCCCATGTGACGCAGCGCTGTTTCCAGCGCATCCGATGACTGCCCCCGCATCGCCGCGCCGACAATCAGCGCAAAGGGTTCCGGCGGCACCGGCAGGATCAGAGCATCCATGTTCTCCGCGTCCATGTCCCCGGCCAGCCTCCATCGCCTCGCGCTTGCATCGCAAGACCGGCGACAATCTTCAAACGCATAATCACAGATGACGGCGAGTTAATCTGGCCGTCGGCCTCAGATTGCGACCTGGCTGCCCAGTTCGACGACGCGGTTGGTCGGCAGGCGGAAATATTCCATCGCGCTTTCCGAATTGCGCAGCATCCACGCGAACAGCTTTTCGCGCCAGATCGGCATCCCGGGCTTGCTCGCCGCGATCAAGGTCTGGCGCGACAGGAAAAAGCTCGTCTCCAGCATCTTGAATTCGCCGCCGCAGCTCGTCACGCGCTTCAGTGCATCGGGCACATCGACCGGTTGCATGAAGCCGTAATTCAGGATCAGGCGATGGAATCCCTGCCCCAGATCCTCGAGAGCGCAGTGATTTTCCTCGCGCACGAACGGCACGTCGGCGACCTTGATCGTCAGCAGGATGATCCGCTGATGCAGCACCTTGTTGTGCTTCAAATTGTGGAGCAGCGCGTGTGGCACCCCGTCGCTGCTCGACGTCATGAACACTGCGGTGCCCGGCACGCGCGTCGCGCTGTTCGCCGCCGATTTGACGAACACCGGGATCGGCATGGCGCCCTCGGCCATTTCCTGCTGCATCAACTTGCGCCCGCGCGACCAGGTGGTGAGCATCGTGAAGATGATCAGCCCGATCGCCAGCGGCACCCAGCCGCCGTCGGGTACCTTGATCAGATTGGCGCCGAAATAGGCGATATCGACGATGAAGAAGACCGCGAGCACCGGCAGCGCTTTCCACGCCGGCCACTTCCACAGCGTGAAGAGCACGACCGATAGCAAGCAGGTGTCGATGAACATCGCGCCGGTCACTGCGATGCCATAGGCGGCAGCAAGGTTGCTCGACGATCCGAAACCGAGGACGAGAACGATGACCATCACCATCAAGCCCCAATTGACCACCGGAATATAGATCTGGCCCGCGGCCGACGCGCTGGTGTGATCGACGCGCAGGCGCGGCATGAAACCGAGCTGGATCGCCTGCTGCGTCAGCGAGAAGGCGCCCGAAATCACGGCCTGGCTGGCAATGATCGTCGCAAGCAGCGCCAGGATGACGACCGGCACCTCAAGATATTGCGGCATCATCTGGAAAAACGGGTCGGAAATCAGATCAGCCCGCGGCCCGGCCTCGGCGGCAAGGACCATCGCGCCCTGCCCCATATAGTTGAGCATCAGCGCGGGCAGCACGAAGGCGAGCCAGCTGATCCCGATCGGCCCGCGCCCGAAATGCCCCATGTCAGCATAAAGCGCCTCGGCGCCGGTCACCGCGAGCACCACCGCGCCCAGCGCGATGAACGCCGTAAACCCGTCGACGTAAAAGAAGCGCAGCGCGTTCACCGGATTGATGGTTTCGACAATAATCCACGGATTATCGGCGATGTGCATGATGCCCAATCCGGCCAAGGTGAAGAAATAGAGCAGCATGATCGGCCCGAACAACGCCCCGACCTTCGCCGTCCCGCGCGACTGGATCGCGAACAGCCCGATCAGGATCGCCAGCGCGATCGGGACGATATAGGGCGCAAAGCCCGGATCGATGTAGCGCAGCCCCTCGGTCGCCGAGAGCACCGACATCGCCGGAGTGATCATGCTGTCGCCATAGAAAAGCGCGGTAGCGAACACGCCAAGCAGGATGATCGGCCACGTCCAGCGTTTCTCGCCCGACGAACGGCTGATCAGCGCGAGCAAGGCCAGACTGCCGCCCTCGCCCTTGTTGTCGGCCTTCATGATCGTCAGGACATATTTGAAGGTGACGACCAGCATCATCGACCAGAACACCAAGCTCAGCACGCCATAAATGTGCAGGCGGTCGGGCTCGATCGGGTGATGCCCGGCAAAGGTTTCGCGGAACGCGTAGAGCGGGCTGGTCCCGATGTCGCCGAACACGACGCCGACCGCGCCGACGGCAAGCTTCAGCTTGCCATCGCTGGCGTGCGCGTGGCCATAATGGCCAGCGTTGGCGGCGATGGGTGGGGCGCTTTCGGCGCCACTCGCCGCAGTTGGCGACTCAGCAGTCATCGCCAGCCATTAGACCAGCCCGAGGCGTTGGAATAGCGTCCATATCAGGGGGTTTGTCCCGCGCTGGGCGGCGGTGCCTGCGGCCCCAGCGCCTGCCGAAGCTGCGCCAACCGCATTTCCAGGTCGGGGCGCCAAGGCGCATCGGCAGGACTGCGCGCCAGCAGCTGGCTCCACACCGCCTCGGCACCCTTCAGGTCGCCGCCCTGCGCCAGCGCCAGCCCCGCGAAAAACGGCGGTGCGGGGTGCGAAGGATCGCGCCGCGCCGCTTCGTCGAACGCCAGCGCCGCCGCAGGCGACATCATCCCGCCGCCATGCGCGGTCAGCGCGTTGCCCAATCCGACCCACAGATCGACATTGTCGGGATAACGCTCAAGTCCCTTTTCCAGCGTCTGCGCCGCGAGTTCGGTCTTGCCGGTGCGCGCAAAACCATCGGACATGCCCAGCCATTGCGCCGCCGGACCAAAGCGTTCGGCCATCCCCTGTCGCTGGTCCGTGATTGCGTCGCCGAACCCCGCAGGTTCTTCGGGCGCCGCCACCGGCTTGCCGGGCAGCGCCGGGCTGCCCTGCAACGCATAGCCCGCGAGTCCCAGCATGACCGCGGCGCCCGCCAGCGGCCGCGCCGCAGCAGGCAGCTTGCCCAGCCAGAAAATCGCTACGATCGTCAGCAGTGCTGCCAGCATGACCCACAGCCAGATCATGCGCTATCCTCCGCATCGTCACCCGCGCCGCGGCGGAAACGCCCGAACGCCAACCAGCCGCCGAGCAGCAGGAAGAGCAACGGCCCCAACCACAGGAAGGCAGTGGCGCCGTCGAACGGCGGATCGTAACTCACCCAATTGCCATAACGCGCCACCAGCCACGCCTTGATTTCGTCGGGGCTCTCGCCCGCGGCGATCTTGCTGCGCACCTCATGCCGCATGTCCCCCGCCAGCGGCGCGTCAGAGTCGGCGATCGACTGGCCCTGACAGACGAGGCAGCGCAGTTCCTCCATCAACGCCTTCGCCCGCGCTTCCTTCGCCGGATCGCGCAGCTGTTCGTAGGCGTAGGGCGCGGGGGGCAGGCGGTCCTGTGCGGCCAGCGGGGCGGTCAACGCGCCCAGCAAACCAAGTAGGACGAGCAGCGGCTTCACTTCATCGCCTCCAACTTTGCGACGATCTCCGGCACCTGATCGGCCAGAATCACGCCCTGGATCTGCTCGCGAATGATTCCTTTGCCGTCGATCAGGAAGGTTTCGGGAACCCCTGACGACCCCAGCGCGATCTGCACACTGCTTTGCATGTCCGATCCGATCCGGTCGAACGGATTGCCATATTCGCGCAGGAACATCGCAACATCCTCGGGCCGGTCGCGGATCGCGATGCCGTCGATCGGCACCCCCGCGGCCTTCAAAGCCTCCAGCTGCGGCGCCTCGGCGCGGCACGGGATGCACCAGCTGGCGAACACATTGACCAACCGCGGCTTGCCGTCGGCGAGCTGGCTGCTCTTCAGCCCTTCCACCCCGGCCGTTGCGGGCGGCAGGTCGAACAGCGGCATCGACTTGTCGATCCACTGCGACTGGATCAGCGTTTCGGCGGGCGTCGTCAGCCGGTAGATGAACGCGCCGAACAGCAACCCCATGATCGCCAGCGGTACGAAAAGAACCCAGCGGTTGGTCATGGCGCAAAGCGCTCCTCTGATTTCCGGCGGCGCCGTGATCGCCAGATGCCCAGCAATTGCGCGCGGCCGAGCAGCGACAGTGCCGCGCCCAGCGCGATCAATCCGCCGCCAAGCCATATCCACCACACCAGCGGCTTCCACCACAGCCGGATTTGGTAACGGTCGGCGGTGCCGTCGTCGCTCGTCACCGGCTGCCCCAGCACCGCGTACAGCTGCCCACCCGGCCGCGTCAGCAGCGCCGCTTCGTTGGTTTCGGTCGGCGCGGTCCCCATCAAGCCGGGGAAGGTGCGCGCCTCGGGCCGCATCGTGAACGACGACCCGGCCGACGTCGTCGCGACCAGCGTGCCTTCAATCGATGTGAAATTCGGCCCCACCACCGGCTTCACGCCCATAAATTTCACTGCAAAATCGCCGACCTTGATCACGTCACCGGGTGCTGCGGCGACCAGCCGTTCCTTGATGAAGGCACTTTCGGCGCCCATACCGGCCAAGCACACCGCGACGCCGAAATGCGCGATCACCATACCCCACGTCGGCAGCGGCGTGCGGCGGAGGTTCCGACCCCACAGCGGTGCGAGACTGGCGACCGCGACGACGCCCGCGACGGTCATGCCGAGCAGCGGCAGGATACCGACCTTCCCGCCGAACAGGATTAGCGCGAACAGCACCGCCGCTCCGGCCAGAATCGCCGGCGGTAGGCGCGACCACATCTTCTTGCCGTCATCCTTGCGCCAGCTGAGCAGCGGTCCGGCGACCATCACGAGGCACAAGACAAGCGCCAGCGGCCCGGCGACGCGGTTGTAATAGGGCGGCCCGACCGAAATCTTCTCGCCCATCGCCTCGGCGACGATCGGGTACAATGTACCGAGCAGGACGAGCGCAAGGATCGTCGTCAGCAGCAGATTGTTGATAACCAGCGCGCCCTCGCGACTGAGCAGCGCGAATTTCTTGCCCTCGGCCACGCTGCCCGCGCGAAGCGCGAACAAGGTCAGCGCGCCGCCGATGTAGATCGCCATGAGCACGAGCAGGAATGTGCCGCGCTCGGGATCGACCGCGAAGCTATGGACGCTGGTCAGCAATCCCGATCGCACGATGAATGTGCCGACCATTGACATCGAAAACCCAATGACGGCCAGCATCACGGTCCACGCGCGCAAAGCATTGCGCGTCGCCGTCACCGCGACCGAATGGAGCAAAGCGGCGCCCGCCAGCCAAGGAATCAGCGAGACATTCTCAACCGGATCCCAGAACCACCAGCCGCCCCAGCCAAGCTCATAATAGGCCCAATAGCTGCCCGCGGTGATCCCGATGGTCAGGAATATCCAGCTAAACAACACCCATGGCCGCATCGCGCGGGCAAAGGCCGGGCCGATCTCGCGCGTGATCAGCGCACCGACGGCAAAGCTGAACGCCACCGACAGCCCGACATAGCCGACGTAAAGCGTCGGCGGATGGAAGGCGAGCCCGATGTCCTGGAGCAGCGGGTTCAGCCCCTGCCCGTCGGGCGGCGCCACCGGCAACCGGTTGAACGGGTTCGACGAAAAAATCAAAAAGGCAAAGAAACCAAGGCTCAGCGCCGCCTGCGCGCTCAACGTCGCGATCAGCGTATCTTCGCGCAGCCGCTTTTCGAACAGCGCAATCAGCGCTCCCGACAGCGACAGGATCGTCAGCCAGAGCAGCATCGATCCTTCGTGATTGCCCCACGTCCCGGCGACCTTGAAGATCATCGGTTTCAGGCTGTTGCTATTGCGCGCGACCAGCTCGACCGACATGTCGGAGCGCACGAACAGCGCGATGAGCAAGCCAAACGCGGTTGCGGTCAGCACCCCCTGCGCGATGCTGGCCGGGCGAACCAGCGCCGCCAAGTCCTTCTGCCCGCCCCGCAGGAATAGTGTCCCCGCGACGAGCGACAGGCAGGCGAGCGCTGCGGCGATCCAAAGCAGTGCAAGGCCGATTTCGGCGATCATGTGGCTGTCGGCGCCTTCATATTCTTCGGCATGTCGCCCATCTGCGGCGGCATATAGCGTTCGTCATGCTTCGCCAGTATCCGATCGGCCACAAACGTCCCGTCGGCCCGCATCCGGCCGTCGGCGACCATGCCGCTCTCCTCGCCGAACAGGTCGGGGACGATGCCTTTATATTCGACAGGCACCGACGCCTTGCCGTCGGTTGCAACGAAACGGATCGTCAGCCCGTCACTCTGCCGGGCGATGCTACCCAACGCGACCATGCCGCCCAGCCGCATCGGTTCGCCAACGACCGCCTTGCCGCCCTTGATCTCGACCGGCGTGCGGAAATAAGCGGCTTCGTCACGCAGCGCGCTCGCACCGAGCACCCCCGCGCCCGCAATCCCCGCGACTGCGAACAGCGCGAGCACCAGTCTTTGATGTTTCGCCTTCATGGACGATCACGCCGCAGCGCGTCGCTGCGCCGCTCGGCCTTCGCCATCGCGCGCCAGCTCGACCACAGCACGGCGCCGGTCAGCAGCACCGTCAGCCCATAGGCCGCCGCCACATAGGCCCATTGCCCGCTGCCGCTGATCACCCCCGTCACGCGATTGTCCCCTCATCATCGGCAAGCCGCCGCAGCCGCGCCGCAACGCGATTGTCGGCGATGATCCGCCGCATCCGCATCAACACTATGGCGCCGAATAGCAGCGAAAAACCGAACAAGGTCAAGCCCAATGGCCAGAGCAGCGCATTGTCGATGCTCGACCCGCGCAGCGTGATGCTCGGACCCTGATGCAGGCTGTTCCACCACACCACGCTGCGGTTAATAATCGGGATATTGATCGCGCCGACCAGCGCATAAATCGCCGCGCCGCGCGACAGCGAGCCGCCCTGCCGCTGGCCCTCATCGCCGTTGGTCAGCGCGATAAAGCCCGCATAGAGGAACAGCAGGACGAGCATCGACGTCATCCGCCCGTCCCATTCCCACCAAGTGCCCCAGGTCGGCTTGCCCCATATCGATCCGGTGGCAAGGCACAGCGCTGTGAACAACATCCCCGGCACCGCAATCGCGCGCGCCGCAATGCCCGACAGCGGGTGACGCCACACCAGCTGGATCAGTCCCGCCAGCGCCAGCGACGTCCAGCCGCCCATCCCGAGCCACGCCGCCGGCACATGCACATAGAGGATTCGCGCCGTCTCACCCTGTTTGTAATCGCCCGGCACCTGCGTCAGCCCGGCCCATACGCCCGCTAGCACGAGCAGCAGTCCGACACCGAGCAACCACGGCGTCAGCGGCCTGGCAATCGCCAGAAAACGGGTCGGATTCGCATAAGCGTGCATCGGTTCGCGTCCTTAGGGGAGCCCGGCACGGGGGTCCAGCAATTTGCCCGATGCGACCCGGTCCGGCCCCTCATGCCACGCGATGCGCGAAGGTCAAGCTTCGCCGTTGCAGCTCGATAATCACCCCTCGGGCCGCGTCCAGATCCAGCTGCCGCCCACCGCCGCCGCGATGATCGGCGCCATCATCCACGGCCACGGCGCAAACACCAGCGCCAGCACGATGCTGAAGGCAAAGGCGATGCTCGCCGCGATCTTGCCCTTGCGGCTGATCGCGCCCTTTTCGCGCCAAGACAGGATATGATGCCCAAAGGTCGGATGATTGAGCAGCCAAGCCTCTAGCCGCGGCGAAGAGCGTGCGAAGAAGAAAGCGGCGAGGATGACGAGCGGCACAGTCGGCAGTAGCGGCAGAAACGCCCCGACCGCGCCGACCGCGAGCGACGCCCAGCCGCCGACCAAATACAAATGCCGCTTCATTGGGGGTGGCTTAGCGGATTTCGCTATGGACGCCAGCCCACTTCCCGTCGCCCCCGCGAAGGCGGGGGCCGCTGGAAATTTACGCCTTCATCGCGGAGCACGCCCGATAGCGGCCCCCGCCTTCGCGGGGGCGACGTTTTTCTTACCCCCGCCCGATCAGCTTCTGCGCCATCCGATCCGCCACCGCCGACGCCGGAGTACCGCTTGCCTTGCTCTCGGCCCAGATTTCGGCAAGCCGCCCGGGGATCAAGTGAATGCGGCTTTCGACTTCCTCGCGGCTGCCCTGCCCCAGATATTCCAGCGCGACGTTGATGATCCCGCCCGCGTTGATCACATAATCGGGAGCATAGGTGATGCCGCGGTCGTGGATGCGCTGGCCGTCGGCAGCGGTCGCCAGCTGGTTGTTGGCACCGCCCGCGACGATCGGCACGCGCAGTTTGTCGATGCTGCGTTCGGTCAGGATCGCGCCCAGCGCATTGGGGCTCAGCACATCGGCTTCGATTTCCATGATCGCCGCCGAATCCGCCAGCTCCGCGCCCAGTTCCTCCGCCAGCTCCTTGGCGCGCGTCAGGTTGACGTCGGCGAGGGTCAGCTTCGCGCCTTCGGCTGCCAGTCGCCGCGCGACGCCGCCACCGACGCTGCCGACGCCCTGCACCGCAACATGCACGCCCTTGGCGCTGTCGGTTCCCAGTCCCTGTAGAATCGCCGCCTTGATGCCCAGATAGACGCCGAGCGCGGTCAGCGGGCCGGGATCGCCGCCCGCTTCGCCGCTCGCGACGGGAAGCCCGCTGACATGCTTCGTGTGCTTCGAAATCGCGACCATGTCGGCGTCGGACATACCGACATCTTCGGCGGTGACATAAGCACCGCCCAGCGATTCGACCGCGCGGCCAAACGCCGCGAGCAGTTCGGGGGTCTTCGCCGCGCCTTCGTCGGCCAGGATGACGCCCTTGCCGCCGCCCATCGGCAGGCCCGCCATGGCGTTCTTGTAGCTCATCCCGCGCGACAGGCGCAGCGCGTCGGTGATCGCCGCCGCACGCTGCGGATAATGCCAATAGCGCACCCCGCCCGCGCCGGGGCCGAGGTGCGTCGAGTGGACCGCAATGACCGCGGTCAGCCCGCTGGCCCGATCGCGGAACATATGGACATGCTCATGATCGTCGAAATCGGCGAAATCCCACACTGCGGACATGACAAACCCTCGCGTTAAAAAATTACGTGAAGGCGTAATAATCAGACGTGCGCGCAGAGTCACGCCGTTTCCACGCCGAAAAACTCTTCGATTGAAAATAGCGGAAATGGGGCGACCAACGGGGCTCGAACCCGCGACCTCCGGTACCACAAACCGGCGCTCTAACCAACTGAGCTATGGTCGCCACATATGCGAAGAGGGCGCAGGAAAGCGGCCTCGACAGCGCGCGGCGATAGGCGCGCATCGCCCCGTTCGTCAAGCATTGTTCGCACGCCCATCCCTGCTAAAACGCGCGCCATGGCTGCAAATGAATTTGTCGACATGGCGACCTCGGGCGCCGACCGCACCGCAGCGCGGCTCGCCGCGGTCCCCGGCATCCGCCGCGCGCCGACGCCCAAGCTCGAACAGTTCATGCTATCGCGCTTTCTCGACGCCGGAACCTGTGCCGGGTTGATCGCACAAATCGACCGCGATGTGCGTCCCTCGACGATCGCCGATCCCAATGGCGACGAAGCGTTTCGCACCAGCACGACCTGCGACCTCGACCACCGCGACCCGCTGGTCGTCGCGGTCAACGATCGCCTGCACGACCTCACCGGCATCCCGCGCGAATTTGGCGAGCCGATGCAGGGTCAGCGGTACGACGTCGGGCAGGAGTTCAAGGCGCACACCGATTATTTCGACCCACACGGCGCCGACTGGGAAACCTATTGCGCGATTCCTGGGCAGCGCAGCTGGACGCTGATGATCTATCTCAACGAACCCGGCGCGGGCGGCGCGACGCGCTTTCTGGCGACCGGTAAGCTGCACCAGCCCGAGCTTGGCAAGCTGCTCGCGTGGAACAATGTCCGCCCCGACGGCACCGTCAACCCCGACACGCTCCACCACGGGATGAAGGTGCGCAAGGGGCGCAAATATATCATCACCAAATGGTTCCGCGAACGGCCCTGGCCATGGGCGGAGGGGGAGTTGGGGTAAACCCCACACACAACGGAAAGTGGGAGCCGGCGTGAGCCGGCTCCCAACACATTAACGCACCAACCGATACTGGAAATTCAGCGTCAGCGTATTCGACACACGCCCCGGCTCGACCGGGGTCGCCTTGGCCGACCCGGCATCCATCGCCATCCGCACCATCGGCATCGGCGGGTTCGGGCCAAAGCTGCCACCTTCGCTGATCGACACCAGCTCGGCGCCGCGGAAACCCGCGAGCCGCGCATAGTCCGCCGCCTTCGCTTCCGCCGCCTTGATCGCGGTGCCGCGCGCGCCGACCAGCTGCGCGTCGGGATCCTTCATGCCGAACGACGGCCCGTCGATATTGGTGCCACCCGCGGCGACCAGCGCATCAAGCAGCGGCCCGATGTCGGCGATCTTCGACGTCGTCGCGCGCACGCTGTTGCTCACCTGATAGCCCAGAAAGCGCGGCGGCTGACCATTGCCCTGATTGTTGTAATCATATTGCGGCGACAGGCTGATGCCGCTCGTCTGGATGTCGTCGGCCTTGATCCCGCGCGCCTTGGCGGCGGCGATCAGCTTGTCCATCGCGGTGGCGTTCAGGCGCATCGCTTCGACCGCGGTCGGCGCGGTGGTGGTCACCCCGGCGCCGACAGTCGCCTGATCGGGGCGCGAGCGCACTTCCTCGCTGACCGAAAAGGCCAGGATCGGTCCCTGCGTCGTTGCTGCGGTCACCGTCGAACCTCCCTGCTGCGCGAGCACCGGCGTTGCCGCCATCAGCGCCAGTCCGGTTGCCATAACGGCGAACAATTGCTTCGTCATTTCATTCTCCTGTTTGCCGAACCCCGGCCATTTCCGATTTCCAGCCCGTAACGCAGACGGACTGAACCCGTTCCGGCCTTTGCGCGGACGGCGCTTGCATGATGCTGAACGCGCCAGTAGCGAGCCGTTCATATGGGTCAGGGTCTGCTTCTTGCACGTTCAAGGTTTGAAGCGATTTCGTTCAGGGCGAGGAAGCGAGACGCAGGCATATTGACTATATTCCAAGGCTCGCTGACGCGGCCATGGACGAAATCGATCAAATCCCGCAGGGACGTCGAAATGGCTTCGATCTCGGCTCCGTGCGCCCTTGCAGATGGAACCACCATCCGCATCGGTCGCACGAAGCCGATATCTTCGCCATTTCGACGCCTCGAACGTGCAAGAAGCAGACCCTGACCCAATGGCAGCACCGATTTTATCATACGAAGGCCTCGGCCTCGTCCAAGGCAGCGGCTGGCTGTTCCAGGATCTCGACATCTATGTCGGCGAACGCGACCGGCTGGCGCTGATCGGCCGCAACGGCGCGGGCAAGACGACCTTGCTCAAGCTGCTCGCGGGCCAGATCGACGCCGACAAGGGCAAGCGCGTCATCGTCCCCGGCACCCATGTCGTCATGCTCGAACAGGAACCCGATTTTTCGCGGTTCGAGACGCTGATGGATTTCGCCATCGCCGCCCCCGACGCGCCCGAAGCCTATGAAGTCGAAGCCATCGCCGACCAGCTCGGCATCGACATGAGCCGCACCGCAGCCAGCGCCTCGGGCGGCGAGCGCCGCCGCGCCGCGCTCGCCCGCGCGCTCGCGCAGAATCCCGACGTGCTGCTGCTCGACGAGCCGACCAACCACCTCGACCTCGCCGCGATCGACTGGCTCGAAAGCTGGCTCGCGCGCTACACCGGCGCGTTCGTGGCGATCAGCCACGACCGTACCTTTCTTACCCGCCTGACCCGCCAGACCCTGTGGCTCGACCGCGGCAGCATCCGCCGCAAGGAAATCGGCTTCGGCGGCTTCGAGGAATGGAGCGACGCGATCGCCGCCGAGGAAGCGCGCGCCGCGCAGCGGCTCGATTCGAAACTGCGGCTCGAGGCGCACTGGCTCGAACGCGGCGTCACCGCGCGCCGCAAGCGCAATCAGGGGCGGCTCGAAAAGCTGAAGGAAATGCGCGCGACCCGCGCCGCGATGATCGGCGGCCCCGGTGTCGCCAAGCTCGGCCTCGCTAACGACGATGTCCGCTCGAAATCGGTGATCGTCGCCGAGGGCGTGTCGAAAAGCTTCGGCGACCGAACGATCATCAAGAATTTCGATTTCCGCGTCCAGCGCGGCGACCGGATCGGCATCGTCGGCGCCAATGGCGCGGGCAAATCGACCCTGCTCAAGCTGCTGACCGGCGAAATCCAGCCCGACAGCGGCCGGATCACCCTCGCCCTCACCCTCGACGGTATCGTCATCGACCAGCAGCGCAGCCTGATGTCACCCGACAAGACCGTCCGCGACATCCTCGCCGACGGCGGCGACTGGGTCGAGGTGCGCGGGGTCAAAAAGCACATCCAGGGTTATCTCAAGGAGTTCCTGTTCGATCCCGGCGTCATGGAAGCCAGCGTCGGCGCGCTCTCGGGCGGCGAACGCTCGCGCCTGCTGCTCGCGCGCGAATTTGCCCGCGAATCGAACCTGCTCGTGCTCGACGAGCCCACCAACGACCTCGACCTCGAAACGCTCGACCTGCTGCAGGAAGTCATCGCCGATTACGCCGGGACCGTGCTGCTCGTCAGCCACGACCGCGACTTCCTCGACCGCACCGTCACCGTGACGCTCGGCCTCGACGGCACCGGCAAGGTCGACATTGTTGCGGGTGGCTATGCCGACTGGGAAGCGAAGCGGGTCAAGCCCAACGGCGTCAAAGCCAAAGCATCGGCCGCCGCCGCCCCACCCCCGCCAACCGCGCGCAAGAAGCTGAGCTACAAGGACCAGCGCGACTACGACCTGCTGCCGGGGCGGATCGAGGCGATCGAGGCGGAAATGGCGGCAGCGGAAGTCGAATTGTCGGACGGCACCCTGTTCACCCGCGACCATGCAAAATTCACTGCGCTGACGGGCAAGCTGGAAAAGCTGCGCGAGGAGAAGGCGGCGGCGGAAGATCGCTGGCTGGAATTGGCCGAAGAGGTCGAAGCACTGGGCTAAACCCTCCGCGCGTCCGCTTTAGGGTGGGAAGCTGTCATCACCAATAATCGTCGCCCCCGCGAAGGCGGGGGCCGCCATCGGCCTTTTCCTGCGCCGCAGCGTAAACCGACAGCGGCCCCCCGCCTTCGCGGGGGTGACGGTTGGTTTTGGTCGGATGTCGCCTGTCAAAATTTTCGCGCAGAGAACGCAGAGATTTTTGCAGCTTCTCTCTGCGTTCTCCGCGTCTCTGCGCGAATCTCATGACAGTCTGACGGCAGCTCCGGTCGACGCTAGCCGTCCACCCCCGGCTACCCCGTCCCGTAAAACCGCGCCAGCCGATCCAGCGCCAGCCCCAGCACCAGCTTCCCCGACCGCGCCGGCCACCCCAGCCCTTTCTCCGCCCCGGCAATCCTCTCACCCGCACAAATCACCCGCCAGCAAATGTCGGCCAGCCCCGGCCCCGCAGCATCGAGCGCAGCATGAAAGCGCCGGTGCGCGTCGATCCGCGCCAGCGAGGCATCCGCCGCGCGCGCGCCGCCGCGGTTCTTCGCTGGCGGCGCCGCGTCCCAGCGCATCGTCACCCGCGACGCGAGCCCCGCGCGCTCATAATCGGCGCGCAGCCGTTCGCCCGCGTCCAGTTGCGCCGACGTCAAATGGCCGCGCGCGGCCAGCCAGGCGATCGGGCTCTCGGCGATATTCACCGTCACCTGTCGCATCGTCTGCGGGCCGTTTTTGTCGGGATCGATCCGATCATCGGGATGTAGGCGGGTGGCAAACTGGCGTGCGGTCATGGCAATCTCCTTGATTCGAACACAGGTCTTGACACTGGATTATTTTGTAGGAAAGAAGAAACCGATTTGGTTATTTGAAGGTTTTGCGATGATCAACAGCATCCGCGCGGTGCGCCGCGCCAAAGGACTGACGCTCGAAGAAGTCGGGGCGCGCTGCGATCCCCCGACCACCGCGCAGACGATCGGCCGCCTCGAAACCGGGACACGCAACCTGTCGCTCGGCTGGATGAACCGCATCGCCGCCGCGCTCGGGGTCGATGCCGCCGAGCTGGTGCAATTGCCGCAGGATACCCAGCTGACGATCACCGCGCACCTTGGCGCCGACGGCGTGCAGGCGCCGACGCGGGTCGAGCAGGCGCTCACTGCGCGTCCGGGCGAGGACATGGTCGCGGTGCGCGTCACCTCGTCGATCGGCGACTACCGCGCTGGCGACGAAATCTGGTGCCGCCGGATCGAAAGCGACTGGACCAGCGCGCTCAACCGTGACCTGCTCGTCCCGCGCCCCGCCGGCCGCTTCTTCTTCGCGCGCCTGCTCAACGTCGATGGCGAAAAACTGCACCTGCTGCCGCTCGGCACCGGCGCCCGGCAACAGGTGGTCAGCAATCCGCCATGGGCGGCGGTCGCGGTGCGGCTGATCCGCACGCTCTGAGTGACCGGCGCCCCGCCCCTCCGCGTCCTGTCGATCGCCACGCTGTTCCCCGACGCCGCGCGCCCCAACTTCGGGCTGTTCGTCGAAAAGAGCCTGCGCGCGCTCGCCGCACAGCCGGGGATCGAACTCACCGTCGTCGCGCCCGTCGGCCTGCCGCCCTTCCCGCTGTCGCTCCACCCGCGCTACCGCAAGCTCCGCACCCTGCCGCGAACCGAAAGCTGGAACGGCCTCACCGTTCTCCGCCCGCGCTTTCCGCTGATCCCGCGCATCAGCGCGCGCCTCAACCCGGCGATGGTCGCGCGTGCCGTCCTGTCGGCGGTGCCCGGCCAGACCTTCGACGTCGTCGATGCCCAATTCTTCTACCCCGACGCTCCCGCCGCGATGCGCGTCGCCGCCGCGCTCGGCCTGCCCTTCTCGGCCAAGGCACGCGGCGCCGACATCAGCCATTTTGGCCATGATCCGGCAACCGCACCGCAGCTGATCGAGGCCGCCGGTAAGGCTGCAGGTCTGCTCGCCGTATCGGACGCGATGCGCCGCGACATGGCCGCGATCGGCATCGATCCCGCCAAGGTTACCACCCACTACACGGGCATCGACACCGCCCGCTTTTCGCCCGGCGACCGCGCCGCCGCCCGCACCGCGCTCGGCATCGACGACGCCCCGATGATCCTGACCGTCGGCGCGCTCATCCCGCGCAAGGGCCAGGCGCTGGTGATCGAGGCGCTCCCCGCGCTGCCCGGCGTCCATTACCGGCTGGCGGGTGCAGGCGAGGCCGAAGGCTCCTACCGCGCGCTGGCGCGGCGGCTTGGCGTCGAAGCGCGCGTTCATGTCATGGGTCCGGTCGCCAACTCCGACCTGCCGACGCTCTATCGCGCCGCTAACGCGGTGGTGATGCCATCGGTCAGCGAAGGTCTCGCCAATGCGTGGGTCGAGGCGCTCGCCTGCGGCACCCCGATTGTTATCAGCGATGCGGGCGGTGCTGCCGAACTGGTCACGTCGCCCGCCGCCGGGCGCATCGTTCAGCGCACACCCAAGGCCATCGCGACCGCGGTACAAGCCATCCTGACCAACCCGCCCGCGCCCTCAGCCGTCGCCGCCACCCTCGCGGGCCGCTTCGACTGGAACCGCAACGGCTGCGAACTGGCCGAACATCTACGCCGCTGCGCGGGTCGTTAAACGACCGCGCCGTCGTCCTTGCGCTCGACCCGCTCGCCGCCGTCCATGCCCGCGCTGGTGCGCGGCACAAAGCTGTGGGGTCCGACCTTCAGCCACACCAGCACCGGGGTCGACATCAGCACCGACGAATAACCGCCGATGAACACCCCGAACAGCATCGCCGCGGTGAAACCGAAGATCACGTCGGGGCCGAAAAGCAACAGCACGCCCAGCGCGAGGACCATCGCCACGGTGGTCATGACGGTGCGCGACAGCGTTTCGTTGATGCTGAGATTCAGCAGCGGAACGATGTCCATCT
>Ga0265296_1002316_pt1 | contig 19511 bp, 20 predicted proteins | sample MunlanPumphouse1_FD_189073 | JGI IMG/M metagenome (GOLD analysis project Ga0265296, IMG submission 189073) | Groundwater microbial communities from a municipal landfill in Southern Ontario, Canada - Pumphouse #1 | ecosystem: Environmental > Aquatic > Deep subsurface > Groundwater | place...
TGTCGAGCCGGGACAGTCGCCTGAGGCGAAGCTGGCGGCGGTGGCGGCGATCAATGCGCGGATGATCGAGCGCTTCTCGCGTCAGGCGCCGGTGTGGAACTACACCCATGACGCCTGCCGTCGTCTGGAAGGCCAATGGGTCATCGGCGGCCAGACCTTCAACTCTACCCTGCCGCCCGCGAACGACAGCATCGAGGGATCGCCGCTGTTGGATGAGCTGACGCTGGAAGGCGCCGCCGAGCTGCTGGACAGTCAGCAACTGGGCCGTCGCGGCGTCACCGACATGCTGGGCGTCAGCCTGTCGGCCACCGACAAGATCGGTCACGGATACGGCACGCAGGGGCCGGAGATGTGCGAGCAGATGCTGCGCCTCGACGCGGCGCTGGGCGTCTTCCTCGACAAGCTGTCGACCGTGCCGGGCGGCGTGGTCGTGGTTCTGACCGCCGACCATGGCGGGTCTGACTTCCCCGAGCGGTCTTCGGTCGAGGGCTATCCGGCGGCGGGCCGCGTGGACCGCGCCCTGATGCCGCGCGTCAATGATGCGTTGAAGGCGCGCTTCAATCTGGACGCCAATCCGCTGGCGTCGTCGGCGGGCGGGCTGATCGTCGTCGACAAGGACAAGAGGTCGCTGGCCGAGCCGCTGCGCAGTCAGGTCATGGCCGCCGCTGTCGAGCTGCTGAACGCCGAGCCGCAGGTGGCCTTGGCCGTGTCGCGCGACGAACTGCTGGCCGAGCCCACGCCGGCCTCGGACAATCCCGAGGAACTGAGCCTGCGTCAGCGCCTGCGTCTGTCGGCGGTGGCCGGGCGCTCGCCGGACATCATGCGGTCCTATCAGGCGGGCCTGACCGGCGCGGGCCGGGTCGGCGGCGCCATCTCCAGCCACGGCTCGCCCTGGGACTATGACCGTCGCGTGCCGATCATCTTCTGGTGGCCGGGCGCGAACGGTCAGGAGCGCTTCCTGCCGATGCGCACCATCGACATCGCCCCGACCCTGGCCCACCTGATCGGGGTCAAGCCGGCCGAGGCGCTGGACGGCCGTTGCATGGACCTGCCGCAGTTCGCTGCGGGGCGCTGTGAGGCCCAAAAGCCGTAACGTCGTGTTTCAGGGCTCATAAACTCGTGTTTCGGGCCGGGGGCGTGGTCTTACGTCCCCGGCGTTTCGTTGGCACAAGGGATCAAGGCCTCTGAGGGGAGGTCATGGCCGTCAGAGCCGCCCGAGGAAACACTATGAACAGAGCCCGCCGCGCGCGCATCGTCGCGACCCTTGGACCCGCGAGCCGTGCGCCCGCGACCGTCAAGGCGCTGGCCCAGGCCGGGGTGGACGTCTTCCGCCTGAACTTCAGTCACGGCTCCCACGAGGACCACGCCGCCAACTTCAAGGCCGTGCGCGGCGCTGAAATCGCGCTCAAACGCCCGCTGGGCATTCTGGCCGACCTGCAAGGGCCGAAGCTGCGGTTGGGCCGGTTCGCCGATGTTGAGATCGCCATCAAGCCCGGCCACAAGATGCGCTTCGATCTGAACCCGGAGCCGGGCGACGAGACGCGGGTGCAGATGCCGCACCCGGAAATCTTCAAGGCCCTGCGCACCGGCATGCTGCTGCTGATCGACGACGGGCGCATCCGCCTGCGGGTTGGCGAGCGCAGCGATGAATGGGCCGATGTCACGGTCGAGAGCGGCTCCAAGCTGTCGGACCGCAAGGGCGTGGCGGTGCCGGAGGCGGTCATTCCGGTCTCAGCCCTGACGCCCAAGGACCGTGAGGACCTGGCCTTTGCGCTGCGTCTCGGCGTCGACTGGGTGGCGCTCAGCTTCGTGCAGCAGGCCGAGGACATGGCCGAGCTGAAGCGCATCGTGAACGGGCGCGCCGCCTGCATGGCCAAGATCGAGAAGCCCCAGGCGCTGAACGACCTGGAGAGCATCCTCGACTACTGCGACGGCGTCATGGTCGCGCGCGGCGATCTGGGCGTCGAGATGGAGCCGGAGGAAGTGCCGGTGGCCCAGAAGAAGATCCTGCGCGCCGCCCGCCAGCGCGGCGTGCCGGCCATCGTCGCGACCCAGATGCTGGAATCCATGACCAGTTCGCCGGCCCCGACGCGGGCCGAGGCGTCCGACGTGGCCAACGCCGTCTATGAGGGCGCCGACGCCCTGATGCTGTCGGCCGAGACGGCGTCGGGCGATTATCCGATGGAGGCGGTGCAGATCATGAACCGCATCATGGAGCGGGTGGAGCGCGACCCCCTGTGGCCCGGCCTGATGGACGCCGAGCACGCGGGCATGGACATCCACGACGTCGACGCCCTGGTGGCGGCGGCGCGCAAGGCGGCGGAGGCGGCCTCGACCGCCTGCATGGTGGTGTTCACGACGCTGGGCGGCACGGCGCGGCGGATGTCGCGCGAGCGGCCGCTTCAGCCGGTGCTGGCCCTGACGCCCAAGCCCGAGACGGCGCGTCGTCTGTCCCTGGTCTGGGGGCTGGAGCCGCGTCTGGGCGAACAGCCGACCTCGCTGGAAGGCCTGACCGAGGACGCGGTGCAGAGCGCCATGACCTATGGTCTGGCCGAGCCGGGTCAGCGCATCCTGATCCTGGCTGGAACGCCTTTCGGCGCGCCGGGGGCCGCGAATCTGTTGCGTCTGGCCCATGCTCCGGCCCATGCTCCCGGCGGGGCGAAAAACGCTCGCGGGACCTGACGAGACGGAATGATCAAATACATCGGCTCAAAGCGTGCGCTTCTGGGCCATGTCACGGGTGCGGTGCGCGCCGCCCTGCCGGATGGCGGGACGGTGTGCGACCTGTTTTCCGGCTCGGCCCGCGTCGGCCATGCGCTGAAGGGGCAGGGGTTTCGCGTCTGGTCGAACGACCACAACGCCTATGCCCACACGCTCGCGACGGCTTACGTCCAGGCCGACCGTGAACGCTGGGCGGCGCAGGCTGAGGTCATCCTGACCGAGCTGCGGACGGTCGCGCCCGAGGCCGGCTGGTTCACCAAGGCCTTCTGCGAGGATGCCCGCTTCTTCCATCCCCACAACGGCGCCCGCATCGACGCCATGCGCGCCCGCATCGAGACCATGGGGCTGGAGCCTGAGCTGAAGGCCGTGGTTCTGGTGGCCCTGATGGAGGCGGCGGACCGGGTGGATTCCACCGCCGGTTTGCAGATGGCCTACATGAAGCAATGGGCGCCCCGCGCCTTGAAACCGCTGGAGCTGCGGTTGCCGGACCTGCTCCCGGGCGTGGCGGCGGGGGCTTGCCGGGCGACGCAGGGCGACGCGGTCGAGATCGCCGATCAGGTCGAGGCCGACCTCGTCTATCTGGACCCGCCCTACAACCAGCACTCCTATCTGGCCAACTACCACTGCTGGGAGAGCCTGATCCTGTGGGACAAGCCGGAGACCTATGGCGTCGCCAACAAGCGGGTGGACGTGCGGACCCGCAAGAGCCCGTTCAACAGCCGCCCCGGCATCGGCCCGGCCCTGCAATCCGTGGTCGAGCGGCTTCAGGCGCCCAACCTGATCGTCAGCTTCAACGACGAGGGCTATCTGAGCCGCGACGACCTGACGGCCATGCTGTCCGCGCGCGGCCATGTGCAGGTGATCGAGATCGCGCGGCCTCGCTACGTCGGCGCCCGCATCGGCATCCATAACCGCAAGGGCGAGAAGGTCGGCGCCGTCGGTCGGCTGCGCAATGTCGAGCACCTGTTCGTGGTGACACAGGCGCCGCTCAGCCTGCCGGTCGCCGCCTGAGGCGCGGAACCATTCTCGCAAGGTCGGGATTGTTTTTGGCATGACCATGCCGTCGCAACGCCGATCCTCCACCCGTCGTCGGGCCTCCAAGGGGCTGCCCAGCTGGGGCATTCTGCTGGCCGGGCTTGCGGTCGCGGTGGTGATCGCCCTGCTGGTCGGCGGGGCTCTGGGGCTCTAGGCGCTTTCCAGCAAGGCCTTGATCGGCGCCCAGCTGGGGCGGTGCGCCGGGCAGGGACCGAGGGTCTTCAGCGCTTGCTGGTGCAGGGGGGCGTTGTAGCCCTTGTGGCTGGCGAAGCCGTAGCCGGGGTATTGTCCGTCCAGCTCGATCATCAGCCGGTCGCGCGCCGTCTTGGCCAGGATGGAGGCGGCCGCGATGGACAGGGACAGGCTGTCGCCCTTGACCACGGTGGTCACGTCGCAGGGCAGTTTGAAGCGGTAGTTGCCGTCCACCAGGGCGATGGCGGGCTTGATGCTCAGGGCCTCGATCGCCCGGCACATGGCCAGGCCGGTGGCGTGCAGGATGTTCAACGCCTCGATTTCCTCGACCGAGGCGAAGCCGACGCCCCAGGCCAGGGCGCGGGCCTTGATCTCGGGCTCCAGCGCGGCGCGGCGCTTTTCGGTCAGGGCCTTGGAATCGTCGATGCCGGGCGGCAGGTCGTCAGGGTTCAGGATCACCGCCGCCGCCGACACCGGCCCAGCCCAGGGACCGCGCCCCGCCTCGTCCACGCCGCAGACATGGCCGCCGTCACCGCCTTCGCGCGCTAGGATTTCCAGCGCCAGGGTCGGGAAGGGGCGGGCGATCTTGGGGGCAACTGGCTTAGGCGAGCTCATCGCGTGTCACTGCCACGAACGAGCGCGGGGCGGAAGTCGATCTTCGGGTCAGGTTGGCGTCGTGAGGAGCAGATGCGCTGAACTTCAGCAAGGGCTTGGCAGCGGGCCTCCCGCTAGGTGTTATAGGTCCTATGACTCACTGTCTCGCGCCGGGTTGCGGCGAAACTACTACGATCAAGTCGCATATCATCCCGCAAGGTTTTGGGCGGTGGATTCGCGCAGGTGCAATGGGCGGAAGCAATCTGATCATCAGCCCCGAGCGAACCACAAGCCGGTATCAGAACGGCATGTTCGTCAACGATATCCTGTGTGCTCATCACGACCGACAACTTGGTCGCGAGGTAGACGAACCAATCTTCGATCTCGCCACCGACTTCTCGCGCAGAAACAAGGGAACAGGTCGCTTCTACTACCGCGTGGACGACATTGATCCGGCCTTAGTCGCGCGCTGGATCGTGTCAGTATTCTGGCGAGCCTCAGTCACGAACCACTTTGACTGGCATCACATCGACATCGGCCAGTTTGAGGATCGCGCTGGACAAATCGCTTTCGGTCAAGATCTCTCCACGATCCCCGAACTGTCGATTGAGGTCGGCCGGTATCGGCAGTCGCTCAATGGCCAAACCTTCGACGCGGACAAGGTTGTCGCTATGCCGTGGACCAAGGTGGTCAACGGGCACCGGCTGTTTCTCATGACTGTGGGCGGGTTCCGTATGTCGATGAAGTTCGATCGCCTCATACCCGGCAACGGGCTTGGGCCTCTTGAAATAGTCGGCCAAACTCACTTGTTTGGTGCGTGGTTCAATCTTGAAGGCACAATAGACCATCGCAACATGATGCGGGTGGTCAGCGCAGCCGATGAGCGGGACGCGGTTAAAGGTATTGAACGATGGTGACTCGCTCCACAGCGCTTTGAAGATGACCATCTGCTCGCTGACCTGGTCAGCCAAATGTCCCCTAGGCGTCGAGAGCGGAATACGGCGCAACGCCAGACATCAGACTTTGGAGACGGCGCCTGATCCGCCCGCCACGCCCACTTCCCCATGGCGGAAACACGTCGTCTGGTGGTCGTTGACCATGCCGACGGCCTGCATGAAGGCGTAGCTGATCACCGGGCCGCAGAATTTGAAGCCGCGCGCCTTCAGCGCCTTGGCCATGGCGACGCTTTGCGGCGTCTGCGTCGGGGCTTCGCGGAAGTCGGTCCACTGGTTCACCAGCGGCTTTCCATCTACGAAGGACCAGAGCCAGGCCGAAAAGTCCTCGCCATTGTCCCGCATCTCCAGCCAGATCCGGGCGCCGTTAATGGCGGCGTCGATCTTGGCGCCGGAGCGGATGATGCGCGGGTCGGCCAGCAGCCGGGCGCGGTCGGCCTCGCCATAGCGGGCGACGATCTCGGGATCAAAACCAGCGAAGGCGTCGCGCATCCCCTCGCGTTTTCTCAGGATGGTGATCCAGGCCAGGCCGGCCTGAAACCCGTCCAGCACCAGCTTCTCCCACAGGGCGCGGGCGTCGTGCTCGGGCACACCCCATTCCTCGTCGTGATAGGCGATGTAGAGCGGGTCGGTCACGCCGCACCAGCCGCAGCGGCCGATGGCCTTGTCGGTGGGGGCTTTCTCGGATTCGGTCATGGGGTGATGTTGCGGGAATGTTCTGGGGTGGCAAGGGGGATCAACGGTAACGCTATTCGTCATCCTCCGGCGAGCGCAGTGAGACCGGGGGACCCAGCGGCGCCGAAGGCGATCTTCACCTCAAGCGCGGTGCGTGGCGCTTTCGCCCTACCGGGCGCCGCTGGGTCCCCCGGTCAGCGCCGCTTTGCGGCTTGCCGCAGGATGACGAAGAACGAAAAAAGGCCCGGCGTCGCCGCCGGGCCTCATGCGTCGTCAGGCTGACCGCCTACAACCGCTCAACCGTATAGCCGCGCGCCTTCAGCATATCGATGACGCTGTCCTGATCGGCCAGGTGGGCGACGCCGACGGCGATGAAGCCCGTGCCGGAGCCCTGCATGATGGTCTCGATCTGGTTGGTCCAGTCGGTGTTGCGGGTAATCAGGGCAGCCTGGTGGATTTCCTCGTGCACGTCGCGGGTGTCCATGCGGTTCAGGCGGCCGATCTCGGCGGTGTCGCCCTTGAGCCAGGCGGCCACGGTCTGATCCAGATTGGCCACCACGCCGTCGCCGTTGCGGACATAGTTGTTCAGATAGGCCACTTGAGCCGCTTCGCTCATGCCGGCGATCAGGCGCACCTGACGGTCGGCGGTTTCAAGGCCGTGAACGGTCTTGCCCTCGCTTCGAGCACGATCCACCAGCACCTTGTCGGCGCCTGCTTCGGCGTTGAAGCCAGCTTTCATCGGCCCGGACATGGCGACCATGAAGGCGGCCAGCCAGGGGCGATAGGGATCCAGCGCAGCGCCGCTGGCGCCATTGGCCTGGGCCGCCCTGTCGAAAGCGGCGAAGTCATCGGGGGACAGGACAGAGGACAGCGGGCGGTCGGGGCTGGCGCCATATTGCTGGATCACCGGCATGATGACGGACTGATCGTCGTGGTTGGCGATCTCGACCCAGATGTCCGAGGCGCTGGCGAAGGCGGCGTCCACCTTGTCGGAGCCCCAGGCGGTGCCGGGGCGCAAGATGTGGATGGTGCCGAACAGGTAGAGGGTCGAGTCCTGATCCTTGACGACCCACAGAGGCGGGCCGGCGCCTTCGGCGCGGGGGATGGGGGCGATGGCGGCGGCGGGGGCCGGGGCAGTGTCCTGAGCGTGGGCGGCGCCCGGGAAGGCGGCCAGAACGGCGCTGGCGGCCAGGCCGATGCAGGCGCCGAAGGCCAGGCGCGAGACGTGGTTGGCCGCCTGGCCCATGCGGTTGGCGAGGGTCATTGGAGTGGTCCTTTGATTGTGGGGGTGTTCAGGAGGGGCCGATCAGGTCGGCGGCGGCGTCAGCCGCAAGGGCTGGAGGTCAGCGCGGGGTCGAGACGGCGGCGGGGGCGTCGAACCAGGCGGCGGCCTGGCTCGGGCATGGGAGGGTCATGATGGCCAGGAAGATCAGCAGGCCGCCGCAGCCTCCCAGGGCGAAGTCGGAGACGTGTTTGGCCGCTTGGCCTATGCGGTTGGCGCAGGTCATTGTGTAGTCCTTTGAATGTATAGGTTTCAGGGGTTGGCGGAGCCTAGGGCTCGCCGGGGTCACTGAACAAAGATGGCTTCGATCGGTCGGCCGAAGAGGCGGGCGATGCGGAAGGCCAGAGGCAGGGAGGGGTCGTAGCGGCCCTTTTCCAGCGCCTGGACGGTTTGGCGGGAGACGCCGAGCTGTTCGGCGAGGTCGGCCTGGGTCCAGTTGCGCTCGGCGCGGAAGACCTTGAGGCGGTTGACGAAATCGCTGGTCATCGGCGCACTGTCCACCAGAGGCACCAGGCCAGGGTGTAGCCGACGGCCTGTGCCGCGAAGGCGGCGACGACGCCCAGGGCGATCAGGGCGGCGTCGGTGTGCGGCATGCGGGCCGGCAACAGGTCGACCCCGTTCAGGGCGGCGATGACGACGGCGGCGCCGCCGACGATGAAACCCAGATTGCCGCCCCACCACCAGGCCCACTTGTGGGCTTCCCGGGCGGCCTCATCGAGGCTGCGCCACCAGTAGAGGGTGTGCAGGGCCAGGAAGACGGCCAGCCCGACAGCCAGGACAACCACGCCGATGGACGGGGCCTGGCCCCAGGTTGTGGGCCAGAAGGGGGTGGCGGCGGTGGCGCTGACGCCGACGACGGTCAGGGCGCCCAGGCCGATCGCCACGTCGTCCATCATATTCTTGTCGGCGGCGGTCGTCTCGGTTGCGGCGTTCATGACAAGCTCCCCTGTCGTTGTGACAAGTGAACTTTACCAATCCCGCTTTCTGCGTCAAGCGACTTTTACACCATGACAAGCAGATTTTCCGTTCCGCCGAAATTACCCTTGAAAATCAGGGATCCAGCCGGGCTTCTCGACGCGCACGGGGCGTCCATCGACGCCTAATTCGCCTTCCAGACGGTCGAGCCGCAGCAGGGCGATGGCGCGGCCGTCGGCGCCGGTCATGACCTCGCCGGCGCGAAGCTCGCCGTTCAGCACCTCGGCGCCGCGTTCGGGGGCGGGGCCGTCGAAGGCGATGGCCATCATGCGGTTCTTGATCACGCCGCGCCGCTTCATCCGCGAGGTCGTTTCCTGACCGATGAAGCAGCCCTTGTGGAAGTCGATGCCGTTCAGCAGGTCGAAGTTCGCCTCGATGGGATAGGTCTTGTCGAGAAGCGTGTCTGTGGTAGGGTCGGGCACGCCGAGCGCCAGGCGATGCGCCTGCCAGTCGGCCTCGGTCGCGTCGGTCTCGGACTGATCGCCCCAGCGGCGCCCGCCCAGATCAGGCAGGCGCGGGTCGGGGATGAAGCCTTCCGGGATGTCGCCGCCCCAGGCGACAAAGACCGCGTCGGGGATGGGCATGACCTCGACGTTTGAGCGCAGCCGATACATCGACAGCCGCTGGACCAGGGCGTCGCGGCGCTCGGTCGCGACATCCAGCACCACGCCGTTCTCTTCGCCCCAGAGGAACAGGTCGAACAGAAGCCGGCCGGGCGGGGACAGAAGCGCGCCGAAGCGCAACTCTCCGGGCGCCAGGGTCTCCACGTTCTGCGTCAGCAGATTGTGCAGGAAGGGGCGGGCGTCAGGGCCGGTGACGCGGATCAGGGCGCGGCTGTCGAGGCGGGCGATGGACATACCGCCAAGATAGGGAGGGGAGGAGGTAAGCGACAGTGCTTCTGGGTCCTTCTCCCCTTGCGGGAGAAGGTGGGCGCCGGAGGCGCTCGGATGAGGGGTGTGAGCGCGAGGGTAGGAAGAGGAGGCTGGTCGGTGAGGTTAGGACTTCAAACCGCGCCGCCGTCACCCCTCATCCGTCAGGCTTCGCCTGCCACCTTCTCCCTCAAGGGGAGAAGGGTCAGATCACCGCGTACCTGGCTACGACCCCGTCCGGCTGGAAGTCGTGCTCGGCCAGTTTGTCCAGCGAGGCGATAACGCGGGCGACGAAGTCCTGAGGATCACCCTCTTCGACGGCGGGGCGCAGCCAGTCGGTGACGACAGCGCGGGCCGGGTAGGTCCCGATCGGGCCGGGGACGCTGAGGGCCACCTCGATCCCCTCGGCGATCCAGCCGGCGACCGTGGCGAAGAAGTCCATGCCCGCCAGGAAGCTTGAGCGGCGCACGACGTAAAGCGTGATCTCGCCGCGCTCGACGCCGTCGGGGCGGATGATGACGCCGCTGCGGTCGGGGCGCCAGTCGTCGGACAGCTCGACCGCACGCCACAGACAGAACCAGACGCGACAGGTCTGGGGCCGAACTTCATGCACCGAGCACCCTGCCCCATCGACGCAATAGCCGCACAGCTGGCCCGTCGGCTTGGCCAGTTCGGGCAGGTTCAGCGGGATCACGCGGCAGCACTCGACGCAGCCGCCGCAGGTTCGATCGGGCAGAAGGGGAAGGCTCATAGCGCAGCCTTAGCGCATCAGAGACGGAAAGCGCAGGCGTCGCCGGTTACGGGGCCTTGCGTTCGTGTCATTATGTAGAATACGTTTTGACATAATGAGAACGGCGCTAAAGCCGAAACGCAGTCGGGAAACGCATCCAGTGAGACACGTCTTCGCCATTTCGTTCATAGCCCTCGCCGCCATGGCGGGCCCCAGCCTTTACGGCGCCAACGCACGTGCCGAGGTCATTCGCGCCAATACCCCGGCGGTGGGCCTGACCATCGACCGGATCGGTGCCCTGCCGGACGCCGAGCGCGGCGCCTGGGCGGACTATCTGGCCCGGTCGCAGGCGGCGATGAAGGCGGACCGCGACGCCCTGGCCGCCGAAATGCCCGCCGGCGTGACCCCGCCCTCCCCTCCCCTGGCCATACGCGGCAACAGCTCGCACATGCCGCTGGATCGCCCGGCTGAATGGTATGGCTCGGCTGAGGCCCGCGCCGTGGCCGATGCCGTGGTCAGTTTCCAGACCCCGGCCGGCGGCTGGAGCAAGAACCAGGATCGCAGCATCAAGCGTCTTCCGGGTCAGCGCTTCTCCAACGACGCCGAGACGATGGAGCAGAACCCGGCCAATTTCGACGCTCCGGCTGACCGGTTCTGGACCTTTGTCGGCACGCTCGACAACAACGCCACCTGGACCGAGATGCGCTACCTGGCCAAGGTCGCGGCCCAGGCGCCGGGGCGTGAGGGCGACGCCTGGCGCGCCAGCGTCATCAAGGGCGTGCATTATCTGCTGAACGCCCAGTATCCGAATGGCGGCTGGCCGCAGATCTGGCCGCTGGAAGGCGGCTTCCACGACTCCATCACCTTCAACGACAACGCCGTGGCCGAGGCCGCCATGGTGCTGCGCGATGTCGCCAACGGCGCCGAGGGTTTCGGCTTTGTGCCGCCGGAACTGGAAGCCCGCGCCGCCGAAGCAGTGAAGAAGGCCATCGACGTCACCCTGGCCGCCCAGGTGCGAAAGGGTGATCAGCTTCTGGGCTGGCCGCAGCAGGTCGAGCCCATGCGACTGGTCCCGACCAGCGCTCGCAACTATGAGCCGCGCTCGATCGCCAGCGGCGAGACGACGGACATCCTCGAATTCCTGATGGCCGAGCCCAACCCGTCGCCAGAGGTCAAGGCCGCGATCCGGGGCGGCGTGGCCTGGCTGGAATCCGTTCGGGTCTATGACAAGTCGTTCGAGATGACGGATGACGGCCGCAAGCTGATCGACAAGCCGGGCGCCGGCCCCCTGTGGTCGCGCAACTATGATCTGGTCACGGGCCGTCCCATCTTTGGCGACAAGGACCAGACCATCCACGACGACGTCAACGGCATCTCGGTCGGTCGTCGCAACGGCTATTCGTGGTGGCTGACGGCGCCCCAGCGCGCGCTTGACCTTTATGCTACCTGGTCGGCGAAGCATTCCTGACAGGCGGCGCTGCAAGGCTGTCGCTCCGGCGACGGAGTGGCGGTCTTGCTTGCATCGCGGGCCGTGAGGCTAGAACCAGCGACCGGCCGCCAGCCCGACGGCAGCGATGGCCATTCCGCCCACAAGGCTGGCCGCGTAGAGGCAGACCATGACCGCCAGGGACTTGGCGACGCCGAAACCGATGGTCCGATACCAACGACCTCTGCCCATGCGCAGGAAGGTGATGACGCCCAATACCCACATGGTGATGGATGCGATGAGAGCGAGCCATCCCTGACCGTAGAGGAACCAGGAAATCGGCAGGACGGGCAGGGTCCAGGCGTTGAGGTAGGCGAAGCCGGCGCGGAACCCGCGACGCCAGCCCAGATCCTCGGCGTCCCACCAGCGAAAGAAGGGGGCGGCGACGAGCGCGTACAGCGTCGCCAGGACGGGCACCATGATCAGCGTCATCCAGTTGTCGGCGTCAGCCAGGAAGGCGTCGCGGCTCTTGCCCGAGCCCTCGATCAACGGGTTCAGCATTTCGGGGGGCAGGGCGGTGATCATGTGACCGGAACCGCCGCTGAGGAACAGCATCAGCATCAAAATGGCGTTCAGCGCCAGATAGAGACGCAAGGGCCGCGTATAGAGACCGCCGCCGGTCGGGCCCAGGACCATCCAGGTCTCAAGCGCCTGACGCGGGCGAACCAGCAGGTCGCGCGCGGTGCGCAGGTCCACCGAGCCGAAGCCCAGGGCGTCTTCCGACAGGTCATGGACCGTCTGCGCTCGCGTCGGCTTGGCCGCCTCGTCCTGTTCGCTCATGAAGACCCCCGTTACTTACAGGTTGGATCGCATCGCGCCCGCCAGAGCGCAAGGCGTGTTCGCCGCTTCAACCGGGTCGTCGATCTATGAGGATGCGGTTGCAGCAGGGAAAGGTAAGCTTCACGCGCTGAATGGGCGTTACATCTCATCACCGCTGAATTCCGTAGAGAATCTGTCTAGGGTCGCCTGATGCATGGGCGTTTCCCGATCCTCTATATCGCCGAGGCGGACGCTGAAGAGGCGGTCCTCTCGTCGGGGACGCTCGCCCATCTGGTCGAAGCCATCCCGCACGCCACCTTCACCGTCGTCGGTTCGCCGGCCAGCGCGCCTCTGTTCGCGGATACGCCGCGGCTGGAACGGCTGATCGTTCTGGACCGCGACGGGCGCTGGGACTGGATCGCCCTGTGGAACCAGGTGCGCGAGACCAACTGGGGGCTGGTGGTCGACATGCGCGGCTCGACCCTGTCGGGCAAGCTGCGGCGTCAGAAGCGCGCGGTGCGGGGCAAGACCCTGCCCGACGTCCATCTGGTGGAACAGGCGGCGAGCGTGCTGCAACTGGACGAGATTCCGGCGCCGAAACTGTTCGTCGGACGCGATACGCAGGAAGCCGCCGACGCCCTGATCCCGGCGGGCGAGGGGCCGATCCTGGCTATCGGCCCGGGTGTGGACTGGGTCGGCAAGCGCTGGCCGGCCGAGCGTTACGCCAAGGTGGCGGGACCGCTGCTGGCCGACGACGGGCCGCTGGCGGGTGGACGGCTGATGATCGTCGGGGAAGACATCGACCGGGATTCCGCCCACACCATCCGTTTCGCCGTGGCGCGGCATCGGGTGATCGAACTGCAGGGCAAGCTGACGCGGTTGCAGACGGTGGCGGCCCTGTCGAAGGCCAGCTTCTATCTGGGCGCGGACTCGCTGTGGACCCAGCTGGCGGTGGCGGCGGGCGTGCCGGCGGTGGCTGTGTTCGGTCCCTCCGATGAGGTGCTGCGTCGTCCCTGGACGGGGGTGGCGGTGCGCGGTCCGCGCAGCCTGCAGGAGTTCCTCGACATGGACCCGCGCCTGAACCAGCACATCCAGCACATGATGGACCTGCCCTATGAGCGGGTGCTGAAGGCGTCGAAGAAGCTGCTGGCGCAACTGGCCGACTGAGGCTTCGGGGGTTGTCCCGAGGGCGGCTGGACGCGCATAAGCCCCTCGACCTCAGGAGATGCCAATGACCCAGACCTATGACCTGATCGTGCGGGGCGGCGAAGTCGCCAACCATGCGGGACGCGGGCCGGCCGACGTCGGCGTCATCGACGGCCGCATCGCCTTCATCGGCGACCTGTCGCAAGCGTCTGCGGGCGAGGTGTTCGACGCCACGGGCCTGACGGTCCTGCCGGGCGTCATCGACACCCAGGTCCACTTCCGCGAGCCGGGTCTGGAATGGAAGGAAGACCTCGAGACGGGCAGCCGCGCGGCGGCCCTGGGCGGCGTCGTCGCCGTGTTCGAGATGCCGAACACCAACCCGAATACGACCGACCCCGAGACCATGGCCGACAAGCTGGTGCGGGCCAACAACCGGATGTGGACCGACCACGCCTTCTACGTCGGCGGCACGCATGAGAACGCCGAGCATCTGGCCGATCTGGAGCGCCTGCCGGGCTGCTGCGGGGTCAAGGTCTTCATGGGCGCCTCGACCGGCGACCTGCTGATCGCCGACGACGAGGGAGTGCGCAAAGTTCTGTCGAACGTGCGCCGCCGCGCCACCTTCCACTCCGAGGATGAATACCGTCTGGTCGAGCGCCGCAGCCTGGCCCGCACCGGCGACTGGACCAGCCACCCCGAGGTCCGCGACGCCGAGAGCGCCATCATGTCCACCCGCCGTCTGGTCGGGCTGGCGAAAGAGACCGGCGCGCGCATCCACGTTCTGCACGTCACGACCAAGGACGAGATGGAGTTCCTGCGCTTCCACAAGGATGTCGCCACCGTCGAGATCACGCCCCAGCACCTGACCCTGGTCGCGCCCGAGGCCTATGAGCGGCTGGGCGCCTATGCTCAGATGAACCCGCCGATCCGCTCGCAGGAGCATGTGGACGCCCTGTGGCTGTGGGGCATGCAGCAGGGGGTGGCCGACGTGCTGGGCTCGGACCACGCGCCGCACACCAGGGAAGAAAAGTCCAAGCCCTATCCGGCCTCGCCGTCGGGAATGCCGGGGGTGCAGACCCTGGTGCCGCTGATGCTGACCCATGTGGCCGAGGGTCGTCTGTCGCTGGAGCGTTTCATCGACCTGACCTCGGGCGGAGCGCAGCGGGTGTTCGGCACGGCCAACAAGGGCCGGATGGCCGTCAGCTATGACGCCGACCTGACCATCGTCGATCTGAAGGCGAAGAAGACCATCACCCACGACCAGCAGGCCAGCCGCTGCGGCTGGACCCCCTTCGACGGCTTCGAAACCACGGGCTGGCCGGTGGCGACCATCGTGCGCGGCCGCGTGGTGATGAAGGACGGCGAACTGATCGGCCAGGCCCACGGCCAGCCGGTGCGGTTCCAGGAGACGCTGGCGGGGTGAGCGGTTCGCGGCCTCAGCTTGGCCTGATCGGCTTCGGCGCCTTCGGGCGGCTGACGGCGCGGCATCTGTCGCCCTGGTTCGACATTCTCGCCTACGATCCGGCGGCGAGCGACGGCGAGGGGCTGGCGCGGCTGACGACGCTGGAGGCGGCCGCCGCCTGTCTGGTGGTGGTGCTGGCCGTGCCGGTCGGGGTTCTGGCCGAGACGGTTGAGGCCATTGCGCCGCACGTGACGCCGGGCGCCCTGATCCTCGATGTCGGTTCGGTGAAGGTGAAGCCGGCCAAGGTGATGTTGGAGGGTTTGCCCGAGGGCGTTCGGATTGTGGGGACCCATCCCCTGTTCGGTCCCCAGAGCGGCAAGGACGGCATCGCGGGCCTGCGCATCGCCGTCTGTCCAGTGCGCGGCGACAAGGCGGCGTGGCGCGTGGCCGCCTTCTGTCGCAAGGCGCTGGGGCTCAAGGTCTTCGTCGTCACGCCCGAGGATCACGACCGCGAGGCGGCGACGGTTCAGGGCCTGACCCACCTGATCGCCAAGGTTCTGCTGGCCATGGAGCCGCTGCCGACGCGGATGACCACGACCAGCTTCGAGCGCGTCATGCAGGGCGTCGACATGGTCCGCCACGACAGCCCGGCGGTTTTCCGCGCCATCGAACACGACAACCCCTATGCCGCCGAGGTGCGGCGGCGGTTCTTTGACCTGGCCGAGCAGGCGAGGGCGGAACTGGACGGCTGAGCCTTCCTTCTCCCCTTGTGGGAGAAGGTGGCCCGACAGGGCCGGATGAGGGGGTTCGCGACGGCAGGTCGCAGCCATTCATCCCAGCTCCGAGCGACCCCTCATCCGTCAGGCTTCGCCTGCCACCTTCTCCCACAAGGGGAGAAGGGACTTACTTCAGCATGAAATTCGCCACCGCCTCGACCACGTCGGGGGCCAGCGGCAGGGCTGGGTCCATGTAGGTGGCGACGTTGGCGGCGCGGTCGGCGGGCGCGGGTTTCAGCACATGGTTGACATCGTCCCAGACAACGAGCGTGGCGCGGGGCTGGGCGACCTTGATCGCCTCGGCGTCGGCCGGGCTGACCTGAATGTCCGTGGCGCCCTGGCCGACGAAGATCGGGCCGTCGTAGGCCGCGGCCAGTTTGGCTGGGTCCAGCGCCAGCCATGAGATCAGGTAGGGCTGGACCGATGGGCGGAACAGAGCAGCCAGTTCAGCGGGCGGATCGGCGACGAGGCGACCGGCCTCAAGCTCGGTCAAGGCGTCGTAAGCGCAGGTCTTCAGCGGCTCGGGAAGAGCCGTCAGTTGTTCGCGCAGTACGTCGCCCGCCGGGCGACCGGCGCCGGACAGCAGGACCAGACCACATATCTTGGCGTCGCCATTTGCGGCGCCCGCCAACGCCACCAGCGCCCCCTCGCTGTGGCCGATCAGCCAGGCGCAAGGCTGGCCCGTCTTCGACGCCGCTTCGGCGGCCCAGGCGCGGGCGTCGTCGGCATAGGCGTTGAAGCGCAGGTCGACTTCGGCCGGGCCGGCGGCGGCGCTCTCACCGATGCCGCGCTTGTCGATGCGGATCGAGGCGACGCCCCGTTCGGCCAGCCCTTCGGCCAGCAGGCGATAGGTCGAGGCGCGGATGCCGAACTGGGCGCTGTTGCCGTCGCGGTCGGTGGGGCCGGACCCGGGCAGGATGACGGCGGCCGCGCGCGTCTGGCCCTCCGGCGTCAGCAGGGTTCCATGCAGGGCGGCGGGCGTCGAGGCCAGCTCCACCGGCGTCGAAACCGGCGAGAGCAGCAGGGCGGCGGCGAGGGTCAGCATGGTCGTCTCCGTCTTGAAGGTCGGGGTGAGATCAGAAGGCTTGGCGTTCAGGGTCGGTGCGCCAGACGCGCCAGCTCTCGAACACCGACCAGCCGGCGGCGATCAGAACAGCGGCGATCAGGGTGATCATCCCGGCGGGTTGGGGCGCGAAGGGGCTGGCGATCAGGCCCGCCGCCCCCAGCCAGAACATCAGCCGCCCGGCCAGGCGGTTGGAGCGGTCCCAGGCCAACCGCGACTTGTAGGCCCAGGGCGTCTTCACCCCAATGAAGGGGTTGGGGCTGACCCGGCCCAGGACCGCGCCGGTGATCAGCAGGATGAAGGCGGTGAAGGCCATGGCGACGCCCGGATGGCTCACCCCGGACGCGGCGGCGGGGCCGAAGCTGGCCCAGGCGATGAAGGCGCAAACCGCCCCCATGATCAGAATCGACAGCCATTGCCCGCGTTGAAGACCCTTGCGGCGCACTGGGTCGGCAACGGTTTCGGCCTGACGTCCGGTCATCCAGGCTACCAGCAGGTTCAGCAAGGCCAGTCCTGCCAGAACAGCCGCGACCTCATGGCGACTGCCGTAACGATCGGCCTGTCCAGCGGCATCAAAATGCACCGGAATCGGAGTTTCGGGGCCATAGATCGCGATCCATGCCGCTCCCGTCAAAATCAGGAGGGTAACGATAGCGGCTGCCGTATCGGCGAGCGTGGGGTTCTTCATCGGCTCTCCTCCTCATCCGTTTTGCCTGTCCCGCTGAGGTCCATCAGGAAGGCCAGGGCCTCCTCCACCGCCGAGATCTCCAGCCGATAACGGATCGACTGGCCCTCGCGCTCGGTGCTGACCAGTTCGGCCTCCTTCAGCGCATTCAGGTGTCCGGTGACCGTCGGCCAGCTCATGTCGAAGGCGGCGGCGATGTCGCCCGATGACAGGGGCCCGGAGCGCAGCATGGCGATGATGCGGCGCCGCACCGGGTGGGACAGGGCTTTGAACAGGCTGTTCATAAGGGGGAGGATAATTAGGGGAAACCCTAAATGCAACCAGTGTTCTTTCACCGTGCCGTCATTCCGGCCGCAGCGTAGCGGAGAGCCGGGACCGCTTCAGACGCCGCCGCTTCTTGCGATCCCGGATAAGGGCTACGCCCTTTCCGGGATGACGGGGGAGGGGGAGCGGACTATGGCTCAGCCCGTTTCGAGTTGAGGAGAGGCTCATGGAAATCCGCGATCAGATCGTTCTCATCACCGGCGGCGCGCGCGGCGTCGGCGCGTCGGCGGCGCGGGCCTTTGCCGGGCAGGGCGCGCGGGTAGTCGTCAACTGGCGCGCCAGCGGCGAGCAGGCGCAGGCCCTGGCGACCGAGCTGGGCGATCGCGCCATCGCTCTTCAGGCCGACGTGACGGACCGTGCGGCCGTCGAGGCTATGGCCGCTCGGGCCCAGGCGCATTTCGGCGCGTCGATCAGCACGGTGGTCAACAACGCCTTGGACTACAGCTTCAACGGCGATGCGCGGGCGCAGATGGCCAATATTCCGTGGGAGGACATGGAGCGTCAGTTCTCGACCGTGATCAGGGGGGCGCTGAACGTCATCCAGGCGACGGCGCCGGGGATGAGCGCCCAGAAGTTCGGCCGGGTGGTCAACATCGGCACCAACCTGTTCCAGAATCCGGTGGTTCCGTACCACGACTACACCGCCGCCAAGGCGGCTCTGCTCAGCCTGACGCGGACGGCGGCCGGCGATCTGGGGCCGTCGGGCATCACGGTCAACATGGTCTCGGGCGGCTTGTTGCGGACCACGGACGCCAGTGCGGCGACGCCGGACGCGGTGTTCGATCTGATCGCCGGCATGACGCCGCTGCGCTCGGTGACGACGCCGCAGGAGTTCGCCGACGCGGTGCTGTTCTTCGCCTCGCCATGGAGCCGGGCGGTGACGGGGCAGAATCTGGTGGTCGACGGCGGACTGGTCCGCGACTAGGCGGGCTCGCGGCACGCCGGTCGCGTTTTCGGCATGATGCCGCTATAGGACGCGGCCATTGTTCGAACGCCTGCGCCCCTTGAGGTCATGACGCCACACCCGCCGCACAGACTGTCCGTCGCCCCGATGATGGACTGGACCGACCGCAACTGCCGGGCGTTTCACCGCGCCCTGAGCAGCCGGGCGCTGCTCTATACCGAGATGGTCACGGCGCCGGCGGTGATCCACGGCGACCGCGAGCGACTGCTGGGTTTTGACGCGGTCGAGCATCCGGTGGCGCTGCAACTGGGCGGCTCGGACCCGGCGCAGCTGGCCGAGGCGGCGCGGATCGGCGAGGCCTATGGCTATGACGAGATCAACCTGAACGTCGGCTGCCCCTCGGACCGGGTGCAGTCGGGCAAGTTCGGCGCCTGCCTGATGCGCGAGCCGGAGTTGGTGGCGGACTGCATGGCGGCCATCAAGGGCGCGGTCGGCGTCCCTGCCACGGTTAAATGCCGCATCGGCGTCGATGATCAGGACCCCGAGGTCAGCCTGTTCGCCACGGTCGACGCCTCGGCGGCGGTGGGGATCACCCACTTCATCGTCCATGCGCGCAAGGCCTGGTTGAAGGGTCTGTCGCCCAAGGAAAACCGCGACGTGCCGCCGCTGGACTATGCCCTGGTGCGGCGTCTGAAGCGCGAGCGGCCGCATCTGAGCATCAGCATCAACGGCGGCATTGGCGACCTGGATCAGGCCGAGTCGCACCTCGATGCGTCCGACGGCGTGCAACTGGACGGCGTCATGTTGGGCCGGGCGGCCTATCACGAGCCGGCCCTGCTGGGGCAGGTGGATCGCCGCATCTTCGGCATGGCGGTCGAGGACGTCGATCCCTTCGCGGCCATCGAACGCTACAAGCCCTATATGGCCGGTAGGCTGGCCG
>Ga0265296_1002317_pt1 | contig 19510 bp, 17 predicted proteins | sample MunlanPumphouse1_FD_189073 | JGI IMG/M metagenome (GOLD analysis project Ga0265296, IMG submission 189073) | Groundwater microbial communities from a municipal landfill in Southern Ontario, Canada - Pumphouse #1 | ecosystem: Environmental > Aquatic > Deep subsurface > Groundwater | place...
GAAAACCGGTGGTTCCTGATGTGTACATAATGATGGCAACATCCTCTGGATTGCAGCTCACGGTAGACAACTTGTCAGAAGAAGCTTTCAAAAGATCTTCATAAGGTGAGACTCTCAATGATTTTTGACCATTTTTAACTATCATGTTATTAATATCTGGCAATTCTGATGATATCTTTTCTAGATTCTCCTGCCCCAATGCATCGGTAATTACAGTAGTAATCCCAGCATCGTTGAAGATGTAGGAAAGCTCTTTGCCAATAACCATGTAGTTTATAATCACGGCCACTGCTCCGATCTTTTGAATGGCAAAATAGGCTACACCTATATCCGGCCGGCTGGGTAGATATACCCCCACCCTGTCACCTCTTTTAACCCCTAAAGATAAGAGGCCATTACCCATCCTGTTCACTAACATATCAAGTTCTTTATAACTTATCTCCTTATCCTCAAAGATAAAGAATGTTTTATCACCATATTGCTTTGCCTTGGTTTCTAATAACAATCCAACGTTTTGCTCCATTTTTATTTCCTCTTTTGAAAGGCTATAATATCAACCCCCCAAATAAGCATCTCTCACGTGCGTATTGTTCAAGAGAGAATCTGCTGCTCCATCTAGTGCCACCTTACCGGTTTCCAGTACATAGCCAAAGTGGGCCAATTGAAGTGCCATTTTAGCATTTTGCTCAACAAGAATTATACTGACGCCTTTTTTATTGATCTCTTTTATTATCTTCGCAACCTCCAATACCAACAGTGGTGAGAGTCCAAGGGACGGTTCATCCAATAAAAGCAATTTTGGCTTTGCCATGAGTGCCCTTCCTATAGCAACCATTTGCTGTTCACCACCGCTTAAGGTTCCAGTAACCTGATTTATCCTGACTTTAAGCTTTGGGAAATAATGAAATACCTCCTCATCCATGTCTTTCTTTGACTCTTCCTTATCCTTCCTGGTATAGGCTCCCATTTTAAGGTTTTCCAGTACCGTCATTCGGGAAAATAGTCTTTTCCCCTCTGGGACATGGGAAATCCCTAACTTAACAATATCCTGCGGGAGAAAACTATCTATTCGATGGTTTAAAAACCATATTTCTCCAGATATTATTGGATTGAGCCCAGAAATTGCTTTTAGAACCGTACTTTTGCCTGCTCCATTTGAGCCAATAAGTGTAACTATAGACCCCTTTGCGACCTCTAGCGAAACCCCTTTAATGGCCTCAACCTTGTTGTAGCGGACCCTAATGTCCTTTGTCTTAAGTAAAATCTTGTTCTCTTCCAAGATAAGCCTCTATTACAGCATTATTGTCTTTGATCTCAGCCGGTAAGCCCTCAACTATTTTCACGCCATTATTGAGCACTATAATCCTATCAGAGAGAGTCATGACTGCCTTCATATCATGTTCAACCAGGAGAATTGTTGTTCCCCTGGCACGTATCTTTCTTATTATTTCAATCATATCATTTGTTTCTGTGTTGTTCATTCCCGTCATGGGTTCATCCAGCAACAGTAACTCGGGACCCGCTGCCAGAGCAATTGCAATTCCAAGGATGCGTTGATAACCATGAGGAAGATTCTTGGCCAACTCATTGCTTATTTCTTCTATGCCCAGAAATTTAAGTATTTCCTCAGTCTTTTCCCGGGTTTTTCCCTCACCTTTCCTGACACCCGAAGTATTGAGCAAGTTACCCCAAAACCCTGTCTTTGCGCTTAAATGACAGCCAATTAGCACGTTATCAAACACAGAATAACTCTTAAAAAGCGTTGTCAGTTGAAATGTCCTGCATATACCCCTTTGAGCTATTATGTTTGTCTTAAGTTTTGTGACATCTTCTCCTTTAAAATATATCTTACCCTTTGTGGGCGTTAAGACCCCGCTTATCATATTAAAAGCAGTAGTTTTACCGGCACCATTAGGTCCAATCAGCCCCAGTATCTCTCCTTCATTGATTTCGAAACTCAGACTGTTAATGGCTGTCAAGCCCCCGAATTGCTTGGTGATATTTTTTAGTTCCAGTAAATTCATTTCCTTGATTCAACCATTGATGGGTTCGTAAAAAGTCCATCTGCGGCGTTCCGCTGCATCCTTCGTCGTTGCAGCGTACCACTAAGTACGCCTCACTCCTCAGGATTTGCGCGCCTTGCATCTGGAGCTTTTTACTTTGCCATCCCAATTTTGACTTTTTGCGAGTTCGTCAACCATTAATGCGTTTAAAGAGTTTTTGTACCTTGAATATAATTCTTTCGAATAGGCTGATAATACCACTCGGCAAAAACAGCATTACCAAAATTAGGGCAATTCCATAACCGATTGATTCATAGTGCCCAAATTTACGCAATATCTCCGATAAAAGGGTCAGGGCAGAGGCACCAAGTATGGGTCCCAGAAAACTACTTTCCCCTCCGACAACCACATATATAAGTATGTATACAGAGTGATAAAAAGAAAAATCGATAGGGGTTACCACCACAAAAGAGTGTGCGTACAAACTGCCTGCAATACCTGCAAAGAAACATCCCGCGGTGAAAGCCATGACCTTATACTTCATGATATCAATTCCAATACACTCTGCCAGAAGATCCGCCTCTTTTAAGGCGCCGAAAGTCAACCCTAATCTTGAATTCTTTAGTCTGTAAAAAATAAGCACAGTAATCAGCGTCAAGGATAATGCCAGATAATAAAGAGGAACCTTGGAGACAAAATGGATTTTTGGGATAAAGGGAATTGAAATAGGATCGGGATGAGGAACCCCAATTATCCCGCTTACGCCGCCAAACAGAGCCTCCCAAAAATTGCTGAAAATCAGGATTAAGATTTCACCAAAGGCAAAAGTGACAAGGAGAAAATAAGCACCTTTTAATCTTAGGGTAATTGACCCAATTACCAGGGCTAAAACGGCAGCCATTATTCCAGAGACAGGCATTGCCAACCAGAAGGTCAGCCCCAATTTCATTACCAACAGAGCAGACGTATATGCCCCAACGGCCATAAAAGCTGCATGGGCAAGACTCAATTGTCCTACAGTCATTATTATCCATAGGCTGATGGCGAGGATAATATTAAGGAGCAATACCATCAAAACTTGTAAATGATATGGATCACTGGATAATAATGGTATAATGAATAGGAAAACTATTATTCCAAGTATGGTAAAATATTTTGTGTAATACTTTTTATTCATGCCCAAATAATCCTGAAGGTTTAAACAAAAGCATCAATATAATGATTATAAAACCCAATAGGTTGGAGGCTGGAACGCTTAAGAAAAAAGTCCCAAAGCTCTCTACGGTTCCCAGGATCAGACCTCCGACAACTGCGCCCAAAAGACTTCCCATTCCTCCCAAGATTATAATTATAAACGCCTTCAACAGAGGTAACCCACCTATGTATGGATTTACGTAAAAAACTGGTGCAATCAGGACACCGGCTGCAGCAGCTAAGGCACATCCCAGACCAAAGGTAAACGAACAGATACGATCAATATTCACACCCTGTAATGCAGCCGCCTCTCTATCTTCGGCAATGGCTCGAATAGCGCATCCTATCTTAGACCGTTGAATGAGGAGGTAAAGCAAAAGAATAAAAACGATACACGTAATAACAATTGCCAGCCTTTCTTTCGAAAATAATGCGCCGAAAAAGTTGATCATCCCGGGAAAAACCGTTGACACTGATTGGTCTTCAGTCCCAAAGTTTAAAAGCGTTAAAGTCTGTATGGTCATTGAAAGGCCTAATGAAACTATCAATGCCGGCAGCAACTCACCCCTAAAAGGGCGAAAAAAAATCTTCTCAACAACTATCCCAAACACTCCCACCAGGATCATCGCTAAAACCAAAATTAACATATAGGGTATTTGAAGTTGTTCGGAGAAATAATAGGCTACAAGTCCACCCAGCATGTACATCTCACCGTGAGCAAAATTTATTACATTCATAATGCTGAAGATGAGTGTAAGACCAAGGGCTACCACTATATAGATCATCCCAAGCATCAAACCATTTAATGTAACCTGCAACAAAAGGGTCATGTCCATAACTAATATGTCTCTCTTCATAAGTGCATTAACTGACTGACCACATTCTGAATCAGTCAGTTAATGCATAAAATACTCTCTATTTATTTAATTTCTAAAGGTTTTAACTTGGCGACGGGAACACTTTTTCCGTCTTTTACTACGGTAATAACTACAGGATAAAGGAATTGATGTTTTATACCGTAGGTTTTCTCTCCCCCAATAACAGCTTCACCCGCCATGGATTGAAATTTCATTTTTTCCATGGTATCCCTCACCTTCGTTGTATCTATACTCTTGGCCTTTGTAATTGCCTGTTCTAAAAACCATACTCCATCGTAAGCCGCCGCTGTTATAAAATTCATTGGCTCGCCATGCTTCTCTCTAAACTTTTTTGATGCCTCTTTTTGTCTCGCTGTTGCATACGCTCCCTCACAGTCACCTTCAAGGCTCATGATAACCCCTTCAGATGCCTCCTTGCCGGCAATCTTAATCAGTGCAGCAGCATTCGATCCCGTTAACCAAAGCTTCACACCCCTAAAACCCAGTTCATATAACTGCTTCCATATCAGCGCTCCCTCGCCCATAGGAGCAGCATCTATATCTATCATGTCAGGCTTTTGAGCCATAATCTTTGTAAGCAGGGGGAAAAAGTCCGTCGTTCCTCTATTGTAATACTCTTCCGCCACTACTTCGTACCCCAGGCTTTTAACGATGGGTTTTGTCTGCTTCATTTCATCCTTGCCTGTCTCGTCATTGGGGGCCAGCAAAGCCAATCTCTTTGCCTTAGGATACTTCTTTTTGACCCAGGGGTATACTACCGGCACAAGCTCAACCGGGCTTAGGAGTGATTTAAAGGAATAGGGTTTGTCTTTTCCCATTGCTTCAGCTGACCAGGCAGTATGAAGAGTGAGGACCTTTTCATTCTCAGTTATTGCCTGGGATGCAAGGGTTGGAGCAGAACCAACAATGCTTACAATATATTTAACCTTATCCTCGTAGATCAGTTTATTTGCTGCGGTTGTTCCGCCTGATGCGGTATATTTGTTGTCATATCCAATTATTTTAATCTTGTATATATCGGTGCCAACCTTTAACCCACCTGCATTATTTATTTCTTCAGCCCTTAGCTCAGCGCCCCTCATAAGGTTCAGCCCCCATGAGGCAGCCGGTCCTGACATAGGGGCGTGAAGACCTAAGGGTAACACCTTTTCTTCGGCAAATACAGGGGAACTCAAAGCAAAAACCAGGGTCATAAAAAATCCCAAAAAGACTGTAGCTCTTTTTTTCATTTCAATCCTCCTTGTTTCATTTCAATTAAAAAAGATGTTAAAATTAATTAGTTGTACTTTTACCTCCTTCCGTCTACTTATATTACGCCTTCTTCCTTAAAACTGGAGAGGGTTTCCTTGTTAAACTTTACTGTTACCCCTCTTTCAGCACCTGATCCCTCAAAGTCCTTCGCAATATCTTCCCCACCGCATTTAGCGGAAGTTCCGCACGAAATTCAACGGCCACAGGCACCTTATAGACCGCCATCTTTTCCCTGCAGTATTGAATCAGTTCCTGTTCGGTGCAGGCTTCATTTTCATGAAGCACCACGTACGCCTTTGGCAATTCACCCTTCACGTGATCCGGAATGCCGATGACCGCGGCCATTTTGACCTTGGGATGGCTGTGGAGGGTCTCTTCAACTTCGACCGGAAAGATGTTCGCCCCCCCTCGAATAATCAGGTCCTTTTTCCGATCCATCAGGTAGAGATAGCCGTCCTCATCCAGATAACCGACATCGCCGCTGAACCATCCCTGCTCTCGAAATGCAAACTGTGTGTTCTCCAGATCGTTCCAGTATCCCTTGGATTTCATGTCCGTCTCGACCACCACTTCGCCGGTTTCGCCAGGTCCGAGCTTCTGCAAATCGTCACTTAGTATCTGAATTTCAACATCTCCGATGGGAACACCGACGGAACCCAGCTTTCTGACACCGATGAGGGGGTTGGTGGTCACGAATCCACACAGTTCAGTAGCGCCGTATCCTTCAACAAGCGCCACATGGGAAAATTTCTCATTAAATTCCTCTATCACATCCAGCGGACACTTAGCCCCTGCAACGAAAGCCATCCGCAGGGACATCTGATGCCTGTCCGGTTTGAACCCATCCATCAGGTAAATAAACATGGTCGGCGTACCGCCGAAATAGGTGCAGTTCCATTCTGTCATGGTCCGGAGCACCATGTCTGTATCCCATCTTTCGAGCAGAACCAGGGTACCGCAGTTATTGATCGCGCCCATTAAACTGATTGTACGGCCGAAATTGTTAAAAAGCGGCATGGGGCATAGAAAGTTTTCCCGGCCGAATCTGAATTTGTGAGAAGAAGCCATATGGGTGATACCGTAAAACAAGCTTTTCTGTGTTTGCATGGTCCCTTTTGGCGCGCCGGTTGTTCCCGATGTATAGAGCACCCCCACCACATCATCGGGATCGCACTGCACAGCCGCCATTTGATCTGAGGCCTTTTCCATAATGTCATTATAGGCGAGCGCATCGTCCGGCTTTTCATCGCTTTGAATAATAACATGCTCGAGATGCGGCAACTGCCCCCTTACCTCACTCACGATTTCATATCCGTTTTGATCGGTAAGGATCGCCTTTACATCCGTATTGTTGATGATGTGTTTGACCTCTTTAGACTTGGCCATCGAATTTATGGGAACAGCGACCGCGCCGATCTTTTGAATCCCAAAATCACATACGGCGATCAATGGTGTGTTTGGGAGAAAATAGGCGATACAGTCCCTCTTCTTAAGACCGAGATGGGACAACCCATTGGCAACCTTACTGGTAAGACGATCAAATTCACGGTAGGTGATGATGTTATCATTGTAGATAATCAGAGGTTTTTGAGGTACCAGTTTTACTGCCCTTTCTAATAGTTTTGTTAGTGTAATCAATTTATATTACGCCCTCTTCCTTCAAACCGGCAATTTTTTCCAGGCTATAGCCAAGCAGGCTTGAATATATCTCCTCATTATGTTCTCCTAATTGCGGTGACCGTTTCAATTCAACAGGAGAATCCGATAGCTTTATAGGAGACCCTATAAATGGAAAAGTGCCCCTTTGAGGATGCTCAAGTTCTACAAACATCTGTCTTTCTTTGAGGTGTGTGTCCACAAGCAAATCTCCTGTATCCATGACCATACCGGCAGGCACACCTGCCTTAAAGAATTCATCCATCGCCTCTTTTTTAGTCCTTTTTCTTGTCCACTCTTCTATCATCGGATCAATTACACCATCAGCATACCCGGCTCGTTTCATCGAAGTCTCAAATCTTGGGTCGCCTATTAGGTCTTCCCTTTTCAGTAATCTGAGAAGATTTTCCCACTGATGATCGAAAAGACAACAAACAACTATATAACCGTCTTCCGTTTCATACGAACTCCAAGGCGCAACCATTCCACCACCTTTGTTGCCTGTCCTCTCGAGTGGCTTCCCAGAACTAAAATGCACGGTATACAGAGCTCTTAGAAAATTGACCATAGCATCTTGCATAGAAAGCTCAACTTCTTGCCCCTTACCGGTCACACTCCTTTGGATTAATGCTGCCAGGATGCCTATTACCCAAGTAATCCCTGAGCCACAATCCCCTATAGTCGGCCCATATCTCAGAGGCGGCCGGTCTGGATACCCTGTGAAACTCATGCCTCCACCCACAGCCTGACCTATAAAATCGAGAGATGGGTAATCTCGATGTGAACCGTAGCTTCCAAATCCAGTAATGGAGCCGCATATCAACTTTGGATTGATCTCCCTCAAAACCTTAAAGCTGAGACCAAGCTTATCCATCGTTCCAAAGGCAAAATTTTCCGCGACTACATCTACTTTCTTTACCAACTCCTTAACTATCTCTTTCCCCTTTTCGCTGGCTAAATTCAGAGTTATACTTTTCTTATTAGCATTTAGATTCAAAAAATAGTAAGCATCAAGTCCTTGCTTTTCGGAAAGAAGCCATCTTCCCTCTTCACCTGTTACAAGCCTTTCCACTTTAATTACCTCTGCACCCAGTAAGGCTAACAATACCGTGCCGGCCGGCCCCGCCTCTAAATGTGTAAAATCAAGTACTCTTATACCTTCTAATGCTTTTTTCATTTGAATTTCTCCCTTTTTAATATTGATGAACTCGTAAAAAGTCAGGAAACCCTCTTTCTTGTCATTCCGGCGGAAGCCGGAATCCAGTAATTTCAAGCACTTCTAGACTCCGGCTTTCGCCGGAGTGACGGAATTAAGACTTACTAAAAAATAAAACCTTATTTTCATGCTTCGTGGTGCCACACGAGGCATGGGGGTTTTTTACGAGTCCGTCAATATTCATATGTTACCAAATTTACTATTCACCCATGCAAAAAACTATTTCTAATGCTATCAATCAGCTATAAATGCAATGGCCAGTTTTAGATCTAAAATGTGGGATGCGATGTAAAGAACATCAGTTGGGATATAGGGGATGTCGGTTTCAGTGCCACTGAGAGCCGGAGCAGAGGAGAAAGAGAAAAGTAGAGTTAGAAAGCCATCCCTAAATTTTATAAATTATTTATGGCATATAAAGGATGTCTAAAATTTTAACAGTGACATCCCCATAACATCTGCCACCATGGGGGTATTCACATTCAAAATACACACAGTCCCCCTCTTCAACAATATGCCTTTCGTCTCCGTGGACGAATTCCGCTTTACCTTCCAGCACATAGAGGATCTCTTCACCTTCATGCTGAAAGATAGTAATTTCATCGGCATCTGGGGGAAATTCCAAAAAGAAGACATGCATCTTTTTGTTTCGTTTTTTATGAGCCATAACTTCACACGAAAAGCCATAAGGATTTAAGAGGTCGTTTACCCTTTTGCCCTCATTTTTTTTTACTATAGAACAGGGTGGGTCAGTTTTGGAAGTCGGGAAAAGATCAGACATGTTGATTTTTAGGATACCGGCTATTTTTACAAGTGTAGAGAGTGTAGGCTGGCTTTTATTGTTCTCAATTTTTGAGAGGTAGCTTTTTGTAAGCCCAATTCTTAAAGCTAGTTCATCTAGAGTCATTCCCTTCTCTAATCGGTTTTTCTTTATCTTTGCGCCTAACTTAATTTTCATAGTAACCATTTTCCATGATAAATTTCATTAGAATCAATTTAATATCCTGACAGGAAACTTTTGTCAAGGAAAAAATGAGGACACGTAATATACCTTGTTCCCTATCTTTGTTCCCTTGGCTAATCCAAGCCTTCTAAGTACGATAAAATTTTTCCTAAGGTCTAACTCCCCTAAACCTAACTCTCTCGCAATTTCCTCTGGCAACGCCTTGCCTTTTTCTTTAATAAATTCATAAATCTTTTTCTGTGTCTCAGAAAGCTCTTCCATAGGCGATCTTTTAAACGTTTCCATGAAATTTTCCGTTACCATCTGTGCTATTGGATCACAGGGATTTTTAGGCAGCGTAGAGTTTATATAACAGTCTTCACAGACCTTTTCCCATCGTATCTTGTACTTGTATTCACTATCCAACTCAGCCCCACAGTTACTGCATTTCATTATACACGCCTCCTAGCTTTAACGCGTTATCGCAGTTTACCTCTTGAAAGGGATGCGAATATGCCTCCAAAACAAAGGGTGGCAAAAATGATGAAAACCACCTTTACACCTTTCAAAAAAAGCAGATAGTATTCAGATGTAATTTGAACCCTTCCAATGTACAAGGCAAATATAAGCATTGCAATCCCCATACTGAGCATCTGTCCGATGAGCCTCATTGTTCCAACCATTCCAGAAGCTACTCCATAAGATCTCTTTTCAACAGAACTCATAATTGCATTCATATTCGGGGATGAAAAAAGGGCAAAGCCAAAACCAACGAGGATTAGACTGGCTACAATGAACGCTAAAGGCGTTTCCCCCTCCAGGAAGGTGAATAGGGAAAGCCCTAAACAGGTCAACACCATCCCAATTGAAGCAACTATTCTTGGTTCAATCCTGTCTGAGAGTCTGCCTGCAAGAGGGGAGAAAATAGCCATTACAACAGGTTGGGATACCAGGACCAAGCCTGCGTTTTGAGGGCTAAACCCTTTTATATACTGCAAGTAAAGGCTTAAAAGGAAACTTATGGCAAACGTAGCACTATAATGAATCAAGGCTGCCAGGTTGGAGAAAGCGAAGACTGTATTATTTAGGAAGAGTTTTATATCTAAGATAGGGTTTTTCACCTTCATCTCCCACTTGACGAATGAAAATATCCCTAAGGCACCTATTAGAATCAGCCATACACCCGGTATCGTTGGCAAAAGAGAAAAACCGTACATTATTGCCACAAGGGTAAGACCGTAGAATATAGAGCCTATAAAATCGAACTTCTCCCCCTGTGCTTCAGCCCATTCCCCTTTCAATTTCCAGGGAATAAAACCGATTATTATCACGCCTAGAGGTACAGTTATAAGAAAAATGCTTCTCCAACCAAAATGCTGTGTTAAAAAACCGCCTAAAAATGGGCCAAGAGACAGCCCTAAATAAACCGCAGCAACAGTTATTCCTAAAGCTTTGCCTCTTTCTCCAACAGGGAATACCGAAGTTAAGATGGCCATACTAGTCCCAAATATCATCGCACTTCCTACTCCCTGCAAAACTCGGAAGGCTATAAGTACGATAGCAGACGTTGAGATAGCAGAAAGGAAGGATGAAACGGTAAAAATCACTATGCCGTAAGTAAAAATCCTCTTTCTCCCGTGTATATCTGCTATCTTTCCAAAAGGGACAAGAAACATTACGGCGGCTAAAAGATATGCGGTGGCAATCCAACTTAACGAAACCGCATCTATAGCAAATTCTTTTCCAATCGAGGGAAGGGCAATGTTGACAGAAGAGCCCATAAAAGGCGTAAGGAAAGATGCCAATGTAGCAACGAGTAAAGCGGAGTTTTTATCTATACCATTGTCCATATTTATTTTCTCAAATTTATAAGACCTCAGTGATAGTCATGTGTTCCCAATACGACCTTGATGCCTGTCCTTTCCTCCAGGATTTTTGCCAGGTCCTCTGCTTTGGTGTATGGACATCCGGGTTTGGCTTCGGCCAGACATGAACTAAAGTGAATTACATCTGGTTTAATCTCGGATAGTCTCATGGCCATGCCCAAGTTGGGAACAACAGTACGGCCGGGGCATTCGCAGGTAAGAAAGGCTGTTACCTGATGTGGTTCTTCGAATTTGCCTTCTCCGAGAGCCGCTGCTTTTAGGCATCGCCACTCACCAGGACAGCCATAACCACTGTCTATATAAGCACCACAACTTAGAATAGCAACTTTTTTCATCCCAACCTCCTTGTACGGTATTTTAACTGTTATGTTTTACTCCTAATTCATTGGATGTCAAGGGGGAATAGGGGGGGGAATAGGAGTTCATTATTTAAATTACCATAGAAAAGGATAACTAAGCAATAGCCCGAAACTTCTTGACACCTCACTCTTTTTATAATAAGCATGGATTATCTCCAAAAAAGTTGGCAAAACATAAGGATTCAAGGGGGCAAGGATTCAAAACTATCTGTGGTGGACAAAGTATATCTTTCTGATATTTGTTATCCTTGGGTTTTTAGCCTTCGGCATAAATTTGTTGATCAGTTCATACTACATGAAAAATGCCCATGAATTCGTTATGCTCTTTTTCTCTTCTAGTTTTATCATATTGATTTGTATATCTTTGGTTGTGGGGGTTATTTCAAGGATGATCTGTAAAATCGGGAATCGAAAGTCGGAAGTCGTAAATAAATAAAAACCCCATTCACGATTTACGATTCACAATTCACGATTCACTTTGGAGAAGGCTGGAGCACGAAGAATAAGCATGGTTATGGTTACGCAGAGGGCGAAACCGGCCATAACCCCGAATCCCATATTGTAAGAGCCTGTCCAATCTCTGATCAACCCAACTAGATAAGGGCCTACAACCATCCCAATGCTTAAACAGGTGGATATAACACCAAAACCAAAACCGAGATTCTGAGGTTTCATAAGATCCGATGGCAAAGAGAATACAGGTGCAGGGACCAGGGCTACTGAAACCCCGATTAGCGCCATCAAGAATATGAGTAGAGTAGTAGCATAGGGAATGAAGAACATAAGAACTCCTAAAGCAAGACCACCCATGGCTATCAGAGCCTCTTTAAAGCCGATTTTATCTATAAGGTACCCGACCACAGGACTGAAAACGAGGGAGCCCCACATGACGAAACTGGCAAGGAATCCAGCAAACTCTATGCTGAAACCCTTATCCGCTATAAAGAAGTCTGGTCCAAAAGTAGTAAAGGAGATTATTGATGCGTTAAACCACATCCATGCGATCCCTACAAGCCATATTGAAATACCTGCTTCCTTAAAGTTGCCTAGCCCCACCCTTTTCTCACTAAAAGGTTTGCCTATAATGGCAGGAACTGGTTTATAGAAGAGAAGGAAAACTATCAGGGCTATAAAGGTAAGGATGCCGCTAACTGAAACGGACGCTTGCCAACCCAGGTTCTTCCCTAACCATCCCAAAGTGGTAAAAGATATTATTGTACCCAGCGGCATAGCGGTATTATATATCCCCATAGCTATGCCCAGCTCTTTTCCCTTGAACCATTGGGAGAGAAATTGAGGCAGACCTATTGCAAGAATTAAGGCGCCAACTCCCGAAATTATCCTTCCTATAGCAAGGAGGAGGAAGGTTCCGCCAAAGATTACTATTATGGTTCCAATAATCATCAAAATAAAGCAGAAAATGGCTATCTTTTTCGTACCATATCGATCAAATAGTATCCCCCCTGGTATGGACAGGAATATTCCCGGCAGAGCAAAGAGACCCATAAGAAGTCCTGCCTGGGTGTGAGAGATGAGCAATTCCTGGATAATCAGACTTAAAATAGGGGGGATAGCCTGGAATACAAAAGCAAAGGCGAGCATAGATATGTAGGTTACGACCAGAATATTCCATCGGTATCTTTCGTCCATAAAACCGCTTCCTCTCATATACAAATCCCCTTTTGGGATACAATCTTTAATATGATCTTTGGATATTCATATTACCCTGCCATGATTCAATTCCTCTTTTCTATGGTTTTGTGAAGAAAAAACCTTCTATATTCCTCTAATTCATTCTTGCTAACCTCTTTACTATCCTTTATGCTCTTATATACCCCACCTGGATCCTTAGTTATCCTTTCACATACTTCTCTGGCGGTATACATATAAGACAATACTTTTCTATCTATAACCATATTTACCAGAGGTTTAAAAACCTTAATCATCAACTCAACAAACCTGTTATTTGCCTTCAGATAGATGTAAAAGACATTTTCAATAGCTTCTCCCTTATGGTCTTCCCGGTATTCCACAATTACTACTGCCTTCCCCATTAGTTTCTTAATGACATTTCCGTTGTATTGTCCATTGCAATAAAATACAATGGTTCTTGAGTCCTTATGTATCAATCTAAAGTCTCCGATTATACTTTCTCCATCTTTAAAATGAAAAGATTGGTCTTTGTTCTTAGTGATGACGAGGTTACGAATATTCAATCCTCGGATGATGCTTGTTGCTAAAGGGAGTCTATCCAGGAGATATTTATATATTGATGGGTTAGCTTCAAACCTCACACCTTTTGTTTTTTTGAATACAGTATAATCCTCAATAACTTTTACGATTTTATCCCTATCAGTGCCTGACAGCACGGAAGTGGGAATTTGAGGGGTCCTTTCCGTTTCACCCAAGGTCTCATCTGCTAAATTATAAACTGCACTGACAAGGAGACAGATCAAGATGATTGACGATATAACTAGTTTATTTCCCACCTTATCCAGCCACCTGTGCATAGTTCTCCTGAGCAAGAATGTTCGAAAACTGCATCTTCATTTTCTTCTTTTATTCTCTTTAGGATTTCATCAATACTTCTGTATGGACAGTCGTGATAATAATCCAGAAGCTTTTCATCTCTATATACCAGTATGTCGATACTCTTATCAAAGTTTATGTACTGTTCTATGCAGATCCTTTTGGTCAAAGGTTTTCTCCAATAGTTATCCAGCTTTCGGGTTGACATTACATAATTGGTGTTATTCAGCCAATTTGGCGTAGATAATAATAAAATGCCAGCAACATGTCAACTTGAACTTGTAAGTTGTAGTCCAATGTATTTTTTCCTTGACAAGCTTCAATCCTCTGTGCTATATGGGCAGAAATCCCTACTGATTATAGTTCTATGGGGGAAGTTGTCGAAGCTAAAATTGTGTTACTTTTATTGATAAGAATCAGGGGAGATTCGGGTTGTTTAACAAATTAGACGCTTTTTAATAATAAAGGAAAGGGGGGAGGAGAGGTACAACATCCAATTATGAGTTTATAGGGAGAGAACAGGTCGAGTGAGTTGATGTTTTGATGAGAAGAAACACTTTAAAACAAGTAACTGACTAAAAAGAGAGGAGGAACAAACAGTGACAAAAGCAGAATTAGTAAGCAAAATAGCAAAAGATGCAAAGATAAGTAAAGCAAGTGCTGAAAAGGCTTTAAATTCATTTACAACTAACGTTACCAGTGCCTTGAAAAAAGGCGGAAAGATGACTCTGACTGGTTTTGGTACATTCTCTGTAGCTCAAAGAAAAGCCAGAAAGGGCAGAAACCCTCAAACAGGAAAAGACATAAAAATTCCTGCTACTAAGGTAGCCAAATTTAAAGCAGGGAAGAAATTAAAAGAATCAGTTAAATAGATTAGGATTGTAGAGTTTAAAAATCGAGGTGGATAAACAAAAGGCAAGCATAGATCATATATGCTTGCCTTTTGTTTATATGGAATTACTCTATACTATATGAGAAGTAAAAAACCTGCCCACTATCCTATCCTTGCTATCTATTTCCGCCACTCTGCCCCAAGCCGAGCAATTGGGACAAATCAGTATTACACTCTAGAACACTTTTAGATAATCCATCTTTTCCCTTGCCCGCTGTGCTCGAATCCGAGCATCCATTCCTTTTCTAAAACAGCTCCTCCATATCAAAGTTAAAAATCAAAAACTTTAAAATCCATTATAACTCAGATAGTTAGGGGCTTTATACGTGGCACATCTCTTTTGAGGAGAAACCTGGCACAGGGGTTGCTAAATAAGAGATGTAAATCGACTATCAAAAATAAGGAACAGGATTATGAAGACTATCCTACTGAAACCCTTTGACCCAAAGGACATGAAGAGGATTATCAGGGAATTGATAAAGGAGAATAGTCTCAACTGAGAGTTCATCCACAAAATGTGGAGGTGTGAAATGAAGCGATTATTAGTGAGTTTGTTGGTACTGCTGAGTTTTTTGGTGATAACAGGCCATGCGCTTGCCAAGGAACAAGCACAACCTGATCATCCTGCCCCTGTAATGACTGATCAGGTAGAACCGGACCAGTCAACAACTCCTTCAGTCCAAAATACGGTAAAATCAAAGGTAGACACCGGAGACACTGCATGGGTCTTAATATCTACGGCCCTTGTTATGCTGATGACACCGGGGCTTGCGCTTTTTTACGGAGGTATGGTCAGACGAAAGAATGTCCTCGGCACCATCATGCAGAGCTTCATAGCCCTCGGCGTGATGAGTGTTCTCTGGGTTCTTTACGGGTACAGCCTGTCCTTCGGCCCTGATGTCGGGCATATCATAGGAAATCTTGACTGGGTGGGGCTCAGGGGTGTGGGACTCGAGCCTAATCCTGATTACGCGGCTACCATCCCTCATCAGGCATTCATGATCTTCCAGATGATGTTTGCTGTAATCACACCTGCTTTGATAACAGGTGCATTCGCTGAGAGGTTTAAGTTCAAAACCTATCTTGCATTCCTTGTACTATGGGCAACATTTGTGTATTTTCCGCTTGCCCACTGGGTTTGGGGAGTTGGCGGCTGGATAAGGGAGCTTGGTGCACTTGATTTTGCAGGAGGGTTGGTAGTGCATATAAGCTCCGGAGTTTCTGCCCTGGCTGCTGCTATTGTCGTTGGCAAAAGAAAAGGCTACAGGATTGAACAGATGGCTCCTCATGACGTTACAATGACACTTCTGGGTGCTGCACTTCTGTGGTTTGGCTGGTTTGGGTTTAATGGAGGAAGTGCTGTTGCATCCGGTGCATTGGCAACTTCTGCCTTTGTTGTTACACACATCGCAACTGCAGGAGCTGCGCTTTCATGGATGGTAGCTGAATGGGCACACAGAAGCAAACCAACAGTACTCGGAGCAGCATCAGGGGCAGTTGCAGGGCTTGTGGCAATCACACCTGCATCAGGCTTTGTTGGCCCTATGTCTGCCCTGATTATCGGGTTTGTTGCAGGAGCTATATGCTATACGGCAGTGAATCTCAAAACAAAGCTTGGATATGATGATTCACTGGATGTAGTTGGTGTTCATGGGGTAGGCGGTACATGGGGCGCAATAGCAACAGGGTTATTCGCATCAAAGATAGTAAATAGTGCAGGGAATGACGGATTGCTGTTCGGTAATCCATCGCTTTTATGGGATCAGCTTATAAGCGTTGGTGCTGTGTGGGTCTACTCCTTTATTGTAACATTTGCCATATTAAAGATTCTTGACTTAGCTATCGGTTTAAGGATAAGCGAGGAAGAGGAGTTTGATGGTCTTGACCTTAGCCAGCACGGTGAAAGCGGATATACATTATAAACAGTGAAGAGTGCCAGACCAGAGATTTTTACTGACACTTATTCCCGACACTAGGAGGTAACATGAAAAAGATAGAAGCCATAATAAAACCGTTCAAACTTGATGATGTGAAGAAGGCCCTTCATGAGATTGGGGTTCAGGGCATGACTGTAACAGAGGTGAAGGGATTTGGAAGGCAGAAGGGCCATACCGAGATATACAGGGGGAGCGAATACAAAATCGACTTTGTCCCAAAGATCAAGGTAGAGGTTGTGGTCTCTTCCGAGATTACAGAGAAGGCGATGGAGGTTATTACCTCTGCTGCCCGAACCGGAAAGATCGGAGATGGGAAGATATTCCTTCTGTCTGTGGAGGAAGTAATACGAATAAGGACAGGTGAACGGGGAGAAGAAGCTATATGAGGACGATTTCTCGTCTTTCAATTTTTGCCCAGGGGCATAGGACATTTCCCTCTGCCCCATTTTGAGAAATCTGCTCAAAAATGAGCATATAGTGCTAACCGGTTCTACACGTTAAAATTCACACATTTTAGCTAATATCCACTGTCTATAACTGCTCGAAGTCGAACTCTTCATCTTTGCCATACAGCTTCACCTGTTTGTAAATGTATCGCTAAGTACTTATATTTAAATCTGTTTCAGAAAATAAAAAGAGATCCTATGGGTTTGGTATGGGTATTGCGGATGTAATTCATATTTGGTAACTATTCAGGCAGGCACAAAGGCACAAAGCACCAAAGGCACAAATTTTTCTAGCCTAATAGCCTATAGGCTACAGGCTATTAGCCTGTTCTTTGTGCCTATGTGCCTTTGCCACTTTGTGTCTGAGTAGTTATTCTATGTTTTAACATTTAAGGTAAGAAACTTGGAAAACCTGAAAGGTTACATCAAAGATAGCTTAGACCGATTAAGGGAAGAATACTGGAAGGGACTATGTGGTCGAGACCTGGTCAGGAGGTACTCTTCCCTTATAGATGGATGTCTCAGGGAAATCTTTTCTTCGAGGCCGTCTTCGGAGAGTGATAAAACAAAGAACAGATATGCCATTGCAGCCGTAGGTGGCTATGGGAGAAAAGAATTAAGCCCGTATTCTGACATAGACCTGCTGTTTTTTATGCCGGAGAGGTTTCGTGGCAACCTGGAGGATATTACAGGCAAGATACTCTATCCACTGTGGGATGCAGGACTGACAGTGGGATACAGCAATATGACGTTGAAGGATTGCCTTGCCATGATGAAAGAGGATATTAAAGCAAGGACATCCCTGATAGAGATGCGGTATCTCATGGGAGACAGAGGCCTGTACGGCGAATTTGAGGACACAATCTATAGGAACGCATTCTCTAAGGGTGTCAATTCCTTCATCTCAGGACAGTTGAAAGACATGGAGTCAAGGCACAGGTATTATGGGGACTCGGTGTACCTTCTGGAACCAGATCTGAAAGAGGGGGAAGGGGGCCTGAGGGATATTCATAGCGCCCTCTGGATAGCGAAGGTCCAGTTTCAGGCAAGAGGGATAGATGAATTAAAGGCAAAGGGGGTATTATCGTCGTGGGAAATAGCTCTACTTGAAGAGTCCCTGGAGTTCCTGTGGAAGGTAAGAAACGGCATCCACTTTCTAAGCGGCAGAAAGAATGATCACCTCGCCTTTGAATATCAGGAAAAGATGGCGAATCTTCTGGGGTATGCTGATCCTCATTCAACTACCGCGGTGGGACGATTCATGCACAACTACTATCAGTGCGCAGAGGACATAAAGTACCTCTCCTCTGTGTTAATCGACAGGACGAGAGAGGATCAAGGAAAGTCGAAAAGGGGGAGTAAGGTCTTCTTAAGAAGTATGGACCAAGACTTTGAGATAGTGAATAACAGAATATCGGTTGTCCATCCTGATCTTTTCAGGCGGGCACCCCATACCTTGATGAAGGTCTTCAAATATTCCGCGGAACTGAAGAAAGAGGTGAGTTCAGATAGTCAGGAACTGATTAGAGGAAATCTCGATGTGATAGGAGAGGAGTTCAGAAACTCCAGAGAGGTGAATAGCTCTTTCATGTCTATCATAAGGGAGGGGAGAGGAGTAGCAAAGGTTCTGAAGACTATGCACAGACTTGGATTCCTGGGCAGGTTTATCCCTGAATTTGCCATGATAACCCATCTTCCCCAGTCGTATTACTACCATGTCTATACTGCTGATATCCATACCCTTTTTGCCATTGAGGAATTCGAAAATCTCCTTGCCGGAAAGCACAAAGATACCTTCCCCTTTCTCACCAAACTGGCCGGAGAAGAAAAGAGAGTAGAGTTGATTTTCCTGGCCCTTCTTTTTCATGATTTGGGGAAGACATTTGAAACCGATCACGTAGAGAAAGGCGCTAAGCTTGTATACACAATAGCAAATAGAATGGGGTTATCCTCCCAGGATACAGAGTTGTTAGGTTTTCTTGTGGAGAATCACCTCTATATGTCCAGTATAGCCCAAACCAGAGACCTTTCCGATGAAAATTTGATAATAAAGTTTGCCCAAAAGATGAAAGACGGTGATAGCTTGCGAATGCTATATATTCTGACCTTTGCTGATATGAAGGCATCGAGGGCAGAGGCCTTTAATTCCTGGAAGAATACCCTATTTCAGGAACTCTATATCAGGGCATTCCATATTATTGAGAAGGGGGACTTTACCATGACTGATATAGCCTGTAAACTCGATAAAATAAAAAATGAAGTCATATCCGAGCTGCGTTTGAAGATGCCCATGGATGATATTCACTACAATCTGGATTTAACG
>Ga0265296_1002318_pt1 | contig 19496 bp, 25 predicted proteins | sample MunlanPumphouse1_FD_189073 | JGI IMG/M metagenome (GOLD analysis project Ga0265296, IMG submission 189073) | Groundwater microbial communities from a municipal landfill in Southern Ontario, Canada - Pumphouse #1 | ecosystem: Environmental > Aquatic > Deep subsurface > Groundwater | place...
TGGCCGGGGAAGCGCGATTTGAAAACTTTTTCGTTTTCAAATGGATAATGGTGTTCGGCAAACGGCATCGAACTTGATTCGACCCAGCAATCAATAACTTCAGGAATTCTGGTCATAGATCCGCCGCATTTAGCACATTTGAGTTTAATTTGATCTGCCAAATGTTTATGTAAATCAACCTTGGTTATGTCATCCGAGGAGTAAACCGCATCATAATTAATGGCTTTATTTTTTAGTTCAGCTAAACTGCCGATGCATTCTTGATGTTTACAGTCCGGACTGTCGCATTTCCAAAAGGGCAGTGGAGTGGCCCAATAACGGTTGCGAGAAATGTTCCAGTCGGGAGCAGTTTCTAAAATATTTAAAAATCGTCCGTGCTTGAGATTGTCCGGGTACCAATTGATTTTTTCGTTTAATTCAATCAAGCGCGATTTAATTTTTTGGATATTGATAAACCAGGCAGAAATAGCGTTGTAGAAAAGTTGGGTGTCGCAACGCCAGCAGTGCGGGTAAGAGTGAGTGAAATTTTGTTTAGCAAAAAGCAGGCCCTTTTCTGTCAGATAATTTTTGATAATTTTTTCGGAGTATTTAAAATACTGGCCACGAATTAATTCCGGCGCGTCGGCGTTAAAAATACCTTTTTCATCGAGTAGCGGCACAACCGGTAAATCCTTTTTGAGGCCTAAATTATAGTCGTCTTCGCCGTAAACTACCGCGGTATGCACCACGCCGGTGCCATCGGCGGTGGTAACAAAATCGGCATCGGTGACATACCAAGCGGGTTTGCCGGTTTTCCGGATCGACGGAATGTCGATTAGCGGCTCGTATTCAATACCAATTAAATCAGCGCCTGGAATTTTTTTCTCTTCAGAATAATCGCCGGTAATGATTTTGTCGACCAATTCATGAGCCAATAAATAATACTCGTCATTTTGTTTAACTAAAACATAAATAATTTCTTTGCCTACAGCCAAAGCTACGTTGGCCGGCAGGGTCCAAGGCGTGGTGGTCCAAGCTAAAATAAAAGTATTTTCCGGCAAATTATGCGCGGCAGGATTTTTAACTTTAAATTTAACAGTCACCGATTCCTCGACAATATTACGGTAGCTGTCGTCCATAGCCACTTCGGCTTTACTAACCGGTGTTTCACAGCGTGGGCAATACATCAAAACTTTTCTGCCTTCATAAATTAAACCTTTATCCCGAATGGTTTTTACCGCCCACCAGACACTTTCCATATAGGTGGAGTCCATGGTTTTATAGGAATTATCAAAATCAACCCAGCGACCGATGCGGTCGACCATTTTTTTCCACTCACTGGTGTAGGTTAGAACTTTGTCGCGGCAAGTTTCATTAAATTTATCAATGCCGATTGATTCAATTTGTTTTTTGCCGGAAATTTTTAATTCTTTTTCAACGATGTTTTCAATTGGCAAGCCATGACAATCCCAGCCCCAACGACGCGGCACAGAGTAGCCTTTCATTGTCCAGTAGCGGGGTACGACGTCTTTAATGACCGAACTTAAAATATGGCCGTAATGCGGCAAGCCGGTGGCAAAAGGCGGGCCGTCATAAAAAACATAGTCACCATGCGGCGCTTTTTTATTTACGGATTTTTCAAATATTTTATTGTCTTTCCAAAATTTTAGAATTTTTTCTTCCATCTCGGGAAAATTGGTGTTCGCCATAGTTATTTTATGGTATTTTTGAAATTAAAATCAGATTAAGATTTATGTTTATCATATCAAAAAACTCCTCATAAGGCAAGGAGTTTGCGCCGATGCTAAGTGATTATTAAATTTCTATCTTTAAGCCGTCGTAAGCCAGGATAACCGGAAATTTTATTTTGTTTTTTTGGCAATAATTCCGGATTTCTTTTTGGGCGATTTCGTGTGGCGGATAGTTGTGGCCGATTTGGGTGAGATATAATTTTTTCACTCCGAGTTGGCGGCCAATTTCTATCGCCTGAGCCGTGTTTTGGTGAGCAGCCATTTTTGTCCCAAACCACATCGTCGCGTCTAAAATTAAAACGTTTATTTTTTCGAGTAGTTTCATGGAGGGCGGCGGGATTGAGGCGAAATCAGAAAGGTAGGCAAATTTTTTAGGGAAAAGATAACCAACGGTCGAAAAACCGGGGACAAGAGAATGAGCGACTCTGAGCGGTATTATTTGTAAACCGAAAGGGGAGACCGCTCGGCTTGGCTGGATTGTTTTAAAGATAACGTTTTTAAAAATTGTTTTTGGTCGGGCATGAAAAAGTGAAAAAATTTTTTTGACGCGGCGTAAAACACTGGCTTCAGCATACAAAAAAAACGGTTTTCCTCCTGTGCTGCGGAGAAACGAAGCCAGGATGTCCACGCCGCCGGAAGCGTCAGCGTGGGCATGGGTTAGAAAAACGGCGTCAGGCCTTTTTATTTTGGCCATAGCCATTTGTTCTAAAATATCCGGTCCGGCGTCAATTAAAATATGGCGGCCGCGATGTTCTACGAGTAGGGAGCTTCGCCTGCGGCGCGAACGGCTGCCGGGACGGCGAGCGGCGCGGCAGGTAATGTCCGTGTGTCCGGGTCGGGGGATAGCGATCGCCGGGCCAGAACCCAAGATTGTGAGTTTGATTGACATAGGCCTTAAATCATTATAACATAAATTATAACTTGGGCCGTTAGCTTAGTGGTAGAGCTTCCGGTTTGCATCCGGAGGACGGGAGTTCGATTCTCCCACGGTCCATTTGACAAAAATTTCCGCCGACGAGGCGGTTTTGTTATCCCTTGACCTTTCGTAGTTTTTTTCTGCGTGGTGAGGTAAAATGTATTAACATGAAAAAAATAATTTTAATTATTTTTATAATTTTTATTCTCGGCCTCGGCGCGTGGTTTTTGGTGCGCGGTATTTTTTCATATTGGGCGGGTGCGGAGGAAAGAGCGGCGGCGAAGGCGGCAGATGAAGCTATTGAAAAAATTATTGAATCGCGGCGTGGCGAGATGGAAAAAAACGGGACGGCCGATCCGTTTGGCGAAGACGGCGTGGTCCACATCTTGCTTCTTGGTCTTGATCGGCGGACGGGAGAAGTTGATGGTCATTGCGACGCCATTCAGCTTGTAACTATTGATTCGAAAAAACAGGAAGTTGAAATTACGGCCGTGCCGCGCGGAACATATTCGCCGTTGCCGCCCGGCGAGAAACATTTGCCGGCGGATTATTATGTGTCAAAGGCGTGCGAAGTGGGCGGGCTTGATTATGGTATCGGGCAGATTGAAAAAATTCTCGGAGTAAAGGCTGATCATCTTGTCGTCGTTGGATTTTCCGAAGCGCTTGGCATTTTTCGGGACTTGGGTCTTCCGACTACGGAAACGTTAGAGTGGCTTCGTCATCGTCAGGGTTACGCCATCGGCGAACCGCAGCGGGCGCACAATCATTCGACGTTTATAAAGCAGATGATGATAAAATATATTCCCAAAGAAAATTCAGTCATGGCCAAGGCCTTGCAATACATTATATATAAAACAGTTCAAACGGACTTATCTTTTGCCGAAGCGCGGAAAATTATTGAAGCCCTTTCCGCCATGGATTTTTCTAAAAACTCGGAGCGAATTCGTCTTTTAATGAAACCGGCTTATGTTGTGCAAGATATTCCTTACGCCGAAGAATATTTGGGTGAGTATCTTGATAAAATGATTAAACCGATTAAAAATCTCCTCCCGGGCGGGGACTATTCTGGATTATCCGAAGAAGAGGCGCAAACAAAACTCTTAGAAATAATTAATGAAAAGAAAAACGACCCCGAGTTTATTTCGTGGGCGTTTGAAAATAATCTCTGGCTTCAGATAGAAGATAAAGAAAAAAGATTAGCAGTGCAATATGATATTCTTTCGGTGTACGCGCCGTCACTTTCGGAAAAAACAGAGCGTGAAAGTATTTTGGCCGATTATATTTTAGAAATGGAAAATTATGGAGAGACGGCGTGGGCCCAAAAAGGCAGAGGTTTGCTTGAGGAAGAGTTAAATAAGTAAGTTAATTTTTCAAAAATCAAGAATCCCCAAAGTATCGGGGATTTTTTTAATATTATAATTTTAAGCCACGAGCTCCAAGCCCACTGTGCCGGGTTTTCTCGCCGCACCATTCAGGGGAAGAGTGTAATTTAAATTAGAGATCGCCCCCCGGTGATTTTAAAATTTTTTGTAAGGATAAAATTGGGTTGACAAATTTTTTTCCAAGTGGTAATTTATTATTATTCCAGTTCAGCACGGGTTTTCTTGGGGGGAAAGGAAGGAGGACCGAGAAGCATGGGAAAGAAGAGGGCGTTGGCCACAGCACGGGGTCCGAAGAGGAGGGAGGTCGAAGAATTGCCTTCGTTCGAGGTGGCGGCACGCATCCCGCACACGCACGAGGCGTGCAACGGCCGTGGCTGCAAGACCTGCGACGGCTTCGGCAGGTGGACGATCTTCATGGGCAAGGACGTCTCGCTCCCGTCCAAGCCGAAGGAGAGGGAGCCCGTCTCGGAGCACCTGCAGCGCGAGCGGAGGCTCGAGGGTCTGGCTCTGCGGCCCTGCATGTCGTAGTCCTACCACACAAGTCGGGGGAAAAATCGACATCTTTCTCGTGTTCGTACGCCGCGAGCATCACTGCTTTCGGCGTTTTTTTATATCGCAAAAGCGCAAAAAAGCAAAAGCGCAAAGCCCCTCTCTGACTCAAAAAGGGAGAGAAAATTTTAGCGCGAAGATGTGATATTAAGATTGACAAGTTCCCTCGACTGGGTTATAAAGAGGGCAGAAGGGAGGGGACGATGGAAGCGATAGGAGTGGAGCCGATTCCTTTGTCCGACGGTGGAGTTCTCGTGGTTCCGAGAAGGCCTGGACTTACTGGCAAAAGCCCACTTCCGCTAAACGGGATGATCGGGAGCCACCAGGGTTCGCCAACTTGTCCCGGAGGTGTGCTCCGTTTTTTCGCCCTGGCGAGCGGGTGGGTTGTGGTCTGCAACAGATGTCTTCACCGGCTCGAACTCCCCGAGAGGCCCGAGGGAGGAGGAGAGTGGACCTACGACGAGTTGCGGAAATTTTCCGCGAAGGAGTGCGCGGCACGGAAGGCCGCCGCCGGAGGAGGCGCGAAATGAAGAGGAGGACAGGACTGGGCAAAAGGTAAGACCCGGTCTTTTTTTACGCAAAGACGCAGAAAATTTTTGGGGTTTGATATCAACAATTTTTGCGGTTTCGCGACATAAATAAAACCGCGAAGGGGTTCGCGGTTAAGGTCGGGGTTGTTTCTCCTTTGTTTTTCCGGTGAGCCAACGCCAGACCCAGCCGCCGGTCATGATGACAAACGGGGCGGCAAGGATAGCGGTGGCAATGATGAAGGGAGTAGAGAAGAATGTCGCGAGAGGCGAGAACCTTCTTTTTTTGCCGTCTCGCGGCATGAGGTAGACGGCTGCATAGGCGCCGACGATGGTGCCAAGGATAGCCGTGCCGAGCGCTACGATCACGCCGATTTCCGTGGCGTTTTTTGCGCCGTAGAGTCGAAGAATGAGCGAGGTCAAACTTCCGTAGAAGAGAATGAGCCCAGTGGTCGCTACGATGAAACGCACGTTGCCGCGGCCGATGACGTCCCTACTCATCTTCCACCCCCTTCACTCCGATCGGCGACTTCTGTCCGGGAGGCAGGAAGTAACCTCGCCCGCCGTCGGGCAGGGTGAAGTGGTGTGTTTTTTCGCAGAGCTCAGTCGAGGTGGATTCCTTGAGCTTCAGCAGAAAACCAGGGATATGTTTCCATCTTCCGAGTCCTCCGCCGCCTTCGAAAGATTGGACGACGTTCGTGAGTGCCAGAACAATTGTCTCGTCTTTCCTCTCCACCGCGCTGATTTCACCGAAGTAGGCGTATTTTTGCGCGTCGTGTAGTTCCACAGCCCGGCCAACGAGATCTTCTCTCGTGATGAGTTCTCCAAGCGTCATTGATCCCTCCTTTCAATGTTCTTGTCTCACTATTTAAGTCGAAATTCCCCCAAAAGTCAAATATCACCCGCCGCTCTTCTCGTCCGATTTTCATGATATACTAAAAGGTGACGGCCCGGTTGTTACTTTTTAAATTTTAAAACGTATCTAATTGTAGAAGCTTCTTTAATTCTAGAATCATATGGATCCAAATCAAGAAAAACAAATTATTAAAGCCAGCCAAGCCGGAAACTTTGAGGGTTTTGGCCGTCTTTATGAAGCGTATGTTAAAAAAATATACAGCTTTGTTTATTACAAAACTTACCACAAGGAAACAGCCGAAGATATTGTTTCCACGGTTTTTATGAAAGCTCTGGAAAATGTCGACTCCTACAAATTCGGCCGCGGGAGTTTTTCCGCCTGGCTTTATGGCATTGCCCGCCACGCCGTGATTGATCATTTTCGTGCCGCCCGTCCGAGCGTGAATATTGAAGATGTTTGGGATTTGGCCGCCGAAGAAAATTTAGAGATTGATTTAGACGCGCGCGAAAAATTAAATGAGGTGAAAAAATATCTGGCGCAATTTTCTCCGGCACACCGCGAAATAATAATGATGCGGCTCTGGGGAGAAATGTCTTATCGGGAAATTTCCGAAATTGTTGGATTGTCCGAGGCAAACTGCAAAATGATTTTTTCCCGCGAGATGGGAAAACTCCGGGCGGGGATGGGAGCAGCCGCTTTTGCCCTTTTTATCTTCACGAATTTTTTTACAAACTAATAAATATTAAATAAAAAACATATGCCCCGTTAAAAGTTCTTGACGAAAATTTTGAATAAAATTTTCTATGGCGGGAACGGGGAATAATTTTTAAAAAAGTCTGACACTCGGATAAAATTTTCCGAGAAAAACAGACTTCTAACGGGGTATGAAAAATTTAATTCAAGAAATTTTAGATGAATTGTTCGTAATTGATCCTGATCTTAAAAAATATCAAAAAGAATTGGAGGCCACTATGGCTAAAATGATTGCCAATAAACCAGAAGATAAATTTGATGAAAATTTTCGGCAAGAATTGAAAATGAAACTGCTCGCCCGGGCCGAAGAATTGGAAAAAGTGGCAAGTGTCCGGCCGTCGCTTTGGAAAAATTTAGTTTTCTGGCGAGGAGTATCTTTTGCCACGGTTGCAGTCGTTTTGGTTTTAGCGGTTGTTGTCCCGGCAGTGCGAAACGGCTGGATTGGTATGCCGGAGTTTGGCGCGGAAAATTTTTTGTCGCTATCTTCGCGCGGGGCAAAAATTGAAGGAGCGGGTGAGCGGGCCTTTGGTAATTTAAGTTCGGAAAGTCAAGCCGTTTTTGGTGAAGCAGATGATTCTTCCGGAGTGTCGGCGCCGGTTGCCCCGCCGCTTGGTACGACCCCGCAAACAATGTCTTCCACTTCGCGTGAAGTTTTGGGATTGGGCGGAGGCGGGGGAGGAAATGCTGTCGCGCCGGATGTGAAAATGTTGCCGCCGGAATACATGACAAAATATAATTATGTTTATGCTGGCGAAGATTTTTCTTTCATTGACCCGAGCGTGGCCGTCTTGCGCCGGGAAAAAAGTTTTGGTAGTGAAGAGTTGAGTTCGGTTTTGGACAAAGTCAGTTTTGGACTTTTTGACGCGAGTAAATTGAGCAACGCGAAAGTTCAAAATTTGTCGCTGGCCGAAGACCGGGACGGCGGGTACATTGTTGATTTTAATTCTTACGAAGGAATAATTTCAATGTATGAAAATTGGCAAAAAATGATGCCGATAAACTACGAAGCCCAGCCGCGCCTGGCGGAGTCCGATGTGCCATCTGATGAAAAGTTAGTTGAAGTGACAAACGATTTTATGGCTCGCTACGGAATTAATCTTACAAATTACGGCGCACCAAAAGTGAATAAAAATTGGAGAATCGGAATTATGGGCGGCGCCGCGGATGCGGAGATTTGGATTCCTGACACAATGACCGTGCAATACCCGCTCGTCGTCGATGGAAAAGAAGTTTGGGAACAAGGCGGCTACGAACTATCCGGGCTTTCCGTAAACGTGAATATCAGAACCATGAAGGTCTCGAGTTTTTACGGATTGCAAACACAGAATTATCAAAGTTCTGCCTACGCCGCGGAAACGGATAAAGATCGTTTGCTGAAGTTTGCCCTGCAGGGAGATCTCTGGTCGCAAGGGAATTATCCGGTTGAAAATTTCCAGGTGAAAGAAGTGGAAGTGAAGCTCGGCACGCCGCGAGTTGAATATATGAGATATTGGAAATACGACGGGAATCAGAGCATTGAACTTCTTGTCCCGGCTTTAGTGTTTCCGGTTTTGGAGACAACTCCGGCCGACGGGTCATTCTACAAATCCGCGGTCGTGATCCCGCTTGTCAGGGAAATTTTGGATAGCGTTACCGCCGAGGCAGGAGGCGGGGTAACGCCGCCGCCCGTGATTTTGATGGACGAGGCAGTAACAGAGCCGCCGCCGCCCGTGAGAACGGGAAATTAAATAAGTTTGGGAAAAATATAAGCGCGGAGAAAAATCTCCGCGCTTTTGGTTTTGACTTCAAGGCTATTTCCTGGGATAATTAAGGAAATAATTTTTAATTGGAAAAGTATGTGTTACGCAGTCCCTTTGGCCGCGACGATTATCTTAAACGCGCTTTGGAAAACAAAAAAAATTCAGAATCATCATCTGGACCAACTTAATCTCCTCCTGCTTGGCGGAACAGTTATGCTCGTTGTTGATCATCTTTGGAATAAGGAGATTTTTTTCGCCGGTGGAAACATTTTAAAAGACCTGATGCTGGGAGTGGCCATGACCGGAGTGGTATTTGTTGTCTGGGGGCTTTTGGTTTTGAAAGAGAAAAAAACGGTCAAAGTTATTTTCCGGGATAATTAAGGAAAGATCAGAAATTATTTCCGAAGGGAGTAATTAAAAATGAAAACAATATTTATAATTTTTGTCGTAATTTTTATTCTGACTTCTCTCGCCGTCGGTTTCGGGGTGTCCGGCGTTTTTGCCGCGGAAACGAGGTCAATCTTTTTTCCGACCGATCCCTCGGTTACCTTCACTGACAGTTTTGGCGATGCCCGTTATGGCCATTCGCACGAAGGCATTGACCTCATGGGCCAAAAAAATTGAAGATGTTCCCGAAGCTTTCTTTACGAATTATACGATAGGGGATCCAATTTTATCAGCGCGGTTATAGATTAAAGGTCCGGAACACATTGGGCTTGACAAAATCCCGAGTTTCCTTTATAATAAAAGCACAATTGAAGATCGGATTTTATCGGACTCTTCCTTTGGAAAGAGTTTTTTGTTCACAAATATGGGAGAAAATATGGATATGGAAATTACAAAATATACGTTTATCAGCGATTGGCGCGATGCGGCCAAGGCGGAAGGGTACTTTGTGCCGTTCCAGCTTTGCATTGGCCTTTCGATCGCCATGAAAAAGCACAACTTGAGTTTTGTCGAGGCCTTTGAATTTCTAACAAAACGCAACAAGATATTTTTGGCCGGCCTGGAGTTTTCCTACGACTTGAGCGGAGACGAGTTATAAAAAAAGAAAAAAATCAGCGCGGGGATTTTCTCTCCGCGTTTTTTGGTATATTCGGAGAAACCCCGCATCAAAACTCGAAACAACAATGTCATTCCCGTGAAAACGGGAATCCAGAAATAGGAACTGGATCCGTCCCCGTGAAAATGGGGATCAAGTTGGGGATGACAAACAAATAAAAAGAGGGACGCGCGCGGGCGTACCCTCTGGGGTGGATCTTCTGAACTTGGATGGGCGGCGGCTAATTCTTCTTCCGCGCCACGCACCCCTCGAGAGCGGTGAGGACGCTGGAAGTGATGGTGACGAGCGCTGTGTCGAGCGGAGTGGGGAGGACGATCCTCCGCCGCCGGGCTTCGGCCAGACGCCGGAAAGCCGTCTCGAGCATGATCCCGAGGCCGACGCATTCGGCTTCCGGGATCTCGAAGGACTTCGCGATGCTGCAGAGCAGGTCCAGGCAGATCTGCAGATTCGCCGGCTGCGGGGGCGTCAACGCGACCCGCTCCTCGCCCTTGCGAATGAACATCTGGCAGTGCAGGCCGTGCTTGCCGTAGTCCAGGAACTCGACCTGAAGCGAGTAGCTCGGGATCAAGTTTCTTCCCATTTCGTTCCTCCTTGGCCCGCCCAGCTTTCTTCGCCGGCGGCCTGTCTTCTTTGACTTCCGTTCGTTTGGGAGTACATTATTTTATACCATTTTTGTCGGGGGAGTGTCAAGATTATTTTACTTAGCGTTAAGTCGAAATTTAGTTAGATTTGTCTATTTCTGCATAGATTATCAGTTTTTTGCATAGATTTTACTACCTATTGCATAGTTTTTAATAATATGGTACACTTACTTTATGAATGAAGATAAACTACTAAATATTGGCCAAGCAGCGGAAATATTAGGTGTTTCAATAGATACTCTTCGTCGCTGGGATGAAAGCGGAAAATTGGTTGCCATTCGAAAAGAGGGGGGAACACACCGGTATTACCGAGAAAAAGACCTCGAGATTTTTGCGAGTGATCTTTTTAAATTTGCGTTTGAGTGGGTTATAAATAAAACGGAATTCCCGGGTACTTTTTATTGTCAGACAAGTTCGATATTCCAGGCAAAACTGGTAAAGATGGAACGGGTCCTCATGGAAAAACCGGGATTTGAAAAATTATATTCACTCATTGTTTTGGTTACCGGTGAAATCGGTGATAATTCGTTTGCTCATAACTTGGGTAATTGGCCGGATGTTCCGGGAATCTTTTTTGGATATGATCTCCAGAAACGAATTATTGTTCTCGCCGACCGAGGATTGGGAGTTTTAGAGACGCTCCATCGTGTGCGTCCGGCGTTATCGAGCCACGTTGCCGCCGTGGAAATGGCTTTTACTGAATTTATTTCCGGCCGAGCGCCGGAGAAGCGCGGCAATGGGTTGAAGTCAGTCCGAGAAATAGTAACCACCCAACCAATCAATCTATTATTTATGAGTGGAGACGCGGAAGTACGCGTGCAAGATCCAGAAAAAAAATTCCAAGTTACCAGGGGAACAGATATGGTTCGCGGCTGTTTGGTAAAAATTGAGTTCTAAATAACTGCAATATAAATTATATGAAATTAAAACTTGAAAAATTTGGCACAACATTAATAACGCGGGAGTTGGGAAGCGAAGCGTTTAAAGCTCTCCAATCCACTCTTCGGGAGTTACCTCAAAATGAAGAATTGGAAATAGATTTTTCCGATGTGTTAACATTGTCGCCTTCATGGGCTGACGAATTTTTAAGTCCGCTTCTTGTTCAATTGGGTGAGCGGTTGGTACTATTGCCAAGCGACAATCTTTCCGTCCAGGCAACGATTAAAATTTTGCAAGAAGCTAACAAACAGCAATTCAAATTTAGGGATGTGTAAAATTAATTTAAGCGATTTTGGGGGATAATTGAGGAAAGATTAATTAATTTTTCTTGTTTATGACAGAAGAAAAAATAGAAGGTTTGAACAAAAAATTACTCAAGCTTAAAGAGTACGTTGATTTGTTTAGAACGAACCTCGGCCAATATCAGAGTAAAAATTACGACGAGTCTAATACGCGTACGGATTTTATTGATAAATTTTTTGAACTTTTGGATTGGGACGTAAGAAATGAACAACATTTTGAGGAGACTCGGCGAGAGGTTATTAGAGAAGACAAAATAACTATACAAGGCAAACAAAAAGCGCCGGACTATTGTTTTAGAATCGGCGGGGCAAGAAAGTTTTTTGTTGAAGCAAAAAAGCCGTCGATAAATGTTAAAGAAGATATCGGCGCGGCCTATCAAGTGCGGCGCTACGGCTACAGCGCCAAATTGCCGTTGTCTATTTTGACCGATTTTGACGAGTTCGCGGTTTATGACACAAGGATAAAACCAAAACCAAGGGATAAGGCCGAGGTGGCTAGAATTTTTTATTGGAAATTTACCGATTACGAAAAAGAATTTGAAAATATTTATAATATTTTTTCAAAAAATGCTATTTTGAAAGGCAGTTTTGACAAGTTTGTCGTTACTTCCAAAAAGAAGAAAGGAACTTCGGAAGTTGATAAGGAATTTTTAAAACTCATTGAGGATTGGCGTTCGGATTTGGCGAAAAATATCGCCATCAACAATCCAAAAATAGATTTATATAATTTAAATGCGGCCGTGCAGAAAATTATTGACCGCATTATTTTTTTAAGAATCGCCGAAGATCGAAACATTGAAGAATATAATAATCTTTTTAAGATAGCCCAAGGCGAAAATATTTACAAAAAATTAGGCGAATATTTTGAACGGTCTCAGAAAAAGTATGATAGCGGTTTATTTGTCGTTGAATCGTGGTTGAGCAATCTAAAAATTGACGATAAAATCTTCAAAGATATTATCAAATCTCTTTATTTCCCGGAATCGCCTTACGAATTTTCAGTTTTGCCGGTGGAAATTTTAGGGAATATTTACGAGCAGTTTTTGGGCAAGGTTATTACCTTGACGCCGTCGCATCAAGCCAAGGTGGAAGAAAAACCGGAGGTTAAAAAAGCCGGCGGCGTTTATTATACGCCGCAGTACATTGTTCAATATATTGTAAAAAATACAGTCGGCGAAAAAATTAAAAATTTAACGCCAGCTCAAGTTGAAAAATTAAAAATTTTAGATCCGGCCTGCGGTTCAGGATCTTTTTTAATCGGCGCTTATGATTATTTGATGAATTGGCATTTATCTTATTACGCGGACCCGAAAAGAAAAGCGGACTCGGCTAAAAAAGGAAAAATTTATCATTATGCCGACGGAGATTTTAGATTATCCGTGGCGGAGAAAAAGAAAATTTTGTTAAACAATATTTTCGGCGTGGATATAGACAATCAGGCGGTGGAAGTGACAAAACTTTCATTGCTTTTGAAGTTGATGGAAAATGAAACGCAAGAAAGCGCGGGGATGTTATTCAAATACAGTAACGAGGCGCTTCTGCCGGATTTGAAAAATAATATCAAGTGCGGTAATTCTTTAATCGGCCCGGATTTTTACGCGGATAAAAATCTTTCTCTCTTCGGCAACAATGAAATGCGGAAAATTAATGTCTTTGATTGGCAGAAAGAATTTAAGGAAATTTTTGCCAACGGGAGATTCGATGTAGTAATCGGCAATCCGCCATATGTGGATAATAGAGGGTTTGATAAAAACCAATTAGAATATTTTTTTAACAATTATGTATCTTTTACAAAGTCGGGAACAGATAAATTTAAAACAAAAAAATTCAATACCTTTATAGCGTTTATAGAAATCATAGCCAAACTTTTAAGACAAGACGGCCTGGCCGGTTATATAATTCACAAGAATTTATTAAAAACTACCGCTTATAAAGGAAGTAGGATATTTATTCTTAATAATTTTTCTATAAATAAAATTATTGATTGGGGGGCAAATCAGTTTGAAGGGGTAGTCGCAGAAACAATTTCGCTTTTTTTAAAAAAAACAAAAAAAACAGACGGAAAAATTAAGATTGAGTTTTTTAAGAAAGACAAAAAAAATAGGGAAAATGATATTTCCCAAAAGTTATACGAGGTTTCCTTTGATAACATTTTTTCTATAAATTTATTATCGGAAGACATGAGATTGATTGATAAGATTGAAAAAGATAAATGCAAGCTGTTTGATTTTGTTAATATTAACAATGGTGTAGTTACCGGCGATGATAAGCATTTCATATTTGAGAAAAAAATAGACAACAATTACAAGAAATGCATAACTGGTAAAAATATTAAGAGGTATTATGTAAGTGGATTAAAGGGATATGTTAATTATGATTTAAAGAAACTATTGCGAGCTCGTGATCCGAAAATATTTGAGTCGAAAGAAAAATTAATAATGCAGATGATTAACATTAATTTAATTGTTTGTTACGATGATCAGCAATTATATAACTTAGGAACTTCTTATGATATCACAACAAAAAGTAATGAATTGGATTTAAAATACTTATTAGGATTGCTCAACTCAAAATTATTAAATTATTATTACCAAAAGAAATTTACAAACGAATCTGCCTTGACCAACGCTATATCAACAAAGAATTTATTCGAATTCCCTATTCCATCGATTTCGGGGAAGGATCAGCAAAACATTATCGATACTGTAAATCAAATGCTTGAAGTACAAAAAAAGTTTCATTCTGCCAAAACCGAAGCTGATAAAAAAATATACCAGCAGAAAATTGATATTTTGGATAAGCAAATTGATCAAGAAGTTTATAAACTTTATGGACTCACAGCAGAGGAGATCAGGATTATTGAAAAATAAAAATTATGGAAAATTTAACAGATTTTTTTAGTCAATTTGAAGAATGGATTTTAAAAGATATTAGACAGATTTTGAAGTTAGAGGATGAACAAGGTAATCTTCTAGAGCCAGATCGTAGCACCCAAGATTATCACCGTCCATTTGTTGCCGCTGTCATTCTTACATGTTGTGCAATCGATGTGCTCGCAGCTTTTCGGTACGGAAAAGAAAAAAATGATGTCGGCGAAACTTTTAAATGTTTTTTGAGGAATTATTTTATTGAAACGATTACAAAATCAAAAAAATCTTATAATGTGGATGATGTTTACAACGGATTAAGAAACGCTCTATTGCATGGTTATTCATTAAATAATGATTTGGCCCTGAGTCACGACGACGAGGGTAAGCACCTTAACCGTACGGGCAATTATATAACAGTCGATGTTTTTATGTTTTATTATGATTTAGAGCAGGTTTATAAAAAATATAAGGAAGAACTGAGAGGCGGCAAACATATTAGTGAATTTAATAGAAGGTATGTATTTGCCCCGCTGATTCGATATATCCCCGAGGAGAATTTAAAAAGATAGTTTGTGGCGGCGTGCCGGAAGTGGCGTGGAATTTTTACATCGGCGGCTACCAGCCGACGCAGAAATGGTTGAAAGATCGCAAAGGCCGCAAACTCACCAACGCCGATGTTGAGCATTATCAAAAAATAATTGTGGCGCTTGTTGAGACGGAGAAGTTGATGAAAAAGATCGATGAAAGTATCAAATAGGGAAGTAAGTGTAAACAGCCGCCTTGAGGCGGCTGTTTTTAGTTATCCACTGATATGACTTGCAATTTTTAACACATTCTGGTAATGTGGTGGATATGGGATAAGAAGTGGTTGTGTATTAACCTTTTAAAATAAAGAGATATTGATATGTCGTTATCCAAATATATTATTAAACTACATACTTTATGAATGAAAAAATGCAACAAGAGACCAATAGGCTGCTCAAAGTAATTATTGGCCTACTCGCACGAAGTAAGTTGGATAAGATCGCTACGTTGAGGGATCAGATCGGCGCTTTGACCGATTTAGGACTGGCACCCATTGAAATAGCGGGAATTTTAGGTCGATCGGGTAACTATGTAAATAAAGAGTTATCCGAACTTAGGAAAATTAATAAAAATAAGAAAGGATAAAATTATGCAAAAAAAATTAAAACCGTCTGAGACATTAGAAGATATTGAAAGGGATAGATTTATTTTAGAACTTGCACTAGCTGGGGTACCACAAGTAAAAATTAGAGAAATAGTGGGAGTAGATATCTATCGAGTAAGTCGTATTGTTAAAAACATTAATCCTAATCGGTATGACAAAACAACGGAAGCAGTCTAAAAGAAAGGTAAAATTAATAGGTATTGATCGGGTAGTTGATCTTCTCGAGCGACTTGGAGTTGCCGGTCTATATTTGAGCACAAATCTTGGTCAGAATGGTATTGCTAGCAAGTTGAGCATGGATACTCATCGCGTAAACGCTATTCTTAAAGGTCTTAAGAAAAAATAATTTAAATAAAACTAAATATATGGACAAAGAAGCAATCCAATTACTTGAAGAGATAAAGAAACTTGCGATTCTCCAGCTTGTAAAGGGTGGGATGCCCGCTTCAACAGAAGAGATTGGGAAAGTACTAGGGGTTACCGGAAGGGCGGTTCGTAATATTGCCACAGCATCAAAAAGACTAAGAAAGAAAAAAGCCAAGAAGGATAAAAAATAATTATGACACAAGTTGTTACTAATCCATCGGCAGACAGGGAAGAAAAGATAGAACATGCCGCCAAATTTCTTCGCAAATCAAAACAGGCAAGAGATGTTTTTGGTTTATTGTACAAAGGGAACAAACAGTGTAAAAGTATAGAAGATATGAGATGCAAAATTAAGGGGTTCAATACACTTACCTATGTGGCAGCTAATAGACTTGCTGCAGAAAATATTATAGAGAAAAGGGATAAGAGTACGTATTGTAAAATTCACTTCTATACCCACAATCGAGACCATATTCTTCGATTATCAAAAAATAGTAAACGATTAAGATCGTACCCGACAAAACGCAAGGTTACTTTATTACGCGAAAAAAATATATTTTCATTTCGTACGAATCCACAAGTTAAACTAATTTCGGTTGATGATATCGAATCATTTAGAAAAGTAAAGGAAATTTCTAAAGGTGATTTGATGTCTGTGAAGAAAATGGCAGAAAGGAAAATTAATCGAGGAATCTGTAATATTTTAAAACAGAACGACAAGAAAGATTGGGGCGGAGAGCGAAATGATATTTTTAGTACGCGCGTACTCATAGGCGGAAAGCGTACGGCTTCTGCCTTTGCCCTTAAAGGTAGAGGAACGAGGGGTATTTTGGTCCCAAAAAAGATGGGTAAAAGCGGAGATCAAATTTCGCGTCTTTTTAAAAGTGCAGCGGAAGCATTTTTTATTGTACATAACGATTTAATAGATGAAAGTATTTTTGATTTGATACTGACACATGCAATTCAAAAGTCCATTGAAACAAGAAAGAAAATTTTTTACTGTATTATTGACGGCGGAGATCTTGCCCGTCTAGTTGAGGCTTATCCAAGTGCCTTTAATTAAATAAAGATATGAGTTATTTTAGTAGGAGAAATAAACACGTAATAGAATTTTCTGGCCACGAAGAGGTTTCGTCCGCTTTGCGTACGAGGTTACTTGCGATCTTGAGACGGTATGTCAATCAAAATCCAATCTCATATAGCAACGATGACCCATGGTATGTTGAGGTCAGTAATTTTTACCATGAAGTTAAAAAGGAATTTCCAGGGGAAGATCCTTTTGATTTAATAAATAACGGGGAATTTCACGAAGTGTTCACTATTATCGAAATATTTTTAGATATGGCGAGAAAAATATATTATACTCAGAGAGAGACGGCACCCGCGGAAATTATTCAGGCTTTTGATCTTTCGGGTTCTGTATATACCATCTGTGACAGGAGAATTGAATTAAGGGTTAGTGAAGATTTTGCGAAGAAAACAGAGAGTGTAAAATTGGCATTAGCTGATAATCCATCTGCTTATGATAAATTTTTTGAAGCTGTGGGCGATCTTGTCGGCAGGAAGGCAAGGGCCGAAGACGTTGTTAAAAATATTTTTATTGCCTTTGAAGATTATCTAAAAGAACAAACAAAAACAAAGGATTACCAATCCGCGTTAGACCATCTCAAAAATAATGGTTTTATTTCTAGCACTCAAAAAGCTTTATTGGAGAAAGTTTATGCATATAGGTCAGATACCTACGGCGTTGGGCACGCGGGCAACGGAGAAAAGCCCAACGAAATTGATGCGCTATGGTTTGTCGAAACGGTAACGGCTCAAATTTTATTTATCGACAAAAAATTAAAGCAAAGTGTGACATAGATTGAAGTCCCATATTTTGGTAAAGTTATGAAAAAAATATTTTATCTCATAATTTTTCCGAAAATAATTGAAAATAAAACAATGAAAGATCGTTTACTCAAAAAGATGTTGTGGATAAGCTCCTTGACAAGCAAGCACCTGCATGTTATATTATATTTAGCTAAAAACACCCGCTCTATGGCCGCAAGGTCATACGGCGGGTTTTTCATTATATAGAGATAAATTTATGGAAAACAGCTTATCTCCAAAACGAGTCGCGGTTTATATAGATGGGAGCAATTTTTATCACAAGATGAAATCTCCGGAACTGCAAATAGAGAATTTAACCAATTTTAATTTTCGCGGTTTAGCCGAGTGGCTCGCGGCGGGGCGCGAGATAATATCATGTAGATATTATGTTGGAGTTGTTCGCGCGGAAGAAAGCAACGAAAAGGGGCAATATTTAAGGAAGGAACAGCAAAAGCTTTTTGCCCACTTAACTTCTCCGTCTCAAAATTTTGTTATTAAGTATGGCTATCTAATGAACAATTGCGGAGTTTATCACGAGAAGGGTGTGGACGTAAAATTAGCGGTTGATTTATTGGTGGGCGCTTACGATAATTTATATGACACGGCTATTTTAATTTCTTCTGACACGGATTTAATACCGGCAATTCAAAAAGTAAAACACCTTGGTAAACGAGTAGAATATATAGGTTTTTCTTCTAAGCCGTCTATTGCCCTTACTGCCCGCGCGAATTCTACCCGGCTTTTAGCTAAAGATGATTTAAGTCCGTTTGTGGCTAAAAGTTTATTGTAGAATTTTTTATTAATTCTAGTTATGAAAAAAATATTTTATTTAACAATTTTTTCCTTCGCAATTTTGGGATTGGCTGGTTGCGCGCGCCCGGAAATTGTTATTATTCCTCCGCCGGTAAATGGGGCAGCGGTGAATGAGGTGGTAAATGAATCGGCAAAATCCCCCTCGAATCCCCCCTTGGAAAAGGGGGAGGACGCGCCGCAGACTACGCCGTCCGTAAATAGCGCGCCGAGGGAGACGGCAAACACAAATTCAAATATAAAAACAGAAACAGAACCGAGCGCGGATCTGTTTTTGGTTTCAAGCGTGGTGGACGGCGACACGGTGAAAGTAAATATCGCGGGAACCATGGAAACCTTGCGCCTCATTGGCATTGATACGCCGGAAACTGTTGATCCGAGAAAACCGGTGCAGTGTTTTGGCGTTGAGGCGTCAAATAAGGCGAAAGCATTGCTTAGCGGAAAAATGGTGCGACTTGAAGCCGACCCGACGCAGGGAGAAAGAGACGTTTATGGCCGACTCTTGCGATATGTATATTTGGGCGACGGCACAAATTTTAATAAATTAATGATTGAACAAGGTTACGCTTTTGAGTATACTTATAATACACCTTACAAATATCAAACAGAATTTAAGCAAGCGGAAAGTTATGCCAGGACAAATAAACTTGGTCTTTGGGCCGACGACACTTGCGCCGGTGTGGCAGATTCCGTTGCGACTGATTCAGGCGCAAATACCAATACGATCGTCGACGCGCCGAACGGTTGCGTGATTAAAGGAAATATCAGCACTGAAAAAATTTATCATCTGTCCGGGTGTGATAGTTATGATAAAACAGTTATTGATGAATCAGCGGGCGAGCGATGGTTTTGCGCTGAAGAGGAAGCGGTGGCCGCCGGTTGGCGCAAGGCGAAAAATTGTCCGTAAATAATTTTAAATTTTATGCAAAAGATAATTATACAGCCGCCGCGCGACAGTTCCCTTATTTCTCAATTAGTGTGTCTTTACAATT
>Ga0265296_1002319_pt1 | contig 19487 bp, 26 predicted proteins | sample MunlanPumphouse1_FD_189073 | JGI IMG/M metagenome (GOLD analysis project Ga0265296, IMG submission 189073) | Groundwater microbial communities from a municipal landfill in Southern Ontario, Canada - Pumphouse #1 | ecosystem: Environmental > Aquatic > Deep subsurface > Groundwater | place...
AGGCGGGCCTGCCCGCAATGCTTCGCGCAAGCGATGGCAGGCGGGCCTGCCCGCAATGCTTCGCACAAGCGATGGCAGGCGGGCCTGCCCGCAATGCTTCGCACAAGCGATGGCAGGCGGGCACAATGCCATGAACCGGCGACAAAATTCAATAAAAAAAAGACCCCGATGTTTGAGGTCTGTACTACTTTACGAGCGCGAGAATAAACAGTATGATCGTGAAGATGAATGATCCCAAGAGACCGAAAATCTCGGCGCAATCCCACAAAAGATAGTAGCGCTGATATTTTTTATACTCGATGGAACTTTTGTCCGAGGGCATCGAAGACGAATCTTGCGGCTCCGGTACCATCCAGGCGGCAGAAAAGGAAATCAGAGCCAGTAGATCGAGCACGCCGACGATTACAATCGCGATGGTTATCTTCCGCCTCCTTTACTTCGCGGTCGGTCGGTCTACGAGCGCGTCAAGCAGCTTGACGAGAGCGTAACGCATTCCACCGGCAAGAAAGGCGTTCAGGCAGCCGACGGCCAGGATGTAGGCCGGTCCGAGCGGCTCCCGGAGCCAATCAATAAATAGCGGCGGCAGGATGGCGATGAAAAATCCAAAGAGCGCGTATTGCCAGATAGGTTGCCTGCTTCCTATGGCAATTAGGGTGCCAAAGATCAGAATGGTCTGGGAATGAGACATTAGCAGGCAGAACGCACCAAGGGCGTTTTCCGCCGGTTGGTTTACGGCTTGCATGTGCTCTGCCAACGCGAAACCGGCGTTTGCCAAGATAAGCGCGATCCCAAAACATCCGAGAAAAATCAGCGCGCGGGAAGCGATGTTTTCCAGAATCCGAATCTTCCGTTCGCGGTCCATCTTTGTCCTCCTTCGGGAAATGAGCGGTTATACTGATTGGACAGTAACATTTTTGAGGATGGATGTCAAGGCCGTATCCCTCTCTTAAGGTAAGAGAGGGCTGGGGTGAGTTATAAAATAGTGATCGTTATCATAACTCCCCCTTACCCCCTCTTATCTCACTCGTGTCCCATTAATTTTTAACCCAGCACCATATTAATTGATATGTTAGCCACAATCTAAGAAAAATCATATTTTTCGATTTCGATTTGATTCGTGGGATAATTGAAGGATTAACTCTTTAATTATCACTATGCATCAAGGAAAATATGTTTTTTCTCAGATTATGGATATGGTCGTTCGTTACCAATTCAATCAATGCGTCCGGCGTTATCATGGCGAGCATTGGGTGAAGAAATTTTCTTGCTGGGACCAGTTCTTAGCATTGGCGTTTGGCCAGCTTTCGTTTCGTGAGAGCTTGCGCGATATTGTTGTTTGCCTATCTGCTCACCGAGACAAACTATACCACTTCGGCTTCCGGTCTGTAGTTGCCCGCAACACTCTTTCGCACGCTAATGAAAAGCGGGACTGGCGCATCTATCGGGATTACACCCTCGTATTAATCGCAGCCGCCAGACAGCTTTACGCGCATGAGCGGCTGCCCTCGCTAAATATCAACGAAGCGATATATGTCATCGATTCCACAACAATCAATTTGTGCCTGGCGTTGTTTCCTTGGGCTCGTCCGCAGACAAACTGTTCGGCGGTTAAGCTGCACCTTGGTCTGGAACTCCACGGCAACATCCCCTCATTTTTCTCTTTCTCCAGCGGAAAAGCGGCTGATGTTTGTTTTTTAGATCAAGTCGTGCACGAGGCCGGGGCGTATTATGTTTTTGATCGCGGCTATATGGATTTCGGTCGGTTCTATCAAATACACCAGGCCGGCGCGTTTTTCGTCACCCGAATGAAACACAACTGGTCGTTCCGCCGTTTGTACTCGCATCGGGTGGACAAGGGCGCGGGCGTTCGGTGCGACCAAACCGTGGTTCAGGGTCCCCAGCATTATGCGAGAAAATATTCCGGCCGTCTGCGGCGCATCAAATATTATGACGCCGAGACAAATCGATATTATGTCTTCGTAACAAACAACTTTGCTTTATCGGCGAAGACAGTCGCCGAACTCTACAAACAGCGGTGGCAGATTGAACTATTTTTCAAATGGCTCAAACAGCATCTCTCCATCAAAACATTTTGGGGAAGATCGGCTAATGCGGTTAAGACTCAAATCTGCATTGCCCTTTCAGCTTATCTGCTTGTGGCCATTTTGAAAAAACAATTGCGCATCAATCGAAATTCTTACGAAATTCTACAAATTTTAAGTGTTTCCCTTTTTGATAAAATGCCCGTAGTTAAGCTAATTTCTGAACATCAGCTGCAAATTGCGGATGATGGTGTCCAAAAACAAGCTAAGTTATGGGTTAATTAATGGGACACGAGTGCTCTTATCTTAAGAGGGGTGATTCTTGACGCCGATAAAATTATTTGATAAGGTTTGAATAATCGCACCTTTTATTAGCCCTCCTTCGCTGAAAGCTTCGGAGTGGCAAGGGAGGTAAAAAATGGACATGGTAATCGGCTTTTTTGAGTGGTTGGCGCTTTTTGCCGCCTTACAGCAAATTATGGATGTGATGATTATTCTCGGCGGCTGGCTCTTGGTGACGCCGCTTTTTCTAAAGTGGTGGCCGCTGGTCGCGAGGTCGCCGGATGCCAAATGGGCCGGCCTCGCCCTTGCCTATTGGGCGGTAAATTTCGGTTGGATTATCTTACAACCCGATATATATATTAGCATCCCCGCGTGGTGAGGAGGAGGCGAAAGGGTCGCCGTAGAGACGCATTGCCATGCGTCTCTACAACAACCGGAGGAGGCGAAAGATGCCGCGTAAGAAGTCCGGAATAAATCATTGGCCGCTGTGCGAGGAATGCTCAAAGATGGCTTATATCATGATATCCGTCATGCCGAAAAAGTTTCCCTGCGGCCACACGACTACGCCGCCACATGCCTTTAGTTGGAAGATGTGCGGTGAGTGCGCCGAGAAGAACGGCGTCTGCGCCGGTTGCGGAAAAAAACTGCCGTAGAGACGCGATTAATCGCGTCTCTACAATATGAAGGAGGCGGGAGATGAGGGTCGTGATTGGTATTCTGGGAGCTTTGGCGATTGTCGGTTACGTTGTCGGCATGGTACTCGCGGTGTATTCCAAAAAGAAACCGGATAATTCCCGCCTTGGAGCCGCCGCTCCGATTATGATTATTGCCGCCTGGGTTCTGACTCTCGCATTTGCCGTCATCGGCATCGAGAAAAGCGACGATTGGACCATTAGCATTACGGCCGCAATCGCCGTCGGCTTTCCGGTTGTCGGGATAATTCTTCATACCATTAAACGATTGTGGATTCCGAGGCTGGTGCTTGTTTTGGGACTGCTGGCCACACCGGTTCTTTACATTGTGTTGCTCGTGAAATAACTGTCGTAGAGACGCGATTAATCGCGTCTCTACAATAACGAAGGAGGGTAGAGATGACCATCGCTATCGCGATTGTCGGCATTTTTGCACTTGCGATGATGTTGGCATTCGTGTCCTGTATGGTCCATAATGAAGAAGATGCTGCCATTCGGACATTTATTACCGCATTCGTACTGGTCGTTACCCTCTTTGTTCTTGCTCTTTGTAAGTAAGACCTCGAAAATCGGGGTCTTTTTATTTAGCTTCATTAGCTTCATTAGTTTTTTAGCTTCAGTAGCTTTTTGGGCTTCCTAATGAAGCTAATGCAGCTAATGAAGCTGACGAAGCTTGCGTAGCCATTGCCAAAATACGTAAAATATGATATTATATATGCATATAACACACTTGACATTTGACATCTGACATTTTCCGCCCGAGGCGGACCCCGATGATTCGGGGGACACCTCAATGGTAATTGTCTCCGCCAAAGGCGGATCCGCCTTTGGCGGAAATGGTCAATGGTCAATTGTTAAAACGTATGGGTCTTCCCGGACATCGCCGAACAAGTTCTCACAAGCGCCGCCGCGCCGCGCATTTCGCGCTCACGCCGAAAACGCTGGGTAAATGCGCCAAGTGTGCCAAGCCGGTTTTACCGCATCATGCCTGCGGTTTTTGCGGCACTTACGCCGGCCGCGAGGTTATCAAACTAAAAGCGCCGAAGAAAAAAGCCAGGAAATAACAATTGACACCTGACAATTGACACCTGACCACGTGGTCAAATGTCAAATGTTCAATGTCAAATGTCAAATGTCAAATAGACATTTAGGCCGCGCCATCGCCATGCAATCACTCTATGAGTGGGATTTTAACCGCTCCACGCGCGGCGGGGAGGTTGATATAAAAGAATTAATCAGGCGGAATGTATCGGAATTCGGTCCCGGACTGGATGACCCTTTATTTGTGAAAGAACTTTTTGACGGCGTTGTCAGCCATCTTGAGGAAATTGACACGTTGATTTCAAAGTTTGCGCCGGAATGGCCGATTGAGCAGATTACCGTTGTTGACCGCAATATTCTGCGCCTGGGCGCCTATGAGCTTAAATTTTCGCCCAATATCCCGGCCAAGGTGGCGATTAACGAGGCCATTGAACTGGCCAAAACTTACGGCGGCGAATCATCCGGAAAATTTGTGAACGGCGTTTTGGGAGCGATGTTTAAGACGATGCTCGCCCAAGGGGAAGTGAAGGAGGTGGACAGACAACAGCCGGCGATGGAAGAAAAGAGGGAGTAATAAATTTCCAATTTCTCTTCGAGAGCCTGAGGGCTCCTCTCTTCGAGTCCGAGCCTCAGAGTCGAGGACAGAGCCTCGAACGGCTAATTTCTAATTTCCAATCAAATCTAAAATCCGCAATTTAAAAAAACAAAAAAGCAAAAAATCAACAAATCAAATTTGTTTTCTTGATTTCTTGTTTTATTGCTTTCTTGTATAAAGTATGAAGGATATTTCCGGCTTGGAGGAGATTTTAAAAATAAAATTTAATAATCAGGATTATCTTTTGACGGCGCTGACGCACCGTTCTTATATTAATGAGCATCCGGATTTTGCCTTGGGGCACAATGAGCGTCTGGAATTTTTGGGCGACGCGGTGCTGGAGGTGGTGGTTACGGAATATCTTTATAAGAATTACGAAAATCCGGAGGGCGACCTGACTAATTGGCGCGCGAGTTTGGTAAATGCCATCATGCTTTCCAAATTGGCGGTGGAAATCGGGCTGGACGATTATCTTTTGCTTTCGCGCGGCGAGGCCAAGGATAAGGACAGTAAGGCGCGGCAGTACATCTTGGCTAATGCCATTGAGGCGTTGATTGGCGCGATGTATCTTGACCAGGGATTGGATGGAGTGCGGGAATTTGTCACCGAGTGGCTGCTCGTTAAATTGCCGTATATAATTGAGCACAAGCTTTATATGGATCCAAAGAGCCGTTTTCAGGAAGCGGTTCAGGATAAGCTCGGCATTACTCCGACCTATAAGGTTCATAGCGAATCGGGGCCCGACCATGCCAAAGTTTTCAGGGTTGGCGTCTACATCGGCGACGAGATGGTCGCCGAGGGCGAGGGAATGAGCAAGCAGGAGGCGCAGGTGCAGGCCGCCGATAAGGCGCTTAAGGTAAAGGGTTGGTAAAAATATAACAATTGACAATTGACAATTGACACCTGACCCGGCGGTCAAATGTCAAATGTTAAATGTCAGATGTAACATATGTTATTGGAGGAATTATTTAAAAAAGCTATAACTGACGGCGCTTCGGACGTGCATTTGATTGTGGGCAAGCCGCCGATGCTGCGCGTTTCCGGTGAGCTCTCGCCCGCCGGCAAAACCGAACTTTCGGCAAAAAATGTTGCCGATTTAATCGCCAGCATCCTGACGCAGGAGCAGGAAGTCCGCTTTGAAAAAGAAAAGGAACTGGATTTTGCCGTCGAAACTAAAGACGGCGGACGATTCCGCGTCAATATCTTTTTTGAGCGCGGAAATATGAGTTTGGCGGCGCGCGTCATTTCGCAAAAAATTCCGACCATGGACGAACTGGAATTGCCAGCGGTGGTTAAGGGTTTTACCGCTCTCCCGCACGGCCTGGTGCTGGTTACCGGTCCTACCGGTTCGGGAAAATCCACCACGCTCGCGGCGATGATTGATGAGATTAACGGATCGCGCGAGGAAAATATCATTACCCTGGAAGATCCGATTGAATATTTATTTGAACCGAAAAAGAGTATTATTCGCCAGCGCCAGCTGGGCGCGGATATGGTAACTTTTGCCGAGGGGCTTAAACACATTCTCCGTCAGGATCCCGATGTGATTATGGTCGGCGAAATGCGCGATTTGGAAACCGTCGCCGCGGCCCTCACGATGGCCGAAACCGGGCACTTGGTTTTTGCCACGCTCCATACCTGGTCCGCGGCGCAAACCATTGACCGTATTATTGATTCGTTTCCGGCGTATCAGCAGCAGCAAATTCGCCTGCAGCTCGCGCTCACCCTCCGCGGCGTCATTACCCAGCAGCTGATTTCAAAAAAAGGCGGCGGCCTGGTGGCGGCGCATGAAATTTTGGTAAATAATCCGGCCATTGCCAATTTAATCCGTGAAAATAAAGTCGCCCAGATTAAAACCGTCATGCAAACCGGCGCGAAAGACGGGATGACCACTTTAGCGCAGGATTTGAAAAGATTATTGAAAGAAGGATCGATTGAGAAAGCCGTTGCCGAATCAATGGTCATCGGCGAATCGTTAGATTAGGATTCCCACGGATATTCCCGCACCTTTTTAAGCGCCCCGACCTCTCGTAGATCCCGCAACTGCGGGGCCAAAGTTGCCCCCGGTGTCCCCAGAGGTCGGGGCGCCCCCCAAAGTGTCCGCCCGAGGCGGATCCGCCTCGGGCGGAAAAAAAATAAAAAGGTGCGGGATAGTGGATTTCTACGGATATATTGAAAAAGACTCCGATAAATCGGGGTCTTTTTTTGTTTTCAACCCTGGTCTAATTCGCGCGAATTAGACCAGGGTTTTTGGAATAAAAAAACCGTCGGAGCGCGAAGCCCAGGCGGTATTAATGATCAATCTATTTTATTAGATTAAACTTGTAGGGTTCTAAGAACCCTACAAGTTTAAAACAAGTTATTTTACTTGTTGTTTTTTCCCCAATAGCTCAAGCGGCCGCGGTCAGGGTCCATCCAGCCATCAACGCCTTGCGGATATGGCGCGCTGCCTCTGAACAGCTTGCCGTCATGTTCGGGGCCACGCATGGCTGCTCGGAATTTTTCTTCCTCCACCAGGCATTCATAGGGCTCGCCATCCGGGGCAAAGAACGGCGTCTCTTCCCGCGTCACAAATTTTTTCCGATCTATCCGGTGCAGATGGATTGAGTAGCCGTGATCGCGCGCTTCCCAACCCGGCGCAATTCCCCGCCATTTTTGGCAAATAACCGGACAATTCATCTGCCGCGCCAGCCACCAGCCCTTGAACCGCGGCCAGCCACCGCATTTTGCGGGGCCCCGCCGGAGGCGGTGGGATAAAACTATTCCAGCCACGATAATAGCTCCAATATATGTGGCGGCAATCATAATCAAGAGCCAAACGAAATTGTTCATTTTTTGTCTCCTTTTGAAGGTGCGGATTATTGCTTAAATTTTACTTGTCACGATTGAAAATGTCAAATAACTTTGACAAAAGCCTTTTTTTATGATATAATAGTAATAATAAAACAAAATTTTCGCAAGTGTTGGCGAAAAATTAAAATAAAAATAAACATATGCGTCCCCGAAAACGAGCCAAGAAATCAGCAAAACAATCTTTTGATATAGAGAAATTGATCATCGTCGCGGCGGTAACGGCAATTTTTATGCTTTTGCCGCTATTCAAAACCGGTCTGCCTCGCGAGATTGCCGGTTTTTTTTCCGCCTCCGCCAAAGGAACGGATGCGTCCTTTGGCGCAAAAGGCGGATCCGCCTCGGGCGGAGATATCTTCTCCGGATACTTCAAAACCCAAGTCGCCTTGGCCGAACACTGCGGCAAGATGATATCCGGTTTTGCCGATAAATTGGTTGCTGATGCCGGTCAAAGCGTTGGAATACTCGGCGCGGCCCACGGCAGACTGATCGCGCAAATGTCTATGAAGCCTGTGTCAGGTGTCGAAACGCCATTTGACGCGGCGGTTGGAGTTTTTGCCGAGGCCGGGTACATGGTTCGGGGGTTTGCGGCGGGGATGGCGGAGAATTTTACCGTTGCTTTTAACGATGTCGGCGAGTCGCTCTATTTTGCATCTCTAAATTGGGATCATCAAGCCGAATTGGCGCAATATCATGCGGCCAAGGGCGTGACGGACGCCGGCGGTTTTTTAGCGAATCTTTATCCGGCGGTCTTTGCAGAAACACGGTAAGTATTATATAATATTATTAGAGTTAATATATTGTTATTTCAGCCAAATACGCCTTTTTGAGATTTTGCAATCCAAAAAGATTTGTTGGGCAAAAAATTTGTTATGATAAACGCTTTAGCCAATCATTGCGCCGAGCTCCATCGCCGGCACGTCCATCTGGCAACCATTGCCATTGCCGTCGCCGCCTCGGTGGGGCTTTATTTTGTTCTGCCGATTCTTCTTTTGGCAAGAGAAATTACCATGTCCACGCCGGTAATTCACCGCTTCCGCATCGCCTCCGCGCAGGAGGTTTTGGGAACGCCAACAATGCCGACCATACCCGCTCCGGCGCCGACCGAGGGAAGCGGCGGAGGCCCGTGCCCGGCCGGGCAGTATTTGGGCCAGACCGAGAAGGGCGAGGCGCAGTGCATGTTTAATAAAACCGACACTTCTTCCGGAGGCCAGACGTCTCCGGCAGTAGGACCGATACCAAGCCAGCCGGCGCAGCAGCCGATTCAGGTTTATCCGATGCCGGCCGGAAAGACCTGCCCCGCGGGCGAGGTCTATGCAAAAAATGATCAGGGACAAGTAAATTGCGTCCGCGTAGATACTTCAGCTAACAAGATGGAGCAGATGGGTCCGAATGAAATTCCGGAAATGGATGAAGAGTTTGTCGACCCGCGCGAAATCAAAAACGTGTTGGCTGATATAAAAAGGATGAGATTACAACTTAAGAGTTTTGTGACCAAGCTTAAAAAGATAAAAAATACCGCCGATGATTTGGCCAGAATTACCGAAATACAAACCAGTATTACAGAATATGAGGGAAAAATAAAAAATCCTTCGGAGGACGAAAGCATTCGTGGGAACTTGCAGGATTTTTATGATAATAACTATTGGGACGAGATTAACCTGCTCCGCGCCAAGGTTGAGTTGCCGACCGAAATCAAGAATTATACAAAAGAGCTTACCCGCGTTAAAAAGCTCCTGATCAATAAAACTTTTCCCAAGCTCGGTTTTGACATGAATGCTCTCAAGGGCCGTTTGACGGAGATGGAAACGGCCATCGCCGATGTTCAGGCAAAATATAACGGCGGCGACTTGGAAGGCGCGATGGAGGCGATGCAGGAAGTTCGCGATTCCGGTCATCCGGGGGAGATAAATGGTGTTCTTATGCAGACGCGCGACATCTTGCAGCGCACCAAGAGCGTCCGGTCAAAAGATATCCAAGCTCTGATCACGGAGATTATTCAGCCGGTGATTGACGCCTTTAACGAGGGTGAATTCCGCGAAGCCAACATGGTGCTTAGCCAAATCGGCCAGGAGCTGATGCAGCTGCAAAACAAATTGATGCGCACAACAAATCTGGATGAGGCGACCAGCCAGAAATTTGAAAAACTTCAGCAGATGGTGGAAGATAAACTTCAAAATGGCGGAGAAATGGGAGAAAAGCCGCTCGAGACGCAGCGGCCAATTCCGAGCGTTCCGGTACAACCGTAAAGAGATAAAAAAGACCCCGGCTGTTCAAGTCGGGGTTTTTTGCGTCCCGCAAAGTGCGGGGCGCATCCGCCTCTGGCGGAGGTTAATCCTAGTCCCTCGCGCACTTTATGGCTGGGACAGCATCTTTCTGGCCGCAGGCGCGGAGCACCTCAAGGGCTTTTTGGAGCTGGAGGTCGTCGCCTTCAGCCGATTCGTCTTTCTCGGGCCCTGAGTCTTTCTTTTTCGGCTGCTTAACTTCAACGGTCGGGGTTATGCCTTTGTCACGAATGACGACGCGGCCGTTTCCGACCAGAAATTCAAAGGTTGTGAGAACCAGCCGCGAGCCGTCGCTCAAATTGAAGCCCTTCTGTCCGACGCCCTTGCCGTAGGATTTCTCGCCGACGATGGGGTAGCCCCAGTCCTTCATTGTGCCGGCGAAGATTTCCGAGGCCGAAGCGCTGCCGCTATTAATGAGAACAACTATTTTCATCCGCCGGAAGTCCTTAGCTTCCTGCGGCGGCGGAAAATTGTGAGAGTCGGCGACTTCCTCGTTGTCCCGGTGGCGAATCGTCAGCATCGTGTCCTCGGGCCGCATAAAAAGCGTGAGCGGTATTTGCGCCGCGTGCAGGAGTCCGCCGAGGTTATCACGGAGGTCAATAACCAGCGCCTCGCAGCCCTTGGCCATGAGTTCGTTCGCGGCGGCAAAAAAGTCGCGCGGGACTTGTTGATCAAAAGTGATAATCCGGATAATGCCGACTTTGGGGTCGGTTTTGGAAACGCGCCATTTAACCGACTGAATTTTGATGATTTCCCGGACCAGGGTCAGTTCCAGTTCCTGTTTGGCCGATTCGCGGTAGAAAAGGATTTTAACCGGCGTGCCCGGTTGGCCGCGAATGAGCAGCATAGCTTCCTGCGCGTCTTTCGGTTTTTTTCCGTCAACGCTCAAGATGACGTCGCCGGATTTGACGCCGGCGCGTTCGGCCGGAGTGCCGGGCATTGGGATGACAACGATCTTTTTATCCTTGACTTCCAGCTGCATTCCGACGCCGCCGAATTTGCCGCTCATACCAACGTCAAACTCTTTAACCTCTTTAGGGGAAAGATAGTTAGTGAACTGGTCGCGGCATTTGCCGGTATTGCGCATCGCGAACATTTCGCGGGCGCAGTCCGCTAGATTCGCCGGCTTGTCCAGAGCTTCCCTGGAGATAAGTCGCATCATTTCTACAAAGACGAAGCCCTGCGTGACAATAGCCTCTTTTTCATCGGGAGTGAATCCGGCTCGTATCAGTTCGGGCATGGTGGTCTTTTTGACGACGCCGGCGCATCCGAAGACAGTCAGACAAACAGCAAGGGTCAAGAGTTTACGCATTTTTCTCCTCCTCCAATGAAAGGAACGTACTTTTACATCTCATCATTTTGGCGGTTTTATGTCAAATGTACCATGATGCCAATGATGCGAATCGTATGCGAATGTTGCGAATTTATTTGCGGCATTCGCATATCATTTGTAGATTGGCATCATCATATATAACGGATGTTGACATCGAGTGCGGGGTGAGATAAGCTCAAAATGGTCCTTTTAAGAGAGGAAAAAGATGCGGAGACTCGTCTGGCTGATTATTTTGATTCCGGCGGTTGTCACGGCGGCGCCGCCTCGGCGGCCAATTTCTTCAATGCGCTGGCAAAACATCCTGGCGGACCGTTACCGCCTGGAGCGGATGAGTAATCTCACGATGTTAAAAAAGTTCATCGCCAAGGGGAAGCTCGTCCCGGTCGCGAAAGAGGGCGCGCATTATTTTACTGATGAACATCTGGGCGAGTTGGACGCGGAAAATAAAAATTATTACCGCCACGCGAGAGTGTTCGCGCGCGATTTCGTCCTAAAGTTTTCGGCCGACCACGCCAAGTTCGGCAAGCCGATTAAAGTTACTTCATTAGTGCGGACTGTGCCGTATCAGCAGAAACTTCGCCGCATTAACAAAAACGCCGCGCCGGCAACCGGAGGGCTGCGTTCTACGCATTTGACCGGCGCCACGGTGGACATCTCATTTGAGGACATGTCGCCGGACGAAATGAAGTGGGCGGATAGCGAGCTAAGATTACTGATGCGCAAAAATAAGATATACTACATCAAGGAAAAAACCGGCGGGTGTTATCACGTCATGGTTTTGCCGTCGTATTCCAAAAAGTCGGGAAATTTTGGAGGGAGGAGGTAAATGGAAGAATTTGGAATAGGCATGGCGCCGGTGGTAGATGCCGCCTCCATCAGGCAGATTCTTTTGTATATTGTTCAAGCCGTCGCCTTTTTACTTGTCGGCATCGCCGTTATTAGCCTTATTGTTTCGGTCGCAGGTGGAGTCGTCAAAATTTGTCGCGAAAATAAGGATATTGACAAAAAATCGGGGCGGGAATAAGATGTTTCTGACGCCTCGGAAGGAGGAGCGGCATGAGCGAGAGAGGTAAGATTATTATCGGAGCGCTTTTGTGCGTTTTTTTCACCGCCGCCGCCATCGTCTCGGCAAAAGTGATTCCTGAATTTGTGCTGCTAATCGGTTGCATGGCAGTTCTCGCCTTTCTGTCTCTCATTACCACCGGAAATATTTTGATGAAAGTTAAACCGGCTCCGTCAAGGAGGAAGGGAGGAGAAGCATGAGTAGGTGGGTGATCATGATTGCTTTGACGCTGTTCGTTGCCGCCGGTATGCCTATCTTCGCTTCGGCTGCGCCTTCGGCCGGTGACCCGGCCGCCCAGGTCGTGAAGGCCAAGAAGCACCCGAAGAAGGGCGCGAAGAAGCACGGCAAGAAGCATCACAAGAAGGTCAAGAAGAGCCACAAGAAGCACGTCAAGAAGGACGTGAAGAAGGGTGTGAAGAAGGTCAAGAAGCATCACAAGCATCTCAAGAAGGTGCGGAAGTAATTGTTCATTCGTAAGACCTCGCAAGGGGTCTTTTTTTGTTTGTGCACGAATCAACGTCTCCTCCCCTCGTAAAGGGGAGGCGTGGAGGGGTTTGTTTTCAACCTCCTTGCACCCACTGCACTTTTCGCTCGCTCGAAATGCAAGTATGAGGAGAGGAAAAAACTGAAAATGGCAATTGAAATGGCAATTGATGTTGACAGCAACTGGTTTTTGTGTTAAGGTGTGGCCAGATAAGATGCGGTTCATTTCATCGGCGCGGTTGGCGCCCACCCCCAAGGAGGATGCTGAATGTGCAAGAAGGCGATATGGGTAAATAGTGCGGCCAAAGAACTGCTTGAATTTGTCGGCGGATTGATCCAAAAAAACGATTTCTCCGAGTTTTGCCCCACCTGCGCCCCGTCTCTTTTGCCCGAGCGCGCTCGGGCAGAGTATTGGAGGGCTGAAGAAGCGGCACGCAAGACCTACGAGCAGGCGTTAGAAAGCGCGCGTATTGGTTCCCGACACATTACGGACGGAGAAACCGCTTGGAAATACTATCAGCAAGCCGGAGCGGAGGCCTGGCATCAGCGAAAGAAAGCCCTATCTGTTGCCTGGGTAGATTTTTTTAAGGAACCGGAAAATCGCGTTAAAATTACCAGCAAGCCATAGAAGGAGGCGCGCGATGTGGAGACCGAGCTTGTATTGCCAGATTAGTCCTAGTCCGTCTTATTATTTGCATGGATGGGGATGTAATGTTCCCGAAAACGACCTTTCTTACTGGCGTAAAAGTGGGGACAGATACGATAATAGAAATTATCGCTTGGATTTGATAGGACGCAGGGTCACAATGGGAATGGGAGGCGACTATTATACTCGTCCCTTGAATAAAGGGAGGCGCGATAGAATGGCGCGAGGATATTTTAATTACTACGCGGGTACGCCGCGGAGGATTATCAGGTCTTTAGAAGATAGCGGCGGCGACATCCGTTTTGACGAAAAAACTTTTTTGCCGCTGCTCACGGCTCGCGCTCAAGAGATGTATCGACGGCGCGTACCGGATGCGAAAGAAATTGAGACGGCAGTCCAGGTCGCTTATGCAAGCGTTTCGGGCTTTCAGTGTTTTCCCGGGTACACCCCCGACGTCGTGGTTCAAAGACGAAAGAATGCGTATTATTATGCCAAGTATGTGCGCCCAGATATAGAAAAAAGAGAAGTTTGGCTTGAGTTATTCAAGAATCCCAAGAACAGAATTAGGGCATGGAGGAAGTAGTCGTTCATTTGTAAGACCTCGCAAGGGGTCTTTTTTGTTACACGATGCCAATCTACAAATTTTATGCGAATGTTGCGAATACATTTGCGGCATTTGCATTTCATTCGCCCGCCTGCCATCGCCTTTTTGTATCTTAGCAAATTAAAATTATCTTAATCCGTCTTAAGATTTTTATCTGGCCGAAGGAACATAAATGGCTATGGCGGGCAGGTAGATTGGCATCATAATTGGTATTGGTGGCTTGACGAAGATAGTTTAGAATGTTAAAGTAATTTCGTCGTTCGTTGATAATTAAATCTTTGAAAGAGGAGGAGGGCGATGGGCGAATATACATATTTGATTGTTGTTACAGTATTTTTGTTGATTTTGGGAGTCCCGTCGCTTATTATTGCCTATAGGCAGCACAAGAAGAAAGGAGGAGAGCGATGAGCAAGAAAGTTGTTCTTATTGGCGCGCAATGGGGCGACGAGGGTAAGGGTAAGGTTGTTGATTTGTATACCGAATTTGCCGACATCGTTGTCCGATACAGCGGCGGCTCAAATGCCGGGCATACGCTGGTCGTGAACGGTGAGAAGATGATCACGCATCTTGTTCCGAGCGGCATCAGAAAGCCCGGGATGAAATGTATCATGGGCGATGACATGGCGCTTGATCCGGATGTTTTTAAAGAAGAAACGGGCGCTCTTAGGGTACGGAACATTGACGTGAGTCCCAAGCGGCTTTTCATCTCTTCCGAGGCGCATATCGTGCTTTCCGTCTGCAAACTTCTTGACGGTCTTCGTGAGGGGGCGAGCGGCAACCGGATTGGCACGACCAAGCGGGGCATTGGACCGACGTATGAGCTCCGAGCCGCCCGTGTCGGTATTCGTGTGGGCGATCTTCATGATCCGCGCAATTTTGACGGCCTGGTTAGAGGGGTTTACGAGAAGATCGCGCCCGAGATTGACCGTCTCCGCCGCGATGCTATGCCAAAATGTAGTGAGTTGGTAGAGGAACTTAGCCGCGCGCGGGAGATTTTCCTCCCGTATGTCGCCAATACTTCAAAGATGGTTGAGCGGGCATGTAAGAGTGGTGATAATATTCTCTTTGAGGGCGCACAGGGCACTCTGCTTGATTTGACTCATGGAACATATCCCTTTGTCACTTCATCCTCCACAATTGCCGGGGGCGCGTGTTCCGGGGCCGGCATCGGGCCGACGATGATCGACGAGGCAGTGGGCGTTGCCAAGTGTGGGTATATGACGCGCGTCGGCGGCGGACCATTCCCGACCAAAATCAAGGGTGAGCTGGCCGAACAGATTCGGAAGACCGGCGGAGAGTTCGGCGCTACTACCGGCCGTCCGCGCGATGTCGGCTGGATGGATTTGGTGGCGTTGGAGTACGCGGCCCGCGTCAACAGTTTGACCGGGCTCGCGCTTACCAAACTGGACGTGCTCCGCGGAATTCCCGTGATTCCGGTCTGCGTCGCCTATAAATATAAGAATTGGGTGGTAAAAGATTTCGATGATTTGGATGCGCACGACCTTGAGCTTGTGGTGCCGGTTTACGAAGAGTTTTTGGGATTTACCGAGGACTTGAATCGGGTGTGCCGGCGGTCCGATCTCCCCGACAACGTTAAGCGGCTGCTCGGACGTGTGGAAGAAATCGCCGAGGTGGTGCTGCTTTCCACCGGCCCCAAGGCCGAAGAGACGATTGTTTTCCGTAATCCTTTCGCGGAGGTGAGTGATGCCCGAACTTTCTGACCTGGAAGAGAGAGTCTCTAAAGTTCTGCCGGATAATGATGCGATTCGGACGGTTCTAAACGACCCGGAGGCCGCGCGCTTCTTGCGGGCCGGCGCCGAGATTGCCGTGGGTTCTGGTTTCGGTATCGCCCGGCGGATTATTCCAGTTCTTTTTTATCGTCAAAATGTTGATGGCGGCGTGAGTGGCGAAGCGCTTCTGATTTTCTTGCGGGATAACCAGTTCTTAAACACCGCTAATCCGTCAATTAAGCGCTACTTTGTTGATGGAGTGGTGAGACGCGGCATCATCGCCAGTGCTTATCACGCTAAACGGCATATTGCCGTTATGCTTTTTCGGGCGTCGATTATCTACTTGGCCCATGAGGCGCTATTTTCTTTGGACTAAGACCCTCGAGCGGGGGTCTTTTTTTAATCGCATACGAAATTACGAAATGTTGCGAAAATACGAACTAACCAACCTCCCCCCACCCCTCCTTTAAAAGGAGGGGAAGATGACGACCTCCTCCCCTTATAAAGGGGAGGCGCGGAGGGGTTAATTCGTAAATTCGTTATATATTCGTAATTCGTGCACAAGCATGTAATCTTCCTTGACACCCATTCTTTATGGTATAATTAAATTATGAAGAATAAAGCTATGAAAAAGCCGGAGCATCCCCATTGGTCCCTAAAGTATCACTACGGCGGCGAGTTGTTCGCGCCGGTTTTGGCGGTATTTGTTATCTTTACCGCGCTTCTTACGGCCGGTTCCATTTGGTTTTCCGCCTCTTCGGCCTCAATACCTTATAAAACCTTAAAGTGCAAAGCCGGATTGATTCAATACGGCCTTAATTGCTACGGTGAGCAGACGCTTCTTATCCGCGGTACCCTGGATACGCTTGGGGCGTTGAAGAATTATTTTAAATCCGGGGTCAAAAATACGCCGCTCCTAAAAATTACCAAGGACGCGGGCTATGAGGGTAAAATCTCCGGCCGGAATATTTTTGTTCCGAATGTGAAAAATTTTAATCCGCTGGCCGGCAATCAGTACACAACGCGGATTTGGCAGATGAACGAGGTCTCCCGCCTCGCCGCGATTTATTATTTCGGCGACCTGGTAAAAAAAGCGGAGCTTAAAAAATTTGATAAATTGCCGGCCTGGTTTAGGGAGGGGTTGTATCAGTGGGCGGCTGATGATGTTTTTCACCGGGTAGCCGGAAAAAATCTTGATTCCGAAGCCGTTTCCATCCCCGAATTTCAGGCGCGTCAATTTGGCAACTATCTTAAAAATCTAAAGAATCGCGACGAAATAAACGCCAAGGCCAAAATAATCTTGAGCTGGGAAAGCAAGGATGCCTGGGACGCGGCAGTTGGCCGTGACGTCTATGAAGGAGCCTCGTTCTATTTTATAAAATATTTGGCGGCAAAATACGGTCAGGAAAAATTTGTTTCGCTGATCGTGGAGGCGGGCACTAATGATGACCTGGATGGATCGATGGCGAGAATCTTAAGCACTTGGCTCGCGGCTTATCGTGACGAACTTATAAAAGTTTTGGATACCGATTACGCAATTTATTCCCTAATACCGGCCCCGGTGTCTCCCCCTTCGGAAGGGGGAGCGGGAGGGGGTCAAGTGGCGGCGACAACCACGGCGGGAGTGGCGACTACGACAACCGTAACCGCACCCGAACCCGATACCGTAGAGAGCTTTGTGGCGCCGGATAACACTTATTTTGGCAATCATCCGGCCTACGGCTGCCGTAACCCGCTTTTTACGGATGCCGGCAATGGTCGGTTTTTGGTTGGTTGCGCCACCACAGCGGGTGTTTGGCGCTGGTATGGCGTGAAGGAGATTACCGTCGGCAGTTATAAAAATATGACGCTTAGCGGTACGCTCGGACTTTTTGGAACAACCAGCTATGGCAATAATATCGGCATTTACGTGCTTGCGGCCGATCCGCGGGCCAAGCTCGCGGCGGAGTGTCCGAATCTAAATCTTTGGGAAACCGATTGCATAGTTTCCACCTCGGCGGCTTTGGCTTCCTGCGAAGTTGCCGGACGGTCCGGTGTGGCGTGCAGTATTAATACCAGTTTGGCCGGCTTGGATAAAGTCTATATTGTTTTGAAAGCGGTTGATCCGAGCACGGCCTCGGCGGCCAAGGCCGAGTTTAATGATTTGAAGATTATTAAGACCAAGTAAATTCATAGTGAAAATTTCCGCCCGTCGTTCGACCCTGAGGGGGTCTCTCTTCGAGCCTGAGCCTCAGAGCCGAAGGTAGACCCTGAACGGGAGGCGGATGCGCCTCTTCAGCCGAAGGACTGATCTGCCTCTGGCATGAGGCGCAAAAAAAGAACCCCGATGCGTGGGTTCTTTTGTTACGGTTTCAAAAACCATAATTTAAGGAGCGTTGCGATTAGAGTTGTGCTTCCAATGATGATGACGCCGAACTGCAGGAAACGCAGAGTTTTTGCAATCGGCTTGGAGCTGAATTTTTCGATGATTCCAAGGAGCATCCATGCCACCACGCCAGAAGCGAAGAAGACAACGCCGGCTTCGGAAATTCGGAGAAAAAGTCCGAGGGCGACGGCGATCGCGAAGGGTATGAGGCTTAAGATAATCTTTTTGGTGGGCACCATCGGGACCTCCTATGGCACGACAGTCGCAGCGCGGAATAATTCATCTGCCGTATCAATTACCTGTTGGCGCTTATCCAGTCCGGCAATCCAGTTTGGCGGAATGGCCGCCATACCGTGCCGCGCGCCCAAAAGCGCGCCGGTCATGGCGCCGACCGTGTCGGCATCGCCGCCGGAGTTAACAGCCGCGAGAATGCCAAGTTTCAAATCGTCGGCGTGCATAATCGCCATAATCCAGGCGATGGAGCAGCTTTGTATCGCGGTAAATCCGCTGCCGATTCCGGCAATGATGTCGCGGTACGGCCGCCACTTGCCCTTGCGTTTTGCCGACCGGAGCATTGCCACAAGTTCAGTGCCGCAACCAAGAACCTTAACCAAAAGTTCAGCGGCTTGGCAAAGCTCTCTCCAAATTGAATTTCGCCAATTCTCCGGAAGCATCATAGATTCATTGGAGCGATAAAACTTGAGAGTGAGGTATGCCTGAAGGACGCCGCAGCTTAGGGCGGTGCTTCCCTGGTGGGTGATAAACCCGAGGTCGTGAGCCAGACGCATTAGGTTGAAGAAGGTTTGTTCGGCTTCGCATCTCTCATCTTTGTCCTCGGCGATTAGCCATGGATCTTTGCGCCCGGCGCCTGTCAGCCGGCCGTCGATTTCACTAAACCAAAGTCCGGCCGGGGCGATGCGCATCGCCACCCCGTTGCCAGGGCTTTTGAGCGAGCCACTTTGGCGCCACGATACGCCCTTTTCCGTGGCTTGGAGCGCTTCGCGGGTCGCCTTTCCGTAGCAACTGTTTTTCGGATTAATTTTCCAGTCCGCCAGGTGTTCCTCGGCCACCAGCCGGATAAGTTCTTCGCGCCGTTCCAGAGTGCGGAGGGCGTTCCATGGTTCAAAACCGGTCCGTGCGTCTTTAATGAAGCCACGGGCTAAAGCCAGGGCCATTAGGGTATCGTCGGTCCATTCGCCGCGCCGGAGTTTTTTCGCGTTCATGCCGTAAACCGAATCCAGATAGCCGGTGACGCATCCGAGCCGGGCGCTGATGAGGTGCGGCGGCCAGCCCTCTACCGGCGCGCCCAAGGCGTCGCCGACAGCGAGCCCCAGAAAACATCCGCGAAATTTGTCACGTTTTTCTTCGCAGTCCATTTTTTCTCCTTGTTGTTAAAGTGCGACAGCAATACTTTAGCATAAAAGATAAAAATTGTCCACACGCCACCCCGTTGTTAATTTTGAAAATATTTTAACG
>Ga0265296_1002320_pt1 | contig 19479 bp, 18 predicted proteins | sample MunlanPumphouse1_FD_189073 | JGI IMG/M metagenome (GOLD analysis project Ga0265296, IMG submission 189073) | Groundwater microbial communities from a municipal landfill in Southern Ontario, Canada - Pumphouse #1 | ecosystem: Environmental > Aquatic > Deep subsurface > Groundwater | place...
CGTGGATCGTCAGCAGCGGGCCGGCGGGCGCCCCGGGATCGGCCGCCCGCCCCGCGGCGATCAGCTGCTCGTACTCGGCGAGCTTGGCCTCGTGCAGCGGCAGCTGGGTCGCCGCGATCTCGACCGGATCCGAGCCGAAGAAGACCGCCAGCAGCGCCGGCGTCCGCAGCTCGCCGAGGTCGGTCGGCGGACTGGCGACCCAGCGGTCGAGCGCCTGGCGGCCCGCGTCGGTGATCGAGAACGACTTGCGTCGACGCCCGCCGAGCTCCCGCTCGACGCTGACCAGCCCGCGCTCGGCCAGGCGATCCGGCTCGCTGTAGAGCTGCGAGTGCGGCACCGACCAGAAGTTGCCCACGCTTCCCGCGACCCGCTGCTTGAGGTCGTACGGCGTCGCCGGGCCACCCAGTCGGAGCAGGCCGAGCACGATCACCTGGACCGGGCTGAGCGTCTCGACCGGGCGCGCGTCGGCGCCGGCTCCCTGGACCCCCACCGGGGGAGCGGGCACGGCCGCGGGCGACGAGTCAGGGGACGACGAGTTTGACAATGGTCCAATTTGGAGCGTAAGGTGGAGACCGTCCAATTCGGACGATCGGGTGGATCCTACCGCCCGCCCTCGCACCCTGCCCCGCGCTCCGGCGCTCCCGCCATGTCGACGACCCCGCACGCCACCCGCATCCCCTCTCGATCGAGCTACCCGCCCGGCGGCACGCCGGAGGACGCCGCCGCGGTCGGCTTCCACGACCTGACCGAGGAGCTCTCCGACGTCGACCTCGAGCTGACCGGCACGATCCCGGCGTGGTTGGCCGGCAGCCTGCTGCGCACCGGTCCCGCCCGCTGGGACCTGAACGACGGCTCGGTCAACCACTGGTTCGACGGACTCGCGATGCTCCACCGGTTCGCGATCACCGACGGCCGGGTCCGGTACGCCAACCAGCTGCTGCGGGGCAAGGCCGGGCGCGCGTACGAGCAGACCGGCACGATCGGCTACCGCGAGTTCGCCACCGATCCGTGCCGGACCCGGTTCCAGCGGATCGCCAGCCTGTTCGATCCGGGCCTGACCGACAACGGCGCGGTCAACGTCGGTCGGCTCGGCGAGCGCTGGCTGGCGATGACCGAGACCCCGCTCGCCGTCGTCTTCGACCCCGAGACGCTCGACAGCCTCGGCGTCGAGCGGCGCGCGGGCAAGCTGAGCTTCCCCAACGCCCACCCCCACTACGACCACGCGACCGGCGACATGCTCGACCTGCGGGTCGCGATGGGTCCGCGGTCGCGCTACGAGGTCGTCGCCCGCCATCCCGCCGGCGGGGAGCGGGTGATCGCCAGGATCCCGGTCCGGCGGCCCGGCTACCAGCACTCGTTCGGGCTGACGCCGAAGTACGCGATCGTCACCGAAAGCCCCCTCGTCGTCGACCCGAAGCAGCTGGCGCTGTCCGGCCGGCCGTTCATCGACAACTTCCGCTGGCTTCCCGAGCAGGGATCGCGCCTGTGGGCGATCGACCGGGCCAGCGGTGAGGTCCGCGGACCGTGGACCGCGCCCGCGATGTTCTGCTTCCACCACGTCAACGCCTTCGAGGACGGCGACGACCTGACCGTCGACCTGCTCGCGTACGACGACGCGTCGGTCGTCCGGGCGCTGACCCTCGACCGTCTCCGCGACGCGCAGATGCCGCAGGTCCCGACCCTGCAGCGCTACGTCCTGACGCCGGGGACCGACGCGGTCACGCCGCGCCGGCTGGCCGAGACGCCGTTCGAGCTGCCGCGGATCAACGGCCGCCACCAGGGTCGGCCGTACAACGTCGTCTTCGGCACCGGGTCGCACGACGGCGAGGACGGTCCGACGGGCGGATTCCTCGAGACGGTGACCAAGACGACGATCGACGACGGCCGGACGGCGGTCTGGCGCGACCCCGGGGCGTTCGCCGGGGAGCCGATCTTCGTCCGCCGGCCCGACGGCGCCGACGAGGACGACGGCGTGCTGCTGACGATCGTGCTCGAGCCCGCGCGGCAGACCTCGTCGCTGGTGGTGCTCGACGCCCGCGATCTCACCGAGGTCGCGCGGGCCCGGGTGCCGCACCACATCCCGTTCGGCTTCCACGGGCAGTTCGCCCGGGCCTGACCCCGGCGGGTCGCGCGGGTCGGTCTCTCTAGCGGCCGACCCCGATCGCCGGGCGGACCCGGACCGGGTCCGCGTCCGCGATCAGGCCGGCTTCGCCGCCCGCTGCGCGTAGGCCTTCGCGCCGATCCGGCCGCCCTCTTCCATCACGTCGTAGAGCACCTTGATCTCGTCGAGGATCGCGTCCGACGCGGCCTGGGCCTGCTCGCGGGAGACCTCGCCCTCGACCCGCTCGAAGCGCAGCGGCGCCCCGAACAGCACCGTGATCTTGGGGAAGTGGCCCTTCTTGAGGTTGCGCACGTGCGAGCTGCCGTGGATCGCCGTCGGCAGGATCGTGGCCCCGGACTCCAGCGCGATCCGGCCGATCCCCGGCTTGGCGGTCTCGGCCAGCTTGCCGGTCCGCGAGCGGCCGCCCTCGCAGTACATCCCGATGCAGCCGCCGCGGTCGAGGATCGCGTCGACGGTCTTGAACGCCTCGACGTCGCGGGCGCCGCGCCGGACGGGGAAGGTCCCGCCGTTGGCGTAGACCTTGTCCATCGGGTTCGTGAACATCTGCGACTTCGCCATGAAGTGGACCTTGCGGCGGATCCCCAGGCCCATGAAGAAGTGGTCGAAGTTGGAGAAGTGGTTCGGCGCGATCACCAGCGGGCCCGAGCGGGGCACCTGCTCGGTGCCGTAGGCCACCGTCCGGTAGAGCCCGAGGCCGATCAGGCTGGTCAGGATCCGGGTGATCTCGTAGACCGGTCCGGGCTCCGCCGCGCGCGTGCGGGCGTGGTACCGGTCGAAGGTCTCGGCCGGGCGCGGGTCCCGGTAGACCTGGTCCTTGAGCTTGACGAGATCGTCCGCCATCGTCGCCACTCTACGCCGGATCGTCGGCGGGAGCGGCTTGCCGTAGCGACCGCGCGACCGCGTGCGTCCAGCCGTCGTGCAGCGCCGCGGCCTCGTCCCGCGAGATCGACGGCTCGTAGCGCGCCGCTTCGCGCCAGGTCCGGGTGACCTCGCGCTGGTTCCAGGCGCCGACGCCCACGCCCGCCAGGTAGGCCGCGCCGAGCGACGTCGTCTCGTGGATCGCGGGGACGACCACCGGGACGCCGAGCACGTCCGCCTGGAACTGCATCAGCCAGCGGTTGGCGGTCGCCCCGCCGTCCGCCTTGAGCACCCGCAGCGGCTCGCCCGCGGCGTCCTCCATCGCCCGCACGGCGTCGACGGTCTGGTAGGCGATCGCCTCCAGGGTCGCGCGGGCGAGGTGCGCCCGGGACGTGCCGCGGGTCAGACCGACGATCGTGCCGCGGGCGTAGGGATCCCAGTGCGGGGACCCCAGGCCGGCGAACGCCGGCACCAGGTACACGCCGTCGTTGGACGCCAGGGAGCGGGCCAGCGGCTCGGTCTCGCTGGCGCTGCCGATGATCCCCAGGCCGTCGCGCAGCCACTGGACCGCGGCGCCCGTCGCGAAGACCGAGGCTTCCAGGGCGAAGACGGTGCGCTGGCCGATCCGCCAGGCGACCGTCGAGACCAGTCCGCGGTGGGTCGGCGGGCGCTGCGGCGGCGTCGCGTTCTGCTCCAGGTCGCCGATGTTGAGCAGCACGAACGAGCCGGTGCCGTAGGTGTTCTTGCCCTCCCCGCGGTCCAGGCAGGCCTGGCCGTAGAGCGCGGCCTGCTGGTCGCCGGCGACCCCGGCCACCGGGCAGGTCGCGCCGCCCAGCGCCTCGGGCCGGACGCGGCCGAAGCCGCCGACCGAGGGACGGATCTCGGGCAGCGCACGGCGCGGCACGCCCAGCAGCGCGCAGAGCTCGTCGTCCCAGTCGCCCGTCGCCAGGTCCATCAGCATCGTGCGCGAGGCGTTGGAGGGGTCGGTGACGTGCTCGCCCGTGAGCTGGAACAGCAGCCACGAGTCGATCGTGCCGAAGACCGCGGTGCCGCGGGCCGCCCGCTCGCGCAGCTCCGGCGCGTGGTCCAGCAGCCAGGCGATCTTGGTCCCCGAGAAGTACGGATCGAGGGTCAGCCCGGTGCGCTCGCGGACCAGCGGCTCGTGCCCCGCCGCGCGCAGCCGGTCGCAGATCCCGGCCGTCCTCCGGTCCTGCCAGACGATCGCGCGGTGCAGCGGCTCACCGGTCGCCGGATCCCAGACGCAGATCGTCTCGCGCTGGTTGGTGATCCCGACGGCGATCAGGTCCGACGGCGCGATCCCCGCGTCATCGCAGGCCTCGAGCGCGACGGCCTGGGTGACCGTCCAGATCTCGGTGCTGTCGTGCTCGACCCAGCCGGGCTGCGGGAAGTGCTGCTGGAACTCGCGGTAGCCCCGCCCGATCAGGTCGCCCTCGCGGTCGACGACGAAGCACGTCGTCCCGGTCGTGCCCTGGTCGATCGCCAGGATCACGGAGCCACCCCGGGAACCCCGGGGATCCCGTCGACCCCGCCCTCCGAGGTCTCGTTCGAAGCGGCGTCGGCCGCGGCGGACTCCCGCACCGCGGGCATCGGCGCGTCCGCGGGCAGTGCCGCGTGCACGAACGCCGCGATCCGGTGCAACGCCTCGCGCGCCTCCGGGGTGCCGAGCCAGGCGACGGCGACGTGCAGCGTGCCCTCGAAGACGTCGAGCTCGGTGCGGACCCCGCAGCGCGCGAGGACGTCGGCGACGCGGACCCCGTCGTCGTAGAGCACCTCGCGGGCGCCGACCTGGATCAGCGTCGGCGGCAGCTGGCGCTGGAGCTCGTCGGGGGCGTAGAGCGGCGAGACGTGCCAGTCGTCGAGCGGCACGCCGTCGGCGGCGACGCGCGCGCAGCGCCGCAGCGCCGTCTCGGGGATGAAGCTGTCGTGCCGGCCGTTGCTGCTGATCGACGCCCCGGCGACCGCGAGGTCGGCCCACGGGGACAGGAGGACCAGTGCCGCGGGCAGCGGCAGCCCCGCCTCGGCCAGGTGCAGCGCCAGCTCGTGGGCCAGGTTGCCACCCGCCGAGTCCCCGGCGACCACGATCCGCGACGGGTCGTGGTCCTGCAGCAGCGCGCGGTAGACCGCGAGCGCGTCCTCGACCGGTGCGGGCAGCTTCCAGGCCGGCGGCAGTCGGTAGTCGGCCGAGAACGCGGGCAGGCCGGTGACGTGCGAGATCCGCGAGACGATGTTGCGGTGGGTCCGCGGCGACCCGAAGACGTAGCCCCCGCCGTGCAGGTAGAGGACCACGGGCGTGCCGTCGGGCGCCTCGCGGGCGCGGGGCCCGCGGACCCACTCGCCCCGCACGCCGCCGAGCGTCGTCGGCTCCACCAGCGTCCCGCGCATCACGGGCACCCGGTCGGTCGGGTCGGTGATCCGCTGCAGCATCCGGATCCCCCGGGGGGTCATCCGCCAGCCGCGGGCGAGCGGGAACCAGACCCGCCGCAGCCGCCGGGTCATCCGCTCCGTCTGCCGGCTCGGCGGGCCGAAGGTACGGACGGTCGGACGCGCGGCGGTCGTTTCAGGCTCCATCGTGTCCCAGCCTAGCGCCGGAGCCGATGGTGGTTCCAGCGCAGCGGCGGATTTCGTCACCGCCCGCCCGCTATCGTGGCTGCCTCCATGGCCGGCGAACTACTCCGCGACGAACCAGCCGACGGCGTCGTCCGCCTGACGATCCATCACCCGCAGAAGCAGGGAGCCCTCGACCACGCGCTGCTCGACGCGGTGACCGCCGCCGTCACGGAGCTGGCCCCGGCCGCCGCGTCCGGCGCGGTACGCGCGCTGATCGTCACCGGGTCGGAGGGCCGGTTCTCCTCGGGCTACGACCTCGGCGGCCTGCGCGAGCTGTCCGGCGAGGCCTTCGGAGCGGCGGCCTCCGCACTGATCGCCCACCCGACGACCGCCGCGATCGAGGCGCTCGAGGCGTGCGAGCTGCCGACGGTCGCTGCGCTCCCCGGACACACGATGGGCGGCGGGCTGGAGCTGGCGATCGCCTGCGACTTCCGGGTGGCGGCCGACCACATCCGCCTGGCGATGCCGCCGGCCAAGCTCGGTCTCGTCTACCCGTACACCGGCCTGCGCCGGTTCATCCGCACGATCGGCGAGCCGCGGACCCGCGAGCTGTTCCTGCTCGGATCGCCGATCGACGCCGGCACCGCGCTGGCCTGGGGCCTGATCAGCGGCACCGCCGACGCCGACGACCTGCAGGACGAGGCGCTCGCGCTGGCCGTCGAGCTGGCCGGCAACGCGCCGCTGGCGATGCGCGGCAACAAGCGGGCGCTGCGGGCGCTCGCCGACGCCGACGACCAGCTCGACGCCCCGGTCGCCGCGGGCCTGTTGGCGCTCCGCGAGGCCAGCATCCGCAGCGACGACCTGCGCGAGGGCGTGACGGCCTTCGCCGAGAAGCGCCCGCCGGTCTGGCGCAACCGCTGACCGCTCGCGGGCCCGGGGTGGGCATCTCCGGCGGACGACGGCCAAGCCGCTGACGACCCACACGACGGGGAACGGGCCGCCGAGGCCGCAATCGGCCGACCGCCATCCGGCCGATCCGACAGGATCCTCCGCGTGCGTCTGATCAGCTGGAACGTCGCGTCCCTCCGTGCCCGCCTGCCGCGGGTGCTCGAGCTGCTGGAGGAGCTCGAACCGGACGCGCTCGCGCTGCAGGAGACCAAGTGCGCGCCGGACCAGCTGCCGCGCGAGGCGCTCGCGTCCTACGGCTACCGGATCAACGACCAGTCCGGCGGACGCTGGAACGGCGTGGCCGTGTTGACCCGGATCGAGGACGCGGAGCCCGGCGACGGCGACCCGGCCCTCGAGGCGAGCGGCACGACCGTCGCGGGCCTGCCGGGCGAGGTCGATCCCGCCCAGGCGCGCTGGGTCGAGACCCGCGTCGGCGACCTGACCGTGGTCTCGACCTACGTGGTCAACGGCAAGGCGCTCGATCACCCGGACTTCCAGGCCAAGCTGCAGTTCTTCCGCGCGATGGCCGAGCGCGTCCGCACGCTCGCCGCCGCAGGTCCGGTGGCGGTGCTCGGCGACATGAACGTCTGCCCGACCGACGACGACTGCTGGGACCCGTCGCTGTTCGTCGGCAGCACCCACACGTCGGAGCCGGAACGGACCGCGCTGCGCGAAGTCCTCGCGGCCGGCGACCTCGTCGACGCCCACCTCGCCCACAACGGTGCCCGCGACGCGTCCGGCAACCCCGCCTTCACCTGGTGGGACTACCGCGGCGGCAGCTTCCACAAGAACCACGGGCTGCGGATCGACCTCGCCCTGCTCGACCCCCGGACCGCCGCGCGGATCGACGGCGTGTGGATCGCGCGCGACTACCGCAAGGGCGAGAAGCCGTCCGACCACGTGCCGCTGGTCATCGACCTGCACCCTGCCGGCTGATCACGCCGCCCAGGTCCAGGAGACGAAGAGCACCGTCCACGCCGCCTGTAGGACGAGCAGCAGCGGCGCCAGCCAGCGCATCCGCTTCCCGGCGTGCGCCCACAGTCCGAGCGCGACGACGAGCGGGAAGCAGGCCATCGCGAACCGCGGCAGCGACATCAGCGGCTGCTGCATCGACGGCACCGACAGCGGATAGGCCAGCGAGACCACGCCCCAGACGACCCAGCTGAGCGGCATCCGCCGGCGCGCCCACCAGAGCGCGGAGATCGTGACCGCGACGATCACCAGCAGCACCACGTCCCGGGCCAACGCCAGCCCCGGGACCTGGCCCGGCGCGAGCGGCGCCATGTACCAGAGTCCGAGCAGGTCGCCGGCCCGTCCGACGATCACCCAGACCCCCGCGCCCAGGCCGCCGATCGGCGTCAGGAAGGTGCGCTCCCAGTCACCCTGGGCGCGCACGACGCCCATCACGTCACCGGTCGCGATCCCCAGGTACGCGGCGTAGACCACCACCCCGAACGGGACCAGGCCGATCCAGAGCACGTCCGGACGCAGCGGCCGACGTGCGCGCCAGGCCGACCGGATCCACGCGAGGGACACCGACAGCCACCGCGCCGGCGAGAAGACCGAACCGGACGGGACCGACGCCGCCTCGCGTGCGGCATCGCCCTCGGACGCGCTCGGCGTCAGCGCCCTCCGTCCCCATAGGTACTCGACCACCAGCGGAATCACCAGCAGCACGCCGATGCTGCGACAGGAGGCCGCGAAGGCCGCCAGCGTGCCGGCCCAGGCCCACCGGTCGCGTCGAGCCGCCACCAGGGCGCCGAGCGAGAGCACCAGGAACAGCGCCTCGGTGTAGACCGCGGAGAGGAAGACCGCGGGCGGGACGTACGCCGCGACCCGGACCACGGTCGTCGCCGTCGCGGTGTCCCGCGCCGCCGCCACGGTGCGGTGCAGCAGGGTCAGGAACGCCAGTGCGCAGGCCCACGAGATCAGCAGCCCGGCCGCCAGCAGCGATCCGCCGAGCGGCGCCGAGACGATCGCGATCAGCGCCGGGTAGAGCGGGAAGAACGCCGAGCGCGCCGGGTCTGCCGAGGTGTATCCCGCCTCGGCGATCTTCAGGTACCAGGTGCTGTCCCAGCGACAGCCGGGACCGACCAGGGCGTCGAGCCCGGCCGTCCCCGTCGGCCGGCAGCTCCACAGCGGATCGAGCCGCGCCCCGCGGGACTCCGCCCAGCCGAGCACGAGGATCGCCGCCAGCCCGGCCGCCCAGACCACGAGGCGCGAGACCGCGAAGGCGCGCAGGGCCGCTCGGAACGCCGCGACCCACGCGGATCCGAAGGCGTCTTCGACCGCGTCCGCGATCGAACGGACGACCGGGCGCGCGGGCGTGGTCACCGTCAGAGGATCCCGCGTCGCCGCGCGGGGCGTCGGCACGTAGGCCGGACGGGCCGTCCGCTCGATCGCCCTCCGTACCGCGCCTTCCGCGGTCCCGGGCCGCACCGGCCCACCAGGAACGCTGTCGAACACAAGCCGGGCGCTGAGGAAGAATTTCAACTCCACGAACGTTTCCGGACTAGGCTGACCGGAGCGAGGCCGTCCGCCTCACGCTTGTATCCGAACGAGAGCCTTCCATGCTTCACCACCGTCTGCTCCCCCTACTGATCGTCGGCGCCGCCTGCGTGCCGCTCGCGGCCTGCGGCGGCGACGACGAGCCAAACGCCTCGGCGACCCAGCCCGGAGTGGCCACCGGGACGACGCCGGCCGCTCCCGCGGACGGGACGACCACCCCGACGACCGAAGCCCCCTCCGCGGGCGACGACGCGAAGCAGGACGGCTCCACCCCGGACGCGCCCGCCGCCGACGGGACGAAGGCCGACGGCGCCGGAGCCGACGACTCGGCGACGAAGCCGAAGAGCCAGAAGTCGGATTCGGGCGCGAAGCCCTCGTCCAAGGGATCCGGGTCGTCGGACTCGTCGAGCGGAGGCTCCAAGGCCAAGAAGCCCGCCGCGCCGGAGGTCCCGAAGGTGCTGAAGGACTACGCCAAGGGTGGCGCGCCCGCCACCGCCGACGAGGCGGAGTCGGTCCGCGCGTCGATGCTCGGGTTCCAGGAGGCGCTCGTCGCCCAGGACGCCGGCAAGGCCTGCGACTACACGCTCGGCCTGCCGGCCAAGAGCGACCCCAGCAAGCCGGCGCCGTCGTGCGAGACACTGATCGAGGGCAGCAAGATGGCCCCGCCGACCGACCAGGACCGCGAGATGATCCAGAAGGCCAAGATCGTCGTCAACGGCGACCGTGCCTCGATCGAGCTGGGCGGGTCCGGCGTACCGATGCCGTTCCGCAACGTGGACGGCCGCTGGCGGATCGACTACGGCACGCTGCTCGGGCTCGGCGGTTCTGCGGGATAATCGCTCGGTGCCTTCGGATCCTCCCCGTCCCACCCCGCCGGTCACGCCCCGTCCGGCGGCCGCCGTGGTGGGGATGCGGGACGGTGCCGAGGGTCTCGAAGTGCTGGTCGGGCAGCGGTCCACGGCCGCCCGCTTCATGGGCGGCTTCTGGGTCTTCCCCGGCGGTCAGGTCGATCCCGAGGACGGCGACGGCGAGGACGGGTTCCGCCGCGCGGCCACGCGGGAGCTCGCCGAGGAGGTGAGCGTCGTCCTGCCGACCACCGCGCTCGTCCCGTTCGACCGGTGGATCACCCCGGAGGCCCTGCCGCGACGGTTCGACACCTACTTCTTCGCGGCCTCGATCGGCGCGGACGCGCAGGTCCGGGTCGACGGCCACGAGATCGTGGCGAGCCGGTGGGAGACGCCCCACCGACTGCTCGCAGATGCGGACGCCGGCACGGCGATGATCTCCTACCCCACGCTCCGTCAGCTCGAGCGGCTGCGGAGCTGGACGTCGGTGGCCGACGCGCTGGAGTCGTGCGCGGCGACCGCGAACGCGCACGGCGTTCCCGCCGTGCTCGTCCCCGACGACGCGCCGTTCAGGCGCTGACGTCGGCGGCGTCGGCCGCCGTCTCGCCCTCGGCGTCGGATTCGGGAGCGGCCGACTCGTCGGTCGCCTCGTCCGCCACTGCCTCGTCGGTCGCGGCGTCGGCCGACTGGTCCTCGCCCTCGGCGCTCGCCTCGGAGGCACCGTCGCCGGCCTGGGTCGCCTCGGCCGGAGCCGTGGCGTCCGCCGGGGGCGCCTCCTGGGCCGGGGCCTCGGCGTCGGCCAGGTCGTCGCGGCCGTCCGCGCGCAGCAGCTGGTCGTAGCGCGGGGCGATCTCGTCGGTCAGGCGGAGCAGCTCGACGATCCGCGTGGTCTCGCCCTTCGCCTGGATCGTGCCGCGGGCCAGACCGACGGCCACGTTGTGCTGCCCGCGCCAGAGCGCGTGCGCGACATCGGCGTCGAGCGTGACGACGATCTCCGGCGCGGTGGCGCCCTCGGGCAGCTCGCCGAGCACGACCGCCGGCGCGTCGTCGCCGCGCAGGGTCAGCGTGGCGATCGCGTCGGGGTGCCGGAAGCGGAACTGGAGCACGGTGTCCAGGACCATCAGCCGCGGAGCGAACTCCGCGTCCGCGGCGAGCTCCTGCAGGAGCCGGCCGAGGCTCGCGTGGACATCATCTGCGGTGGTGAAGAGCACGGGACACGAACCTTAGCGAGGGACGGGGTGGCGGGGCCGATATATCCCGAGCGGCCCCACCAGCGCGAGCACGGGTGGGGTCCGATGACCCCGTAGAGGTTGAGCACGCGGTACGTGTTCAACCTCTACGGCTCGCCGAGACGAGTGGGACTAGATCCGCTCGATCAGCAGGGCGATGCCCTGCCCGCCGCCGATGCAGAGCGAGATCAGGCCGTAGCGCTCGTCGGTGCGCTCCAGCTCGGCGATCGCCTTGACGGTGATCGCGGTGCCCGACGCGCCGATCGGATGCCCGAGGGCGATCGCGCCGCCGTTGGGGTTGACGCGCGCGTCGTCGTCGGCCAGGCCGAGCTCACGGGTGACCGCGAGCGACTGGGCGGCGAACGCCTCGTTGAGCTCGATCACGCCGACGTCCTCCAGCTTGACGCCGGTGCGGTCGAGGACCTTCTTGATCGCCGTGACGGGACCGATGCCCATGATGTTCGGGTCGACGCCGGTCACCGCGTAGCCGAGGATCCGGGCCTTCGGGGTGACGCCGAGCTCGGCGGCCTTCTCCTCGCGGACCAGCACGACCGCCGCGCCGGCGTCGTTCAGGCCGGAGGCGTTGCCGGCCGTGACGGTGCCGTCCTCGCGCTTGAAGGCGGGCTTGAGCTTGGCCAGCGCCTCGACCGAGATGTCGCCGCGGATGTGCTCGTCCTTGTCGAAGACGACGTCGCCCTTGCGGGTCTTGATCGTCACCGGGGTGATCTGCTCGTCGAAGCGCCCCTCGGCCTGCGCGGCGGCGGCCTTCTGGTGGCTGCGGTACGCGAACGCGTCCTGGTCCTCGCGGCTGATCGCGTCGCGCTCGGAGAGGTTCTCCGCCGTCACGCCCATGTGGATCTTGCGGAACGGGTCCGTCAGCCCGCCGACGACCGGATCGGTCATCTTCGACGGGCCCATCCGGGCGCCCCAGCGGGCCTGGTCGACCCAGTACGGCGCCTGCGACATCGACTCGGCGCCGCCGGCCAGCGCGACGTCCACGTCGCCGGTCTGGATGTGCATCGTCGCGGTGATGATCGACTGGACGCCCGAGCCGCAGAGGCGGTTGACGGTCAGGGCCGGGGACTCCTGCGGGATGCCCGCCTTGATCGCCACGACGCGCGACATGTACATGTCGTTCGTGTTGCTGTGGATCACGTTGCCGAAGACGACGTGCTCGATCTGGTCGGGGCGCAGGCCCGAGCGCTCGATCGCGGCCTGGGCGGCGGTCGCGCCGAGGTCGGTCGCCTCGACGTCCTTGAGCGACTTTCCGTAGCTGCCGATGGCTGTGCGGGCGGCCGAGGCGATAACGACACCGGTCATGGGAACTCCTGCGGTTCGGTAGACGAAGCGGCGGGCCGTACGGCGCACCGCAGCGGCGTCCCCGAGCCGGAGGCCCGGACGACGCGCGGAGGCTGGACCCTATCGGTCCTGCGTCCCCGACCCGGGTGCGACTGGCTGATCAGCCAGCGGCACGGGGCACGCCGTCCCGCCGATCAGACCGACCGGTCGGTCACCGGTTTCGGCTCGCCCGGCATCGGGACGAGGGGGCCCCGCGCCCTCAGAGTCCGTCGAAGTCGCCGAAGTCCTGGCGCTCGACGTCCGCGGGCAGCCGCCCCTCGGTGGCGAGCTTGTCCAGGTGCGCCTGGAGCGTGACGGCGGCGGCCAGCCGCAGGATCCCCGGAGCGTCGTCCCAGACCGCGTCGAGCAGCGCGTCGACCGAGCGCGCACCGCCGTCGAGCGCTTCGACCAGACGGCGCTCGCGCTCGAGCCGGTGCGCGATGTACTCGTCGAGCTTGGCCTGCGGGTCCTCGATCACCGGTCCGTGGCCGGGCAGCAGCCAGCCGAGCCGTTCGGCCTGCAGCCGGCGCAGGGCCTGGAGGTAGCCGATCAGTGCCCCCTCGTGCGGGACGAGCAGCACGCTGCCGCGGCCGAGCACCGTGTCGCCGACGAAGCCGGTCGACCCGTGCAGGAAGACCACGTGGTCGCTGGCGTGGCCGGGCGTGGCCAGCACCCGGAACGGACCGTGGGTCTCGCCGTCGGCGACCGTGACCCCCGTGGTGCCCGCGGGGGCGTCGGGGGGCAGCCAACCGGCGTGCGACAGCACCGGCGCCGGACCGCTGCGGCGCAACAGTCCCGCGACGCCGTCGGCGTGGTCGCCGTGCCGGTGGGTCAGCGCGATCCCCGCCAGCCCCCCGCGCTCCGCGACCGCAGAGGCCAGCGCCTCGAGGTGCTCGTCGAGGTCCGGGCCCGGGTCGACGACCCACGCGCGACCGTCGACCGCCACGATCCAGCTGTTGGTGCCCTCGAGGGTCTTCGGTCCCGGGTTGTCCGCCCGCACCAGCGTGACCCCGGGCGCGGGCTCCCGATCGACGGACATCGCGACCTCCTCGGGTCAGCCCGCGGCGGGCACCGGCGGGGGCGGGCCGGACGGCTCGTCCTCCTTCGGCCACTTGCGCGACGCCCAGGCGGCGACGAGCAGGGTGCCGACGATCACGACCAGCGAGATCCAGATCGGCATGTGCCAGATGTCGGTCAGCAGCATCTTCGCGCCGACGAAGACCAGGATGAACGCGAGGCCGTAGCTCAGGTAGTGGAACCGCTCGAGCAGCCCGGCGACCAGGAAGAACAGCGACGTCAGGCCGAGCAGAGCGAAGGCGTTGGCGGCGAAGACGATGAAGGTGTCGCGCGTGACCGCGAAGATCGCGGGGATCGAGTCGATCGCGAAGATCACGTCGAAGGTCGCGACCATCGCGAGGGCCGCGAGCATCGGCGTCGCGACGCGCTTGCCGTTCTCCCGGGTGAAGATCTTGTTCCCGTCGTAGTCGTCGCTCAGCGGCACGACGCGGCGGATCAGGCGCAGGACGATGTTCTTGTCCGGGTCGACCTCGGAGTCGCCGTGCGTCGCCATCCGGATGCCGGTGATCACGAGGAACACGCCGAAGACGTAGATCATCCAGTGGAAGGTGTCGAGCAGCGCGCCGCCGACCAGGATGAAGATCCCGCGCAGCACGATCGCGCCGACGATGCCGTAGAACAGCACGCGCCGCTGGGACGCGATCGGCACCGCGAAGAACGAGAACAGGATCGTGAAGACGAAGAGGTTGTCGAGCGACAGACTGCGCTCGATCACGTAGCCGGTGATGTACTCGCTCGCCCGGTCCCCGCCCATCCACGGGATCAGCAGGATCGTGAACGCCAACGCCAGCAGCGTCCAGAAGATGCTCCAGATCACGCTCGAGCGGAACTCGGGCACGTGCGGGTTGTCGGGGGTGCCCTCGCTCTTGGCGTGCACCAGGAGGTCGAGCACGAGCATCGCGATGATGAACGCGGTGAAGGCCACCCAGATCCAGAGCGGATGGGTCTCACCGGAGGCGGCGTTGGACGAGGCGGCGAGCAGTGGGGTCATGTGGAGAGCTCCGACCTGGGAGGGGACGTTGGTCGAAGGTCTCTCCCGCCACGGGGGCGGACGCACCGGGTCGATACTCGACCGTGATGACGGCGACGTCGCTTGAGGGATACTGCCCTTCGCGCGGAAGCGTAGCGGACCGAGAGCCGCTGCTCGTGCTGCGCGGGCCGACGGCGAGGTCGAACGTCGGGTCACCCGCCCGAGGGTTCCGCATCTGCGGTCCCCTCGGACGAGTAGCAATCGGGGCGCCCGGATTCGAACCGGGGACCTCGCCGACCCGAACGGCGCGCGCTACCAGGCTGCGCCACGCCCCGTTGCGATCCGGAAGTATGGCATGGACCGCGCGATCGCGGTTCGCGACCCCCGTCGAGCGGGGACGCTAGCCGCGAGCGGAGGGATCCTGGGCGCCGTCGCGAGCCGGCAGCGCCTCGCCGTCGCCGGACCGCTCGCCCGCGAGTGCGGTGTAGAAGCGGATCGACAGCCCGGTCACGAGGGCCTCGTAGGCGTCGTCGTCGCTCACGCCCTCGGCCCGCGCCCACGTCCGTAGGCCGACCCGCTCGATCGCGTCGGCGTCCGCGAGCACGTCGTCGACGAGCTCGCCGTAGTGGTCGCAGAAGAACGCCCCGATGGCGTACATCGCGGCGTGCGGCGCCTCGTCGATCAACGGACCGTGATCTAGAGCTCGTCGCCGGCGGACGCCGGGGCGGCGGCCGCAGCGCTGACGACCGGGGCGGAAACCGCGGAGTCGGCGGGCGCCGGCTCGGGCGCGGTCGCCTCGGGCGCCGGATCGACCGGTGCCGGCGCCACGGGGGTCGGATCGACCGGCGTGGGATCGACCGGACCCTCGCCGCCGGGACCGGGCGTCGGACCGCCGTCCGGCGGCGTCACGTCGTCCGGATCGGGCTCGGACGTCGAGGGCGACTCCGGATCCGGGGCCTGCGGGTCACGGCCGGCCTTGGTGTCGGGCATCGCGGGCATCTGCTTGCCGTTCCGGGCCGCGATCGGGGCGCCGTGGCCACCACCCTCGATCGGCGTCGCCCCCTCGGCCGGGCTGTAGCCCCCGGCCGGCGCGTCGGTGACCGGCGACAGCCGCTGCACGCGCGGCGGCAGGCTCGGTGCGAAGCGCGGCAGCGTCAGCGGCACCGGTTGGGCGTCGAGGTCCGCCGGCGAGGCGACGCTCGGCACGATCGCCCCGTCGGAGTCGCGGGTCGGACGAGACGCGGCCGGGCCCGGCGCGGGACCGACCGGCTGTGTGGACGCCGGCTCTGCGAGCGCAGGCCGCAACTCCGGAGCGCGCGCCGGAGACCCCAGGGGCAACGACGCGGGGACGAGCACCAGCGGGGTCGTGCCCGTGGTCCGGATCGGCGTGTTGCCGGCCGCCGCGACGAGCGGCGGCGCGGCCTCGCGGATCACCGGCGCGCTCTGCGGCGCACGGTCCGGTCCGACGTCGCTCATCACCAGCGCACCACCACCACCGGCGGCGAGCACTGCGGCCCCGACCAGCGCCTTGCTGGCCACCGCGGCGCCGAGCGACTCGCTCGACGCGAACAGCGACCCCAGCGGGAAGCGCCGCAGCAGGGGCAACGGCAGCAGGAAGCCCAGGTGACTGAGCACGCGCGGATCGAACAGTCGCGGCTCGACGCCTGCCGCTCGGGCGTGACGGCGGCAGTTCGAGCAGGTCCGCAGGTGCACCCGGACCCGAGCGCGGTCGCGAACCCCGAGCGACCGGTCGAGCGAGGCTTCGCAGAGATCGCGGGTCGCGACGCAACGCTCGCCGCTCTGCAGCTCACGGTACGAGACGGCCAGGCTGCGTCGTCCGCGGGCAAGCTGTCCCTCGACGACCGTCGGGGTGATCCCCAGCCGCTCGGCGATCTCGTTCGACGACCGCCCTTCGAGCTCGCGCTGGACGAGCACGCTGTGCTGGAGCGGCGGAAGGTCCTCGAACGCCGACTGCAGGCAGGCGAGCGACTCGCGGTCGTCCGCGCCGCGCATCGCGACGTCGCCGCTGACCGCCATCTGCCGGGCGTCCTTGCCGCTGAGCGAGTCGGGCGCGTCGTAGCTGACCTCGCGCCGACGCTCGCTGCCGCGCCAGTGATCGACGCAGGCGCAGCGGGCGATCTCGTGCAGCCAGGCACGGACGTGGACCGGCTGGGTGCCGTTCCGCAACGAGCGCATCGCGCTGACGAAGACCTCCTGGACGACGTCCTCCGCGGCCGCGTGGTCGTTCAGCATGCGCAGGGCGTAGGCATGCACCCCGGAACGATGGCGCTGGAAGAGCTGCTCGAAGGCGTGCTGGTCGCCACGTCCGGCGAGGGCGACCAGACCGCGGTCCGCACTCGAGAACGCGGAGGACGACGGAGCCGTCGGAAAGTGAACTGCGGTGGGGGGCATGGGGATCGAACCGCGACGTGCGCCACCCGGCGCGCGCGAGTTGGGAGTTCCGATCATAGACGCGAACCGCCCCGGTGTCACGGGACTTCGGTCCCGTGCGCTCGTCGCCCGCCGCCGGGACCCGGTCGAGACGGCTCTGACACCATCCCCCGATGGCCCGGCTCGGCGACATCACGACCGCTCTCGACCAGCTGCTGACGCCCGAGCGGTTCCGGGACTACTGCCCCAACGGCCTGCAGGTGGCGCACCCCGACGGCGCCGACGCCGAGATCTCGCTCGTCGTGACGGCGGTCAGTGCCGACGGCGAGGCGCTCGACGCGGCCGCCGCGCTCGGGGCGGACCTCGTGCTGGTCCACCACGGGCTGTTCTGGGACGGCGACCCGCGCGCGCTCGACCGGGTCGCCGCCGGACGGCTCCGCACCGTGCTCGGCCACGGAATGGCGCTGGTCGCCTACCACCTGCCGCTCGACGGCCATCCCGAGCTCGGCAACAACCACCTGCTCTGCCGCGCGCTCGGGGCCGAGAGCACGCCGTGGGCAGGATCGGGCAGCCCGCCGATCGGCTCGATCGCGCGGTTCGATCCGCCCGTGCCGGCCGCCGAGCTGCGCCGGCGGGTCGAGCAGGTCGCCGGCCAGCCGCCGGTCGACTTCCTGCACGGCCCCGAGCAGGTGAGCCGCCTCGCGGTGGTCTCCGGCGCCGCGGCGAGCATGCTGCCGGCCGTCGCCGCCGACGGCCTCGACGGACTGCTGACCGGGGAGCCCCGCGAGCAGACCCGCGGCCTGGCCCGCGAGCACGGGCTGCACGCGATCTGCGCCGGCCACCACGCCACCGAGCGGCTCGGGGTCCAGGCGCTCGGCGACTGGCTCGTCGACCGGTTCGGCGTTCGCCACCGCTTCGTCGAGACACACAACCCGGTCTAGGCCGCCCCCCGCGACCCGTCACTCCCACGAACGGGTTCCCCACGGACCCGACGCGGAGTACGATGACGGTGTGCGCACCGACCCGACCGACAACGGGGGCCTGTTCATCGGCCGCCGCCCGGGCACCCAGCCCGTGCGGTACGGCCGGCTGCCCGAGCGCGGCTCGCGCCGCCGCATCGTGATCGACGCCCTGCTGTCCGCGGCGATCCTCGTGGCGATGGTCCTGCTGACCATCGCGGTCTGGGGGCCGCTGCCCGTCGGGGCGATGTGGATCGCCTCGCAGGTCTCGTCGGCCAACGTCGGCCTGTGGATCATCCTCGCGTTCGCGTTGAGCGTGGGCGGCATCTTCCTCGCGCTGCGCGGCCTGCGGATGCTCGATCTGGTGTGGATCCTGGTGCGCCGCGCGGCCGGCGTCGACCAGCGCAGCGGCGTGCTCAGCCGGGTGTTCCTGGCCACGACGGTCGTCGCGCTCCCGGTGTTCGGGTACTGGCTGATCTTCATCGGCGGCCTTCGCCCGAGCTTCGGGATCGACGGATGACGGGTTCCGCGATCCTCACCGAGTCGACCGACTGACGATGGGGCTGTTCGACTACTACAAGCAGTTCGAGGGGCTTTCGGAGGAGGAGGTCAACAGCGGCCTCCGCAAGGACGCCCGCGCGCGCCGCGCCGCCGAGCTCGCGCGGATCGAGCCGATCGACTGCAGCCGCACCACCTGGCACGAGTACCCGCCGTCGGAGATCGTCGACGCGATCACCTACAACGCCCGCCGCGGCCTGCAGCGCTACGCCGAGGGGCGCGAGACCGTCCTGCGCGAGCTGCTGGCGCAACGACACGGTGTCGCCGACACCCGCGTCGTGATCGGCGAGGGCGCGTCGGGGATCCTCCAGCGCGCCACGCACGAGCTGCTCTCCCCCGGGGACGAGCTGGTGATCCCGTGGCCCTGCTATCCGCTCTACCCGCTGCTCGCCCGCGACGCGCACGCCACCCCGGTGCCGGTCTCCGGCCTCGACCCGGAGCGGCTGCTCGCGGCCGTCACGCCGCAGACCCGGATGATGGTCCTCGGGGGCCCGAACGACCCGACCGGCGAGCTGCTCTCGGCGGCGGCGATCCGCGAGCTGCGGTCGCAGCTCCCCGAGCGGGTCGTGCTCGTGGTCGACGAGGCCCTGCGCGAGTTCGTGACCGCCGAGCCGATCGACGCGACCCTGCGCCTGACCGACGAGCTTCCCGGCCTGGTGGTCGTCCGCTCGTTCAGCAAGATCTGGGGCCTGGCCGGCCTGCGATCCGGGTACGCCGTCGCCCACCCCGACAGCACGCCGCTGCTGGCGACGCTCGCGCCGCGGCTCGGATCCGCCGATCTGTCGCTGGCCGGGAGCACCGCGGGCCTGCGGACCGCGACGCCGCTCGTCACCGCTCGCGCCGCGGCCAACGCCCGCGAGCGCGACCGGCTGACCGCCGAGCTGACGACGCTCGGGCTGATGGTCACGCCGTCGCAGAGCTGCGCCGTCTGGGTCCGTCCGAGCGACGGGGACGGGTCGGGCCTGGTCACGCGCCTCGAGCAGGGCGGGGTGATCGTCCAGGCCGGCGGGCCGCTGGGCGATCCGAGCCACGTCCGGATCACCGTCCGCGACGGCACCGCGACCGAACGGATCACCCGCGTGCTCGCCGCGGAGCACGCCCGATGAGC
>Ga0265296_1002322_pt1 | contig 19469 bp, 8 predicted proteins | sample MunlanPumphouse1_FD_189073 | JGI IMG/M metagenome (GOLD analysis project Ga0265296, IMG submission 189073) | Groundwater microbial communities from a municipal landfill in Southern Ontario, Canada - Pumphouse #1 | ecosystem: Environmental > Aquatic > Deep subsurface > Groundwater | place: Canada...
GATGAAGAAGCGACAAACGGAGCATATTGCCTCCGGCTTACGCTTCATGACAGCTTCGACATCCAGGTGAACAGCGCCACGACGCTGATTACTTTGGACAATGTCAATCCGGTCTCGGCCGGAGCGCTAAGTTCGGACGGCGCAAGCACGGATTCTATCAATCTAGTTTACGATACTATCAATCCGGGAAGCGATACTAACGAGCCGTCTTTAAACGCATATCGGATATTTTATAAAAAAACGCAAAGCGGCGTTACCATGAATGATGCGGAGATCGATCGCACGGATTTTGATGCGTATGATTTTAACGGCGCGACTTCGACTATTGTGAGCGGCTTGGATCAGGACAGTTGGTATGTCTTTAATATCTGGACTTTTGATGCGTTCGGCAATATGGCGACCGGAACGGAGACGGCGATCAAGACCGATGCCACGATCAAGAATGAATCTTTAACATTCGTTAATCCGCGTACGGAAGGCGCGAGCGCGAATATCGCGGCCATATTGAACGGCGAAGAGTGGCTTTTTCGGGCAAGCGTTTCCGAAACCAGCGGCTATTTGGCCCTGAATAACGTAAGCTTGCGCTTTGCAAACAGCGCCGACAACTCGTCTCCGTATTCTGACTTGGCATTTACTTGGAACCAAAGCGGCAACACTTTCGTTGAAACCGGCGTTGATGCCGGAAATTCCGCCGTCCTTTCCGCGGCCAGTTCCGCAAATTGCGCGGATAATGCCTGCATCTTGGATTTCCGCATCGTGTTCAACAAGAATTTCCTTGATCCCATGACAGAATACGCGGCCGAGCTATACAGCACGAATGATATCGGCACGATCGCGGAAAACGCTTACGCGAATTTTTATCAAGTGCGCTTCCCGTTCGTCCAACAGACGCATTACCGCTGGCGGAATGATGATGGAGGGGAGTGAGGGTTTTATTAATCTTAGTAAAATCGCATTTTTTAAATGCGGTTTTTTTTGTGGATTTTTTGGCTAGATTAAAGAAGGAAAATGTTCTTTAGTATTTTTTATTAAAAAATACTATTGACTTTTCATTATAAAAATGATTACATATCATATTCTGGCTCTTTAATATATAGAAATTATACGGGAGGTGTGGAATCATGAAAAACATAGTGGTATTGTATTACCCTGCGATAGATTTTAAGCCATTTTATCCATACTATTGGGCTCCGTTATCGATTTTATCGGTGGCGGCTCCATTGGTGGCTGAAGGGTTTAAAGTTATATTGCTCGATGGTAATCTCGGAAACGAGGAATCTGACAAGCGCGTCGTAAAAGAGAATCTTGCTAATTGTATTTGCTTCGGCATAAGTTCTATGATTGGAGGAGGACAGCTAGAGAGAGGATTGGGAATGTCGTCTTATGTTAAGTCATTAAACGGAAATATGCCTATTGTTTTTGGCGGACCTCTTGGGACAGTAATTCCCGAGGTTTTGTTCAATGACTCGACCGTTGATTATGTTGTTCGCGGTCAAGGCGAATATCCGTTTCTTGAGCTCGTAAAACTTCTCCAGTCTGGCCAGCCGATTATGAGTATCCTTGGTGTAGTTAAGAGAGGCGACAGCGTAATCAGTAAGCCGGCGATGTATGACAAAGAATCTTTGCCCCCGTATCCTTGGCATCTTTTGGATGTTGAAAAATACGTGAGGCAAGATCGTCTGCTTGGGGAAAGAGTTATGAACTTTATCTCAAGCCAGGGGTGTCTGCATCGTTGTGGGTATTGCAGTGAAGTGTCGAGCTACGGATCAAGATGGAAAGCTTTGACGGCCGAAAGGACGTTGAGGGAAGTAACGGATCTCGTTAAAAAATACAACCTTGATGGCATTAAATTCTATGATTCTAATTTCTTCGTAGATAAGAATAGAGTCATAAAATTTGCGCAGGGGTTGATTGATAACGGGATAAACATAAGTTGGGCCGCTTCTGCACATCCAAAAGGATTGAAGAGGTTGTCAGATGACCTTGGATTGATCCGCAAGTCTGGATTGAAAAGGTTGCTGATCGGAGCAGAGTCTGGTTCTCAAGCTTCCCTGAATTACATCAACAAGGGGTGCACCACTGAAGATATCATGGACGCAGCTGAGCTTTGTGCGCAGCATGATATTTCTTCTGCTTTCACCTTCATCGTTGGCATGCCTGGAATTTCCGATGATGTTAACGCAACATTGGAAATGGCGCTGAAAATGAAAAAGTTGAGCGGTAATTTCGAAATCAACATTCATTTCTATGCACCATTGCCAGGCACGCCGTTATACGAAGAGGCGATAAAGCTTGGTTACACACCGCCCAGTTCGTTGTCGGAGTGGTCAAGGTATAATTACTATGTCGTTCAAATACCCTGGCTAGACAAGACAGTGGAAAAAAACGTGCGGTTGTTCGGTGACTTGTATAGCGACTTTCTTTATCCGCCCGAATGGTTTTTGGCGGACTTAGAATCAAAGCCGATTGCAAGGACGACCTACAGGTTGTTGAGACGCTTGGTGGAGTTGCGCTGTAAGTTACATTTCTATAGCGCACCCATTGAGAAGTATTGGCTCAAACAAGTATTCGATAAAGACATGCTAAAGCGAGGTGATTAACATGAATAAAATTCCGTATTTACGCATATGCGTAACCGAGAAGTGCGGCCATAGGTGCCTGTATTGTCGGCCAGGAGGAGAAGCGAGCAGAGTTTCCTGTAAAAAGGAGATGAGCTTGCGTCAAATCCTGAGCTTAGTAAAAATGATGTCAGCTCATGGGATTTCCGATTTGAAGATTACTGGTGGTGAGCCACTTACGCGCAATGATATTCCCAAGATGGTCGAGCTATTGCTTGCCATCAAGGGGATTAAGAGGATTGAGCTTGTCACCAGATCTCACAAGGCGGGGAAAATCGCTGAGCAGCTTAAGGATAGCGGGTTGTCTTGCATGAACTTCAGTTTAGACAGTCTTGATCCGTTCACTTTCTACAAAGTTACTGGTAACGGCAGGCTGGATTTACTGTTGCGTGCTATAAAGCGATGCGCTAACACAGGCATTAAACTTAAGTTGAACATGGTGGTTATGAAGGGTATAAACGATCACGAGATAACAAAGATGATCGAGTATGCCGGCAAGTACGGCGCAGTGTTGAAACTGCTCGACTTAATGAACATGCCCCAGGAAACTAAGTTCTTGTCTCAGTACTATATGCCGCTCGATACAATCGAGAATGATTTGGCGGGAAAGGCGCTTAAGAGCAGTATGGCAACACCGCCGGGTGGGATAGGAACGCCGATGCCAACATTCGAGATGCCAAGCGGGGCCGTCGTAATGATCAAGGATGCCAGGAAAGGAACCTGGTACGGCGACACTTGCAAGGATTGCAAGCATTATAAGTGCCAGGATGCCTTGATGGCTTTGCGCATAACTTCGGACGGGTGTTTGCAACGATGCCTCCTGAGGAGCGACAATCTCATTGACCTGCTCTCGCTGTTAGAGCGCGTGGCCGATCAATCGGTTGTCGATGCCACCATCAAGAAAGTCCTCCAGACTTACGAAGGAGCAGTCTTCCACAAGGAGGCGTGGAACGTTTAGTCAGGGCGGGGATAATCTAAAAAATTATCCTCGCCATCTTTATCTGATAACTACTTGTCATTTAGATAATCGGTAATTACTAGCTAAAGAAGTAGCTAACGCACATTAAAAATTAAATGCGGAGGTATTACAATGAATATACTGGTATTGGGTGGAACATATTTTATAGGAAAAGTTTTAGTTGAGTTATTGGTTGGCAAGCACACCGTGGCTACCTTGAATAGAGGAACAAGGGAGCCGAGTGAAAATGTTTCGTTGATTGTCGCAGATCGTCGCAACTATTCAGAAGTTGAGGAAGGGTTGCGAGGAAGAAACTTCGATGTAGTTATCGATCTTTCTGGATATAACAAAGATGATGTGGCTATCGTTCTTGATAGCTTGGACGGCAGATTTGAGCATTATATCTTTTGTAGTAGCATTGCAGTTTGTTCTCAGCCACCTGTATGTTGGCCGATAACAGAAGATCATTTAAAATGTTCCTCTGTTATTGAGAGTGAATACGGATACAACAAGTGGCTTGCTGAGCAGTGTCTCTCCCTGTATTCCCAAAAGAATAATCTGCCTATTTCGGTTGTACGGCCTGTCTATGTATATGGGCCATATGACCAAAGCGGAAGAATAGATTATTTCTTTGAAAGGATTTCGGAGGGGCGTCCTATTATTATGTCTGGCACAGGGGAAAACATAGTCCAGTTCGGTTATGTCTATGATCTGTGTAAGGCAATCGTTGCCATAATTGGCAATGAAGCAGCTTATGGGCAGACATTCAACATAAGCGGGCGTGAGTTGGTGACAATAAGTCAATTTATCGACTTGGTTTCATTGGTAATAGCAATGGAGGTTGATGTTAGGTTCAATGTAAACAATCAAGAAGAAGTATCTGCACTAACAAGCAAGCATCGTTTCGCCGATATAGGCAAAGCAGAAAAGGTGCTTGGGATTATTCCCGAGACATCTTTGACTGAAGGCATAAAAACAACCTATGAATGGTGGATGCTAACCAGGAGGAGAAAATGAATATCGAAATAATCAGAAATCAGGTTCTAAGAAATCTACGCGACTGTCTTTTTAGGCGGGAATATGTAGAGGCAAATTCCCCTATTATAAGGAATTGTGATTCTAAAATAAACCCTCGCTTCGCGCTCACAAACGGAAAGTTTCTCAGGGATTGTATGGAGCTCCCATTGAGACAAAAAGCTTCAAGAACATGTCCAAAAGTTTTTGAGTTGGGTCCCTGCTTCCGAAAGGATAAGGAAGACGAGACGCATTTTTCTGAATTTTACATGATGGAGTTGTATTCAGCAGGCGAATCCCTCAAGGAGATGATTGCTTTGATGAGCGGTATTATTACATCATGCATGCCAACGGTTAATAGCATTAAAGAGGTTTCGGTGCGAGAATTTATTAAGAAAGATGTTGGGGTAGATATCTTTCTAGCGGATACTAGATCCTTAGTGAGAGCCATACTCGCTAAGTATCCCAAAGTCCCCACAAAAAAAGGTCAACTATATGTTACAGTTAATAAGTATATTGAAGTATTTATTGAGTCAACTTTGGCAGAAAGAAATTGTTTATATTTCTTGTTAGACTATCCTCTTTGCACCATCGCTGTGGCGAAAAGAAAGAATGGCGGCAATTGCATAGAGAGATTTGAGTGTTTTATCAATGGGATGGAAGTAGCGAATGCTTTTGAAGATTGCATTGATGCAGATGATCTTGAAAATAGACTCAAAGAATCAGGAATTATGGGAGGAGAAGAAGAATTGCTTGTTTCATTAACAAGAAGTGGAGATCTCTTGGAAACAGTGGGTCTCGGGGTTGGTATTGATAGACTTTGTCTGTTAATTTCAAAAAAATAAGGAGATGGGAACATGAAAAGAGGCAAGAAAGTTACAGGCAACAATTTAACATTTGGAATAGTCGGCCTGTCTGCCGCAGAGTCTGTTTGGTTTCCGGATGTTTATCAAAAAGGGAAAAAGGCGCTGGAGGATAGAGGTATTAAAGTGGTCGAAGGAAGTACTATACATTCTTCTTACCACTATCTCGCCGAAAAACCCGAGAATATCGCCAAGAGCTTACACGAAATGTTTTTGCGTCCTGATGTGGATGCGGTAATGTGCGCTGGAGGTGGTATTTGCATGAACAAGGCTTTGCCACATGTGGATTTTGATTTACTGAAAGAAAATTGGAAGCCGTTCATAGGAATCAGCAATGTCGTCGTACTTATGTCGGCTCTTTTGCAAAATGGGATGGCCAGCTTTCATGGACCATTCAGTATGTGGAATTACGGAGTCGATGGCACGCCGACTAGCTTCACACACGAGAATGTCATAAAAATGCTGAGCGGCTACAAAGGAAAATTGCCGTCAATGTCAGAGTGGCATTCTTTCCGTGATGGCAATGCTGAGGGTGTGTTGTTTGGAGGTAATATTACCTCGCTCGGCACAGTCGTTGGGACCAAATATTGTCCAGTCGAGTTATTTGAAAGCAAGATTTTATTGCTTGAGGATATAGCCGAAAAGTATGATCGTCTAGATTCAATTATAACCCACATGGATCTTATGGGGGTTTTTGAAAGGATTAAGGGCGTTGTTATAGGTAAACTGGAGGAGTGCGAACCGCCGGAGAATGTTGATATGACAGTAACGGATTTTCTCGAGATGATTTTCAGTAAATATAATTTTCCGGTGATTTATGATTGTGACTTCGGTCATATAGCTGATAATCTTTGCCTGCCGGTAGGCAGTCGCGTGAGAATGATTGCTAAAGACAGACCTGAAATAGAAGTTTTAGAGCCAGGCGTGGAATAGTCGATCTTTGAACCAAAACAAAAAGCTCTTCCAAAATTGGAAGAGCTTTTCTTTTAGTTATGAAAATATTCCTTCGAGAATTTTTAAAGATGTATTATTACCATCGACTTCCGCCACCTTACCGTAGGGCAAGGGAATGTTCGGAGTCAAATGTCCGAAGTCTAAATCTGCCATTATAGGGAAATTGTAATCCTTAAATGTGTCTAAAATCAAATCATATAAATGTTTTTTTACTTCCTTATTTTCTTCATCATTATCCATTATGTTAAACTTCCCAATTATCATACCACTTACATTTTTAAAGAAACCGCTATTTTTAAGATTTGTTAAATCCTCGTCCATGAGTAAATAACTACCAGTTGTTTCCCAGAATAATATTTTTTGCTTATTTTTTATATCGGCAAAATATTTTGTTCCCAATAAACCTTTGTATGAATTTAAGTGACCTCCCAACAATAGGCCTTTGCCAACTCCTTTTTTGATAGTTTTCCATTTGGTCAGGGGAGTAATTTTCCCTAGTCCATTATTAGTTGTAAGAATTGTTTTTATCATCCCAAGTTCCCATTCTTTTTTTATTTTTGATTTATTGCCTCCGAAACCAAAACAAACATCTGGTCCATATATTGTTGGAATTTTTCCTAATTGGTACAAGGCGGAAGTAAGAACGGTCGGGTCACTTATGCCCATAAAAGGTTTAGGGTTTTTTCGTATTATTTTATAATCTAAAAGATTTAAAACACGGTTTGCTCCCGCACCACCGATAGCGCAAATTATTGCCTTAACTTCTTTGTCTTTAAACATTCTCATGATATCATCAGCCCGTTCCTTATCGGTTCCTGAAAAATGCCATTTTTTTAATTTTACTGTTTTCCCTTCCTTATATTTAAACCCCATTTTGCGAATTTCTTTTAATCCTCTTCTGTAGTTTTTTTCTAGCCCTGTCCCGATAAAGGGAGACGAGGGAGCGACTATACCAATGGTGTCATTTTCTTTTAATAATAACGATTTCATAATATATAATTTACTTTAATTATACTTAAATTATACATAAAATTTTGATATTGACAATAGTGGATTTATTTGGTAAATTACTATGATATTTCAATATCAATTGAACCTTAACAATAATAAGGAGGTACCAATAAATGCTTAAAACAGATCTGCATATTCACACTATTGCGAGCGGTCATGCTTATAGCACGATTATGGAATCAGCCGCATATGCCGGAAGCATCGGAGTCGAAGTTATGGCGATAACTGATCATGGACCGAGCATGGAGGGAGCACCTCATGCCGGTTACTTCGTTAACATGGGAAGAATCCCGCGCGAGATGCATGGAGTAAATCTTCTGATGGGTTGCGAAGCCAATGTCATTGATCTCGAGGGCAAGATAGATCTGAAAGTAGATACTGTCGAAGCGCTTGATATCGTATTGGTTGGACTTCACAAGTTCACTCCTTACCCCGCTAATACGTCTTTGGCAGAAAACACCAAGGCGTTGGTAGGGGCAATGACAAGCAATAAGATCCACATCGTGTCTCATCCTTATCGACTTGATTATCCGGTTGACATTATCGAGCTAGTCAGGGTGGCAAGCGGTCAGGGCGTAGCATTGGAACTTAATCTTTCTCTCCTCAAGCTATTCGGCAATAAGAAAGAACTTCTTGATCAGGTCAACCTGATGATAGAAGCGGCTGAAAAAACAGGAGTGAAGATTGTAGTTTCGTCCGATGCACACATAGCGACCGAAATCGGTGATGACTCTGTGCTGTCTGATCTCGGCATCCAGATTCCGGATGGGCTGGTATTGGGCAGAAAAAATGGCTATAATGAAGTCGTGGAGTTTTTGACATCAAAAGGGTGAATAAAGCAACCCCCATATTTTTTTAAGAAGGATGTAGTATGAGTCACACGATGCAACTAACAAAACAAGCGGTCGTCTATATAAAGCCAACAATGCCGTTTAGCTTTGAAGGTACTTTTTTTAAACCTTCACACTTTCCGTCAAAGTTGGTTCTGTATGATAACGACAGAGTCTATCATGCCATAGAAGCAGACGGCAGAATTTTTGGTGTCGAGCTTTATAGCCCTGGAACGAAGGATCAAAAAGTCGGAGTTGCTATCTATGCGCAGAAGTCAATTTCTGATGATTTAAAGAAAGCCATCAAGGCGGTGATAGGCACGAGGTATAATCTTAACGGAGATGTCCGGGACTTCTTCGACGAATACAAGAAGGATGTCTTGCTGGCTAATCCAATTAAGAGATGGGGTGGCATGAGGCCATCGGTAGTATACTCTTTGTACGGATTCTTAATGGTGGCAACTGTATTACAGAATGCAACCGTAAAGAGAACCGTGCAGATGATGGACGTCCTACTGGAAAAGTTTGGAAAGAAATTACTTTATGCCGGAAAGGAAATCTATACTGTCTGGAGTCCGGAAGATATGGAAAAGGTTACTGAAGCTGAGCTGAGGGATTTAAGGATAGGGTATCGCGCTAAGAACATTAAGCGGATATCCGAGTCCTTTGCCACTAAGAAAGTTTCAGAAGAGCAACTTAGAGGTATTAAGGATAAGCAAGATGTGAAAAAAGCTCTTTTGGAAATTTATGGTGTTGGTCCTCAGTCCGTATCCTATCTTCTTTTTGAAGCGTTTCATTTCTATGACGCGCTTGATCACCTTTCTCCGTGGGAAGGGAAGATAGTTTCCATGCTTCTTTACGGCAACAAGACCATCGATCCTAAGCGCATACTTGAAGATGTAGAGAAACGTTGGGGCAAATGGAAGATGCTAGCCGTCCACTATCTGTTTGAGGATCTTTTCTGGCGCAGAAAAAGGGAGGAAATTCCCTGGCTTGAGGAAGAGATAAGAATGTAAACTCAAACCGACTCATAAAATGGGTCGGTTTTTTTAAAAAATCGTCTATTACCGATTCGCTCAAAAAAATAGATGAAAATTTATTTTAAATATCAGATCGACGCTTTGCTATTAAAAAGGCTTTAGAGCTGGCAAAAACGTGGGTTCTTATTTTTAAGCAACATACGCACCGTTTATCCCCAACAACAATTTTTATTAATTTTAGTGAAACCGTATTTGAAAAAATGCGGTTTTTTTGTAAATTTTTTGGCTAATATTTAGAGTTTTATATTTATATTTTTATTGGCATTTTTACTATTAAATGTGGTATAATATAAAGAGAAAATAGTAAATCTCGAGTATCGAGATAGACTAACATTAAAGTAAAATGCTCGAAGGTAAAAATCGACTGAAAAAAGTTTTTCTTGCACGAAAACTGCGTTTGTTTTTTTGCGGTTTATTTTTTATTTTTGCTTTATTTTTCAGTTCAGGATACTTGTGGGCCGGAAATGATGATTCGTCAGGTTTTGCACTCTCGGCAATTTCAGAAAATCAGGTTTTATCCGGCAATGATCAAAAGCTTGAATTGAAAATCAAGAAAGAGCGGAATTTTTTATTTGCGGCCGGCGCATATTTGCGCGGCTTTTTTTATGATGAATTCGGCAAGGCTGAGATAAAAGCGGAAATTCAGGGCGAGGCAAAAGATGACTTTACGGCGGAAATTATTTATGAAAAAAACGGAAAGTTTTCAGTTGATATCAAGCCGAAGAGCGCGAGCATCAAGCCTGGCCGGAGAGAGATAATGGTTACGCTCAAAGATCAAGAACTTACTGAAGGTGAAACGATCAGTATGACGCAAGATTTTAATTGGGGCGTACTGGCATTCAATGCGAACAAATCGATTTATGCGCCGGGTGAAGAGGCGTATTTGCAGATGGGAGTATTGGATAATCTTGGGCATACTATCTGCGACGCGGAATTGGAATTGGAAATTATCCGGCCGGACAAAGGCAGGGCCTTACTTAGTTCGAAAAACGGATTGATTATCCGTAATCCGGAATGCGGACCGGATAACGTGATCAGCTCCCCGGATTATTATGCGCATTATGGTTTGGCCGGAACGGGCGAGTATTCAATCAAGATTACGGCAGTAACGAAAAACGGGACATGGATTACGACTGACAAGATTACAGTTGCGGAAAATACGCCTTTTTCCGTCGAGCGCATCGGTCCGACTCGCATTAATCCCACGACGGATTACGGGATGCTGGTTCGGGTGAAGGCGAGGGAGGATTTTAGCGGGAAAATTATTGATTATATGCCAAAGAATTTTGAAATAACCGCCGGTGAAGTTCAACTATCGCGTGATAAAAAAGAAATTGGAAATTGGAAATTGGAAATTGGAAATTCTGAAGATTTTAAAACCGTATCGATTAATGATATCGATTTGAAATCCGGTGATGTAGTTGAATTTTTTTATATGTTCGATGCTCCGGATGTTTTTCCGGAATTTTATTTGCTTGGTCCGCTTTCGTTTATCGGAACTAAGTTCCCAGCAGGGAACTTAGTTCCGGAAGTTCTGGAATTCAGCGAAACGCGCCGTTGGCAGATCGCTTCGGACGGCGAGAACCAAGTGATCGTGTCCGAACAGATTCCTATCGATGCCGGAACTGCGGATACCGTGAACTGGACCGAGGCCGCTAAAGCCACTTCTACTCTTTTTACGGGCGGTCAGAAATATTTTGTTTATGTAACTGCCGGTTTTTCAGGAAGCGCGGCGGGTGTGAGCGCGGATTATGAAATCTTGTATGGATCGACTATCCAATATTCGGGATTGATCGAGGCATCCGGTGATCAAGCGAATGATGCCATGCAGATTTCTTGGTTTGATGTCATGGACCAGCCGGCGACGCCGGATGACATTATTTTGCAATATCGTACGAATTCCGGAACATCATATATAATGAACGCTCAGATAATGGCAATAAATATCAGCAATCTGGAAACGACTGATTGGAAATACGCGGTCAATTCCACATCACGCAGTCTGACGACTACGGCAACAGCCGATGCCAGTCTTACTTTGAACAGTGCTGACGGCGTCAAAGATTGGCTGGTTTTTGCGATGGCGGAAATCGATATTACGAGTGCGGCCCGGCAATATGTGAGCCATATTTATAACGGTTCAGCCGCTTACATGCAACAGACGCGCGAGGGCGAGAATACTTCCGAACTTTTACCACATGTCTTGTATCGCCCGTTTGACAATGTTGCCGCTAATACGGTGTTCAGCATCCGCAATAATTCCATTCTTCTTTCCGCTAATACGCATTTGCGGAGCCGCGTATTCGCCTTGAATCTTAACCGTTTTGAAAGCTTTAAGACTTATTACGCCGATATCGCGACAGGGATCAACGGTACTTGGACGGGAATCGGCAATCTCAATTCAGGCGGCAACTATGCGCCGCAGACGACCGGCGACCAGTTGATTTTCGCTTCGTTTATCAATGATATTACTGCATATACGAATGAATCAGACGATCGTTTGCAGGTGAATGGAGCGACCGTTCCGGCCGTTTGGAGCTGGGGGCAGTCGCCTGCCAATTATCGAACCGGCTATGACAATGCGGAAGAATTGGCGCATAACATCGTTGCCAAAGCCAGCATTCCTTTAACCGGGCAGACTATCGCCTTGGACGCGATCGAAGTGCCGAATTCAACACAAGTCGGAGACGAGGTGAGTATGGCTGTTTTTTCTACTCGTCTCAAGAATATCAATCGGCCTTTTGGCGTTTTGAATTCCAAGGCATTCCGTACAGACGGTTCAGGCGTTGTCGATATCGCATTCGATGTTTTTGATCGCGATTTGGATGATGCGCGGATCAAAGTCGAATATGAAGCCGGCAGTTCTTGCGCGTTTTCTTCGGCCGCAAAGGCGGCCATTAGCACGGTGGATGCGGATACGACCGCGACTTATGGCGATCCGAAAATCGATAATACGAACGTTTATCAGGTCGGCACAACGACCGGCTGGGTTATGACAACCTTTGGCACCAGCACGGTTGAATTCAACTGGCTAAGCCAATCCGATATTCCTTATGCTTCCAGCACTTATTGCTTGCGCCTGACAGCTAATGACAGCGTGAACGATCAGCTTTCGTCCGCGACTACGACCGTGTATATCGACAATTTTAATCCCGTGATTTCATCCGTTGTCATACCGGATCGGATGTATAAGATCGGAGATACGCTTACTGCGACGATTACTTTGGCTTCTGCGGAAACGGACGATTTGACAGTTTCGGGCGGATCTAATATCAACGGCGGCGTGCTTTCGAATTTGGATAAAATCAGCAACACGGTTTTTACGGTTGACTATATGGTTGTGTCCGGTCAGACGGATCGGGCAAGCGGCACGATTCCCTACGAAATCGCTCTTGTTGACCCATACCAAAATCAGAGCGCGACCAGTTCTGCCAGCCTGGCAAACGGATCGATTGATGCCAATGCGCCGGAGATCGCAGCAATCGAAATTGCCGATTTGATGTATGGCGTAGGCGATGTATTAACAGCGACAATCACGATATCGGCGGACGCTTCACTCTATTCGCTTGAGCCTTCGTCTTTGAATTCAGCTACCGGCACGACCAATAATTTGCAGAAAATCAACAATACGGCTTATGTTTTACAATATGCCGTTGCCGAAGGCGATACGGACCGGGCAACCGGTTCGATACCGTATCACGTTGTTTTGCGCGATTCGTACGGAAACGTTAATTCGCCATTTACGGGAAATTTTGCGGCAGGTTCGGTTGATGCGCATGTGCCGCAAATCGTTTCGGTATATATCGGCAATGGCAATTACAAGATCGGGGATAATATCGAGATTGCTGTCAATGTGAATAAGGCCGCGCCCGGTTATAGCGATTTTGCTGATTATATTTTGGGTAATACGACGGTCAATGGCGTTGTGATCACGCCGGATAAATTTTCTTATGAGTCCGGATCCGAGAATTATAAGATAATCTATACCGTTTCCGAAGGCGATACGGACCGCTTGTCAGGGCAGATTCCGCTTAGTATTGTCTTGGTGGACAAATACGGCAATCTGAACGCGGCCTATGAAACGCCGGCGGCGAATACCGCCTCGGTTGATGCGCATAAGCCGGAGATTCTTTCCGTTTCTTTGCCTGATTTGGCTTATAAGATCGGCGATACGGTTCGGGCAACGGCTACGGTTAGTGCCGATACGAACGCCTATTCGCTGGGAACTACGACGATTAATAATGTCGCAGTAAGCAATTTGCAAAAAATCAATAATAGCACCTATACTTTTGATTATTTGGTCGTATCCGGCAACACAGATCGGCCAGCAGGAACAATACCGGTTTCTTTGATGTTAAAAGATCAATTGGAACAATATAATAATCCGGCTTTTACGGCAGTAAGCGTGAATACGGCCGCAATCGATGCCAATGCGCCGGCTATAAGCCTGGTAAGTTTTGTGCCGGCATCCGGCATGCTCAAAATCGGCGATATAGCGACGGCAACAATTACTGCCGCTGGCAATGAAAGCGGATTGGTTCTCGGTTCCGTTTTTAACATTAACGGCAAAGATGTAAAAAGCACTTTTACTGAAATCGGCGCAGGAACATATCGCGCGGTTTACGCTGTAGTAGAAGGCGATGCTTATCACCCCGCTGACGATGATTTGCCGGTTAATTTCGTTTTGACCGATCCGTTCGGAAACGAATCCGCGGCTTATGTCGCGCCTGACCCGGATAATCGGCCGGGGGTTGATGCGGTGCGGCCGGTAATTTCCAATGTTATTTTCGTTCCGTCTGTCGGCGTATTAAAGATCGGCGACACGGCAACGGCTACGATTTCCACGGATGCGGCCGGGTATCTGGCAGAAACGATTATGATTAATGGCATTGATGTTTCCGGAACATTCGCGTTTGCCGGCGGAAATGATTATACGGTTGCTTATACCGTGCTTGAGGGGCAAGATAATATTTTGGACGCTGATGATTTGCCGGTTTTAATAATAATCAAAGATTCTGTCGGAAATAATTCTTTGGAATATTCCGCGGCCGATGCGGCTAATCGTCCGGGCGTAAATGCCGATCGTCCCGCGATCGCCGGCGCGGCTTTTTCTCCAAGCTCCGGCTTGCTCAAGATCGGCGATACGGCAACGGCAACGATTACGGCGCTTGATTTGGAAACAGGCTTATTGCCTTCGGCAATTATGACAATAAACGGCGTTGACGTTTCCGGCTCTTTTGCGGAAATCGGCGGCGGTCTATACCGCGTTGCTTATACGGTTGCAGAAGGAGATGATGACATATCGGACGAGAATGGCCTGCCGGTCAGCTTGTCGCTTCAAGATTCTGCTGGAAACATTTCGACTGCTTATGCAAGCTCGGATGCGGCCAATCGTCCGGGCGCGGATGCGCATCGACCGCTTATTTCAGATGTGGTATTCTCGCCATCATCCGGAATGCTCAAGATCGGCGACACGGCGACAGCCACGATCGAAACCGATGGCAGTGCTTATAGCGCGGTTGCGATAACGATCAACGGCAAAAACGTTGCCGGAACATTGCTCCCTGCCGTCGGAAATAATTACACGGTAAGCTACACCGTCGTTGAATCGGACAGCGATATCAATGAAATAGCCGATCTGCCGGTTCACATCATCTTGTCCGATCCGGCCGGGAACAACAGCATCGCGTATGATGCCGGTGATCCGGCCGGAAGGCCGGGTGTTGACGCGCATGCTCCCGCGATCAGCTCGGTTGTTTTTGAGCCATTGTCCGGATTGTTAAAAGTCGGCGATACCGCCACTGCGACGATTGCGGCGGCAAGCGCCGAAACCGGATTGGCAGGCGGCGCAACGATGACGATCAATGGTGTTGATGTTTCCGGCTCATTCGCGGAAATTGGCGGAGGACAGTATCGCGTCGTTTATACTGTTGTGGAGGGCAACTATGATATTCAGGATAGCGCTGATTTGCCGGTAGCCTTGGCTTTGCGCGATTACGCCGGAAATGTATCGGCGGCATTCAATGCGGCGGATGCCGGCAATCGTCCGGGAGTCGATGCGAATACGCCTGTTATTTCAAATGTTGTTTTCAATATAACATCCGGTTTGCTCAAGATCGGCGATACGGCGACAGCTACGATTTACGCGGACGGTCCGGTATACGGCGCGGGTGCGATCACGATTAATGGCATTGACGTTTCTTCTGTGTTGGCTTCGGCCGGCGGAAATAATTACACGGTAAGCTATACGGTTTTTGAAGGGCATAACGATATTTCGGATGGAAACGATCTGCCGGTCAGCATTGCGCTTGTCGATGCCGCCGGCAATGTTTCGGCAAGTTACACAGCGGCCGATAGCGGAAATCGTCCGGGCGCGGACGGGCATGCGCCGACTGCGCCGGGGAATCTGCAATTTTTCAGCCATAGTAATGATAATATTACTCTCATGTTCGGCGCAACAACGACTGAAGCGAATTTTGCTGAATATAAAATATATTACAAGATCGGCGATTCTGATGTAAATGAAGATGATAATGTTTGGGATGCGGATGACGATGTGAATTTGGGCAATATTTTGTTCGGAGGCGCGGCATCAACTACGATCAGCGGTTTGGATCCCGGCGTTGATTATGTATTTAATATTTGGGCTTATGATCAGGCCGGCAACAAGGCGAACGCGGCCGTTGAAACCAATGCAAGCACGAACAAGCGCGTATCTTATCCGGACGGCCTTAGCCAGCAAAAACTCGGCGGATCGGAAATAGAAAACGGCACTTGGAGCGACGAAGAAATAATCAAGCTCGCGGCGACATCAACGGATCCGGAAGGCGAGCGTCCGATTATGTATTTTGAATTAGTCCCGGCAAGCTCCGCTTTCAGCTCTGCGACATCCGTTCCGACAGAGGCTTGTTTTTCCGGAGCAAGCTATGGCGAATGCCAATCAAAAACCTGGACAAGCGCTAGTCGCGCCGGCTGGCATGATTCAAATTGGCTTTATCGCAAGCAGATCATAATCGATTCGCGCCTGGTGGAAGCGGACTTGGAGGATTTTCCGATACTCGCGACTACGACTGATGCCGATTTGGCGGCTTATGCCCGCGCCGACGGTTTTGACATTTTTTTTACAGCCTCGGATGGAATGACGGAATTGCCGTATGAAAGGGAATATTGGTCTTCCGGTTCGGGCGAACTTGTTGCCTGGGTTAAAAGCGACGTAAGCGCCGCAACCGATACTGTTATTTATCTCTATTACGGCAATGCTTCGCAGGCAACGGACAAGGCCGTCGCCGCCGGAGTATGGGATTCCGGATTCCAAGGCGTATGGCATCTTGATGAAAGTCCGGCAAATGGCGGCACATATTACGATTCCACTGCTTATGCCAGGAACGGCACCTTGGTTGACGCGGACAGCGATAGCATTACCGCGGCGGCCGGACAGATTGACGGTGCGGATAATTTTACCGGTGATTCAACAAGCGACGATTATATAAACGTAAGCAGTATGGCCGGCTTGAATGGAAGTTATCAAGCGATGGTTTCTTATTGGGCTAAACAAGACACGAACACCCTCTCTGATTATGCCGTATGGGGAAACAATAATATTCTTGTTGAACATGGCGCTTCTTATGGCTTGCCGACCGGTGCTGATCATATCCGCGTAAGATGGAATCTGGCCACGCTTACTTGGGGTGACACGCATACCATCCCAAACGTACTTGACGCTGATGCTTGGCATTATTGGGTGTTTGCTTATGATAACGGTACGACAACTGTTTTTAAGGATGGTGAGCCGATTTATTCCAAACACGAAAGCAGTGCATATACCCAGCTGAACACCTCGGCAACTTCTTATCAGTTTGCCAGCCGTCCGGCTACCGGCAGTTTTGACGGCAGTCTGGATGAAATCCGAATCGAGAACAGCGATCGCGGCGCCGCCTGGATCAGGACAACCTATGACAGCCAAAAAGGGATTGATGCTTTTGTCCGCTGGCAGGCGCAAGAAACGGAAGACATGGATAACGGCAGTGTGACGATTGTTGATTTGCCTGATTCGGCATTTGGGTATAAATGGCAGGCATTGGCTTGCGACGGGCATGGCGCTTGTTCGGAATGGGCCGTTTTTGACGCGAGCGCGCCGAATTTGAAAATCGACCATACGCGTCCGGCCCGGCCCGGCAGTCTTTCATTTGCCGCAAAGAATACGACTTCAATCACATTCAACTTCGGCTCCGCTTCTTTTGATAATAATTTTGCGGAATACAAAATTTTTTACAAGGCCGCGCCTTCAGGCGTAACGGAAAATGATTATGAATTCAGTTCAGAAAACGATTCAAATTTGGAATATGCTGGTTACGATAATGCGGCCACAACCACGATTAATAGCTTGTCGGCCGGCATCCAATATGTTTTCAATATTTGGGCTTATGATCAAGCCGGGAATAGCGTAAAGGCCGGCGAGATCGCCACTACTACTTTGTCGGCGTCTAATCCGCCGACCGGTCAATTCAATTCGGCCGCGCAGAATAATGATGGTTCGGGCCAAGTGCGCTTGTCTTTGGAAATTGATGATCCGGATAACGATGATACGGTGCGCGCGCGCCTTGATTACGTTGTTGGCACGACTTGTGATTTTTCAATGCCCGAAGATCCGACTATCAGCGAATCCGGAGTTTCGGCTGATAATCTGCCGGTTCCGATTATTGAAAATAGCCAAACCTATCAAATTGGTTCGTCTTTGGGGTGGATTATCACATCACCCGGAGCAAACACCGTGGATATCGATTGGCTTTCAGATGCCGATTTGCCGGATGCGGATGGAGATTATTGTTTGCGGCTTGCTACGTTTGATGGCACCTTTGCTCAAAGCGAGCCGGCCACCACAACCGTCTATATCGATAACAAAAATCCATCTGCGCCCGGCGTTCTGTCGCTCGCGGAAAAATATACCAACAGCTTGGTTTTGAATTTTGGCGCGACTTCGACTGAAACAAATTTTCGTGAATACCGGATCTATTACAAAATCGCCGACGGCACGGCGCCGGATGAGTCCGATTCTTTTTTGTCATCAAGCACGGATGACAATTTGGGAGATATCTTGTTCGATGGCGCCGCAAGCACTTCTTTGAGTGACTTGCTTGCCGGCACGGAATACAGCATTGCGATCTGGTCTTTTGACGATTATGGCAATTCCGCAAGTTCGACTTACGTTAATCTGACAACGAATTATCCGGCTCAAGCGGCGGGGAGCTTGGGACAGTATGAATCCGACGGCGTAAGTGTTATCGCCAACGGAGTATGGGCGACGGAAAATGTTGTGCGCTTGTCCGCTTCAGCCGGCGACAATGATAATCCGGAAACGATCCGGCTTTATTTCGAGCTTCTGCCCGCCAATGATGCTTTTACCACGGCAACTTCCGCGCCGTTCGGCGCCTGCAGTCTATCCGCTTCTTGGAACGAGTGCCCAAGCAAGATTTGGCTGGCTACTTCGACATCCGGCGATTACAGCGCCTCGCCTTTTATCGCACAGATCGCTGTTTCCAGCCTGGCTTCTTCATCAGCCGGCTATAAGTGGCAGACGCTGGCTTGCGATGAGAAATCCGCCTGTGCTTCTGATTGGATAAAGTTTGATCCGGCCGCGCCGAATTTTAAGGTTGATTTTACATCTCCGACCGCACCGGGAAATCTGGTTGAGACGAGTTATACTAGCACTTCGACGACGCTTAAATTCGGCACGCCTTCTGTTGAAGAAAATTTTTACCAATATGTGATCTATTACAAAGAGGGGACGAGCGGAGTCGCTGAAAGCGACACGGCTTTCGGTTCATCGACTGACGCCAATTTTCTGGAGCTTGACTATGCAAAAGCATCCGGTACGATGATTACGGGACTTGTGCCCGGCACCGATTATGTATTCAATATTTGGGCTTATGACCTGGCTGGCAATAAATCCTTGGCAGAGGAAATCACAGTAAAAACTAATAATCCGCCGGTCCTGAATATTGATTCCCTGTCTTTAAAGAACGACGGTAGCGGCGCGGTTGATATTGTGTTTGCGGCTAATGATGTTGATTTTGAAAATCTGTCTGTCAAGACCGAGTATGCGTCGGGCGCATCATGCGATTTTATCTCTTCTTTTGATCCGGCTTTGGACGAAACGGATGAAAATGCAACATCTACTCAAG
>Ga0265296_1002323_pt1 | contig 19463 bp, 18 predicted proteins | sample MunlanPumphouse1_FD_189073 | JGI IMG/M metagenome (GOLD analysis project Ga0265296, IMG submission 189073) | Groundwater microbial communities from a municipal landfill in Southern Ontario, Canada - Pumphouse #1 | ecosystem: Environmental > Aquatic > Deep subsurface > Groundwater | place...
CGACCCGGCGGACGGCGCCGCGGCGGGCGAGCGCGTCGAGCGCCAGCGGCCGGATCACATCGAGCGTGGTGGACGGGTCTCCCGCCCCGGCCCGCTCGGCCAGGCCGTCGGGGATCACCAGCACCCGCGGGGTGGCGCTCACCGGCACGGGTGGCCCCCGGACGTCGTCGAGGTCCGCTTCTCGCAGCGACGCTTCAGCACCCGTCGCAGGGTAGACCACGTTCCCGTCCGCCCACCCCATCGGTCCCGCCCCGTTCCGACCCCGCCGACTATCCTGCGGCGATGGTCGACGCCGCAGACGCTCGGGCGGGCGGGGATGGTCTCCGCCCGGGGATCGACGTGACGATCCGCGGGGTCCCGCTGGCCGAGGCCGGGGACTGGGCGGCGCGCGCCGAGGCGCTCGGGGTCGACGGGGTCGTCGCGACCGAGACCAACAACGATCCGTTCCTGCCGCTGGCCCTCGCCGCCGGGACCACGTCGCGGGTGCAGCTCGGGACCGGGATCGCGGTCGCCTTCCCGCGGAGCGTGATGCAGACCGCCTACACCAGCTGGGACCTGCAGGCCCTGACCGGCGGGCGGTTCGTGCTCGGCCTCGGCACCCAGGTCAGCGCCCACGTCCGGCGGCGGTACGGAACCACCTGGTCGCAGCCGGCGGCGCGGATGCGCGAGTACGCGCTGGCGCTGCGGGCGATCTGGGACGCCTGGGAGACCGGCGAGCGGCTCGACTTCCGCGGCGAGTTCTCGACCCACACGCTGATGCCGCCGGCGTTCCGCCCGCGACCCCAGCCGCACGGGGCGCCGCCGATCTGGCTGGCCGCGGTGCGCGAGCGGATGCTCGAGGTCGCCGGCGAGGTCGCCGACGGGGTGCTGGTGCACCCGCTGCAGACCGAGCAGTACGTGCGCCAGGTGATCCGCCCGGCGCTCGACCGGGGCGCCGAGAAGGCCGGGCGTCCCGCCGGCTCGTGCGCGATCGCGGTCGCGCAGCTGGTGGCGCCGGACGAGCAGCAGCGCGAGGCCGGGCGCCGACGCGTCGCCTTCTACGCCTCGACGCCGGGCTACCGCGGCGTGCTCGACCTGCACGGCTGGGGCGCGCTCGGCGAGCGCCTGCACGGGATGTCGCTCGACGGCGCGTGGGACCGGATGGCGGCCGAGGTCCCCGACGAGATGCTCGACGCGATCGTGCTGTCGGGCGAGCCGACGGCGATCGCCGCGGCGGCCCGTGTGCGGACGGACGGTCTGGTCGCGCGGATCAACGTCAGCGCGCCCGAACGCGAGGACCTGGACGCGGTCGCCGACGTGGTCGCGGCGCTGGTCGCGGGCTGAGCGGGGCGGCCGGCCGAGCTGGTGCGGATTCGTATCGTCGGGCGACACGAATCCGCATCAGCTGGCGGGGTCAGCCGGTGGCGAGCGCGGGCCGGCCGCTGAGCTCGCCCGCGGTCTGAGCCTCGGGGTCCGTCGCGGTCGCGGGACGCGATCCCCCGCTGCCGACGGTCACCGCGACCATGGTCAGCAGCACGCCGACGACGGTGGCGACCGTGACGCCGCCGGCCCCCGGGGCCACCAGGTCGAGGGCGACCGCGCCGAGCGTCTGCCCGGCGACCAGCGCCAGCATCAGGCGGAGCACGCCGATCCGCGGGACCAGCCGCGCGATCGTCACGGCCATCAGCGCACCGATCAGGCCGCCGAGCCATTGGATCGGCGGAGCGGAGAACCAGCCGTTCGGCGCGATCCCGCCGGTGAGGCCGAGCGCGACGACGATCAGCACCAGCGCGCCGACGACGAAGTTGATCACGCCGGCGGCGATCGGCTCGCCGGTGCTGCGGGCCAGGTGACCGAGCGCGGCCTGCTGCAACGCCGCCAGGCCGCCGCCGATCACGACCAGCGCCAGCAGCAGCGGCTGGGGATCGATCGGGGCGCCGATCGCGCCGATCGAGACCGCGACGAGCGCGAGCAGTGCGCCGAGCACCCGCGGCGCGGTCAGGGGCTGCCGACCCGCCGGGCTGACGCCGAAGTGGTCGACGATCAGACTGCCGACGGTCTGCCCGCAGACCAGGGCGACGGTCAGCAGGGCGACGCCGAGCCGCGGGGCCGCGAACGCCGCGAGCAGCACCATGTAGGCCCCGCTCAGTCCGATAAACCAGTGCCAACGGCGGTGGACCGGACGGACCCGCAGGCCGGCGACGGCCCGCTGACGCGTGCCGGTGAGGGCGGCGACGACGATCAGGGCCAGCAGCGCGGTGGTGGTGTTCGCCGCGGCGGCCAGCTCGAACGAGCCGAGGCTCTGGCCGAGTCGGCCGTTGAGGAAGAGCTGCAGCGAGATGCCGGCGCCACCGGCGACCGCGACCAGCAGCAGGACCGCGGAACGGGCTGGTGCTGATCGGGTGAAGTTGATTGGCGCAAGCATCTATCAAGAGCTTGACGCATCCGCGGCGCTCGATCTGTGATGTACGCCGCGTTGAGTTGGTCGCCGCGTTGCGGGCGGTCGCGTTCCGGGCCGGTCGGGCGGCGGGCCGCGGACGTGTCGACCGCTCAGATCGCCGCGACCCCGGCCGCGGCCTCCTGCTCGGCCTGCTCCGCGCTGATCGCCCGGCCGCCCCGGATCACGGTGACCACCACCCCGACGAGCGCCCAGAGCAGCAGCACGAGGATCGGGCCGCCGACCGCGTGGCCGTCGAAGTAGACGACATTGCGGACGAGCGTGGTCCCCGCCCCGGGCGGCAGGACCGTGCCGATCCCGCTCCAGAACCCGGGCAGCAACTCGGGACTGAACGGCCCGCCCGACGACGGGTTGCCGAGCACCACGAACAACAGCACGGCGATCCCCGTCCCCGCGATCCCGAGCAGCGACTGGAAGGCGATCGTCGCCGCGCCGACCGCGAAGACCACCAGCGCCCCGATCAGCGTTAGGCTGAGGAACGACGCGTCGCCGAAGACCCCGATCACGTGCTGCAGCAGGACCGCGCTGAGCAGCCCCGAGGCCAGGCCCAGGCCCGCCATCCCGCCGAGCCGGTAGGCGGCGAACCGCCGGTTGCGACTGCGCGCGCGGCCGACCATCCCGAGCAGCGTCGCACCGAAGTACCCGCCGACCATCCACGAGACGACCGCGTAGAACCCGGCCAGGCCGTTGCTGTCCTCGGGCGGCAGCGCCGCCAGCTCGTGGACCCGGACCGTCGGCTGGCCCTGCTCTGCGGCCAGCCGGTCGAAGACCGTCGGCAGCACCGTCGCCATCGTGCGGTTGGCGGCCGTCGCGACGTAGAGCTGCGAGCGGCGGTCCTGCGCGGCCGTCGCCGATGCGTCGCCGGGGACGAGCACCGCGTAGGCGTCGCGCTGGGCGACCCGACGCTCGCCGGCCTCGCGGGAGGCCACCGCGGTCGCCCGCAGCGGGCTGCCGGGCAGGCCGTTGAGCCGGTCGGCGACCGCGGCGGGGCCGACGACCGCGACCGGCACGGAGTGCGGCTTCGGCTCGTGCAACGCTCCGACGTACGACCCGAGGAACGCCAGCTGGAGCAGCAGGGTGGCGACCAGCACCGCTCCGCCGCGGAAGATCGGACTGCGCGTGTCGATCCGGCCCATGTCGCGGAGCCTATCCCTACCGTCGGTAGAGCTGTGTGCGTCGCGGCCTCAGTCGGTCGGCGGCGTCCGGGCGTGGACGTGGCGCCGGGCCAGCTGGACCGCGGCGAGCAGGCTCGGCTCGTCGTAGACCCCGCGGTGGCGGCGACCGTTGACGAAGAACGTCGGCGTGCCGGAGACCCCGCTGGCGTCCGCGCCCTCGAGGTCGTCGCGGACGCGCGCCTCGTACGTCCGCCGCCGCAGGTCCGCCTTGAACCGCTCGACGTCCAGCTCCAGCGCCTCGGCGTGGCGGACCAGGTCGCGCGGGCTCAGCTCGTCCTGGTGGGCGAAGAGTCGATCGTGCATCGCCCAGAACGCGCCCTGGGCGCCCGCGGCCTCGGACGCCTCCGCGGCCAGCTGGGCGCGGGGATGGACGTCGGCCAGCGGCAGGTGACGGAAGACGTAGCGCACGCCGTCGGGATCGTCCTGCTCGTGCTCCAGCAGCGCCAGCACCGCCGGCTCCGCGCGGCCGCAGAACGGGCACTCGAAGTCGCCGTACTCGACGATCGTGACCGACGCGTCGGCGTTGCCGCGGACGTGGTCGCGGTCGGGATCGACGTCGTCGACCAGGTCGACGATCGTCTCGGAGACCTGTCCGAGCTGGCGCGTCCGCACGTGGTCGGGCAGCAGCCGGGTCGCGCGGAAGATCACCCAGGCCAGCGCCGGCGAGAGCACGGCGGCGGCGAGGATCCCGATCTTCGCCTCGTCGAGCAGCTCTCCCGGGAACGCCAGCGTGGCGATCAGCAGCGAGACCGTGAAGCCCATTCCCGCCGTCGCCCCGGCGCCCGTCAGCACCGGCCAGGTGACCGGCGGTCGGGTCCCGCCGAGGAACCGTCGCGACCCCAGCCACGACGCGGCCACGATCCCGGCGGGCTTGCCGACGACGAACGCGAGCACGATCCCGATCGTGATCGGCGAGCGCAGGGCATCGCCGAGCACCCCGTCGCCGAGCGGGATCCCGGCGTTGGCGAGCGCGAACAGCGGCACGATCAGGTAGGTCGTCCACGGGTGGAGCAGGAACTGCAGCCGCTCGTTGGGCGAGATCGCCGAGCTCAGCCGACGGCTCGCGGCGAAGGCGAGCTCCGGGGTCGGCTGCTCGCGGAACGCCCGGGCGCCCTCGGTCGCGCGCTCCAGGTCGCCGCGGGCGGGCGGGTAGGAGCTGGTGATCAGGCCGATCGCCAGGCCGGCGATCACGGGGTCGACCCCGGACTGGAACATCGCGATCCAGATCCCGACCCCGACGACGACGGCGGCCGGCGCCCGGCCGAAGGTCAGGAACCGCAGCGAGATCAGCACGCCGAACAGCACGGCGGCGATCCCCAGGTCGAGCAGCGAGACGCCGGACGAGTAGACGAAGGCGATCACCAGCAGCGCGACCAGGTCGTCGACCACGACCAGGGTCAGCAGGAAGCCGCGCACGCGGACCGCGCGGGCGGGCGTGACGATCGCCAGCGCGCCGAGCGCGAGCGCCGTGTCGGTCGACATCGCGGCGCCCCAGCCGGCGGCGCCGGGACCGCCGTGGTTGAGCGCCAGGTAGATCCCGACCGCGGCGACCATCCCGCCGAGCGCGGCCATCACGGGGATCGTCAGCCGGCCGCGCTCGCGCAGCTCGCCCTGGTCGAGCTCGCGCTTGGCCTCCAGGCCGACGACCAGGAAGAAGATCGTCATCAGGCCCTGGTTGACCCAGCCACGGGCGTCGGTCTCCAGCGCGTGGCTGCCGACCGTGATCGCGATCTTGGTCTCCCAGACGGTCGCGTACGAGTCCGCCCACGGCGAGTTGGCCCAGAGGATCGCGGCGATCGCGGCGGCGACCAGCGCGATCGCCCCGCCGGTCTCCGCCCGCAGGAAGGCGCGCAGCGGCACCCCGCTGCCGCGGGCCTCGTCGGCGGCGGGCGTTGCTGGATCGTCGTCGGGGGCGGCCATGCTCGCTCGCGAGTATCCCCGGCGGCGCGAACGTGCGCAGCGAGACGGGGATTTTGGGCGGTCTGCGGGCGCGGCTGGCTGGGCACCGGATGGGCGCCGTGCCCACCCGTCGTCCGCGGGTCGCGGCGCGCCGCCCGTTGCGTTCGCCGTCCGCGCGGGGGAGGATGGCCGCATGCCTTCCGTGGACGGACACGCCGATGCGATCGTGGTCGGGGGCGGCCTGGCCGGCCTGGTCGCCACCGCCGAGCTGATCGCCGCCGGTCGCCGCGTGATCCTGGTCGACCAGGAAGCCGACCAATCGCTCGGCGGCCAGGCGTTCTGGTCGCTCGGCGGGCTGTTCCTCGTCGACTCGCCCGAGCAGCGCCGGATGCGGATCAAGGACTCGTTCGAGCTGGCCTGGCAGGACTGGCGGGGCACCGCCGGCTTCGACCGGCCCGAGGACCACTGGCCCCGAAAGTGGGCCGAGGCCTACGTCGGCTGGGCCGCGGGCGAGAAGCGCGAGTGGCTGCGCGAGCAGGGGATCGGGTTGATGCCGCAGGTCGGCTGGGCCGAGCGCGGCGACGGTACGGCCGAGGGCCACGGCAACTCGGTGCCGCGGTTCCACCTGACCTGGGGCGTCGGGCCCGCGGTGATCCGGCCGTTCGTCGAGAAGCTCCGCGTGGCCGCCGCGAGCGGACATCTGGAGCTGCGGTTCCGCCACCGGGTCGACGAGCTGGTGATCTCCGACGGGGCGGTCACCGGCGTGCGCGGCGCGGTGCTGGAGCCCGCCGCGGAGGACCGCGGGTTCCCGACCACCCGCACCGAGGTCGGCGCGTTCGAGCTCGCGGCTCAGGCCGTGATCGTCACCACCGGGGGGATCGGGGCCAACCTCGACATGGTCCGGAGGAACTGGCCGGAGCGGCTCGGCACGCCGCCGGCGTTCATGGTCCAGGGCGTGCCGGACTACGTCGACGGGCGGATGCTGGAGATCGCGTCGGAGCAGGCCGGCGCCGGGATCGTCAACCCGGACCGGATGTGGCACTACGTCGAGGGCCTGCGCAACTGGGACCCGATCTGGACCGAGCACGGGATCCGGATCATTCCCGGGCCGTCGTCGCTCTGGCTCGACGCGACGGGCAAGCGGCTGGCGCCGCCGAACTTCCCGGGCTTCGACACGCTCGGCACGCTCGCGACGATCAAGGTCACGGGCCACGACCACTCGTGGTTCGTGCTGACCCAGACGATCGTCGAGAAGGAGTTCGCGCTGTCGGGGTCGGAGCAGAACCCGGACATCGCCGGGCAGAGCGTGCGCGAGCTGCTCAAGGCGCGGCTGGCGAAGGGCGCGCCCGGCCCGGTCCAGGCGTTCGTCGACCACGGCGCGGACTTCGTCACCGCGAGCAACGTCGACGAGTTGGTCCGCCGGATGAACGCCCTGACCGACGCGCCGCTGCTCGACCGCGACCAGGTCGAGCGGACGATCGTCGCCCGCGACCGGCAGGTCGAGAACACCTACACCAAGGACGCCCAGATCCAGGCGATCCGCAACGCTCGGACCTACCTGGTCGACAAGATCACCCGGGTGGTCGAGCCGCACCGCCTGCTCGACCCCGAGCACGGCCCGCTGATCGCGGTCAAGCTCAACCTGCTGACCCGCAAGACCCTCGGCGGCCTGCACACCGATCTCGACGGCCGCGTGCTGGCGTCGGTCGCCCCGGAGGACGCGGCGAGCGCCGTCCCGATCCCGGGGTTGTACGCGGCGGGCGAGGTCTCCGGCTTCGGCGGCGGCGGGATGCACGGCTACCGCGCCCTCGAGGGCACCTTCCTCGGCGGCTGCCTGTTCTCGGGCCGTACCGCCGGCCGCGCCGCGGCGCGCGCGGTGGTGTAGAGCGAGTTGGTCATGCCGGAGCCATCACGAGTGCGCGTCGGCGTTCAGGACGCGCAACGGCATCTGTCGCGCCTGATCGACTGATCACTCTGCGCGGCGCACCCCCCACGCCCCGAGGGCTGACCGCCGCCTCGCAGCACGCCCGTGCACCGGGGATACTGCGCGGGTGACCACGCCCGGATCGACCGCCGCCCAGACGGTGCGCGACGTCGTCGCGCGGATCGACGTCGACACGCTGACCGCGCAGTTGGTCTCGGACCTGCGGGACGAGCCGGCCTACCAGCGGTTCGTCCGCGACGACACGCTGCGCGACCGCGGGCCGGCGGTGATCCGCTGGAACCTGGAGCTGTTCGGTCGCTGGCTGGCCGACGGGCGTCCACCGAGCATGGTCGAGCTGGACCGGATCGGCGCGCTGATCCGGATCCGCGCCGAGGAGGGGATGCCGATCGAGGACGGGCTACGGGTCTACCGGCGCGGCGCCCGCCTGGGCTGGGACGCCGTCCTGCGGATGGCGACGCCCGACGAGCGGCAGGCGCTGCTCGAGGGCAGCGCGATCTACCTGGACTACGTCGAGCTGGTCGCCGACGCCTTCCTCGCCGCCTACGCCGACGCGGCCCAGACCCACGACCCGACCGAGGCCCAGGCTCGCGACCTGGTCCGGCGGCTGCGTCACGCCGCCCCGGGCCCGCACGAGCACGCCGCCGCCGAGCGGCTCGGGATCGACCTGACGGGCTCCGTCCGTCCGTTCGCCGCCGCGATCACGGGCAGCCCGGTCGGCCTGCACGCGGCGCTCGCGGCCGAGCTGCGCGCGGCCGGCGTGCTGGCCTGCGTCCAGACCGGCGGCGTCGTCGGACTGGTGCCGGCCAGCTCGGCATCGTCCGGTGTCTCGTCGTCCCGCGTTCCGCCGGACGGTGCGTCCACGGTCGCTTCGGCTCGGTCCCCGACTCCGACGGAGGCGGCGGCTGCGATCGGACGCGTCGCGCCCGCCGCGACGGTCGCGTGCGCCGACGAGGACGGATGGTCCGGACTCGACGCGGTGCTCGACGAACTGTCCACGGTGGTCGCGCTCGGCGCCGCCGCGGGACGCGCCGGGCGGGTCGTCGCGGAGGAGTTCCTGATCGACCTGCTGCTCTCGCAGGCGCCGCGCGCCCGCCAGCGGATCGTCGCCCGGGTGCTCGGGCGGTTGGACGAGGAGCAGACGGCCACGCTCCAGGCCCTCGTCGCGGCGGACTTCGATCGGACCGCCGCCGCCCGCGCGCTGCCGGTCCACCGCAACACGATGCTCCAGCGGATCCAGCGGATCGAGACGACGACCGGACTCGACCTGCGGCGGATCAACGACCAGGTGCTGATCGCCCTGGCGCTGAGCCCGGTCGGCGGGGTGGACCGACCGGGGTGATCCGCCCGCCGCGCGGGTCCGGGTTCGGCCGCCGGCCGCCGCCCGCGCCGCTCGGGGTCAGGACGCGACCAGGTCCGCGCTACGCCTTCTTGCCGTCGACCGCCTTGCGCAGCTCCTCCTTGTTCATCTTCGAGCGGCCGTCGACGCCGAGCTTCTTCGCCTCGTTGTAGAGCTGGTCGCGGGTCCGTCCGCGAGGCCCGGCCTTGCCGGAGCGCTCGCCGCCCCGCTCGCCCGAGCTCTTGTCCTGGGTCGAGGTCCTCGACGCGGTCCTGCTCTCGCCGTGGCGGGCCTTCTCCTTGTTGACGACCCGGGCGGCGATCTCCTCGGCCTTGTCCTCGGACTTGCCCTGGCCCTCGACCGACTTCTTGACCTGCTCGTACTGGCGGGCGCGCTTGGTGCCCGACTTGACCCCGTTGGGCGGCATGCTGCCTCCTCGGTCGTGGTTGCTGCCTCCGCACCCGCGACGGATCCGAGGGCGATCACCGTCGAGATACCCCCGACCGCGGGGAGGCATGCGCGAGGACGGCGGGGGCCGGCCCGAGCCGGCCCGAGCGGCCCTCCCGGGCCGGGATCGGAACGCCCGGAGGCGCGCCGCGGTCCCGGACGGTCAGGCGCCGCGCGATCAGGCGGGACTGGCGGCGACGGCGAGCAGGCGCTCGGCGCGCGCGACCGTCCACGGCACGACCACCAGGCTGGCGTGCAGCCCGGGGGCGGCCCACCCTTCGCGACGGCGACCGATCGTCCACGCCGCCGACGACCCGGCGGTGACGTCGAGCGCGATCGCCGCCGACGGCTGCCCCGAGTGGCGCTCGCCGAGCCGGTGCAGCGGGCCGTCGCCGGCGGCGAGCAGCTCGACGGCGCCGGGAATCCCACCGCGGCCCGAGGTCGCGACCGTCGGCAGCAGGTCGCACATCGGGTGGCCGTCGAGGCTGCCGGCCAGGTAGCCGACGCCCGCACCCTCGGCGATCACCGGGACGCCGGCCCGGTGGGCGGCGACCACGGCGTCGCGCAGCGACCGGTTGGCCGACAGCGCGGCGGCGTGCGGTACCGGAGCGCCGTCGCCGAGCACGATCGCGCGGGTGCCCGGCGGCAGGGCGGCGTCACCGGCCAGGTCGATCGCGATCACGGACGCTCCGACGGTGGTGAAGGCGTCGCGCAGGGCGTGCGTCGGCTCGAGCAGCACGGGGCCGGCGGCGACGGCGATCACCGGACGGCTGCCGGCGGCGGTGGGGGCGGTCACGTGCGCGGTCCCGTCGGTGCGTCGGGTTAGCGGGGGAGGGCCGCTTCGATCGCCTGCACGACCTCGTCGGACAACGGCTCGGTCTTCGGGCGGAACCGTCCGACGACCTCGCCGCCGGGGGCGACGAGGAACTTCTCGAAGTTCCACTGGACGTCGCCGGCCTCGCCGTCGGCGTCGGTCGCCGCGGTCAGCTGGGCGTAGAGCGGGTGCTGGTCGTCGCCGTTGACGTCGGTCTTCTCCAGCAGCGGGAAGCTGACCCCGTAGGTCGTCGAGCAGAAGGTCGCGATCTCCTCGGCGGTGCCCGGCTCCTGGCCCATGAACTGGTTGGACGGCACGCCGATCACCTGCAGGCCGCGGTCGCCGTAGGTCTGCTGCAGCTGCTCGAGGCCCGCGTACTGCGGGGTCAGGCCGCAGCGCGAGGCGACGTTGACGATCAGCAGCGCGCGGTCGGCGTAGGGCTCGAGCGAGCTCTCGGCGCCGTCGAGGGTGCGGACGGGGGTCTCGAGCAGGGCCATGGCCGGAAGGCTAGTTGATCGCCCTCGCCGCCCCGACGTGCGCGGATCGCCGGTCTCCGCGGGCGCCGCTACGACGAGGGGGAAACTCCGAACCTACTCACGAGTAGCGCCGATTCCTACGGCCGAGTAGGGTGTCGACATGTCGAACAGTGTCAAGGGCCAGGTCGTACTGATCACCGGAGCCGCGCGCGGCATCGGCGCCGAGACCGCGCGGGTGCTCGCCGGCCGCGGCGCCCGGCTGTCGCTCGTCGGAATGGAGCCCGACCGGTTGCGCGCGCTCGCCGACGAGCTCAACGGCGGCGCGCTCGGCTCGTCGGCGACGCACGTCTGGTTCGAGGCCGACGTCACCGATCAGGCGGCGATCGACGCCGCCGTGGCCGCGACCGTCGACGCGCTCGGCGGGATCGACGTCGTGGTCGCCAACGCCGGGGTCTCGAACATCGGCACCGTGGCGCTCGGCGCCCCCGACGCACTGGTCCGGACGATCGACGTCAACCTCAACGGCGTGGTCCGCACGGTCAGCGCGGCGTTGCCGCACGTGATCGAGCGCAAGGGCTACGTCCTGGTCGTGGCGTCGCTGGCCTCGTTCACCGTGCTCCCCGGCATGGCCGCCTACTGCGCCTCGAAGGCCGGCGCGGAGGCCTTCGCCAACGTGCTGCGGCTGGAGGTCGCCCACCGCGGCGTCAAGGTCGGCAGCGCTCACCCGGGGTGGATCGACACCGACCTGGTGCGGGACATCGAGGCCGACCTGGGCAGCTTCAAGGCGGTTCGTTCCGACCTGCCCGGCCCGCTCGGGGCGACGACCTCGGTCGGCGAGTGCGCCACGGCGTTCGCCGACGGGATCGCCCGGCGCAAGCGGCGCGTCTACGTCCCGCGCTCGGTCGGCGTGGTCCAGGCGCTGCGGACGTTGATCGTCGGCCCGATCGCCGACAAGGTGATCGGCCGTCAGGCGCGCGTCACCGTGCCGAAGATGGAGGCCGAGGTCACGGCGCTCGGTCGCTCGTTCGGTCAGACGACGGTCGGGATGGGCGGTCACGAGCAGGTGACGGTCGACCAGGCCGACGCCCGCCGCGCCGCCCGCAGCGACGGGTAGCCTGCCGACGGTCGGAGAGAGCAACGAGGGGAGAGACCATGCGGGTGAGCCTTCCGGGACTCAACGCGCTGCCGTGGCCATCGCTGCTGCCGCGCGTCGAGCTGGCGTTGAACGCGGTGATCTCGCTCGAGCGGACGCTGCGGACGCTGCCCGACGACATCCGCCTGCTCCAGTTGGAGCTGGCGTCGGTCGGCGCGATCCACGGCGAGCTCCACGCGATGCGTGGCGACCTCCAGCAGGTCGCCGTCGCGGTCGGTCGCCTGCACGAGGAGATCGGCCGCCTGCCGCCCGACGTCGTCCACCTGCGCGAGACCGTCGACGCGATGCACTCCGGCGTCTGCACGCTCGACGAGCGGGTCGCCTCGATGGGCTCGGCGGTCGTCGGCGTCGAGCGGATCGCGAACCGCCTGGCGCACCCGCTGCGACCGCGACGGGCGGCGAAGGCGGAGCCCGAGCCCCTGCCCCAGCCGGACGTGGACGTCGCCCCGGACGAGGCCTGAGCGCGGGCCCGAAGCCGACGGGGGGATACCGGGACGAGCGTCCGGGTACCCCCAAAGAAAACGCATCGGCCCATCGCCCGGTGCTACGGTCGGGACGAGTGATGGACGTCGCGGTGCGGCGCCGACGGTAGGCACTCTTTCCCCCAGGGTGCCGGCTGGAGACGTTCGCGTGAGGTTCACGGCGACCGTCATGAGAAACAGCAGGTGTGACGTTGAGCAGGGTCTTGGACCCTCGCAACGCGCGCCGGAAGGAAGGCCCACCCCTACGGGAGGCATCCCCAATGCTGGATCTGGATTCCGTTACGCGTCGCGAGCAGACCGATCTTCGGCTGCTGCGCCGGTACCACGAGAACAACGACGTCGCGGCCCGCGAGGAGATGGTGCGTCGCGGTCAAGCGCTGGTCAAGTCGCTCGCGCGCCACTACAGCGGTCGCGGCGAGCGGTTCGACGACCTGGTGCAGGTCGGGTCGGTCGGCCTGGTCAAGGCGATCGACCGCTTCAACCCGGACGCCGGGACGCGTTTCGTCGCGTTCGCGGCCCCGAACATCACGGGCGAGATCAAGCGGCACTTCCGTGACCACTGCTGGCTGCTCCACGTGCCACGGTCGGTGCAGGAGCTCGACGCCAAGATCAATCGCGAGAGCGAGCAGTTCGCCTCCGAGACCGGGCGCCGTCCGACGGTCCAGGAGCTGGCCGACGCGCTGGACGAGCCGGAGGACCGGATCGTCGACGCGCTCCAGGGCGGACGCGGCTACAGCGGGCTCTCGCTCGACACGCCGGTCGGCGACACCGTCGGCGTGCTCGACATGCTCGGCGAGGACGATCCGCACCTGGCCGCGATCGACGAGCGCGACCTGGTCCGCCGCGCCTGTTCGATGCTCGACGACCGCGAGCGCCAGATCGTGGCGCTGCGCTACGGCGAGGGCCTGCTGCAGCGCGAGATCGCCGAGCGCTTCGGCGTCTCGCAGATGCAGGTCTCGCGGATCCTCGCCCGCGCCCTGGAACGGATGCGCGAGTTCCTGCTGACGCAGGAGGACGTCGAGCAGGACTTCGGGCTCGACCGCGATCCGGCCGAGGCGGCCGAGGACCCGCGCCGACTCAACTGAGCGGCGACCGGCGGATTGGCCGGCCGGACCGTCCGTCTCGCCGGCCGGTCCGGGACGGACGGGACCGGTCTACGGCGCGTCGGCCGCCTCTTCCAGCAGGAAGACCTCGACCGACGCGTCGGCGCGGGTGTCGGCGCCGCTGACGAAGGCGCGGACGTGCCGTCCGGTCGCGGCCTCGACCGGCGCTCGCAGGTCCTCCTCGGCGGCGTACTGGAAGAACAGCCGGATGTCGCGGATCCGCTCGAACTCGCCCCGTTCGACCAGCCGCTTCTCGGCGGGGGTCTGCGTGTCCTCGAGGATGCAGACGACGGCGTCGGGCCCGGCGAAGTACGTCTTGACCTTGGTTGGTCCGCGTCCGAACTGGGCCTTGTAGATCTGGGCCATCGCGTTGGAGATCGCCTGCAACGGGCTCTCGTGGCCGTGCGGATCGTGCGTGTGGAGGGAGCGGGACATGGACTCGGGGCCGGTCGGGTGAAGGGTCGGAGCCTAGCTGCGCTGCGACCTCCGTAGAGAGATCGTGGTGATCGGACCGGCGGAAGGGGTAGGAGGAGTCCAGGGTGCGCGGTCGGCGTCGCCGCCACGGCGCCGGCCGACCCCTCATGTTCCGCACGGCCGACCGGCGCCGCGGGCGTGCCGGGGTTCGCCACTCGCCGCCTGCCAGAATCCCGCCGATGTCCTCGAGCGCTCCGACCGCGTCCGTCGAAGAGCTGGGCGCGGGCGTCGTCCGGATCGCGATGCCGTTCGCGGGGTTCGACGCGGGCCTCAACGTCCACCTGGTTCGCGGCGACGGTCCGCTGACCCTGATCGACGCCGCTGCGGCGCTGCCGGGGGTCTCGCGGATGCTCTCGGGCGCGCTGGCGACGCTCGACCTGGGCTACGCCGACATCGAGCAGGTCGTGCTGACCCACCACCACCTCGACCACATCGGCCTGACGGGGGAGATCGTCGCGGCCGGCGGCGCGCGCGTGGTGGCCAACGCGGCGGTCACGGCGGTGATGGCCGATCCGCCGGCGCACTTCCTCGGCGAGCTGGAGTGGGGGAGCGCCGCCGGGCGACGACACGGCGCCCCGGACGGGCTGATGGACGGGGCCCGCGCGGCCCTGCCGTACACCACGGCGATTCCCGCGGTGGCCGTCGACCAGGTGGTGGGGGACGGCGAGCGGTTCGTCGCCGGCGACCTGACGCTGACCACCGTCCTGCGGCCCGGGCACAGCCCGACCGACACCCTGTTCGTCGCCGAGGACGCCGGTTGGAGCTTCGTCGGGGACCACCTCTGGGACGGCTCGCCGGCCACGCCGGTGCTCGGCTCGATGTCGGGCGAGCGGCCGGCCGCGGAGTACGTCGCGGGCCTCGCCCGGACCCGCGAGCTGACCGACCACCGGCTGCTCGCCGGTCACGGGGCGACGGTCGACGACGTCGCCGGTCTGCACGACGAGCGTCTGGCCGGGCTCGAGGCCCGGATCGCGCGCGTCCGGAGCGCGCTGACCGACGAACCGACGCCGACCTGGGACCTCGGCGGCCGGATCTGGCGCTCGCCGAACCCGGGGTTCCGAGCGCCCGCGCGGCTGTCCGCCCTGCTGGGGGCGCTCGAGCTGCTGGTCGCCCGGGGCGAGGCGGTCGAGGAGCACGACGGCGACCTCGTGCGCTGGCGGCGCGGCTGAGGCGCGCGGCGTGACGCCGTGTGCACCGTTGGCCCAATCGATCCGCGCCGCGATAGCGGGCGTGAGAGTATGACGGACGGTACAGCGGCGGTGACGCGGTTCGACCGCTCCGAACGGTGATTCCGTGCGGAGCAGGCGCGTGCCGGCCCCGGCTGCATCCCCGAAGCGACGTTGACGACCGACCGTGCCCGAGGCTGATCTCCCCCCAGTGGCCGACGATGCCACGGACGCCCGCGGCCCGCGCGGCGAGCGGCCGCTCGGCCCATCGCCCGATCCGCTGGCCCGGCGGGACACCGACTCGGACGCCCCGCCGAACGACTCCGAGGCCCCGTCGACCGCCGGCCTGCTGCGGCGGGTCGCGATCGGGATCGGGATCATCGTCCTCGTCCTGGTGGCGTTCTGGCTGCTCGCTCCGCACGTCGGCTTCCTCGAGGACACCTGGCACAAGGTCCGGCAGGGCGACCCGGTCTGGCTGGTCGTCGCGGTCGTGCTCGAGGTCTTCTCGTTCGTCGGCTACGTCTGGGTCTTCAACGCGACCACCCGGCGCTCGGGGCTGAAGCTGCCGCGGTTCACCAGCTGGCGGATCGTGCTGGCCGGCGTGGCGGCGACCCGCCTGCTGGCGACCGCCGGCGCGGGCGGGATCGCCTCGACGACCTTTGCGCTGCGGCGTCAGGGACTCGATGCCCGGCACGCGGGCGCCACGGTCGCCGCGCAGATCGCGATCGTCTACGTCTGGTTCATCCTGCTGATCGCGATCACCGGGTTGGTGCTCTTCGTGTTCGGCCGCGGGCACGCCGCGATCACGATCATCCCGGCCGGGATCGCGCTGCTGATCCTGGTCGTCGCGCTGCTGGGCCGCCCGGGGCTGCGCAAGCTGGCCGACGCGTCGAGCCACCGCGAGGGCAAGATCGCTCGCGCGCTCGCCTCGGTCCCGGCGATCCTCGACGAGGGGATCCACAACGTCTCGCGGCTGGTCCGCGAGCGCGACATCGCGATCTTCGGCGGGGCGCTCTGGTGGATCGCCGACGCCGGCGTGCTGTGGGCCGCCTGTCACGCCTTCGGCGCGTCGCCGAACATGCTCGACATCCTGATGGCCTACCTGCTGGGTCAGGTCGCCAACCTGCTGCCGATCCCGGGCGGGCTCGGGGTCGAGGCCGGCCTGCTCGGGATGATGCTGGCGTTCGGGATCCCCGGCGGCGTGGCGGTGCTCGCCAGCCTGCTGCAGCGGCTGATCTCGACCTGGCTGCCGGCGGTGCCGGGCGCGCTCGCGCTGGCGGCGATCGGACGCCAGTCGCCCGACGCCGAGGTGGTCGAGATCGAGGAACGACCACCGCCCCGACCGGCGGGCTGACGCGCCCGTCGGCGGGAGCGTCAGCAGACGCCCCGCAGATTCCTACGCTCCCGTAGGATGCGTCCATGGCCCGAGCCAAGCAACGGACGACCAAGGGATCGCGCAAGACGGCGCTCTCGGCGGCGGTCACGGCGACCGCGGCCGGTGCCGCGTGGGGCGCGTCGTACCTCAACGACCGACGACGGATCGCCGCCGACCCGCAGCACGCGGCGCTGATGAACCCCGTCGGCGGACGCTCGGTCCCGGTCCGCGCCGGCGACGGCACCGACCTGCGGGTCCGGGTCTTCGGCCCCGACGGGGCCCCGACCGTGGTCTTCGTCCACGGCTGGACCTGCGCGCTGGAGTTCTGGACGCTGCAGATCCAGGCGCTGCAGGGCGACCTGCGGCTGGTCGCCTACGACCTCCGCGGGCACGGCGAGAGCGCCCCGTCGAGCGGCGGCGACTACTCGATCCAGGCCTACGCCGGCGACCTCGACTCGGTGCTCCGGGCGACGGTCCCGGCCGGCGAGCGGGCGGTCCTGGTCGGCCACTCGCTGGGCGCGATGACGATCGTCGCCTGGGCGTCGGACCGTCGTCCCGACGAGATCGAGGACCGCGTCTCGGCGGCCGGACTCTTCAGCACCGGGGTCGGCGACCTGATCACCTCGGCGCTGGTGCTGCCCGCGTCCGGGGTCGGCGACCGGATCCAGCAGGAGCTGACCCAGCTGTTCCTGGGCAGCTCGGCGCCGCTGCCGCGGAAGGCGTCGCCGGTGGTCAACCGGGTCGTCCAGTACGTCGCGCTCTGCGGGGCGGCGAGCCCGGCGACGGTCTCGTTCTGCTCGCAGATGGTGCTGCGCTGCCCGCGCGACGTGCGCGCCAACACCGGCACCACGCTCAGCTCGCTCGACCTCTACGAGGGCGTCGAGGCGCTCACGGTGCCGACGACGGTGCTGGTCGGGACCGACGACCGGCTGACCCCGCCGGTCCACGCGGAGCGGCTGGCCGATCGCCTCCCGCAGCTGCACGACCTGGTCGAGCTGCCGCGGGTCGGGCACATGGCCCCGGTCGAGAACCCCCACGCCACGACCGCCGCGATCCGCAGCCTGGTCGCGGTGGCCTGAGCGCCGGCGGCGGGACGGCCCGTCGGTGGCTCAGTCGGCGTCGCCGGCCGCGCCGCCGGGCGTGAGCGCGGCGGAGTGGTCCGCGATCATCGCCCGCAGCGGGTCCTCGGCGGGGAGCTGCTCGAGCCGCTCGCGCAGACTGACCGGATACGCCGCGCCGCGCGGGATCCGGCCGGTCAGCCAGCGGGTGAAGCGCAGCAGGCGCTCGCGGGGGTAGTCGTCGGGCCGCTGCAGCATCAGCCGCGCGCCCTCCTCCGCGTTGCCGACGAGCATCCGCGAGACCAGGTCGCGGTCGACGTCAGTCGGGCTGTCGCGGACCCGCAGGCCGACCTCGAGCAGGCTGCTGGCCATCCCGACCACGCCCTCGCGGATCTGCTCGACCTTGTCGCGGATCTCGGACGGGGTGCCGTCGACGGGGTGGAGGATCAACGTCCAGCGCCGCGGGTTCCGCTCGACGGCGTCGAGGAAGGTCTCGATCGCCTGGATCAGGATGTCGTCCGGGTCGTCGTCCATCCAGGGCGGGCTCGGGATCGCCGCGGCCAGCTCGACCAGCGTGCGCTGCTCCTCGCGCTCGATCAGCGCCGCCAGCAGCGCCGCGCGGTTGCGGAAGAAGTCGTAGACCACCGGCTTGGTCACGCCGGCGGCCCGGGCGACGGACTCCATCGAGACCTGGTCGAACGAGCGGGCGTCGGTGATCAGCTCGAGCGTGGTGTCGAGCAGCTGCTCACGCCGCTGCTCCGGGGGCAGGCGGGGAGCGGGCGATCGCCGTCGTACGGAGGGAACTCGAGGCCGAGGGGGCACGGGTCAAGTGTGACACGCGTCCCAGCGATACTGAGGACATGCGAGATGTCACCCCGGTCGAGGCCGTGTCGCCCGGGGTGACATTCCGCATGCATGGCGTGCGTCAGGTCACCCCACGGGCGGACCGACGCCCCGCGGTGACGGTCAGGCCGTCGGCTCGGGGTCGACGAACTCGCCCGGCTGCTTGGTGAACGCGGCCGTGGCGGCGGCCATCTGGTTGGGCGACCCGAGCAGCGGCAGCTGCAGCTCGGTCTCCAGCTTCAGTGCGGCGGCGTCGTCGTCCAGGAACCACGCCTCGTTGAGCAGCTTCTTGCCCGCGCGGATCGCGTCCGGCGAGCGGTCGGCGATCGCCCGGGCCAGCTCGAGCGCGGCGGCTCGGGGGTCCTCGGCGGTGCGGGTGACCAGGCCGAGGGCGTCGGCCTCGCTGCCCGAGACGATCCGGCCGGTGAAGGTCAGCTCCTTGGCGACGTCCTGGGACACCACCTGCGGCAGCGTGACGGTCAGGCCCATGTCCGGGACCAGGCCCCACTTGATCTCCATCACGGACAGCTTTGCGTCGGCCGTGGCGATCCGGATGTCGGCGCCGAGCGCGATCTGCAGCCCGCCGCCGAAGCAGTTGCCGTGGATCGCGGCGATCACCGGGACCGGGACGTCGCGCCAGTCGACGGCGACGGCCTGGGCCAGGTTGGCGATCTCGCCTTCGGGGCGGTCGATCAGGCCGTTCATGTCGACCGGGCTGTCGGGGTTGAAGAAGCTCTGGATGTCGAGTCCGGCGCTGAAGCTCGGCCCGTCGCCGGAGAGCACCACCGCACGCACGCCGGCGATCGTCTTGATCTTGCGGGCCGCGTCGCGCAGCGCGACGAACATGTGGCCGTCGAGGCCGTTGTGCTTGTCGCCGCGGACCATCCGCACGTCGGCGATGTGGTCGGTGACGTCGATCGTGACGCGCTGCTCGCTCATCGGCCCATCTTCGCGGTTCCGGACGCGGGACGGGGAAACGCTACCCACGGTCGGACGGTTGCAGGACCCATCTCAACCGTCTCCAAAGCGTCTGCGGACGGCTACCGTGTCGTGTTCTGCATGAACGAGCCCCGACGACCGCGCCCGCCGCGCCCCGGAGATTCTCCGCGCGACCGACCCGCCCCGTCCCGGGCCCCCCGATCGCGACCCGCTGAGCGCCCCACCGGCGCCGCGCGGTCGACGGGGGCGACCGGTGCGCGTGGGGCCCGGACCCCCGGAGGACGGGAGGCCGGGAACGGGGGTCGTGGTGCCGGCGGCAACGGGCCGGGCAACGGCGGTCG
>Ga0265296_1002324_pt1 | contig 19459 bp, 26 predicted proteins | sample MunlanPumphouse1_FD_189073 | JGI IMG/M metagenome (GOLD analysis project Ga0265296, IMG submission 189073) | Groundwater microbial communities from a municipal landfill in Southern Ontario, Canada - Pumphouse #1 | ecosystem: Environmental > Aquatic > Deep subsurface > Groundwater | place...
TTCGCTAGACGACCTCGGATCTATCTCGATCTCAGGCACTGGCTGCGCACGGCGTCGAACAGGGCCTTGCGGTCCATGTCGGTCTCCAGTTCAGATTTCAGGGATTGAAGTCCCAACGACTCGCGTTAGGTGAGGTGTGCCCCGTAGGCGCTTAGTGTGCCGCGGCCCGTTCCGAACCTGCTTGCGATGGCTCAGGGACGGGCCGCATTCGGGGATGCGCAGGGCTTAGACTTGTGGTTGAGTGCCGCTTGTCGTTCGCTAGGGCGGCGTGGCCCGGCTCCCCTTTCGCCCCCCAACCTGAGGCTTGAGCCGGGCCTTCAGCTTTCAGATTTCGCCCTTGCGATCTCGACCTCGGCGCCCTGCTTTCCGGTCTTGATCTGCTCCCACGACTTGAAGCCGTAGATGCCGCCGACAAGGACAGCGACGGCGCCGAGGTAGATGGCGCCATCGTTTCCATTCTCGACCACCCAGGCGACGCGGACGATGCCGATCGCTGCGGCGCCGGACGTGACGTAGATAGCGAACGGCCTGGCCAGATCACCGATGAATGCCTTCACGCGCTCAGACGGAGAAGCCGGGGGCTGGATCGGAGTGTCGGTCATGTCGTGGCCCTCGCATGCGCGTCGATCACGGCCTTGAGCTGCCTGACCTCGCCTTCTTTCTGGGTGGCCGAAGCCGTGGCCGTGTCGCGCTCGGTGCGCAGCCGGACGACGTCAGCGTGGGAGATGTCCAGTTGAGCCCGCAGGTCGGCGATGACGCGCGCCTGGTCGGCCTCGCGCAGGGCGGCGGCGCGGATCTCGGCCTCGGCTTCCACGACCCGCGTGCGCAACTCGTTGAGCATTAGCTGCATCCGCTCGATCTCTTCGCGCAGGGCCCCGGTCGTGCCGGTGAAGGCCGTGGCGATGGAGGCGATAACGGCGGCCTCGCCGGTCGCTTCGTCCTTGGCGGCCGTTGCGTCCACCGCGCGCCGGGATGGCCTCTGAGCCCAGGCGGTGAGAACGCCCCCGAGGCCGAGGGCGGTCAAGAGCGCGACGATGCCCTCCCACGACGCGAAGGGCATGGTGATGTGGTGGCCTGCGGACATGCGGGCTCCTACGCGATGGGTTGGACTGGAAGGAACGGAGTTGGGGCGCAGGCATTCGCCAGACATGCAGATCGCCAATGACGTCGCTATCGGCCTGATCTTGGTCGGCGCCTACTTCTACATAGTCTGGTGCGTGGGTCAGCTTAATGAGCCGCCCAGGCGGTTCGCGCCAAGGCGGCGTTAGAGACGAACCGGGTTCGTCAGCGTCGGGTTATGCGAACGCCGATGACGACACCGAGGACGATGATCAGCGCCAGAGCGCCGCCGCCGATGATAGCGAGGTCAATCAGCAGGCCTTTGAGGCCAATCACGCCGAGGATCACGACGGCCAGCCGGTCGTGATGTCTATGGAGGCCGGGTCTTCGGCGGCGACGATCAAAGCCGTCAACGCCTCCTCCCGGTCGAAGCACGACTGGATATGGCCCCGGATCGCGATGCCGTAGGCGACGACCTGTTCAAACGTCCACGACCGGAACTCGCCAGCCGCCAGCTTCCATGTGGTCGGACCTGTAGGCGTCACGATCTGGGCGGCCACCACGAAGCCGGTCACGGCGGACAGGGCGCTGTCGGCGGGAGCGTTCGGCACCCCGTCATAGGTGAAGGTCAGCGACTTTTGCCAGCGGTAGTCAGCTAGCGCCTGAAGCCGGTCGGCCAAGGTCTCTACCACAGGCTCAGGCTCGACCCACGTCACACCGAGGGCCTCTCGTTCCCCGGCGGACATGATGGTCAGGGTCTCATACGAATAGGCCATGTCGTCGATGACGACGTCCTGCCCATAGGCTAGCGGCTCGCCATCGAGGACGTAGGGCATCAGGCGGCGACCTGGACCGGCTCGCGGACCGTCAGTTCGGTGGCGCCGTTGAAGTAGCGAACGTGGATGAACTGGCCGCCCGCGTTCAGCTTCTCGTCCAGCAGTTCCTGCCAGGTCTTATTGCGGATCAGGACGCCCTGTTCATCATGGGCGTCTTCATAGTCGCGGCCGACGAAATGGACGCGGTAGGTGTTGGTCTTCAGCATGGTGGTCTCCTGGTTGAAAAAGTCAGACGTTCGGGGCGTTTGAGGGATAGGAGCGCGCGTCGCCCCAAAAGACGCGCACAGCGCCTGGAGCGCCGGTCCCGGTGGCCCAGCCGCCGCCGCCGCCGTAGGCACCGCCAACAGCCGTATTGCCGACAGATGCGCCGCCAGAGCCGCCGCCGCCGCCCTGCGAACCCGCTGTACCGTCCGAGCCCTTACCGAGCAGGCCCACGCCGCCGCCGCCATAGCCGCCGTAGCCGCCTCCGCCGCCGCCCGATCCGGCAGGTGCCGCGCTGGAAGCGCTACCAAAGAACGGAGCCCCGTCGCCACCGGCCCCGGCATAACCTGCCGCGCCGCCAGCGCCGCCCGGGTTGTCCGCGCCGTCGCCGTAACCTCCTCGGCCGCCCACCTGAGAAGAGATCGCCTGCCCGGCGTCGTATGCACCTGGAGAGACGAAACCGACCCCGCCTGTCATCCATACGGGGGTCGTGGTGCCCATCTGGCCGCCTTGACCGCCCGTCGCTTGCGCCAGCACCGTTGCCCCGCGCGCGATCGAAGAGGTACCGCCAGAAATGCCCGCTTGGTTAAGGGCGGTTCCGAACGCGCCGCCTGCGCCAACCGTCACCGTCACCGTCTCGCCGGGCGAAACGATCAGGCAGGCGAACGCTAGGCCGCCCCCCGCGCCCGACCCCATTCGGCGACCAGCCGAGTAGCTATTTGATCCGCCGCCCCCGCCTGCGCCGACCACCAGTGACCAAAGCCGCGTGATCCCATCCGGCACGATGAATGAGTAGGTTCCAGGCGTGGTCCACTGTTGTTGCCCGGGAGCGGCCGTTGCCCCCGCCCGTCCGATGATCGGGGAGACGCGCATCAGGCGATGCCCTTTTCGAGCGCGGTCAGTTCCGCGACGCCGTTGCAGATTTCAACGCCGCAGCGATCAACAGCGTTGGCCGAGACCGAAAGGGTATATGGCCCGACCTTCTTGATGGCCGCGTTGAGGCCCAGGGTCCGACCGCCGGTCGCGTCCTGCTGGAAACGGATGACGCCGGAAATCTCCTTCGTCAGGCCGATGATGGTCATGGTCGAGTTGGCCGTCAGCGTGACCTTGAACTTGCGGCCAGCGCTGAAGTCGAGCGTGAAGGCGCCATTGGCGGTGACGGCGACATAGCCGTCAGCATCAACGAGGGCGGCGGGGTCCACTGCCTTGCCCGTGGCGTTGCCCGCCCGGACCTCGGCGGCCGTGGCAAAGACCACAGTTGCGTCGGAACCAGGAGGGCCGGAAAGAGTGACGGTCCAGCTCGACTGCTCACCTGAGCCGCCAACGCGCGTCACATCGACCTGCATCGCGCCAGTCGTCTCGTCGTAGGTGAGAACCGAACCCGCCATGAAGTTGACGTTCGGCGCGGCGCTATCGGCGACCAGCACGTATGCGCCCGGCAGATACGACAGGCCCGCCTGTGTCGTCAGCGACTTGGAGCCGAGGCCGATTGTTACCGTCGAAGTCGAAGTGCCGGAATAGCCGGCGCTGGCGACGAGATCTTCGACCGTCTGCACCTGCTGGTCGAAATAGTCCGCGAGTGCATTGGCCTGCGTTCCGAAACCGGGCAGGGCGCCAAGGAAGGCGTCCGCTCGGGTCACAAAGACGTCGGGCGCGTCGCTCCGCGCGGGCGGGGTGGGCAGGGCGGTGATCGTGGGTGCGGGCATTACGCTAGGCCCTCCAGTTCGAGCGAGCAGACGGAGTGGTTCGGTCCCGCGATCTCGACCTGGAAGTCGCGGTAGTAGCCGTAGAGAATGGTAGAGCCGAAGCGTTCAGAGCCGACGTAGACGAGCGGCGTGGCGCGGTAGCGGGCAAGCAGGTCCTGCACTTGATCGGTCAGGCCGCTGTCCATCGTGACTGTGAAGGTCGCCCGTTTCGAAAAGGCCCGCTCGACCACGATGAAGTTGCCGAACGCGTCCTTCTCCTTTCGGGAGAAGTCGAGGATGCCGACGCGGGCGCCATAGGACGCCTCACCGATCTGGCGAGACAGCCCAACGACCAGTGCGCCGACCTTGGCCACACCGGCAGGCGCGCTGACGGCCACCGTGAGGTCGACGTTGGCGTAGGGCGGCAGGTCCATGACGACGAGGTCCCGCCGGCGCTCGACGGGCTCGTAGAAGTAGCTGTACCAGTCGACGATGCCGTCGGTGGAAACGAGACTGAAGGTCTGGCTGTAGACGTCGCCTTCGCTGTCGTCGGTCATGACGATTTCGACCGACGCCGCATCGAGATTGAGCAGGGCGACGCTGTCGATCCGCGAAGTCGTGCGGATCACGACTTCAACCTCATCCGGGTTTTCGGTTTGGGTTTGGACGGAGCCGTCGAACATGCGCCAACGGTTGGTCGGGCCCGCATCGATCCACCAAGCGCCATCAGTCAGCGGGTGGTTGATGTTTGACCCCTGCACGCTCTCGAACAGGCGATGTTCGATGTCCGTCGCGTTTCCGCGCACTATGGCTCCGGCGGCATAGGTGGTCTCCGCCGACCAGACCGGCTCATCCTCGAGGACAGTTGAGGAGGACAGAGACGCCGGGGTGACGGCGATGGGGCGAACCAGCTTCATGCCGCGTTCTCCACATCAACCGGATCACCCGGCGCTTCGCCGCGGACATAGACGCCATCCACTTCCTGCCGATCGATCTGTCGCTTGATCTGGCCCGTGTTGACGGCGGTCTGCACGCCGGCGGCTTTGAGTTCGGCGATCTCACCGCGAAGGGCGCGCACCTCTGCCAGGAGAGCGTCCACGGACCCGTTGTCGTTCACGGCGCGGACACCGAGCCCGTTTGGACCTTGGTGCAGCGGCATGATCGCCTCGGGGCCGGCCTCGGCCATTTGGCCGATGTCGAAATAGGTCGGGGTAGTGAAGACCCCGCCGCGCGCGAACTTGGTGATGCCATAGGCTCCGGCCAGACGCATGGCTTCCTGCAGCGCCCCGATGGCGTCGCGCACGCTAAGCACGCTCTCGTTGAGAGTGATCAGCCCGGCGACCGATGCGTTCAGCGCCTCCAACTGACGCTCGGCTGCCGTCTTGGTGCGATCTGCGGTGTCGGCAGCCAGATCAACCGCCGACTTCACCAGTGCCAAGTCGCGCAGGTACGCCTGCTGAGAAGAGGCGTTGGACATGGCGGCATCGAGGAAGGTCTTTGACACGCCCTGGAGGCCGCCAAGGGCCTCGGCGTCACCGAGACGGGCAAGAGCCGCCACGCGGTCGAACTCGGCCTTGGTGGAGGCGTAGGAGGCAGAGCCCGAGCCGATCTGATCCAACTCCTTGCGGAAGGCCCGGAGGCTGTCCGAGAAGCCGCCGAACTTGTCGATGGTTTCCTGTAGAGCTGCAGCTTCGCGCTGATAGGCCTGGGTCAGGTCGTTTCGAGCCGTTTCGACGAGATCCAGCATCGCCTGACGCTGTTGCTCATAAGCACGCGTGGCTTCCTCAGCGGCGCGCGTGGCTTCAGCCTGGGCGGCGGCGAGGTCTTGTGCGGCCCAGATCGCTTCCTTGATCGGGCGAAGGCTCGCGTCGATGGCCGCAAGTTCGTCCGCGCGTCGAGCGGCCAAGGCGCCGGCTGAGTTGCCGGTCGCTTCCATCAGCTCGATTTCAAGATCGCGGCGTTGGCTGGCGATTTGGCGGGCAATGTCGGCAGCTTCCTGCTGAGCCCGCGCAAGTTCGGCCTGAGCGGCCGCTGCTTCCTGCGCGGTCCAGATCGCCTGCTGAAGCGGACGAAGGCTGGCATGCATTGCCGCCAACTCATCAGCCCGCTTGGCTGCAAGAGCGCCGGCCACGTCGCCAGTGGCCGACATGAGGTCGATCTCAAGGTTTCTACGCTGGCTTGCGATCTGGCGCGCCACGTCGGCGGCCTCTTGCTGGGCGCGGGCCAACTCCGCTTGGGCGGAGGCTGCTTCTTGGGCCGCCCAGATCGCTTCCTGGAGGGGGCGCAGAGAGGCATCCATTGCCGCTAGCTCAAGGACGCGCTTCGCCGCCAGCGCTTCCGCCGAGCGACCTTGGGCCTCCATCAATTGGATTTCGAGGGTCTGGCGCTGCTGCAGGAGGGCGGCGGTATCGACGATCACGCCGTTCAGCCCCTCGGTATAGTCGAGCACCTTGTCGAGGCCCGGTGCCAACCGCATCAGGGCAGCGTACATTGCAGCGCCGCTTTCGGTGCTGACGTCCAGCCCCATGACGAGATTGGCGAACTGCTCACGGGTGATGTCAGTCGCTATCCCAAGGCGCGCCAGCTCGGCGTTCACAGCGGATTGGATTGGCCCCATCCGCTGCGCTTCAGTCAGGAACTCCTCGGCAAAGAAGGTCGACGACTTCACGAACTCATCCAGTCCGCCGGCCAACTGCACCAACCGGTCGCGCGCCTCGATGGAGCCGACGCCGACGGCGCCGAAGGTCATGCCCAGCGACGCCATCACCTGATCGACGGCCTGGTACTGGGCGGCGAGCCGGGTCAGGGTCTCCATCAGGCCTTCGCCTGCCGCCTGGTACTTCGTCAGCGTAGGCATGATGGCACCGGCCATCTGGTCGCCAACGGCGCTGAAGACTGCCGTCAGGGTCTCGGCGATCTCGGCGCTGCTCATGTCCTTGAAGCTGATCCGGCCAATGTTGACCTGGAAGGCGTTCAGGACCGCCTCAGCGCCCTCGATACCCAGCTTCCCGGCCGCAGACAGGACACCACTTTTAAGCGAGGCCAGCAGGTTGGCGATGTCGCGTGACAGGCCAGCGTCGATGCCCGACGAGGTTTCGGTGTTCCAGGTCGACGTGCCGCCGCCGATGCCGAAGAAGCCGCTCTTGGTCTTGGTGTTCTGGACGATCTGGTAGAACGACCCGGCGATGCCGTTGCTGATGATCTGGCCGAGGTTCTGCCCGCCGAAGTTCAGGCCCTGGTCAGCCAGCTCGCTCGACCGCGACGACGAGAACATGCCGAGGAAGCCGGGGTTGGACGTGGAGCCCAGACCGAGACCGTCGGTGCTCAGCTTGCCGCCGATGCCGAGTTGGCGGGCGATAGCCGTCGTCACGTCGCCGATGCCCTTCTCGATGGCGCGCAGGGCGTCGAGCATGTCGTTCGAGTAGGAGAGGTCGCGGTTATAGTACTTCTCCGCGAGTTCCATCGACTTGTTGATCGACTGGCTCTGCACTGAGGGGTCGCCGAGGACGGAGCCGGTTCCGGTGTTGGTCTCGGGCAGAGCGGGAGCAGCGGATGATCCTCCTCCCCCGCCGAACATCTTCACGCCGAAGCCGACCAGGGCCGCAGCAGTAGCGGCGCCGGCCGCGATGTTCAGCGGGAAGGGCATGGAGGCAATGGCCTTCGCCACCGCCACGACGCCGTGGGCGGCGGCCTTGATCCCGCTCTGCAGAACGGTGGCGCCGGTCTCGGTCTTGTCGAGGACCATAGCTTTAACGGCGTTGGCGAACTGGATGGCTCGATAGACCTGCTCGACAGCTTGCAGCGCACGATAACCGGCCGACTTCTCGTCGAAGAAGCCCTTCGCTGCCGAGGCCATGTCGCCGTAGGTGCGGATTTCGAGGGCCGCTTGTTCGCGGGATTTCTGCGCATCGGTCAGGTCGGCTTGGTTGATCGCCTCGCGTTGTTCGCGGTAGCCGGTCATAGCCGTCAGTAGATCACCCAAGGCTCGGCCGGCATTGCCGAAAGCATCCGCCATGCCTTGGCCTGCGTCGCGGGCTAGGTCATCGATAAGGCGAAGTTCGTCCAGCAGCGCGCGAGCCGCGTTGGCGGCGATCTCGTTGGCGGGTGCCATCTCCAAAATCTTGGCGATCAGGCGCTCCATCTCCGGGGTGCGCTCGCCGAGCGCGAGGTCGGCGATGGCCCATTCGGCGTTCAGCCGGGCCAGATCTTCCGGGGTCTTGCCGATAGCCTCTCGCTGGCGCTCCAACTGCGTGACCATGTCGGTGAGGGAGGACAGCTGCTTCGCCTGATCGGCGGCAGCCTTGTCCGCCGCCTTCTTGGCTTCCTCTGATTGTTCCAGGGCCTGACGTTCTCGGTCCAGCGCATCAGCCGCCTTCATGATGGCGTCGGCTCGCGCCAAGGCTTCGGCGGTGGCTCCCTTGTCGATCAGCAGCTTGGCTTGGGCCGCAGCTTCGGCCCGCAGAAGCTGGCTCTCGGTCTTGCCCAGGGCGGAGCGCTCGCTTTCCAGCCCTTCCAGATACCGGCCCGTGCTCGCCATGAGTTGCTGATAGGCACGCTCTTCCTCTGAGATGGACTTGGTTGCGGCGACCCTGGCGGTTCGAACCTTCTCCTGATTGTCGACGACTGTCTGAGCAGCTTGGTTGGCGGCCGCAGAGCGCGCCGCGTTTTCGCGAGCGGCGTTGCGATAGCCAATGGCGAACGCCAGTTCTTGGCGCTCCTGCTGCATCCTGGCAACGATCTGGGGCTGGCCGCCGGTGCGCTGTGCGTTGGAGATCGAGGTGTCGTACTTCGCCAGCTTCTCGGTGTCAGTGATGTACATCCACTCGCCGAACTTGGTGATCGCGTCGCTGATCGACCGCTTCACGGCGTCCCAGGCGTTCGTGATCTGCCCAACGTTTTCGGCATGCCCCTCGATGGCGCCCTTCATCCCCTCCATCAGGATTTGCTGCGCCTTTAACTGGTCGCCGGCCTTCATCGCCGCATCGATCTGCTCCAGCTGCGCCTGCGTCAAAAGACCAAACGTCCGCGTCATCTCGCGTCCGGCCTTGTCGGGTGCTTCCATCGCCTTTGCCAGTTGTCGCGTGGCCGTGGGAGCATCCACGCCCATAAACGAAGCGTAGTCCTTGCCGATAGCGATGAGGTCGCCGAGCACCGCCCCTCCGATCCGGCCTGTCGCCAAGTAAGCCGCGGATTGCTCCTGCGCCGACCGGATGGAAACTTTGCCCTGCTCTGCGCCCGCAACCGTAAGTTCTCGGAGTTGGATGGCGGTAAGGCCTGCCGTTCGTCCGACGCCAGCAACTGCTTTTTCGTAGCCAAGAGCGGATTTCTCGCCATCAAGCCAAGCGAGGGTCAGCGCGCCGGTCACGATGACGAGCGGTCCAATGAGGGGGAGAAGGGGGGCGAAGGCGCCTACCAGGCCGACGATGGCTGGCCGCAATGCACTGACCGCGCGCCCCTGACCCGAGAGAGCATTGTTCATCAGCTCTTGCGACGCCGTAAGCCGGTTGGTGCTCTGGGTCACCGCCTGCTGAGCGGCGACCGCTTTTACCAACTCGGATTCCATCTTGCCGGTCGCGGTGGCGCCGCGCCGCTGGCTGTCGGACAGAGCGTCGGTCGCCTTGCGGGTCGATTGAACCGAGGCCTCCGCCTTCTCGGCCTTGGCGCTGATGGCGTCGAGATGACGAGCGGCCTCGTCGGCGCCCTTCGTCTCGAAATGGAGACCGAGAGTGGCCAGATCGCTCATAATTACCGCCCATGAAAAAGGGCGACCCGTGAGGATCGCCCTAGACGTTCTGCGGAATAGAACCGCTCTGGATCGCAAGTCGCCCTAGCGACCCGCCCTATGGTCTGCGACGTGCTGGGCGGCGGCGTTTGCTAGGCGACTATAGTCATCCAACGGGCCGGCGTAGGTTTGCTTCATGTTGGTCAGGCAGGCTTCAATCTCAGCCTGCGATTCAGAAGCCGCGCGACAGGCGCTCCCGAAGGCTTCGTCCTTCAGAGCGCTCTCACGCCCGTCGTTCCAAGCGAAGGCGATAAAGGCACCCGCCACCAAGACCAATGCCCCCACGATCACCAACCCACGAATCTTCATGTCACCCCTCCGGTTAGGCCGGGAACTTGGCACGGCCGGCCTTTGGCGTCACGGTTCCAGTTCTGTTCCCGGTGACGGCAGAACGCGGGTCGGGCAGGGTCGCCTGCCTCAAGGGGGCAGCATGCACTATCGACTAATTTTCAACGGGCCTATCCACCAACCTGGCGTGAACAATCTGCGCGCAAGGATCGCGCAAATTTTAGAGAGGCCCGATCGCGAGAGCCTAACCGTAGTTTTTTCTAGCGAAGGCGGCAGCACAGATGAAGGGCTGAGCCTCTACAACTTCGTTCGGAGCTTGCCAGAACCGATAACTCTTCACGCGGCAGGCCATGTTGGCAGTTCAGCCGTGCCCGTGTTCGTGGGAGGGCATCGACGCACCTGCTCCCCCGACTCTCGGTTCTTCTTTCACGCATACGACTGGGGCTTCGAGGGGCGACAGGTGGCCGAACGCATTGCTGAAGCAATGCAGCGTCTCGACCACGACATATCGATGGCGCACGAAATAGTGTCCCGGCACACTGCAATGCCTGCTGAAACGCTGCTCTCGATCTACAATCGATCCCCCAGCCCCGTAGTGGTCTCCCCCAGCCAGGCTCTTGAATGGGGGATCGTTCATGAAATTGTGGACCTGAACCCGGCCGGCATCAGTCAGCCCGGCGTTGCAATTTGGACGGTGTGATACTGGCATCAACTAGGCCCTCTCTTGGACTTTGAGAGCCCTCTGAGCATCCCCTTCACCGACTTGGTGTCCGAGATCGGGATGCCTTCCGGCCCGTCAGACTCCTTGACCTTGCCGGACGACTTCGGAGCGTTTCGTGCGAACACGTCGAGGATCGTGTCGTCGATCCGCATGATCAGATCCGCCTCCCACGCCGAGAAGGAAATCAGAGCCTTACGCTCGAAGGCTTCCATCTCGACGAAGGTCAGCGGATTGGCGGCCATGCCTGACTGCCGGCGGCGAGCCAGGCGGTTGTAGAGCTGCCAGAGGTATTCCAGTTCGATAGGGAGGGGCGGCAGGTCGCCCCGCCACCCCTTGTCTGCCGCAGCCTCAGCGAAGGCGATCAGGCCGTCGGCGAGGCCTTCAAGAAATTTCCCCGATCAGCGATGGCTGCATCGACCTGCTCGCGGATGAAGGCCAGGCGCGGATTGGCGTAGAGCTTGGCGGCCGCTTCGCGCGTGAAGGCGGGCTTTTCGCCACCGAGCGTGATGTTCCAGCCGACCGTCAACTTGGACAGGTAGTTGACGCCATCGGCTTCAAGGCCCTCGGACGTGACTTTGGCGCGGGGACCCGACTGCAGGCGCCGGTTGCTGGTCTGGTGTTTGGCCTTCACGGCTACATCGGAGTCGGTGCCCAGGACGGTGATCGTCATCGGCGTGCCGTCGTCATTCAACAGCAGGGCGTCGTTCTGATCCCGGAGCTGCAGTTCGTAGCCCTCGTCGGGGCGGTAGTCGTTGGTCAGAGATGCGAGGTCAGCCATGTGCTGGGTCTTTCAAAAAGTGGACCGGTGCGACCGGTCCATAAAGTTGAGGGGGAGTTGCTGTTGCCGGGTCGGTTTAGGGAACGACTTCCGACGGGACTTCGAGGACCTCGGTGTCGATGCCGAGGGTGAACGAGCGCTTGGTGACGTCGTTGGCGCCGCCGGCGTTGATGCGGCGGGTCATTACCTTGGCGTGGAAGTAGAAGGTGCTGTCGCTGTCGGTCTCGTCCGCGGCGTCGGCCAGGACGACCTTGATCGCGTAGGAGAACTTGGTCTTGGACGCGGCGACCAGATCAATCTGGCCTTCATCCGCAGGGTCGTTCGCGACGGTCAGGGCCAGATCGCCTGCGTCGTTGGCGCCCTTCAGCTTGCGGACGCGGCCATCGCTCAGTGACGTAAACGATACCGCCTGCGCGCTGTCGCCGAACTCGCCGAGGGTTTCAACCTCGCCAATTTCGACCCATGCCAGGGCTTCATAGGCGGTTTCGGTTGCAGCCGGGGTGGTGGGGCCGATGAAGATCTTCGACCCCTGAGAGGTAGCAATGGCCATCATGGCCTCCATTCATGGGAGCCGGCGCCCATCTCGGCGGCAGGGCGACCCTGAGCGCTAGGAAGCGACCCAAGGGATGGTGACGGGGATCAGCGTCTTGCTGTCCTCGAATAGGGGAGAGGAGGCCCACGGAGAGCGATTGAGCTTCACGCGGATGCCGGGGCCGTAGAGCGTCAGCCCCTTGTGGAAGTGCGCCATGACCGCGGCAGCGGCTTCGAGCGGTTTGATCGCGCCCTTGCCCTTCGGCCAGGTGACGGTGACTTGCAGCAGGCCCTGATCGATGCGGCCGATGCTCAGCCCATCCCAGAGGGGGGAGTTGTTGAACAGGTCGACGCGGAGATAGCGCCCGTCTGGCGCCTTCACGGCTGGGTCAAAGGCCACGTCCGGCATGGCTACGGGCAGGGCAGGCGAGCCGATAGACATGGCTTCGCACCGCGCCAGTAAAAGGCGCGCTACAGCGGCGGGATCGGCCATGGTCTATTCTCCGGAGCGAGCTTGGGCTTCGCGAGCGACCTCAGCCACGATCCGCTGCCACTGCTGGGCGGCCAGTCCGACGAAGCGGTCGGGAGCCTGCCCTCGGGCGCCGTACTCGCGGGGGCGGGCGTAGTTCGCCGTGTAGGCTACGGTGATCGGGTCAGTGATCTCAGCGCCGTTGATGACGAGATTGATCGGCCCGGCGTTGTAGGCAAACGACGTGATGCCCTCGGGTTTCTCGGTCTTGTTGGGCAACTTATCGCCGGTCACCGCCACCAGAGAGGCCCGGAGGAAGCCGGTATCGATCCGCATGTTGCCGCCGGCGGCGCGCGGCTTCTGCATGATCTCAACCACACGCTGTGCGCTCTCGCGATAGACGGCGGTCTGGCGTTCCTTCGTCTTCATGACCCAGGCGCTCACGTCAGCGGCGAAGCGTCCTTGGGCCATTGCATCACCTCAGGTTTGCGAGGAAGTCGATCCGATATTCACAGTCGCACCGGCACCCGATGATCTCGGACGGGCCTGCGCCAAGGCTGATGTCCATTGGGAACTGAAGGCGGGCGCCGGAGGGGGAGACGAAGGGCTCGTTGAACTGCGCGCTGTCGCCGTTCATGGCCATGTGGCTGTGGCGGACGCGGCCATCGCCCGCCGAGCGCCAGGCCTTTCGGACATCGGCTTCGTTCACCTTGCCGCTGTCGATAGCTTGCCTGAAGGCTTCCCGCTTGGCCGATTGAATGGCGGTCATGGTCTCGACGCGCCCGACGATCTCGCCGCGAAGCTGGATCAGGCGGCGCTCATAGGCGGTGATCGCCTTCTGAATGGTCTCAGCCGGGACGGGCTTGCCTTCGCGGATCGCCTTGGTGATGGTTCGGTCGAAACGACGGTCTCGGCGCTCGCGGGTGAAGTAGTTCTTCAGTGCCGTCCGGTCGCCGCCGGATAGCTCATCGCGCGCAGAGGCGACATACTGCTCCTGAACGGTCGACAGGCCCAGCACGCCGCCTTCACGACGTCCCGTTGCCCTGTTGATGCGGCCGACGATGCGAAGGCCTGCGGTGCGCGGATTGACGCCCTCTGCCATGCTGGCCGACAGGGACGCGCGGACGACGGCCCGGTCGTTCTCGACCAGACGAGAGATCAGGCGGCCGGAGTATTCAGCGAGGCGGCGCTCAGCTTCCAGATTGCGGGCGTCAAAGCGGACGACGAGGGCGGTACCGTCAGGCTTGCGGCTCGGCATGCCTGTCGCTGTTGCCTTTCCAGCCTCCGCCTGCGCATCGCGGATGCGGTCTAGGACGTCGTTGTAGATCTCGGGATCGATGTGCAGCGCCTCAAGCGCTCCGTCGATGTCTCGGCTCTCGATGGCGGCCATCACCCGCTGGAGTTCAGCGCCTGCACGCAACTCATCCAGCGCCTTGAAGAAGGCGTCGGCGACCAACCGCCCATGGCGAGCCAGCAGGTCGGCATAGACCTGCCGGGACGCTCGGGATGTGGCCAAGGTTTAGCCCTCTAGGCGGCGGACGCCGTCGGCTTGCAACTGCGCGGCGTCAGGCTGGCCTTCGATCGATGCGCGGACGTGACGGGCGGCGGCGCCCATCTGGTCAATGTAGGCGTCCAGCAGAGAGTGTGCGTCCTGGCGGATGGCCTCTTGAACCGCAGGGCTGTCGCCGCGGATCACCGAGGCCTGCGTAGCCTGCCCCTTGGAGATGATCTCCATAAGGGTGGCGGTCGCCAGGGCGTTGGCCTCTTTGTGAGCACTCATCGGCGAACCTGCAGCGTGTAGAGGATGGTCGTGGTCGCCGGTCGCAGCAGATCGACGCTCACGATGGTCAAGGTCGCACCGTCTGCGGTGACAAGCAAATCGGAGGGCGTCGGCTCGATGCCGATAGCCGGCTCGACCAGGGCCTTGCGGTCGGTGGAGAGGATGCGCTGGCCGTCGATCTCCCGGTTCGAATAGTCGGTCAGGACGATGTGCGCGGGGTGGTCGGCGATGGTCGGCAGACCGGGATCGTAGGACGGGCCGGAACCGGGCGTCTCGCGGCGGATGGCTCCCTGCGCCCCGAACTTGCGCATCAGGCGCTCAGCTGTGCCGGCGGCGCGGGTGTAGTCGAAACCGGTCATTCGACGGGCTGGGCCTTGGCCTCATCCCGCAGCGCCGCCAGTTCGTCTTTCCGCGCACGGGGATCGAAGGCGATCTCCATGGCTTCCAGTTCGGCGATGATGTCCGCCTTGGTCTCGGAGGTCGGCGCAGCAGCACCACCCATGGCACCGTCGCCGTCGTGGTCGAGCGGGTCTGGAGCGAAAGTGCTCACTGGCACGCCAGCCGCCTCGTAGGCGCGGCGCACGGCCGGGAAGTCGCCGTCAAGGAACACGGCCTTGGCCTTGGGCTCGACGGCTTGGAACAGGCGGCCATTGCGCCACTGGCGGCGGCCGAGGCGAACGGGGCGGGACTGGCCGTAGATGATCTGCATGAGGGCCTCCTCAGACTACGAAGACAGCGAGAGTGGGCGCGGCGAAGAATGGGGCGAGCAGACCCTCGACGGCCGAGATGCGCACCAAAGCGTCGGCGACGGCGTCTCCCGATCCGGCGACGTACTCGACTTCAAGGCTGTCCACCTTCTCGCGCTTCACGGCGCCTGAGGTGGAAGCGGCCACGGACAGGCTGCCGGGGCTGACCGCCTCCTGATAGGCCGCGTGATAGCTGGCGTGCTCGATGGCGACAGGCACGATGTCGGACGGGATGGCCTGGCCATGGGCGCACGCGCCGACGCGGGGCCATGCGCGCTCTTGCTCAAAGCCCCCGGTCGGAGCCCCGGAGAATCGGGAGCCATATACCCCGTCGAGGTACTGGCTCCCGCGCTGGCGTAGGATGGCGGGCGTGGACGAGTTCAAAGGCAGCGACAGGCCAGCTTCCGCCAGCCATGCCGTGATCTTCTCGTCGGTCCCGTAGCCCGCCATCGGTCAGCCCTCGGTCTTCTTGTCGTCGGCCTTGGCGGCCTTCTTCTCGGCCACCTTCACGCCGTCGGCGGCGTAGGCGTCGATCTGCTCTTCGGTCAGCGGGGAGGTCGTAGTGACCTCCCCATCCTTGCCGGCGTCGATGACCTGATGGCCGCCGTCGACCTTGAACGCCTTGCCGATCGAGGAACCGTTCTTGACGGTGTAGGTCGTCATGATCAGGTCCTCTTGCCGGTGCGGAGGACGTCGGGACGTTGGCAGAAATACAGCGGGTAGCTGTAGAGTTCGCCACGGGTCCAGGCCTGACGATCCCGGTCAGGGATGTTCATGGCGTAGGTGTCCTGACCGAGGGTGTTCACGTAGGGGCCGAACTCGGCCGGAGCCATGGCCTTCTTGAACACGTCCTTGGCGCCGACCGGGAAGAACTTCGCCTCGTCGGGGGCGATGGCCACCGTCGAGTTGTCATCCGTGCCCTGGTAGTTGTGGTAGGTGATGCCAGCGTAGGTGAAGGCCTGGAACGACTTGTCGGTGCGCAGGTCCGCAGCGGCCGCCCAGTTCAGATAGGACTTCTCGACCTCGGCGCTGGTGACCAGGGCGTCGAAGAACGCATCGCCAGCCAGCGCGTGGATCGTGGTGCCGGGGGTGAACGAACCGCCGGCCGAACGACGCATCGACCGGATCAGCGCCGCCGACTTCAGGCGGATCGCGCCTTGGGCCGGGGTGGCGTTGTCGAGGTCAAAGTCCACGACGGCCGGCTGCGTGACGCCGAACTCGGTGAAGTAGTTGTAGATGACCGAGGTGCCGTCAGCGTCCAGCAGGAGGCCTTGCAGGGCGCCGAGGCGGTGGAACTCGTGGGTCAGCTCCATGTCGTCCCGAACCGACGACATGCGCTTCAGGTACTCGGTCTGGACCTGGGCGAACTCGCTTTCGGAACCGAAGGCACGGATGCCTTGGACTTCCTCAGCGTAGAGCGTGAAGCCCTCGGCCAGGCGGGTCGTCTTCAGCGGCACGGCGTTGCGCGGATCGACGACCAACTCCTTCGGCGGCGCGCCGACGGGGCTGGACGGGATCAGCGTCAGTTTGTCGTCGCGGCGATCCACGAAGACCGTGCGGGTGCGAACCGGCATGGGCTCGAAGATGGCGAGCGACCCCAGAAGCTGAGGCTTGAAACCGACTTTCGAGACGGCACCGGTCAGCGACGTCATCGAGAAGGCCGAGTTGTTGAAGATATCCATGGCAGCCATGGGTTCAGCCCTCCTTAGCGGACGATGATGCCGAGGGCCTTCAGCGCCGCGTTGGCCGTGGCCTTCGCAGCGGCATCGGCGCCGGCTTGATAGATGAGGTGCGCGCCGTTCGCTTCGGCGTCGCGGGTGACGATGGTGCGCTTGACCGTGCCGATGGCGGCTTCGAACAGGATGCCCGCGATGGTCTGGGCTCCGGTGGCTGCGCCGGGGTCATAGGCGACGAAGTTGCCGCCCGAGGTCAGCTTGCCGAGGATGGTGCCGGCGGTCAGGCCGGGGGCTGCGCCAGCGGCGACGGTGCCGACATCACGCGAGCGGTACATGCCGTTGGCTTCCGAGACGAGGAAGTTGGCGGTGCCGCGGGTTTCGTTGAGCTGGGCCATGATCAGCGAGCCTTCTTCTGATCGACGCCGGCCGAGGCGAACACGCTGTCACCCCAGGCGTCGTTGGCGTTGATGGATTGGTCCTGGTGGCGGATCGCGTCGCGAATGCCGTCGTTGGTCGCGGCGGTCTTCATGTCCCAGGCGGCGTCGACGTAGGCCTCGGACTTGTCCTTGACGCTGTCGCCGAGGACGGTGCGCTTGATCTCGGCGATGGACTTGCCGTCGGTGACGACGTTGGCGTCCAGAGTCTTGGCCTTGGTCACCACGGCGGCTCGGTCAGCGACCAGGGCATCGAGGGCGGCGGCGTCGAGAACCTTGCCCTTCAGGTCCGTGATCTCGGCGTCCTTCGTCGCCAGTTCCTTGTCCTTCTCGGCCAAGGCGTTCTTCTTGTCCTCTTCGGCCTTGGTCAGGGCGGAAGCGGCGGTGTCGAGCAGGCCGCGCAGCTTGTTCACTGCGGCTTCGCCTGCGTCCGTGGTCTCGACCGGGAGGCCGTCCACGATGATCGTCTTGAGCGCCATGTGGCGGTCTCCTTGGATTAGAGGCGCAGAGGGTTTGTCCGTGTCGGGGGCGCCTCGATCCCCGATGCGGCATTCGGAACCCGCGCGACCCCGGCAGACGATGGCCAGGTGGTTGCCGCGGATGTTGGTCTGGATGGCGTCGTAGGCCTCGCCCTCAGGCGTGGTGCCGGCGTCGAAGACGATCTGGCTCTCGTAGCCACACGACAACTCGCGCTTGCCGTCCTTCCAGTTCTGGATGGAGGCCGCGTCCATGAGGACCATGGGCACCCGGATAAAGGCGCCGTCGCGGGCGATCTCGTTGCCCGTCATGCCGACGCTGTGCGCCTTCCAGTTCTTTGAGGAGACGGCCTCAGAGGGGTGGTCGTCGGTGATCGGCTTGTGTGCGAAGCTGGCCATGGCGTCGGTCGAGAAGACCTCGCTCTCCGGCCGATAGACGCGGACCAGCGCCTTGTCGCGCCAGCCCTGCTTATTCTCCGGGTCCACTTCCTTGCCCGCGTAGAGCTGGATCCCGGTGCGCGCGATCTTGGCGTCGGCCACGAGGTATCCATCCCGCGTGAGCCTGGGCTCGCCGAGGGTGACGGCGTCGAACAGTTGCATTGATATGGCCTTCACAACGGCCGAGTTCCCGCTAAAGGTGCGCTCGGAAATCGGGGGTATTCGTGGAATTCTTTCAGAACACTTGGGTGACTGGGATCGGTGGCGGAATCGTCAGCGGTCTGATCGTGTACTTCTTGACGACTTGGATCGTTTCAAAGCAGTCGAAACGCGAAATGATCCGGCGCATTTCTCAGGCTAACCAAGAAGTGGTTTTGGCTGTTCGACATGGCGTGCCAGAAAATCGAGTTCCATCGGAAAATGTTCTAAAGGCAATGATCGAGGCTACCGCCAGAAAGCACACGATTACGTCTGGCGACATGTATGGACCAAGCGAAGTTGCTCAGGATTTGATCAAGGATGTGATGGACTCCAGCTTCATTCCTGCCGAAACAAAAGAGGCCTACACCAACAGGCTCTCTAAGCTGATCTCGCTACCAGCTGATGCCGAGAGCAAAGCAGCGGTTCGCACCCCGTTCTCTACGCCTGGCCAGGCAGTAGTCTTGAGTGGTGGACTGGCGGCGATGGCTGCTTTGACGAGTCTGGCGCTTGTTCTCATTGAAGATCGCGCTGTGATCTCGACCCCTACCGACGCGATTAGCGTTGGGGTATGGGCTCCGCTCGCTACTGCGTTAGCAGCTGTGGTGGTTACCGGGCTTGTGGGCCTTTACGTAAACGTGAGAAGTCGAGCCACTGTTCGTGAAGCTCGCGATCTCGCCCGGCGTTATGCAAGTGAAATCGAAGCTAATCCCATGATTGTCCGTTGGCGTCGGTCTGGCGAACCACTGAAGTAGTTCTTGGGATGATCTCGGCGGCGGTTTCGTCGCCATCATAGTCTTGATCGCTGAGCTTCCCATACTCGGCGATGGCCTTCTCCAGACCAGCCAGCGACCCGTCCTCGATCAGTTCGTTGACCAGGGCGTCGGACAGCGCCTCGATAGGCATGAGGGGCTCGGACGTGCCGCCGGTGCCCGCGATGGTGCGTGCGGCATCGGCCTTGGTCTTGAAGATGGTCGCCTTGTCCGTCTCGCTCAGCTGCCAGAGCGGGTTCCACTCGTAGTGGATGGCGGGATCCCGAGCGCCTGTGCCGGAACGGATCAGCGCCTCGTCCAGACGCATCATGGCTGGACCCATCTCCAGCGTCTGACCGGCTGAGACGCGGTCGTAGTAGTTGCGGAGATCGCTCTCTCCGGTGCTGCTCAGCCCGCCCGGCGACATGCCCATGAAGCGGGTCATCGGGATATCTGCGGCGCCGGCGGCGTGCTGGTCGAAGCGGTCCATCAGGTCGGGCAGGGAGGCGAAGCTGACGGCCTTGCGCTGGTAGGTGTTCTTGGCGTCGAGGACGAGGGCGCGGAGGTTCGACTTGGCGTCGAGGTTCATCTTCAGCAGGCCGCGGACCT
>Ga0265296_1002326_pt1 | contig 19393 bp, 14 predicted proteins | sample MunlanPumphouse1_FD_189073 | JGI IMG/M metagenome (GOLD analysis project Ga0265296, IMG submission 189073) | Groundwater microbial communities from a municipal landfill in Southern Ontario, Canada - Pumphouse #1 | ecosystem: Environmental > Aquatic > Deep subsurface > Groundwater | place...
GGACTTGACACCAATCCGGCTATTCCCTTCGCCCCGGACCTCAATTCCTCTAAATTTAAGATACCAGACCCTCGCTGGCAAGGCCACCTCCTCTCATAAAATTTTCTCCCGGCCCGAGGTTTGCCGGCAGGTAGGGTGCGTTGCACGCACCAAAAAAGCGCCTAGGCTGCCCCCTAAAAACAATTATCCCCTGCCAAGGCATTTGCCGCTCCAGAGAGTTTATGCTATGGAACATTAGCAAATAATCCTAAGCGCTGGAGATGTCCCATGACTGATTTCCCCACCCTGTCCCAGGACCTGGTCACCGCCCTGGACCTCAAATTTGCCCCCGTGGGCGTGACTCTCTATCAAGACACGGACCCCCTGCCTGCCGATATTCCCTTGACCGAAGGACAATTCAAGAGCTACTGCCAGGGCCTGATCCTGGCCGGAGAAGGTCGGACCCTGCTCCTCACCAAAGACCAGATGGGCTGCAAGCTGGGCACCGCGGTCCTGGGGTTCGAAAAGGGCCGGGAATTGGAGGAATTCCTAGACGACGGGGTCCTGGAAAAATACGGGGTGGGCCTCTACGGCACCGAGGAGGCCTCCGCGGCCACCATCCGCAAAGCCGCGTACCTGGCCACCGGTAAGACTCAAGCCGTGCTTATGGAGCCTTTAAGCGCCTGCCGCCAGGCCCCCCAGGTGGTGATCTTCACCGCGGACAGCGAACAGGTGATGTGGCTCCTGTACGCGGTGAACTACGACAAGGGCGGCCGGATGGACCTGCCCCAATCCGGCGGGGCCTTGGGGGGCTGCTCCGACATCACCGCGCTGCCCCTGTTGCAAAATATCCCCAACATCACCTTCCTGGGCCTGGGCTGCCGCCTGAAAACGGGCCTGGACCCCTGCCACCTGATGCTGGGCCTCCCGGTCAGCGCCTTGGAGAGCACCCACCGCCACCTCCTGGACATGGCCAAACCCATCGCCATGCTCAAGAAGGCCCGAACTGGAGAGTGAGAATTTACCACAGAGACACAGAGAGCACAGAGATACACGGAGATAATAATGTTGCTTTGGCGCTTTGCGCCAAAGCAAAAATCTTTTCCTCTGTGAAACTCTGTGTCCTCCGTGTCTCTGTGGTTAAATTAAGTTCCCCGCCCTCCCACACTTTATCAGGAAACCAGCCAGGTCCGCAGGGCCGCGCCGCCCCAGGCCGCGGCCAGGGCCACGCCAATCACCAGGATAGTAACCTGCCTCAGCCTTTTAAATTCCATGATCATGCTCCGGCTATAATGAAAAGTATTCGAAAGAGATGCGGGCATCCGGCACTCCCAGTCCTCGAAGAATCCGGTAGAGATTCTCCGTCATGGCCGGCGGGCTGCAGAGGAAAAACAGGCCGGTCCCCAGGCGCTCGCCGCACAAGGCCTTGATCTTCGCCCGGTCCAGCCTGCCCCCCTCCCCTTTCCAGGCCTCCCCCGCCCGGCTCAAAATATGGATCACCTTGACCTCCGGTCTGCTCCCGGCCTCCAGTTGCGCCAATTCCTCCCGAAAAACGATGTCGTCTTCCGTCTTATTGGCGTAAATGAGGAGAACCCGCTTCTGGGCCTGCACATCCCGCAGATGGCGCAGGTTGCTCATCAAGGGGGTGATGCCGATGCCCCCGGCAATGAAGACCAGGTCTTGGGCCTCAGGGTGAAACAGATAGGAGAAGCGGCCGAAAGGCGCCTGGATGACGGCTAAATCTCCGGGCCGGGTCTGGCCGATGGTGGCAGTGAAATCCCCGGAAGCCTTGATGGTGGAGGTATGGAACCCGGTGTCCAATGGGCTGGAGGAAATGGTGAAGTGGTGCTCCTCTTCCGGCAGGCCCCGGCCCCGGAGCAGGGTGACGAACTGGAATTGCCCGGGGAGGAAGTCGAACCGGGCTTTCCCCGGGGGCGGAGCGAATTTGAGGGTCCACACATCTTTGGCCTCCTGGCGGACGTCCACCACCCGGTAAGGAGCCTGGCGCAGGGCCCAGGGGGTATAGAACCGGTGATGCCCAAACAGGACCACGGCCAGGGCCAGGAATGCGGCCCACAAAACCTGCATGGAAACCAGGGAGAAGTCGACGCTGGCGTATTGGCTGTGCACAAAACCCAGAACCAGGATCGCGGGTCCGGAGATATCGTGGCCCAGACGCCACTTCTCGAAGGTCAGGCCCAGGGGAATCCGCCAGACGCTCAGGCTCACATTGACCAGGAGGAACACGAGGGCCACCCGGCCCACCCAGATATACCAGGTATTATCTCCCAGGAGCAATTTCCAGCCGCCCCCGCCCAGAACCATGAGGAAGGGGTGGGTGAGCAGTAACAGTGCGGCAAACACCCCCATACGCCGGTGGAAAGGAAAGGTGAGGTTGAGCCCGAAAGGCCTTTCCACCCATTTGACCCGGGCGGCCAGCACCACCTGCAGCACCATGACGGCAAAACCCGTCAGCGCAAAACAGCGGCCCAGGTTATAAAGGAACAGGTCCGGCGGGGGAACCCGGTGGATGGTGACGATGATCACCGGCAAAAGCATCAAGCCCAGATAAATGAGGACCCGGGGCAGACCGTTAGCGGACATCTTTTCCAACCTTCTGAAAAGTCTCTGGCAGCAATTGTCAAAAAGTTAAGAATTTCTGAGGGATGGTCAACCTGCCCAGTTTAACTAAATTCAACCCTTCAATAATAATCATAAAATCTCTTAATATTTTCCTCCTATTCAAAGTCAAAAAGATAAATACGGAATGCATCCACAGCTTTAATAACATGTGCAATACTTGCTTAGCTTTCAATTGCAGCATCTTTAATCTATAACTTATTGACAACATTATTTATTTTTACGGAAAACGGAAAACGGAAAACCAAAAACGGTCTTACAGGGGGAGGAAAAAATGAAAAAGACCATCCTGGTAGTAGTGGCATTGGCGGTGTTGTCGGGAGGATGCGCGGGGATGTCTTCCACGGAGCAGCGGATGCTGAGCGGCGGGGCCATGGGCGCCAGCAGCGGCGCGCTCATCGGCTGGGCCGCGGGTTCCCCCGCGGTGGGGGCCGCCATCGGCGGCGGCGCCGGGGTGCTGGGCGGCTTTCTCTACGACCGCTATCAAAAATATCAGGGCCGCCCTTAACGGGTTAATCTCTGGGGAGGAAGTTGGGGACTAGTGAGCAGTGAGCGGGGGGGGGAAGGCCCTTAGGGCCGCCCTCGCCTCACTGCTTGCTGCTCATTGGCTGCTGCTCCCTCTTCTCAGGGGAGCTGCCCAGAATCTCCCGGATCTTGCGCACCAGTTTGTTCACTTTGAATGGTTTCTGGAGAAATCCCATCTTGGACTTTAAGACCCCATTACTGAGCATGGCGTTTTCGGTATAGCCCGACATAAAAAGTATCTTCATATCGGGATGGAGAGCCGCCAAACGTTCGGCCAGTTCCCGGCCGCTCATCTGGGGCATAACCACATCGGTCAGCAGTAAATGGATGGGGCTGTCCTCTTTTTCACATAGAAGCAAGGCCTCGCCCCCGTTGCCGGCCTTCAACACCGTGTAGCCGTATTTCTTCAGGCCTCTGGCTATCAACTGCCGCAAAGTATCGTCGTCTTCCACCAACAAGATGGTTTCCTGGCCCTTAAGCTCGGTGACCGCGGGCAGTTCCTTCTCGCTGGCAACCGGAACCTCTTTTACCCTGGGAAAATAAACCTTGAAGGTTGTTCCCTGTCCCGGTTCGCTGTACACCCAGATATAGCCCCCGCTCTGTTTGACAATGCCGTAGACCGTGGCCAAGCCCAGGCCGGTGCCCTGCCCCTTCTCCTTGGTGGTAAAAAAGGGCTCGAAGATATGGGCTTGAGTTTTGGCATCCATGCCTGCGCCATTATCGCTAACCGCCAGCATGACATAACGGCCCGGGGTGACGGCCAGGTGGACGCGTCCATAGTCCGCGTCCAGATGGACGTTGGCCGTTTCAATGGTAAGCTTGCCCCCCTGGGGCATGGCATCCCGGGCGTTGACCGCCAGATTCATGATGATCTGTTCCACCTGTCCTTTATCGGCCCGCACCGCGCTCAGATCATGGCTGATAGCCGTAACTAATTCAATGTCTTCGCCGATGAGCCGCCGCAGCAGCCGTTCCATATTGATAACCAGGGAATTGATGTTGATGATGCTGGGCTGGAGAATCTGTTTGCGGCTGAAGGCCAGGAGCTGATGAGTCAAGGTGGCCCCCCGGTTGGCCGTCTTCATGATCTCTTCAGCGTAATGGTAATGGGGATCATTCTTATCCAGCTCCATCTTCATCAGCTCGCCGTAACCGATGATGGCGGTGAGCAGGTTATTGAAGTCGTGGGCCACTCCCCCGGCCAAGATGCCGATGGCCTCTATTCTTTGGGCCCGGGAGAGCTGTTCTTCCAGAAGCTTCCGCTCCGTGATGTCCATGAAATACCCGAGGGTGGCCTTTCCTTCATTAAAGCTGGTGGTGGTGACCGATTCCATGGCCCATTTGGTTTCCCCCCCTTTAGTTACGAACTGGTATTCGTATGGGGAAGAGGTCTTTCCTTTCAACATCTCCACCGCGTTTTGCTGGATCCTCTTTTTATATTCGGGGGTAGCCAGGTCTAAACAATCCGATCCCAACAATTCCCCTTCGCTGTAACCGGTAATGCTTTGGAACCCGGGGTTGACCAATCTTAATTTTCGGTCCTGCACGATATAGATGCCCATGGGGGCATGGAAGACCAGATCTTTGAAGGACTCTTCCAGGCGCCGGCGCTTGGTGATATCGATCCCCAGCCCCACCAGATAATATTCTCCGTCCACCGTTATCCGGCTGCCGGTCATGAGGTAGGGGATCTTAGCCCCATCCTTCGCCACCAGGTTCACTTCCAGGCTTGCTTTCCCCTTGGTAAGCCCTCTTTGGATACTGTCTATTACCCTTTGCCTATCCTCTTCTTCGAAGAAATCCAGGGAGTTCATCCTGGCTATTTCCTCGGTGGAGTATTGCGTAACTCTCTCCAAAGGCTCATTCCACCGCATCAACTTCCCCTGGCGATCGAATAAATAAAAGATCCCCGGCAGGTGGTCTAACATCGCTTCGGAAAGCGTCTTCTCCGCCATTAAAGTTGCCGTGGCGATCTTGCGGCTCTTGTCCAACCGTTCGAACTCAACCAGTTTTCGCCGCAACTCTTTTAGTTCGCTTAAGAGTTGCTCTTTGTTTTTCTGCTTATCCGTCATCTTCGGCCTCAAGACCCCAATTTCTGCACCTCAACATCCGTTGCCCGCGCCTGTCTATGGAGAAATTATCCCGGAACATGGTTAGGGTGAGAGAGAAAAGGGGAATTTTTGGGGGAAAAAATGCAACAGACGGTCAAGCCCGATTTCAGCCATCCTGGCCATCAGTTTCGCCTTTGTCCTCTGGGTCATCTCACGAGTAGTCAATATTAGGATATATTTTAAAATTAGTAAAATAATAACTTTCGCAGTTACATTAAAATACATTACTCTCTAAATCCGTAGTATCGGCACTATGGCTATTTTTCTTTAACAGATTATTTCATGCAGATATCTGTGGGGGGGATGGAGTAAGTTAAACCGATTTGCCGATCAGACTGATATCCTGACGCACGGATCGCTTGCCCTGGTCAGATATTTATTGTTCCTGCCATAAAATGTTGACGCGCTGCGCACCATCTTGCGCAAACCCAGTCAACCTGCCTGCGGCCGGCAAAGGCTGCATCGGCCGGGAAGCACGCCTGGCCCCTCCCCGACGGGGATTGGGGGAACTAATCGCGCAGTCGGCTTTCTTGACGTTCTGGTCCTCTAGCAGCCCCGCCAAAGCAGCATGACTCTTAGGGCAAACCGGGCCCGGGCGCGTTTTCCTCCTGCCGTTCCACCGCCCACTTCAGCAGGGGCGGACACACCAGGGTCGTCAGCAAGACCACAATGATCAGCACGGAGTAAAGAGAAGTGCTCAATATGCCCATGGATTTTCCCAGGCTGGCGAAGATCAGGGTCACTTCGCCCCGGGGCACCAAACCGAACCCCACCACCAACTTCCGGTAGCCTTTCTTCAGGATGACGGTGGCGGCCATTTTTCCGAAAATGGCTACCAGGGTGAGAAGCAGGCCCCCGGCCAGGACTCTGAGGTCGGCAAAGGTGGACACATCCACCTGAAACCCCAACAACACGAAGAACAGAGGGGCAAAGAGCTGCTGCAACGGCGCCAGCAGCGACTCCACCGAATGCCCGCCCTCCGGGGAAGTCCTTTCGACCTCGAAATATTGATCCTCCAGGATCAACCCCGCGGCAAAGGCGCCGATGATCGTGGCCAGGCCCATCAGGTCCGCCAGCCAGGCGCAGAGCAGCAGCAGGCAGAAAGAAAAATAGAGCCGCACATTGGTCCGGTCCAACCGGGCAAAAAAGGCGATATCCTTTTTCAGAAACCTGATCCCGAACCACACCACCGCCCCGAAAAAGAGCACCGCTTTCAGCACAATCAGGGCTATGGCCGACAGGCCCACCGCGCCCGAGGTGAGGATGCCGGTGACCACCGCCAAGACAATGAGCCCGAGGATGTCGTCCAGGATCGCGGCCCCCAAGACCACCTGGGCCTCGGGCAGGTCCAATTTTTTCATATCCTGAAAGACCCGGGCCGAAATGCCCACGCTGGTGGCGCACAAGGCTCCGGCCATGATCAAGGGGATGGCAAAATTTTTTCCGCCGGGAAAGAGCAGCCACACCACCGCATAACAGCAGACAAAAGTCAGACTCACTTCGATCAGGCCCAGACCGGCCGCGGCCTTCCCGGACCGCTTCAGTTTCTCCAGGCTGGACTCCAGTCCGGCCATGAAGAGCAGGAGGACAATGCCGAAACTGGAAAAGAAATGCAGTATTCTGGCGAGCAACAGGAATTGGGGGAATTCCGGCTTGGCGGCCACTTCTTCGATCTGGACCTTCTCCTCCGGAGACAGGTCCGCTGCCGCCAGGGTGAGGGTCATGGCCTTCTTCCAGCCCACATCGCCCACCAGCACCTTTTGGGTGGCTACGCTCACCTGATCGAAATGGCGCAGGATCGTGGCCGTGGGCGCGCTCAACTGGTAAGCCATGGCCCCCACCAGGATGCCCACGGCCAGCTCTCCCAGAACCGGGGATTGTTTGAGCTTCCAGGCCCCGAAGTGGCCCACCATGGCGCAGACCAGCAGCAGGGCCACGACCAGGAAGACCCGGGCAAAGGGATCGCCATGATGGGATGCGGCCTCCGGGGCTTTGTCGTTTGGCGCGCCCGCGGCCCCAGCCTGGGCCACCGGGACCCCGTTCTTATTTCCCCCCACCAGGTCTGCGGCCGCCAGAAAACCGGCAGCCACCGCGGCCACCAGGAGAAAGAGCGTCAGCCACCGGAAGAGTCTCTGTTTTCTCATGGCCTGGCCCTCACGATGGCTTGGGGTCTTCCCCTCCGGCCCGGATTGAAGCAAACCGGCCCGTGACGCGGGACTTTTCTTTTCCTGCTTTGAAAAGTTTTTGTAGGGTGCGTCCTACGCACCAAATTTACGATCCTGAAAAGTTAATAAACCGCAGTGATTAGGTGGGGCGGCCGTCTCTGGCCGCCTTCCGTAATGGCGGGCACGGAGGCCCGCCCCACCAGCCTTTTCATAATTTATGGAAGAGCCAAGGGCTCATGAGTGACTGTTATGAAAAGCCGCTTCTCCAGGGAAACCATATCCCGGAGAAACGGCCTTCCTCTTGGCTAATCGACCGGGGACAGCAGAGGCTATCCACTGATCCTGGCGGCTAACGCCTTCTGCCGCCACCCCCACCCCCGCCGCTGCGCCCCCCGCCGCCGCCGCCGGAAGGTCTGCTCATGCCGCCGGCAGGCCGGCTACCGCCGCCGCTGGGCCGGGAGACACTGGGACTGCTGGACCGGGGGGCCGTGGAGGCCCGCTGGTAATTCTGGGACCTGGTCTCCCCCCGTTGACGGGAGGAAAGGTCCCGGTTGAGTTGGCCGCTGTCGAAACTGGACCGTTGACTGGCCTGCGGGTGTGGCGAAGTAGTGGGACGGCTCGCGGTGCTGGGACGTTCAGTTCGAGGAGCGGGCCGGGTCCCGGCCCCGGTCCCCGGTTTTTCCCCTCCGGCTTTGCTCCACTGGTTGCCCTGGCGCTGCTGCCAGTTCCCCTGGTTATCCTTCTTATAGACGTGGCCGTTTTTGTCCGCCACCACGTTATTTTTGCCTCCCCCGGGCTTGATCTGGGTCTGGCCCGGTCTGGCCTGCCCCGGTTTCGCCTGGCCGATCTGCCCGGGCTTTCCCGGCCCGGTTCCGGGTTTGGCGGCCTGGCCCGGACGCCCGGGCGTGGTCCCCGGCTTCACCTGGGACGCGGGTCTCGTTTCCGGTCTGGTGGTCCGTCCAGCCAGATTGCCCTGGTTCCCCGGGCGGTTATAAAGATTGTGGCGGTTCTCCGGGCTTACCACCGGGTGGTGAATCGGCCTGCCGCCGTGCCAGTCCGGTCTCCGGTTGATGACATTGTTGTGGATGTTGTTGATATTGATATTGTTAAAACCGCCGGCTCCCCACGGGCCGCCGCCGCCATAATATCCGTGGCCCCACCAGGGGGAGGCGATGGCCGCAATCCCGACCCCCACCGCGGCCGCGGTCAAGCCCGCGGCCAGCCAGGCGCCGGGGGCATAATACGGGGTCTGATAACCCCAGGACCCGGCGTAGGGATCATAAGCCGCGGCATAGCCGTAAGTGGCCGGCGCAGGTATATAGGCGTCCGGAGCGGAATAGCCCGAATAGTTATAGCCGGTCCCGTAGACCACCGTGCCCTCATCCACGTAGGAGCCGGTGTAGCCCGGGGTGTAGCCCACGGTGACCGTGTCCTCGTTGGAGTCGTAGACCTTGACGTACTTGGCGTTGTAATTGGGATTACTGGGGGGGATTTTGTCCACCTGCTGGGGCGGACTCACCGACACCTTCCAGGGCCCATTGGGGGACACGGCCTCATACCACACCCCCTGGTCCACGGCATAATACTTGGCCCCTTCCTTGAACACGGATTTGCCGGTGTTTACCGCGTATTCCAGGTCCGTGGCCGCGATTTTCTCGAATTTGGGTTCCCCCGCGTACTCCACCTTAGTGGTGGCCTTTTTCCGGTCAATGGCCGCGGTCTGGGGGATGGAGTTCTCCAGGACCGCTTCCTTGGCCGCGGTGGTCCCGGCCACGTTCACCAGCACGAAACCTTTCACCGAATTTTCCGGAATCTTGGCGAAGTCGGACGGCAGTTTATCCGGAGCCACATAAGCCCAGGGCCCGCTGCCCAGGGACTTGGTCTTGAACCAGCGGCCGGACAGGAGGGCATAGTATTCCTGGACAGTCGTGTCCATAAAGATATTGTTCCCGGAATTGCTCACGAACAAGAGATTGGTGCCGGTAATGGGAGTGTACTGGGGCTCGCCCTCCGTTACCAGGAGTTCCGCCGGCACAGTGCTCACGATCACCGACGGCATCTTGTCCCCCGCTTTCTCCACCTTCCTGGCCGCGCCCTCCCCTATGCCCTTCCCGGCCTTCTGGATCTGCTCATCCAGGGCCTTCAGGGGTGCAGGCACGGTCGTCACGTCCTGCCAGGGCCCCTTCAGGTCCTGGGCGCCCAGCCACCTGTCCCCGCCCCGCAGGTAATAACTCTTGGAGGCCGCCTCATACAGCATGACAAAAGGGGTGTTGGCCACCCGCATGAGGGTGGATTTGGGCACCGGCATGAGCTTTGGTTCCCCGTCCAGGAGCACCAGGACCGTGGGGTGCGTCGCCAGGATGATCTGGGGCGGGTCGTTTTTCAGGTTCCGGTCCATGGTCTGGGCCTTGGCCACCGCGTCCAGCGCGGCCAACAAGCGGTCCAGGGCTAGGGGGAAGCTCAAATCCGCCATCTCCGTATTCAGGAAGGTCTTCAGCTTGTCGATCTGCTCCGGTTTGGCGTCCACCGCGCTGGGGAACTTGGCCTCCGTGACCTTGGAATCATAAATAGTGGCCATGCGGGTGTCCCGGTCAATGGCCACCTTGGCCGCCAGCCAGATAGCCCCGAATACCGGGGTCTTCATCTCCTTCGTTTTCACCGACACCGCGGCCCGGGCCGTGAGCCGGTCGTCTTTGAGCTCCTCCAATTGCGGCTGGTACATGACCACCGTGCCCTTGGGGTGCTCGAAGCGCTTGGGCCAGGGGTCCTGGGCCGCCAGGGCCGGGCGGGCGAGAATCAGGGCCAGGCCCAACATGCCAAAAACGGCCATTCCCATCAATTTATTTGCTACGCGGCTACTGTTCATCGCTAACCACTCCTTGAAGAGAACGCGGCCTGGTGACCCACCTGCCTTTCTCGATGGGCTGCGGCCGTCCGGTTAGAGGAGATAGGTGGAGCCGGTCGCCCGCGGCGGCCTGCGCTAAAAGGTTAAGGCCCGGCCGGCGCTGCCGCCGCAGGGTCTCCGCGCTGCAGGCCAGGTCCCGGTTCGTAACATATTGCCTCGGCTGCAGAAACCTGATAACTATCTACCGAAAAATAGGTCGGCATATGAAACTGTCAAGACTCCATCCCGTCCATTTCTGGTCCAGCGACAGCGGCATGACCAGCCTGCTGGTCTTTACCATCATATATCTGTTTGTCACCTGTGCCTTGGGAGATTTTAACTTCGGCGAACTCGTGGGCCGGATCTTTTTCTCCCTGATCATTATTGCCGGGGTCATGGCCACGTTCGAGCAACGCTGGGTGCTGTTCCTGGCCATCTTCCTGGCGGTGGCCTGTCTGGTCCTCGACCTGGTGGATCATAATATCCCGCCCCTGGGGAGGCTGACAACCCTGAATGCCGTCCTTAGCCTGATTTTCATCGGCGTTCTCCTGGCCGTGCTGATGGTCCGGGTTTTCCAAGCAGGGCCGGTGACGTCCCAAAGGATTCGCGGCGCCATCGTGGTCTATCTGCTCTTGGGGGGTATCTGGGGGGTGCTCTACTTCATTGTGGCCTTGAACATCCCCGGTGCTTTCCGCTTTGCGGAAGCCCTGACCCCCGGCGATTCGGATGGACTGCAGCGCCTGCTCACCTACTTCAGTTTCACCACCCTCACCACCACCGGGTTCGGCGATATCGTCCCGATCCACCCCCTGGCCCGCACTCTGGCCATGTTCGAGGCCCTGGCCGGGCAGCTCTACCTGGTCATTACCATGGCCCGCCTGGTCTCCCTGGCCATTATGGGTCAAAAGGATAGAGTGCAAAATAACTGAAAAGGTTAAGTTCAGGCAAATTCTAAAAATACAGACCTGGTCAACATGACGGAGATTTTTTATCTTCGTGATAGCAGCCTTTCATAACAGTTAGAAACCCCAGCGAAAGCCCCTCTTCTGTCATTCTGAACGTAGCGAAGCGGAGTGAAGAATCTCGTATTTACTGGTCCATAGGAGATTCTTCGGTCGCTTCGCTCCCTCAGAATGACAAGTTAAAAGACTTTCGCATAGGTCTCAGTTAGCTAACATGATTTATCTTTACCGCAGCCTGAGATCCACGCTACAATTACGCGCCCAGGTCAAAGGCGCCCAAATAAGTTTAACGGACCGGCGTAATGCCAGACAACGCAAGTAATCAGGAACAGCTTGGCCAGGAAGTTAAGCAACTGCGCCGGGAAATCGCCCGGTTGCAGGCCGCGGCTGCCCGGCACCGGCAGATGGCGGCGCGCCTCGGCGGCGTCACCCGCCTCTATACCGTGTTGCGCAAGATCCATGAGGCTGCCGTTCTACTCCAGAAGCCGAAACAGCTTTGCCGGCGAGCCTGCCGCATTGCGGTGGAACACGGCTTATTCAGGATGGCGTGGGTGGGCTTGGCACAGCCTGACACCTTGCTGGTAAAGCCCCTGGCCTTCTGGGGGATCGAAGAGGGAGCTCTGGAGGAGATGCGGCTCTCCATGGCTGCTGCCTCAGAAGGGCAGGAACCGATGCAGACTGCCATCCGCCAGGGCAGGCCCTGCCTTTGCCAAAATATTGGGGCAGACGCGAGCCTGGCGCCCTGGCACGGCCAGGCCGCTGCCCGGGGCTATCGATCTTTAGGGGCCTTCCCCTTGCTGGTACGGGGGGAAACCATCGGCGCCATCATCTTTTATGCCCAGGAACCGGATTTCTTCGACGCGCAAACCAGTCAATTGCTGAAGTCCGTGGCCGCGATTCTCTCCTTTGCCCTGGAAGCCGCGGCCAAGGAAAAAAAACGCCGCCACGCGGAGAAAGCCCTGGAAGAAAACGCAGCCAATTACCGGGAATTGGTGGAGAGCGGCAACAGCATCATCCTGCGTCTGGACCCCAAGGGAAATATCAAGTTTATCAATCAGTTCGCCCAACAGTTTTTCGGTTACTCCCAAGCAGAAATCATCGGCAAAAATGTGGTGGGCGCCATTGTGCCTAAAGTGGAGTCCTCCGGCCGCGATTTGTCGGCCATGATCGCGGATCTTGGGGCCCATCCGGAGCGCTATATCACCAATGAAAATGAAAACCTGCGGAGAGGCGGGGAAAAGGTTTGGGTGGCCTGGACCAACAAAGGCGTCTTCGATGACCGCGGCGTTCTCACCGGGGTGCTCTGCATCGGCAATGATATTACCGAAAACCGCTTGAAGGATTGGCTCCGGGCCAATGACCAGGCGGTACAGGCCATGGCGTTGGCCATCGAGATGCGGGACCCCTATACCACCGGCCATCAACAACGGGTAACCAGGCTGGCCTGCGCCTTGGCCCAAGAGATGGGCCTCCCGGAGGAACGGATCAAGGGGCTGCGTCTGGCCGGACTCCTGCACGATCTGGGCAAGATAGTGGTGCCCGCGGAGTTTCTCAGTAAGCCCGGCAAGTTAAGGGTTCACGAATGGGCCATCATTAAAGATCACCCCTATTTCGGCTATGAAATCATGAAAAACATTGATTTCCCCTGGCCGGTGGCCCAGATGATCTATCAACATCACGAAAGATGGAACGGCACCGGCTATCCCCAGGGATTGGCGGGAGAGGGAATTCTCCGGGAAGCCAGGATCCTGGCGGTCGCCGACGTGGTGGAAGCCATCGCCTCGCAACGTCCGTACCGCTCCGCCCTCGGCATCGATAAAGCCCTGGAGGAGATCACCCGCAATAAAGGCATCCTCTATGACCCGGAGATGGTCGATCATTGCGTCCGGCTGTTCACTGAAAAAGGATTTACCCTGACCGACGCCTCCGTCAGCGCCTGATCCGGAGAGGGGCGCATAGCCGCCAACCGGTGATTAGAGAACAGTCCGTAACATGTTTTTGAAAAAAGATTCTAAGTCCGATTAGGAGCCATTATATTCCCCCCTTTTGTAAAGGGGGGTCAGGGGGGATTTTGTAAGCACCCGAAATCCCCCTAAATCCCCCTTTTCCAAAGGGGGGCTTGAAGCACTCCTGATATTTTTTCTCATCATACTGAAGTTGCTGTCAAAGAGGGAATATTGAGCGTGTCATTCTGAACGATGCGAAGCGCAGTGAAGAATCTAGATTCTTTTATTCTCGTTCCCAAGTTGTACTTGGGAACGCCCATGGATGCCAAGCTGAGCTTGGCGGTCAAACCCCTTCCCGCACCCGGCTTGAGAACGGGATGATAGAAGTTATCGCCAGTCAGACCACCTTTTGTTGCCCCCGGCAACCTGGGACCGAGCCGGGTTTCCCAGGTTGCCTGTCAGTGAGAGTCGCTTTCCCGCGCTCAGGGCGTAACGATGTTGAACCAGGGATCGAAGGTATCCAGTAACGCCAGCAGCTCCCCGAACTTCTCTTTCTTGCCTTCCAGCTTGATATCTCCGGACGCGATCTTGGCCTCAAGCTTTGCCTGGCCCCCCAGAATCACCTCGTTAAAAGCCGCCCGCGTCAGGGTAATCCCGGCGTCCGCGGACTTGGCCTGCCGGTTGGCCGTGTGGTTCAAGGCGCCGTTTTCCAGGGCCAGGACATACTGCTCCTTGGTGTCGGTGAAGTTCCAGTTGAGGGTGATGGTTTTATCCGCGGCCTTGGGGCCGTTCAGCCGGACCCCCAGGTAGTCGAAGAACAGGTCCAGGGGCATGGCCTGGATAGTGTCCGGACTGGCAGTAGTGCCGGCAACCGCCTTGCCCACTCCCCGGCGCAGGTCCTGGGCCCCGCTGAGATAAAAATTGCGCCAGGGACCCGACTCGGCCTGGTAGCCCAGCTGCTCCAGGGCCCTGGCCTGGAGTTCCTTGGCCCCGGCATTCTTGGGGTCGGCAAAGACCACGTGGTTCACCACCTGGGCCACCCAGCGATAATCGCCCTGGTCGTAATATTTCCGGGCCTTCTTGATGACCGCGTCCGCGCCGCCCATGAATTCCACGTACCGCTTACCGGCCTCCACCGGCGGCAAGGGGTGGAGATTGGCGGGATTGCCGTCGAACCAGCCCAGGTACTTGACGTAGATGGCCTTGACGTTGTGATTCACCGAGCCGTAATAGCCCCGGCAGTACCATTCTTTGGCCAGGCTGGCGGGCAGGTCGATCATCTCCCCGATCTCCACCATGGTAAAGCCCTGGTTGGCCAGCCGCAGGGTCTGGTCGTGGAGATAGCGGTACATGTCCCGCTGTTTCTGGAAGCGGCCGATGATGCGCTCCCGGCCCCAGATGGGCCAGTGGTGGACGTTCAGCATGACCTCGGTCTGCTCCCCCCAGCGCTCCAGAGACTCGTTGAGATTCTTGGACCAGGCCAGGGCGTCCCGGATCTTGGCGCCCCGCAGGGTGTAGACATTGTGCAGGTTGTGGGTGCAGTTTTCCGCGGGGCAGAGCACCTTGAGCTGGGGCAGAAAGAAGTGCATCTCCGCCGGGGCTTCGGTGTCCGGGGCCAGTTGAAAAACAAAATTGAGGCCGTCAATGGTCATTTCCTGGCCGGTCTTGGTGATGACGTCCGTGGGCGGGATCAGGGTAACGGTGCCCGTGGACACGGTCAGGCCCAGGCCCATGGTCACCTTCCCCTGGGGTCCCGGCGGCAGGTAGACGCCGTACATATAGCCGGCCCGGCGGCTCATGGCCGTGCCCACCATGACGTTTTCATCCAGCGCGGCCTTGAGGAAGCCGTCGGGCGCGATAATCTTGACCTTGCCGGCCTTGACGTCTTCTTCGGAGACCACGCCCTTCACCCCGCCGTAATGATCCACGTGGCTGTGGGTATAGATCACCGCGGCCACCGGCTTCTTGGGCCGGTGTTGAAAGTAGAGTTCCAAGGCAACCCGGGCGCATTCCACGGAAATGAGGGGGTCAACCACGATAATGCCGGTATCCCCCTCGATAAAGGTGATGTTGGAGGCGTCCGCGCCCCGGACCTGATAAATCCGCTCGGTAACCTTAAACAAGCCCGCCTGCATCAGGAGTTGGGATTGGCGCCAGAGGCTGGGATTCACCGTGTCCGGCGCCGGGGCCCCCGGTTTGATGAACGACAGCCCGCTTAAATCCCACACCGGTTTGCCGTCCTTAGTGCGGATCACCCCGCCATCCGGCAGCGGCGCGATAAAGCCCTGCCGGGCGTCCTCGAAATCCTGTTGCTCGGCAAAGGGGAGTTGCCCCACCAGCCCGGCATTGATATTTTTGGTATTCTTGCTGGCCTCCCCAGTCTTCTGGGCCTCGGCCATAACCGCCAGACCCAGCGCCAAACCGAGTACACCAAGCGTCAAAGCGAGATTGACCTTGAACATGCTCAACTCTCCTGTGAATTAAGCCCCCCTTATTAAAGGGTGATTTACGGTGATTATCAACAGGTTAGGTACATTACTCCTTCTGTGTCTCCCGGCTCACTTCACCGGTTGCACCGCCGGCGGCTTCCAGACCCCGTTCAGCACCTCGGGTTTGGGCCAGTAAATCCGCAGTATCAGGTTAAAGTCGTCCTTGGGGGCCGGCAGCCAATTCGCCTCCCGGTTCTTGCCGGGTGATTCGTTCTGAATGTAAAGGTCCAGCGAGCCGTCGGGGTTGAACTTGAGCCGGTCCCGGTCACCGATGGCATAGCGGTCAATGGGGTTCGGGACAAAGGCCTGCTTGGAGTTGTACATGGTTAACGACCAGAAGGCCCTGGCCGGCGGCGTCCGGCCCTTGGCAAAGTGGAGCACGTAACGTTGGGCGCCGTTGAGCGTCTTGCCGCGGCCGTCCACCCGGGCCATGGGGTAAATGGCATCCTCCGGCAGATTGGCGCCGAAGCCGACGAGGGCCACGAAGGCCCGCAAGGCATAATTCGTGCCGTACCGGCCGACTTGCTTGGGAAGGACTATCCAGCCATTCTCGATGTTCAGCGTCAGCTTTTGGACGGCAGTATTTAAGAGCTTGAAGACCTCCCGATCGAAGTCGCTCTCCTGGAGCGCCCCCTGGGTGCCTGTAGCTGCCCCGTCGAAGAAGGCCTTGACCGACCACACGGCCTTCTCCAGACCCCGCAGCACCGGGGGATCGACCGCGGCCGGTTTAAATGGTTTGCCGGGAACGATCCCCAGCCCGGCGAGCTTGTGCACCATGGGCGCATCGGCCGGGGTCGGCGGGTTGTCTTTCATGAGCAGCGCCAACCGGTTAAAGAAGGTGGCCGCGTCCATCTTGGCCACCTGGGTCACCGGCGGGGTCTTCAGGTCCACGGTGGGATCGGCAGGCCCCATGCCCGGCGGCGTATACTGCTTACCGTACGCCGACAGCGGCGTCAGCGTGTATTGCCGTTGGATGGCGTTCACCGCGGCATAATCGTCCTTGCCGTTGCATTGGGTCCGTCCCAGGATCCAGGCCATATTGGTGGGCGACTGGATCTTTTTAACGCCCGGGGGAAGATCACCTTTCCAGCCCGGGCCGACAATGGCGAAGTCGCCCTCCTTAGTGCCCGTGGTGCGCTTACCGGGGGAGGCAAAGACGTTGGTCCAGGCATCCGTCATCTGCATCAGGTAATAGCGGCCTTTGGTGTCCGGCACGTGCAGGACGATGGGTTCCCGGGCCAGGTCAAGGAAGGCCGTGGTGTAGAGGGTGTCCGCATTTGGGCTGACGATGATGGTGAACTTCGGGTCCGGGAAGCTCCAAATATTGACGAACTGGTTGATCACGCCGTGCGGGCCCGAGGCATTGGGCTGGGTGCCCACTTGCTTGGTGACGTCCATGAGGACCAGGGGATAGCCATAGAGGTAGGCCTGCACGCCGTTTTTGAAAGCCGCAGCTTCCTGCACCACCCCGATTGCGGCCCGGGCGGACCCATTCAGGGCCAGGGCCGCGGTCAATAATAAGAATAATGCCATGGTGAATATTCGTTGCATGATACCTCCGGGGCCCTGAGTGCTAGCCGGACCTGCAAGCATCATGGACTTTCCGCCCGGCGGGGTCTATTTCCCCAACGAGGTCCGGTTTGCTGCATGCTTGCGTATAATTTTTATCTCTTGGCCACCGACGTTCACTGAGTCGTTAGTTCCCTGGGAACCCCACGCTGAGGGGAAGAAAAAAGGACTGTCCATCGAAGCGCTTCTTCTATTTCAATTCATGGTCATTTCGGCACTGCATCATCGTCAGCATGAGGTTCATTACCAGGAGATGCCTGGTAGATTTGCCCGGATTCATGGTTTTTACTGCCGACGGTAGCTTGGAAAATCAAGCAGACCCAGGACGGGTGTTGTCCTCTCTCGCCGCTTAAACAGGCCGGGCCTGGCAACACCTTAGAGCCTTTTGGATATCAAGGCAATTTAAAATTCCGGGGAGTTCAGGTAAACGTCTGCCTAAATTCACCGCCGGCTGGCCAGGGGTGTATTGGCGGATGGAAAAATTGCCGGCGGCTCAGAGAGCCGCGGGCGTGGGCGGGTCAAGGAAGGTGGGAGCGCCGGTGATCAAGCAGGGGGTGGCCATGTTTCCCTGGGCCTAGGGAGTGGGCCGGGGCACTTTGGACAAAACCTGGATTATCCTCTCTTTAATGGTCTTGGAGGAAAAAGGTTTGACGACAAAAGCATTAGCTCCAGCTCTTAATGCCTGTATCACTACGTCCTGGTCACTCTCTCCTGACACCACAATCACCGGCAGGTATTTGCTGGCCGCGTTCTGCCGGATTTTTTGAATTAATTCGATACCCGAGAGCGCGGGCATATTCAAGTCAGTGAATACCAGGTCGATGGAGCCCGCGCTGATCATCGACAGGGCGCGCTCGCCATCCTCGGCTTCTAAAATATTTTTGAAGCCTAACTGTCTTAGGGTCTCCCTGAGCATGCTCTGTGCCCAGACGCTACCATCCACGATCAGGACTCTTTTCTGAAAGATATTGTCTGCCATTTCCGCCTGTCACTTTCTAGGTGCCATTGACCACGTGAATCTTTCCGCCAGGTCTAATCCGGGATGATGCCGCCGCCTTGGCCTTGCGCCGCAAAATGGTTTTGGGGGCCACTTTGCTGCGGTGAGAATTTCCCCAAGGCGCCATTCCTTAAGCCCGCCAAGCCGACTCCCTCACCACCGGCATGGTAGCATAAATATCATATAAAATTATTTTTATTAAGTTTTGGGTGCAACACCGCCTGAGTACCCGAACCCCTCTTGGCTTTGGAGCTTAAGGACCCCAGCGCGGCACTGGCCGGTAGTGGTGCGCCCGAGGAAACGCGGAGGCGATGGGCAAATACCACCGCCGGGCCCGGTGAGAGATCGGACGCTTGATTATTCTCAAGGGGTGTTGATCTCCTGCCGTGCTTCCGGCAGATGAATAAGGAATTATTTGACAATTTAATGAAATTATGAAAGTAACTAGACCCCGAATAAATAGCTGACCGTCGCGCTCCTGCCCCAGGAAAGACGCCGCTATCCGGCTCACCGCAAGAAAGTTGCGCTAATTTATCGATTTTCCCGGTATTATCCGGGCGCAAGTCCACCACCCCCCGGTAGGTCAGGAGTCGACCATGGCCACAAACCTTAATTTAATGCTGCTGCTTTTCACGGTCTTTGTGGGCGCTGGTCTGGCGACGCCCCCCGCCGTCCAGGCCCAAACCTCTGAAGTCCCTCCCGACACCCTGGTGGTGACCAGTGTGCCCCCCGGGGCCGCGGCCGCCGTCTGGGTAGATGCAGCCGACGGCCAGGAATTAACCAACACCGGCATCAACGGGACCACACCCTGGCAGGTTAAGCTGAAGAACAACAAAAATTGCCGCTACTTCATCGAGATTAGCAAGGAAGGATATGAGCCGGTCACCAAGCAGGTGGACATGGAGGAAGTGGCGGTGGAAGGAGTGGGCAAGAGACGAAAAACCGCGGCCGCGGCGCTGGGTCTCGCCGGTCAGGCAGCCGGCATCTTCTCCAAAGACTCGAGAATACCGGATGGGCTGGACCTGGGCAGCAAGGTAATGGAGACGGATGTCAGCGGCGGCGGCGCCCGGTTAAAGTTCAGCCCCAACCCGGTGCACGTGGTACTCAAGCGCACCGCGCCCGGTGC
>Ga0265296_1002327_pt1 | contig 19389 bp, 16 predicted proteins | sample MunlanPumphouse1_FD_189073 | JGI IMG/M metagenome (GOLD analysis project Ga0265296, IMG submission 189073) | Groundwater microbial communities from a municipal landfill in Southern Ontario, Canada - Pumphouse #1 | ecosystem: Environmental > Aquatic > Deep subsurface > Groundwater | place...
TTCAAAATCACAAAATTCCCCCTCATATCGGAAGCGGCGCCTAAACTGGTGCCTTCCAGAATCACGTTCACGCCACCCAACGGTTGGCCGGATTGCGCATCGGTGACCCGACCGGAAATCTTACCTGTTGTGCCGGCGAATAGCGCCGTCACCAGAATTAAAGATAAAATGATTGTAAAGGTAAACGTTCTTTTCATTTCCATCTCCCTTTTGAAAAAGACTGTAAATTTTTAAAAAGCGAAAATTTAATAGATGAATAGCGTGGATGGATTGTCCATGCGTTATTCGGAAATATTTTCTATAGTAATGACTTGTTTGTGTTGGAAAGAAAAAAAGTTGACTTTGAATGTTTACGTCTTTCATGATTTTGAAATCAATCGTATCAACTTACTACTGCTCATTGCTCCTGAAAATTTCAAATTCAGATATCCCGTCCCGTTGCCCTCGGAAGACCGACTCTCGCCCTGTAAATTACCTCAGTCCCGAACTGACGATGCTTCTCAAAGTACCGCGGTAATTTATGCTGTTCCTTAAAATATGTCAAGATTTATCTATGTTTTTTTTCTTTTAATTTTTTAGCGTTTCCCACCCTGCTTGTACCCGATACAAAATATCTTTATATCAAATCGCTCGTTAAAGATTTTAATAATTGAGATAATATTGATTTTTATTCGAATTCGTTAACTGGTTGGGAACTTCATGAGAACTAAAAACGATCCGGATTGTTACAATTTTTTGTGGCGGAACGACAATATCGAACCGGTTTGGATTTTCTATTTGAATATTCCCCATCACCTGTTCTTTTAAATTCACCTGTGAAACCGAACGAAGCGGCAAATACGACGCGATCTTGCCGTGAACCGATGCACCGGTTGGGTTAATGAGTCTGAGCACGACGCCCTCTCCATTTTCGCTCTCTTTCAAAGCGATAAAAACCAGATCCGACGGCTCGATCGAAAAAAACTGATATTTCGTCGGTAAAGATCCAAACGATTCTTCCGTCTGGTGACAGGTCAACGGAACATGATAACACATGCCTTCCCGGAGATATTGCCCGTTTTCGAGATTCCCGAGATGAGGAAAAAATGCAAACTTGATTTTCAGTCCTCGCTCCGTCAACAGGCTATCGTTCTCCCGCGGATGATCGACTGATTCGTCGTAATCGGTGACGAGCGGAAGAACCAGAATCGGCTTGTTGACTGAAGCGATTTTATATCTATTTAATCCATTCGTAAATATCGAAAAACCGCCCTCTTCGTTACAAAGCCCCACGAGGCTGGTCATCGGGAAAGAGCGGTCGTAAAAATATTCGTGCCCGGCGTTGGAATTCGATCGGAGTTTGCGAGACTCGAATGCAAATCGGCTATCGTTGAAAACCGTCTGGACGGGAAAATTCGTCGGAAAGCAAATCTGAAGATCGCCGCCCACCGGGAATGTCTGGAAATTGACTTCATAATGAAGGAATCGCGACGCCTGATGGAGTGTGATGGTGCAAGAAAATTTAATCGGGTCTCCGTTACATGCACCGGACGGAACATCCGTTGTGGGTTTCCATTCATAATCGATTCGAAAAGCCGCGGATAAAGAGCAAGTGTAAACCTGTTTGATTGCTGGACGGAGTTGTTCCGTCGTCATCTTCACGCGCGCAGCGGCTCCGGATTGGTTTTTACGTTTCGGTATAAATTGGAAATAACCGACATTTTCATAACTAAAGGCGGTTTCCATTGAAAATACGGTCAGCGTTCCGTTTGGATTGATTTCGACTCGCATGAAATCGTTTTCAAGTATATTCGTTTCGGAACTGATTGGTGTTAGATGACTCGTTTTTGGATAAAGGACCGGTTGAACGGAAAGAATTTTATAACCCATCGCCGGTAAGTTTTTTACATCAATGACGCATTTAAATTTCCGCATGACGTTTCGTTTGCCATCCGGCATGGTCACGGGATTCTCTTTCTTTTCAATCACGAAATTCGGAATCGATCTGCCGGACAAATCGCTGATTTCGATGGCTTTTTTATCGCTGTTTGCCGGAATTTCGAAAGAGATTTCGGCGATTTCCGACCGGGAATATGTCAGTGCATTGACGATGGCAATTAGAAAATCGTCTTTCGTTTTCTTACGAATCTCGGTTCGGTTCAGAACGGATTGAATGGCACTCTCATAAGTGTTTTTGGCAACTTGAATCATCTGTTCGTAGCCGCGATTGATCTCCTCAATTTTCTGAATATCGTTCGCCGAAACACGCTGGATCAGATTTTGTAACGTGAAAAGTTTCTGCCATAATTTTTCGACCTCGACATTCGTTGTCGGAGCGTTCAGTTGTTTTCCGATTTGAATCCAGGGTTCGATATAAAATTGGATCAAATGTTCGAGTTTAAAATTCAGATTCAGCGAGCGCACTCTTTCCGGATACCTAAAGCCAGAATTTGGGTGGAACGTCGCTTCATCCAACAATTCGCGTCGTTTGACTGGCAATTTTTCTACGTCCACGGATTCTTTGATCGCCCACGGATACCGGCTCAATTTCGTTTGAACATTTTTCCCGGACAGATTTTCAGCGAGCATCCGGAGGTTTTTCTCCAATTCAGCGGTTCCCCAACTAGCTTCGTCAAGTTCGATCAGAATCAACCCGGGCGTTGAGGAATTACCGGTTTGATTTGGCACCGAACTTTCCGCAGACTTTCCTTGCAAATCGGAAAGGAATTGCTCGAACTGACTCGATTTAATTCGCCGGAACCGGCTTGCCAGCGACTTCGTCCCATCCATTCCTTCCCACATGAACTCGTTGGACTCAACCGACGGAATGAGCACTTTTTCGGAGATCAGTACGGTATCAATGTTGAATCCGGAATAAATCTGCGGAATTTGCGAATTGAGCCCGCTCGTCAGCGGGCTTACGCCTATTTTCAAGGTTTCGCCATATCGCTGTCCGACTTTTTCTCCGATGAGCAGATTCCGGATGATGGCCTCGCCGCTGGATAAACAGGAACACGGAGAAACGTACCAAGGACCGAACGTCAACCGGCCGGAAGCGAGCAGTTGTGCGATCTCACTCCTCTTGCCGGGAAATTGCGTCAGATAATCATCTAACCATTTGACCTGAAAATCGAGTGTAATGGTGATATTTTCGGGGACGGATCGGAACAGATCCAGCATCGATGTAAATCCGCCGAAACGATCCGTTTTCTTATCTAAAATGAACGATTTCGAAAATGGATAAACAAATACAACAAACATGTTTTGCGTCTCTTCTTTCACGTCAAATTCTTTTTCTTACTCCGGAAGAGTTTGCGTCCCATTTATAACTCTTCGATGAATAATATACAAAACTGTCTGTTCATTTGCCAATATGCCCATATAGCCGGCAATATCTGTCCTTTCAAAAAGAAACTGAAATCAGACCTGTAAGTTATCGCGTAGTTTAGACCATTCGTGAAAAATGACTCCTGGAAAGACATTTTCACGTGTCCATGAGATATATTTATCGAGTTCTTTTCGCGTGGAGGCTTCGAAGCATGGAATGATTTTCCTGATCTTCATATCGAGACGATATTGATCGAGCAAATCTTCCACCCACATGAGATTTTTCTTTTTTTGTTCGTGATGCAGATACGGAGAGACGAAACATCCTTCATCGGTAATCGCCAGCGGTAATTGTCCCGTCGTGAAAGGAAGATCGATCAGCGCCAGCGGCGGCAGAGAAATGATCAACTTCGAGTTTTTCCCGAGCGTTTGTTTAGCATCGACGATCGCATTAAAAACGGTGGTCGAACGCCATTGAAGCCATTCGGGCATCATTTCGATGATTTGTTGCGGCGATGTGATGATTTCTCCAACAACCGATGAAAATTCGGTCACGCAAAACGGACAATAGCAGAACGGCGGAACCCTGTTTTGAACGTCCAATTCTTCCTTTTCCCAAAAAAACGGGAAACGGAGATATTCCAGATAGAAGTAATCCGGCGCGGAGATTCGTGCCATTTTATCGATAAGCCGGTAAAAATATTCCAGACCGGTTGGATTGTTCGGACAAATCGGATGATACCAGTCATCTGGAACATAAGCGGCTCCCGAAATACCGACCGGTGGCGAAAACGAATCCTGATTCCAAAGGGACGGACTGTGAAAGCAGACCAGAATAACGCCTGTTTTCAAACCCTTTTCGCGCGCCAGATCTACCATTCTGGAAACCGGAAGAAAATCCGATCGCCATTTTGCGGCGTCGGGCATAGACATGGATTTTGTAGAAGAAATGAAAACGCCGTCGAACCCGGCATCTTTGATCCGGCTCAGATTCTCGGAAAAATCTTTCCGATTGTATTCGTTCACAACATATTTGACAAATGTCGACATTCATTCTCCAATTCGGTCTTCTTGCAATAAGGTCTATGAAAAGAAAGTCGAAAAACCAATCGTGTTAATAGATAGTTTCCGATTGAAATGACTTTCGCGTATCAAAAATCCTTACAGTGACCCTGCTTTTGTCGGAGCGAGAGGATTTGAACCTCCGACCCCCTGAACCCCATTCAGGTGCGCTAGCCAGACTGCGCTACGCTCCGATGTCAAAGACGGGGAGAAATTTACCCTTTTTCAAATAGAATTCTAAGGAAAAAACCGTGCACTTTCACCAATTATTCAGAATATCCAGAATCTCCTGGAGACCTTTTTTAACCTCACGCAGCAATTCCGGTAGATTCTTTTCCTGAACCGGTGATGCTTCACCAACCGCCGGACTTTCTTCGTTGTTAAATATTTCCATCTCCTCGGGTTTGGTCTGTTTCAATTTTTGCTTTGCTCCTTCGATTGTGAATTTTTTGTCGTACAGGAGATGTTTGATATATTGGATGACCTGAATATCCTTTTCGCGATAGACGCGGTTCCCTGCGCGATTCTTGGAAGGTGATAGCGACGGAAATTCAGTCTCCCAGTAACGCAACACGTACTGCTTCAGTCCGGTGATGTCGCTGACTTCACCGATAGAGTAGTATAATTTTTTTATAGGCTTGTTCACTTTCGACCTGTTGTACAATTCACTTAAACCATTACTTTAATAGTATAATCAGGAAGATTCGTTATGTCAAGGATTTTTTTATTTCAGGGCATTCGTCATGAGCGTTGCATTCGAGCAAAAATTGATCAGGTTTTGCCTGATCATCTGCCAGCGGAAGCCTTTTCCGTCGCGGACTTTCGTCTCGATCGACGAAAGCGAGTCGGTCAAATAGACAGCCATTCGGCCGAGTTCCATTCGATCTCGAACTCCATTTTTATATCTGAAAGGATAAAAGCCGCACACACCGGAATATCCGCATTGCCTGACCGAATCGACGATCCGACGGTTAATTTTGCCGAACGGCGAAGCGAAATATCGAACCTTACAGGCAAATTCTTTCTCCAAGATTTCTTTGGAGCGGGACAATTCCATCCGAATTTCATCGGTTCTCAGCCCGGCGAGACAGCGATGCGATTTTCCATGCGAACCAATCTCCCACCCTTTTTGGTGCAGTTTGTCTATTTCATCGGCATTCAGATGCGGGAAGTGGATCCATCCAAGATGCGAGTCCCAGTCATTCGATTTCCCGATATAATCCGTGATGATAAAGACCGTTGCCGGCGCATGGAATTCTTCCAAAATCGGAAATGCGTATTCGTAAATATTCCGATAACCATCGTCAAAAGTGATGGCGATCGCGTTGGGATCGTTGGCATAACATCCTTCCAAATCCGAAAGTGCTACGAGCCGGAAACCTTGTCGCGTTAAAAATTGAATTTGTTTACGAAATTTCTCGGGCGGAATGCAGGTAATCCCGATCTCTTTCTTTTCATCGACCTTGTGATAGACCAATATGCGATTGTGAAAGACCCGATTGTCCGCGATATCGCCGCTCCTTCGATTTATTTCGGTACGAAGTGGTGTTTCTGATAAAATCGCCCGGTAAATTCAGCGATCAGTTTGTATGATTTGACCAGTGTTTCCTCATCCGGCAGAAAGACAATCCGGAAATGGTGAGTGTTCGGTTTTTGGCCGAATCCGCTTCCGTAAACTACCAGCACACCGGTCTCTTCCAGCAATTCCAGGACGTAAGTTTCGTCGCTGATGCCATCCGGTAACTGAACTTTCGGGAAAGCATAGAAGGCGCCTTCCGGCTTGACGCATGAAATTCCCGGAATCGCGTTCAACATGTCAAATGTGATATCGCGGCGTTTTTGGATTTTCGCCATCACACCGATCAGATGCGGATCACCGCTTTCGAGTGCTGGCGCAACCATATATTGTTGTGGATGCGGCGCACAAAGCCGCGCACGAAGCAAACGATTGATCGCTTCGCGATAATCGACCATGACTTTCTCCGGATCGTGAAAGATCGCCCAGCCAACGCGCCAGCCCGGCATGATGTAATTCTTGCTCAAGCCACCAAAAGTAATGACCGGAACATCTTCGGAAAGTGATGCGATCGAGATGTGTTTTTGGTTGTCGAATAGCAGTTTGTCGTAAATTTCATCGGCAAACACAACTAGATTATGCTCTCGCGCAAAATTGATGATATTCAGCAGACTTTCGAGACTATAATTCGCGCCGGTCGGGTTATTCGGATTGATCACGACAATCGCCTTAGTTCGCGCATTGACGCGACGTTCCAGTTCGTCGAAGTCGATCTGCCAGCCGGTCTCTTCATTCAGCAAATAAGGATTCAGTTCGCCGTGATAGACGGGAATCTGTCCGCTGTAAAGCGGGTAACCGGGCGACGGCGTCATGATGTTGTCGCCGGGATTGACCAGCGCCGCGATGGCGAGCGTGATCGCTTCCGATGCGCCGTTGGAAATGAAAACATCGTCAGCGGTGATGTTTTTCAATCCTTTCTTCACCATTGTGTGGCGCGCCACCGCTTCGCGCGCTTCTGTAATTCCCATCGAATCACAGTAGGTCGAAACGTTCAGCCGGAAGCCCGCGTTCGATTGAAGAATTTTTTCGACAACGATTTTTCTCAACGCTTCGGGAGTTTCAAAGTCATAAACGGGCGGATCGCCGATATTCAGATAGAGGATTTTCTTTCCCTGCGCTTCGAGTTTCTTTGCTTTGACAACGATGTCCCGGATGGCGTATGTTACTTTTTCGGTACGCTCAGCGGGAATGATTTTCGATAACATGAAAACCTCCAAAAACTTTACTGATCGGATTGATTTTTAACATATCGTTTATATCCGTTTTTCGGAACGACGATCGTCTCGATGAAGTCGGATTTATCCGTATAAATATACGCCGCCAGTTCCTGAAGATCGCGGGCGCTGATCCCGTCGATGATCTCCAGAATTTCATCGACGCCGATGGCGCGTTTTTCGTGAATTTCCATCCGTGCAATGTGGCTCATTCTGGATTGCATGCCTTCCAGGCTAAGAACGGTTCCGCTTTTCGATTGTTGTTTGATCTTTTTCAACTCGTCTTCGGAAACTGGTTCCGTCGCCACTTTTTCCAATTCCTGATAGATCAGCGAACGGACTTTGTCTAATTTTTTCGTATCGGCGCCGGCGTAAATTCCGAATGCGCCTTCCGATAAAAACAGATCCGAAAACGAATAGATTTCATACACAAATCCGTACTTCTCACGGATGTTATGAAACAGGCGTGAAGTCATGCCGCCGCTGAGAAGAACATTGAGCAGACCGAGTGTGTACCGGCGCGGATCAGTCTGGGAAAAAATCCGCTTCCCCAGCACTAAATGCGCCTGACTGATCGGCTTGGCGTAAATTTTCTGACGTTCGCATACCGGAAGAACGCCGGGAATCTCCGGTCTTCCGTTTCCGCCGGGTAGCGAACTCAAATACTGCTTAACCAACTCGACCAGCGTCTGATGTTCGATCCGGCCGGAAGCGGCAACGACCAAATTGTCACCCGTATAATTCGTTCGGATGAAATCGGTCAAATGTTTCTCGGTGAAGGAGCGAATGTTGTCGATCGTTCCCTGAATCGGTCGCCCGAACGGATGCTCCGGAAAGAGTTGTTCGGAGAAATAGTCGTGAATGATGTCGCCCGGAGTGTCTTCGATCTCTTTGATTTCTTCGATGATGACGTTTTTTTCCTTCGCCAATTCATCAGGGTCGAAAACGGGATTCAGAATGAGGTCAGAGAGAACATCGACGCCGCGGTCGATCGTTTCGCTCATCATCCGAACATAAAAACAGGTCGAACTTTTACTCGTGTAGGCATTGATACTTCCACCGATGGATTCGATTTCGTTACCAATCTGAAAAGCCGTCCGGCTTTTGGTGCCTTTGAACGCCATATGCTCCAGAAGGTGCGCCAAACCGTTCGTCTCTTTCGTCTCGTTCTGAGAACCGGCAAGAACATAAAAACCGAGTGCAACCGAATAGACGGTATCGACATATTCGGAAATCACGCGGATTCCGTTCGGCAATACCGTCTTATGATGCAAACCGGTCGTCACGAATCAGAACCGTTTTTTCGGTCCGAACGATCCGCGGCCTCGCGAACCATGACTGTCTCTGTCGCGTCCGGAAAATTCATGATCCGAATTTCTTTCCTCGGTATAACCTTCCGGTTTGGGAAGGAGTTCTTTGATCGAGAGTTCAAACCGTCCCGGCGAGGTGATTTTCTTTAATAGAACATCTACCTTGTCGCCCAATTTCATGACGGTGTTGATGTCGGCTGTGCGTTTCCAAGCGACCTCGGAAATGTGCAGGAGACCTTCTCTTCCCGGCAGGAATTCGACGAACGCACCATAGGTTTCCAGACGCTTCACGGCGCAATTCCGGTAGATTGTTCCCTCTTCCGGTCGGGCGATCATGCCTTCGATTAGCCGCTTGGCGTTTTCCCCGGCAGAACCGTCGGGTGCTGAAATGAAGATCATGCCATCGTCGGAAATCTCGACTTTCGCTCCGCTTTGGGCTTGAACGGCTTTAATATTTTTGCCGCCGGGGCCGATAATCTCACCGATCAATTCGATATCGACTTTCATCGTGATCATCTTCGGGGCGTACGGACTAATTTCCGGTCTGGGCTGGCTGATAGTTTTTTCCATCGTATCGATGATAAAGAATCTGCCTTCCTTCGCCTGTTCAAGCGCCGAATGCATGATACTCGTTGAAATGCCTTTGACCTTTAAATCCATCTGAATGGCGGTAATACCGGTTTTGGTGCCGGTGACTTTGAAATCCATATCGCCGTAATGGTCTTCCGCACCCATAATATCCGTCAGCACGATGTACCGATCGTTTTCCTTGATCAATCCCATCGCAATACCTGCGACGGTGCAACGGACGGGAATTCCGGCGTCCATCATCGCGAGCGAGCCCGCGCAGACGGTTGCCATCGAGGAAGACCCGTTCGATTCCAGAATGTCGGAAACGATACGAACGGTGTACGGAAATTCCTCTTCGCCGGGAATCTGCGTCCTCAAAGCGCGCTCGGCGAGATGTCCATGACCGATTTCTCGTCTGCCGGTTCCGCGCAGAGGACGCACTTCACCAACGCTGAACGGCGGGAAATTATAGTGCAACATAAACTTTTTCGTGAATTCCTCACGGTCGATAGCGTCGATGATCTGCTCATCGAGTTTCGTACCGAGTGTCACCGAACCGAGGCTCTGCGTCTCGCCACGTGTGAACAGCGCTGAGCCGTGCGCACGCGGTAGAATGCCGACTTCGCAGGTGATCGGACGAATCACTTTCAGTCCTCTGCCGTCCAGACGGACACCGGATTCAACGATCTGTTTCCGCATGTCGTTTTTCAGAATTTCATCGACGATCTTCTCGATGACGCTTCCCATATTCGGAAATTGTTCTTCGAGTTCTTCTTTGAGGTTTTTCACGAAAATCGCGATCGCGTCCGAACGAATTTTCTTTTTCTGTTTGGCTTTTTCGCGCCAATCGGAAAGCATCGGCAACGTCTTCGCTTCGACTGCCGCGACAAATCCTTCGGGCATAACCGGAGCCTGAAAAACGGCTTTGACCGGCTTGATCTCGGCGATGAGTTCCTTCTGCAATTGAATGATCTGAATGATCGCCTGATGTCCGAATTCAATGGCGCCGACAAGCGTGTCTTCGGAAATTTCTTTCGCTTCGCCTTCGACCATCACGACGGATTCTTCGCTTCCGGCAATGACGATTTCCAGTTCGCTTTTTTCCACTTGAGGAATCGTTGGATTCAGAATATATTCGCCGTCGATCCGGCCAACGCGAACGCCCGCAATCGGTCCTAAAAACGGGATTTCCGAAATGCTGAGCGCCGCAGATGCGCCGATAATTCCGAGAATGTCGCCCGGATTCTCCTGATCGCTCGAGATCACGCTGGCAATCACCTGCGTGTCGGAAAAGAATCCGTCGGCAAATAACGGACGGATCGGGCGATCGATCAGACGCGCGCCTAAAATTTCTCTCTCGGACGGACGCCCTTCACGCTTGAAAAAGCCGCCTGGGATTTTTCCGGCGGCATAGGCACGTTCCTGATATTCGCACTGAAGCGGGAAAAAATCCTGCTTGGCCGTTACTAACAGGTTCGACGTCGCCGTCACTAAAACGATGGTGTCCGCATAACGGACGGTTACGGAACCGGAAGCCTGTTTGGCCATCTTCCCGGTTTCAATACTTAATTCACGACCGCCAAGGGTCATTGATTTTCGGATCAATTATATCTCCTGTGTTCTACTTACGTATGTTAAGTTCTGCGATCAACGTCCGGTAACTGTCCATGTCCTTCTTTTTCAGATAACTTAACAGATGTTTCCGGCGGCTGACGAGTTTCATCAGTCCGCGGCGGGACGCATGATCTTTGGGGTTGTTTAAAAAATGTTCGGTTAGTTCCTTAATTCTCTGTGTCAAAATTGCGATCTGAGATTCGGCCGATCCGGTGTTTTTCGGATCCTGACCATATTTCTCAACTAACTCTTGCTTGATATCTTTCGTCAATACCATTCAGTTTATCCTCCATTTCATTCTTGATTCTAATACACAGCACTTTGTCAATAATCATCTGCTTCTTCAATTCATCGGCAGATTCAAATTTAATTTCATCTCTCAACTTTTTCAATAATTCAACTTCTATCTCCTCGCCATACAAATCCGTCGACGGCGGATCGAACAGATTAACTTCGATTGCGAACTCCCGTTCGTCAAACGTTTTCCGCGTTCCGAGGTTACTCATACCGTAAGATACGGAATTTTTTACATGAACTCTCGAAAAATATACGCCGGACGCCGGAATGAGCTTCTGCGGATCGTCGGGCAGAAGGTTGGCGGTCGGAAAACCCAGCGCACGTCCGCGCCCGAATCCTTTGATAACTTTTCCCGTCAACGAATACGGTCTGCCAAGCAATTTCCACGCGTCTTCAACCTGTCCGTCCGTCAGCAACTTCCGGATCGCGGACGATCGCACTCGCTCGCCTTCTATCGAAAACATCGAAACGATTTCGACATCGAAGCCGTTATCTTTACTTTTTTCCTGAAGAATTGCCGCGTTGCCAGCCCGGTCTTTGCCAAAGCGATAGTCATATCCGACGACGACTTTCCGGATGTTCAGACGTTCTTTTAAAATCGTCCGGATGAACTCTTCGGGCGACATTTTCAGGAATTCCGAATCGGTTTGGATGAACAACACCGCGTCTAACTGCGTCTGACCCAGCAAGTGGATTTTTTCCTGCGATGTGGTCAAAACCGGCAGGACGAAACCGTCCGCCTGATTTAAAACCTTCCGCGGATGCGGATCGAAAGTGACGAGTAGCGACGGAACGCCGATCTTTTTCGCTTCGGCGACAGCCGTTCCGATAATATTCCGATGCGCCAGATGAAGTCCGTCGAAAACGCCCAGTGCGGCGACGCTTCCTTTGAACCGTTCCGGCAAATTTTCTATTCCACGAAATACCTGAATCATGCGATAACTGTCTGCTCCACCGATTCAAACAGGCTGTCCAATCCGTCGAACGAAATCGCGTCTTCCGAACGGTAATCGCCGACTCGCAGTCTCTTCAGAAAGATCAGATGCCCAACCGTTCCCAGCGCCAGCGCAAAGTCTTCGCCGAGTTTTCGGATATACGTTCCACTGGAACAGGTCACGGTGATCCGGATATTCGACGCATCGACGATTTCCGGTTTCAGATCATAAATCGTGACCTTTTTCGGCGTCAATGTAAATTCGACGTCGCGTCTCGCTAATTTGTACGCCCGCTGACCGTCGACTTTTTTTGCCGAGAATCGCGGCGGCGTCTGCTCGATCTCGCCCAGAAAAGATTGACGAACCTTCTCCAAAATTTCCGGCGTCAACGCGGGAATTTCGGAAGAATCCACAACCGGAGTCGTCGGATCGCCGCTCTTCGTAGATTGTCCGAGTCTTAAAATACATTCATACGTTTTCGGACACTGCAAAAGGGCGATCATTCGCTTGGTTGCCTTGCCCATGAGGACGAGCAGGACGCCTTCTGCGAAGGGATCGAGCGTGCCGCCATGCCCGATCTTCCGAAGTCCCGATAAACGTTTAACCTTTCTAACAACGTCGTAGGATGAAATACCTGCCGGTTTATATACGTTCAAAATTCGGTCTGTCTCCTGTACGGTCGTCATAAATCTCTATTGATGAATCGATTGGATCAACTTTTCGATTTTCTCGGCGTATTCCTGTGTTTCGTCTTCGTAGAAAAACAACTTCGGCACATTTCTCAGCGAAATATTGTTACCGAGAATGCCGCGCGCAAAGGAAGCGTGCTGACAGATCTTCTGCATGGCTTTTTTCCGCTGTTCGGCGTCGTGATTCAAAATGCTGACATAGACCTTTGCCAGCCGGAGATCGGGCGAGCAGACGACTTTCGTCACCGTCACGAGTCCGTATTCGCCGCAGTGAATTTCCCGAATGAACGCCTCGGCCAGAATGCGTTTGATCTCGTCTGAGACACGCTGATTCCGATAACTGCTTGTCATAACATTTCGATCCTTCTGCCAATCACTTGAACCTCAAAGCGGGTTTCGATAAATTGCTCAGTCTGTTGTAAAATATCATGAACGATCGATGGGTCGTTGCTAATGGTGGCGATGCCGATTTGACTGCGGCTCATCTCGTCGCCCATCCCGAGTTCGGAGATCGCGACGTTGAACTTGTTCCGGACCTGATTTTTCAGGCGGCTCAGAACACTGCGTTTATCTTTTAATGAGCGCGTCATGGGCAATAACAAATCCATCTGCAACAAACCGATCGTCATGTTCTAATTTATGGAAATCGATCTTATTCAAGTTTCCTTTTTACGGATTTGATCTCGAAAAATTCGATCCGGTCGCCGACTTTATAATCGTCGTAACCTTCGATCGAAATTCCGCATTCAAAACCTTCCGCTACTTCGCGTGCGTCGTCCTTGAACCGTTTCAACGACTCGACGAAACTCACGTGCAAGACCTGCTTGTCGCGTTTCAGCCGGGCGCGAGCCGTCCGGGTCACTTTCCCGGCAACGACATACGAACCGGCGATCATTCCCTGTTTGGGAATCTTGAAGACTTCGCGAACTTCCGCCTCGCCGAGTATTTCCTCGATCTTGTCGGGACTCAGCATCCCTTCGAGTGTGGCTTTAATATCGTCGATCAATTCGTAAATGATGCTGTAATACCGGATTTCGATATTTTCCTTCTTGGCCTGTTCCTTGACCTTCGGATTCGCCGAAACGTTGAAGGCGACAATGACCGCTTCCGACGCTTTCGCCAACAACACGTCGGATTCGGAAATCTCTCCCGCCGCCATGTGTTTGATGCTCACGCTGACTTCCAAATTGCCGAGTTCTTTCAACGACTGATTGATCGCCTCGACGGAACCGTCCACATCGCATTTTAAGATAACGTTCAATTGTTTGATCTTGCCCTCGGCAATCTTGGCTGAGATCGTATCCAGCGACCATTCCTTGAACTGGCGATTCATCTGTTCGCGCTGGATTTTCTGACGTTCCATCGCGATCTTGCGCGCCAGATGTTCGTCCTGAACGACGGAGAATACATCCGCGAGCCGCGGCAAAATATCAAAACCGACGACTACAACCGGGTCCGAAGGTTCCGATTTGGTCAGTTTTTGACCGCGTTCGTCGAAGAGCGCCCTGACCTTTCCAAAGGCCGCGCCGCAGACGAACGGATCGCCGATCTTCAGTGTGCCTTTCCGGATCAACGTCGTCGCCATAGGTCCGTGACGTTTATCCATTTTCGCTTCGACAATCGTCCCCTGTGCGTAGGTATCGTAATTCGCTTTCAGATCCAGCATTTCGGCCTCGAGCAGGATCAAATCCAGTAGATGATCTATCCCATTTCCGGTCTTGGCGGAAATTTCCGCGTACTGAACCTTTCCACCCCATGTCTCGACCAGCACGTCATTATCCGCCAGTTCGCGTTTGACGCGCTCCGGATCGGCTTCCGGTTTGTCGATCTTGTTGATCGCTACGACGATCGGAACGTTCGCGGCTTTCGCGTGATGAATCGCCTCAACCGTTCGCGGCATCACACCATCGTCCGCGGCAACGATCAGCACGACGATATCCGTCACCTGAGCGCCGCGTGCGCGCATCGCCGTAAAAGCCTCGTGTCCCGGTGTATCCAAAAACGTGATCTTCTTTTTGCTTGGCAAGATGACCTGATAGGCGCCGATGTGCTGGGTAATGCCGCCGAATTCGCCGGCTACAACGTTCGATCTCCGGATAAAATCCAGCAAAGATGTCTTGCCGTGATCGACATGTCCCATGATCGCGACGACCGGCGGACGAAATGCGGAATTAGCCAAATCTTCTTCCGTCTGGTCGATCTTGAGCAGTTCCTCGCCAAACATCGCCACCTGTTCGACCTCGAAGCCGAACTCGTCGGCAATGATCGTAATCGTGGTGAAATCCAGTCGCTGATTAATGGTAACGAACATTCCCATTTGAATACATTTCTGGATCACGTCGGACGGGCTGATGTCCATCATCGAAGCCAGTGTTTCGACGGAGGCAAACTCACTGACGCGAATTCTGTTCGTGATCTCTTCGACCTCTTCTTTGTCGCTTCCGCCTTTTTTATATTTTTTACGAATGACTTTTTCGTCTATTCTGGCCATGGTACGACGAATGGAATCGTCAACTTTCTTATCGTCGATTTCGGCTCCTTTTTTATTGCGCTTGCCTTTCTTTTGGCTGAAATCCGTCGTTCCCGGTTTTTTCTTCCCGAATTTTTGTTCGAGACGGGCTTCGATGTCCGAAATGGCAATTCTTCTCAGTTTACGCTTTTCTTTATCTTTCTTTTTCTTTTCACCTTTGATCTCGTTCTCACTCTTAGTGACCGGTTTTTCAACCGCTTTTTCCGATCCGACGGCCCCTTCGACCGGCTGTTCGGCGACGACGTCCGTCTTGCGGACTTTTTCGCGAACCTGCTCGATTAAAATCGGTTTGATGTCGGCGCCAAGATCGATCACGCACCCGATGGCACTCTGAAACAGAACGGACGCGGCTTTCACCACTTCCTCTTCCATTTTCCGGCGTTCGAGTTCGGCGGCTTTCTGGTTTTCTTCCTGTATCTTCCGCTTCTGTTCGGCTTCTTTTCGGGCTCTTTCCTTGACCGCGCGTTCGACAAGATTCTTTTCCTTGGCGAATTGTTCCAGAATTCTGATATAGGTCAATTCATCGACCGGAGAATTCACACTTTTGGGGGAACTGTCCTCTTTTGCAAGGAACGAAATGATATCGGTATAGGATATATTGAGTTCCTTGGCTATCTCAAAAATTTTCTTTTGTCTTGTCTTCGGTTCGTGATCCATTCAAAGCTTTCTATTCTTATTCCAAATCTACGCCAGCATCTTCACCAGAAACTTGTGTCTTTGCCTTTTCCTCCTTCACTGTGGGTTTTACATCATCGTCTTCTTCTAAATATTTATCGACTTCTTCTTCGTATTTTTCAAAATCTTCCGAACTCGCCGTCGCGTCTTGAACGGCCTTGCACGCCTCTTCCAGTTCGGCTTTCCGCTTTTCGACCGCTTCCGCAACCAGCGCGATAACCTTCTCCATCGTCTTTTCGCCGAGACCTTTGATATTGATCAAATCCTCTTTCGGCGTTGCGAGCAGTTCTTCTGCGGTATCGATGCCGATGCCGTACAGCAATTTCCAGTTGTGTTCCGTCAGTCCTTCGATGTCTTCCAGATAGATCGTTTCCGATTCGGTCAACTCGTAGTCCGAGCGTTTGATCGCGTCGATTGAATAGCCGGTCACTCTCGAAGCCAGCCGGATGTTCTGACCGTTTTTCCCGATGGCGACAGAGATATCTTCGTCGGCGAAGATCGCCAGCGCGGTCTTCTTTTCTTCATCGATCTCCAGCATGAACGGCTTGGCAGGCGAAAGTGCGCGCGTGATGAGAATTTCCGGCTCACTGCTGTTATTGATGATGTCGATCTTTTCATTGTTCAGTTCGCGGACGATCGCCTGAATGCGGCTTCCTTTGATGCCTACGCAGGCGCCGACGGCGTCGATGCGTCGGTCGTTCGATTCGACGATGACCTTGCTCCGGTCGCCGGGATGACGCGCCACCTGTTTGATCTCGATCGTCTTGTCGTAGATTTCCGGCACTTCGTTCTCAAAAAGTTTGATGAGAAATTCTTCCGATGCGCGCGAAACGATGATCTCCGGCCCGTTCGGTCCGATAGTCGCCTCTTTGACGATCGCTTTGATGCTTTCGCCGCGGCGGTACTTTTCGCCCTGAATCTGTTCTTCGTGCGGCATCTTTATTTCGGCTTTGCCGATATTGATAAAAATGGCGTCGCGTCTGATTTGATGCACATCGCCGATGATGATCTGTCCGATCTTCTTGGAGAATTCCTCGTAGATCTGGTTCTTTTCCACGCTCTGGATTTGCTGATTTAAAATCTGTTTGGCGTGCGTGATCAGTCGTCTGCCGAAACTCAGCGGATCGATGATCTCCACGTAATATTCGCCCGCTTCCAGATCCGGCTCGGTCAGTTTCGCCTGCTCGACGCTGATCTGATTCAGCGGATCGGTTATCTCTTCGACGATCAGTTTCCGCTGGTAGATTTCGATCTCGCCTTTATCCATATTGACGATGACGTCGAAGTTTTCGACGCTGTTGTATTTTTTCTCGATCAGTGTCAGAAATACTTTCTGAATGATGTCGCTCAGTTCAGCGCGATCGACATTCTTTTCACGCGCGATGGCCCCGAACGCTTCGATGATTTCCCGGTTTATCAACTTTTCGCTCCTCTTTGTTTCTCTACCATTTTAAAAGAACTTTCCCGAATTCGATATTCGAATAGGCAAAGACCAGATTTCCTTTGGCTGTTTCCAGCGTGACGCCCGTTTCATCCGCCGAAACGATGTTCCCTTCGACGGAAGACTTCACGCCGTCGATTTCTATGCGGACTTTCACGGATCGGCCGGTGTTTCGGAGAAAATCGCGCCGCGTTTTCAGCGGATAATCGACGCCCGGCGAGGTCACCTCCAGCTGATAAGCGTCCGGCATCAACGCGTCGAATTCGGCGTCAGCCTTGATCTCTTTTGTAATCCGGATGATCCGCTCGATGTTGATTCCTTTGTCCGATTCAGCCGCGACTTTGATGAACTGCCGCGCGCCCTGAAGGTTGATGGCAACGTCGATCAGGTAGCAATCGTTCGCTTCGACGATCCGCCCGATGATTTCCTTTGCTTTTTCCTTCACACTCGTCATTCTTTCTCTCTCCAAATGGAAAAGTGGGCTTTGTCAACCCACTTTAACCGTCGAAAATTTAGGAATCTTTCTGTTCTTCTCCAAACGAATATTTTTAGCCCTTCAATACCTCTATTTGGGCTTGCAGTTGTTCCGCTGCGCTTTTGGCCTTGTAATCCGGCTCGTCATTCAGAACCCTCTGAACCATCTCTTCCGCTTCTTTCAGTTCGTTGATCTTGATCAAACTGCGGACAGCGTTCAGACTGTATTCGTGTTTCTGAAATTTGTACGGCGATTCGTCCGCGGCTTCGGCATATATCTTCGCGGCTTTTTTGTATTCGCCTTTGTGATCGAGACAGAGTCCGACGCCGTTCAGAGCAGAGGCTTCGATCATTTCGTCGTCGTCAAAATCATCGACGTATTTCTCGAAATTCTCCTGCGCTTTGTCGTAATCCGATTTCGTTAAATAGGACTGAGCCAGCAGAAGCGTCGCCATTCCGGCGCTTTTCGTCCGCGGATTCTTCTCGATCAGCGCTTCCAACCGGACAACTGCGTCGTCAATGTCGCCTTTTGCCAATGCGATCTCCGCCATTCCCAGTTCGCCCGAGGCTTCCCTGTTGGCGCTCTTCTTGGACTGTGCCAGCAAAACAACCAAAGCAACCAGCACGACTACGCCGAGTGCGCCGTACAGCAGTTGCTTGGGATTGCTTCTCACAAATGTATCGACCTGCGATATTTTCTCCAACATCGGGTCTTTTTTCATTTCTTTCTTCGTAATCTTCTTTTTGGGTCTCAGCATTCTGGTTTCTCCTTAATAATTTATGGTACCCTCGCCGGGAGTTGAACCCGAATCAAAGGATTAGGAATCCTCTATTCTATCCTGTTGAACTACGAGGGCTCAAATAGCGGCTAAGTTTATTCCTTTTATGCGATTATTTGCAAGGATAATTCATAACCGCGGAGAACGCTGAGGTCGCGGAGAAAGATTAATAAGAGTTATCTATTGCCACGGCTGGAATTTATTCGCCGACCGGCGGAAGCCGTAGACAAATAAACAAACAACAACTCCGAACTTTAGTCCGATTCTTTGGGCTAAAGCCCATATTTGGTTTTTCTCCATGATCCACGAGTTAAAACTCGTGGCAATATAAATTCATCCCAATAATACTTCTAAAACCTTCTATTGCCACGACCGGAACTTGTCCGCCTCTGGCGGAGGTCGTGGATAAATGCTCCCTCTTGAAGAAACGGGACTTTAGTCCTATTGTTTGGGCTGAAGCCCAATTCTGTATCTATCTTTATCCACGCGCTAAAGCGCGTGGCAATAATTCAGTGTCATTCACATGTTCCGTCAGGTTCTCAAACCTGACGATTTCAAAGATCGGACGAGACTAAAACCAAAACCAATTTAGTCGCTACGCTCCGGAAATTGGTTTACTCAACCTCAAACTTAACCTTTGCCCTAAAAATTTTCCTTGCAAATTTCTTTTTATGAAGAAAACAACCTGTTTTCATCCCGAAGTTTCGGGACAGGTTCCCGCCAATGGCGAGGCTTCGCCACGGCTCTTTCATTCCATTGATAAAGTGCGTTAATTTCTGATTGGCTTTCAAATCCATATCAAGTCGATTCTGTGGCTCAGGATGACCCGCTCAAGGCATTGGGCATTATTTAAAATTTTTGTCTATTTCGTCTCTTTTCGTGGTAACCTCTCTTTTCCTTTTCTACCGCGGTTTACA